>OGRI01003024.1_pt1 | contig 11138 bp, 6 predicted proteins | sample 1553391 | NCBI WGS metagenome assembly OGRI01 (sample SAMEA2580052, study PRJEB22360) | human gut metagenome | reverse complement strand
GCTGTTTGGGAACACACCTGCATAGCAGGTGGTTTATTTTTATTGCCAATACAATAAAAATGCCTATCCTGTCTGACCCACAGGATAGGCAGTGTCCATAAGGACAATATTGCTATAAACTTGGAGCATCCACTTTGGAATGGGTGCTTTCTTTGTATAATCATAATAACACTCTTGTAGAAAGAATGCAAGTGGGGTTTGATAAAAAAATATCCAGCAAATTCAGTCTAAATTATTAACATTTTTCGAATTAGTCTTCTTACATTTTGGACATGCATATCTTCCCCGAACACGTTGATTTATCCCTGCCAACCATGAGCAATTGCAATGATTACATTTCCGTCCATGATTTCGTTTTGTTATAGATGCTTTATACAGATGTTCTTTTGCTCCAATAAATGGTTTAAACATGCTTCTTGCAAGAGGATATTTCTTAACTATTTCTTCTTTGTTTTCAAAAGAATAGTCACTTAAAATTCCTCCATCATTCGGCATACTCCCAAAAACTACATTCGAAACACTACTAATGGTTTTTTTTCTATTTTCGATAAAAATATCGGGTGCTTCTATCAAATATGCGTTAATATTGTCTACAAAGGTACTGAAAAGAGGTAACAGAAGAAGCAAAGGCGAAGGACGGAAGTTCTTCAACCACAGGAATGTTACCTGTGGATTTTTTTTGTTATAAAGGAAAACAGATACTAGAAAATTCAATTTAAGTACCAAATATATCATAGAATAATCTTACAGATAGGGCTATAATTAAAATATTATTTTAATCAATTTAGAAGGAGGTAATTATGCAAATAGCAAGTAGAAAAGTAATCGCAGGCCTTATGGTTTCGGCTCTTTGTATCACAACACTATCCAGCGCCGGAAGTGATGTAGAAGCAAAGGCTAAGGCTTCTCTTAAGACCAAGAAGATTTCTGTTAAGGTTGGAAAGAAAAAGAGTATATTGATTAAGAATAAAACTAAGAAACATTCTTATTCTTTTACCAGCAGTAACAAACAAGTGGCAAAAGTAACATCAAAAGGGAAGGTTACCGGAATAAAAGCTGGAAAAGCGACTATAACAGTAAAAGAAGTTTTGAAAAAAGGTAAAAAGAAAAAAGGTAAAAAGAAGAAAAGAACATTGGGAAAGGTTAAAGTTACGGTAACTGGCATGAAAAAGAAGAATGTAGCAACGCCAACACCGGAAACGGTAAACAAGGCAACACCTACAGCGACACCGTCTGCAACAGCACCGGTTGAGCCGACAGCATCAGCAACGCCAGCCACAACGGAGCCGGCAGCACCAACACCGATCGTAACGAGATCTCCTGCACCACGTCCAACATTGGCGCCTGGTATGCCGGAATTAGATAAGAACAATCTTACTGTAGCGGACTATCCGGGTATTGCATCCGATGTGCCGGATCTGGATATAATTCGTGTTGGTCAGAACTACTACATGGTAAGTACAACGATGAACCTTGTTCCTGGTGTCCCTGTTATGAAGTCGACAGATCTTGTTCATTGGGAAATTGTAAACTATGCATGTAACCGTTTCCCGGACAGGGATTTATTTAATCTTGAGAACGGACAGCAGACATATAAGAATGGTTCCTGGGCAGCATCATTAAAATACAATGAAAAAACAAAACTTTTCTATGTAATCTACAATGTTAACAATGATGGTTTTTATTGTTACACGACACCGGATATCGAGAATGGTACGTGGAAAGCATATTACATACAGACAAGTTTCCATGACCCGGCATTGATCTTTGACGGTGACGGAATGTATGTTATCTACAATGGAAATAACATTCAGAAGATTTCTTTAAAAGAATCATCGGCAGAAGGTGGAATTGGAAAAGTTGTAAAAGAAGGCGGTTCAAGAGCGCTGTTTAATAAGACATTGGGCGGATTCAAGTGGTCTTTATGGGAAGGTGCTCATGCTTATAAGATTGGTGATTACTATTACCTTATGCTCATTGGTTCTTATGGAAACTGGTTCCGCAGAGAAGTATGCTATAGAAGTAAAAAATTGTATGATAGTAAGGCGTCAGACTGGGAAGCTCAATTGATCTTTGAAGGCTCTACATATGAGTATGGAACCGGTATCGCACAGGGTGGTATTGTGGACACGATCTATGGTGACTGGTATGGATTCCTTTTCCAGGATCATGATGGTCTTGGTCGTGTTCCGTCTATACTTGCTGTAAACTGGGATTATGTTGATACAAAGAATAACAAGTATTATCCAGACTGGCCGATGATGGGTTACTATGATGATAAAGGAAACTTTGTAAATTGTCTTGGAACAAGCCAGAAGGTTAAGAATCCACTTACTATCCAGTTGAATAAGAGTGATAAGGAAAGTTACATTGTTGGTGATGATGACTTCTCCTATCCGGATTTTAAGGAAGGTGACAGCCTAAAGAAAGTATGGCAGTGGAACCATAATCCGGATGACGCCAACTGGTCAGTAACAGAAAATCCTGGTTATTATCGAATTAAAAACGGTAAGGTAGCAGGGAATATCTGGTTTGCAAGAAACTCTCTGACACAAAGAACGGTAGGGCCTAACTTTACATCAGAGACATGCGTTTTGACAGAAAATATGAAACCGGGTGATTATGCAGGTCTTGCTGCAATCAGTGCACACTATGGAATGGTTGGTGTAAAATGCGATGAAAATGGTAACCGTTACGTATTCCAGGGCTGCAATAGTGATACGAATAGTGGTGCAAAGGCGAAGAAAGAGGATAAGATAAAAGAAAATGCTGTTTCTGAAGAAAAGATCGAAGGAAACGCACCAGTATATCTTAAGATTGAGTATGCCTTTAATACAGGCAAGACAAGAGCAGATAGAGCAAACTTCTTCTATAGTTTAGATGGAGAGAATTGGAAGAGCATAGGCGAAACATTCTCACTTGGATTTGATACTGCGACAACATTTATGGGAACAAGAAGCTGGCTTGTAAATTATGCAACAAAAGAAGCTGGTGGATATGTTGATTTTGATTATTACAAAGTAAAATAAAATGATACCATTTCTGCCGGCAAGATTGTCTTGCCGGCAGTTTTTTTATTGTGCGCCTTGCGGCGCACGTTTCTAATGGGTGAAAGTCCCTAATCTGCCCTAGTAGTGGGAAGGATACAGCCAAAGACAAGGGTGTCCATCGTGAGGTGGAATCTGAAGGAAGTCGGATGGCAAATCTCTGGTCTGATGAACAGAAATCAGATAGATTTATACGAGAATCGTAAAAAATGAAAATTTGTTAGAATTTTGGTTAGAACAAACGGAATTTTTGCAGTTTTTCAGAAAGAAAAAGGCTGAAAAACACTCATAAAATAGAATGTTTTCAGCCTTGGAATCGAAGTGCATACAAGCGTTTCTCCGAAACGCTTGTCCCACGGCTATCGCCGTATATACGCGGATTGTGATGCGTCTGCCTGCGAGCAAGCTCGCGTCAGCCGCCCACACCCCGCTATGCACTTCTCTTAGCTTTCGTGCGGATAACAGGACTTGAACCTGCACGGGATTCCCCACTAGAACCTAAATCTAGCGCGTCTGCCAATTCCGCCATATCCGCAAACAAGTGAAATTATAACAGACAAGAGATAGGCTTGTCAAATTTATTCGTGCAAAATGGGAAAAATAGTGTTATACTTATTACAAATGATGTTGGAAATAAAGAGAGAAAGGACGATGAGAGTATGGGAGCATTAGTAGCACTTGGTGTATTTACGGCGATTGCCATTGTAGCAGTGATTGTTGTGGTTGCTGCGGTAGCTGCGATTGTGGCAGGCGTTACGGATTCGACCAAAGAAGAAGAGGTATAAAGGATGGAACGGTCAAAGAAAACTTCATTTGATTTTTATATGCTGCCACTGGTTCTTGCCGTGGCAGTTGTTCCCTTATTGACAATGATGACTTCGTATACATCGGGAATTGGGAAATATACATGGGCGTCCGGCGGTTCATTTGTTGATTTTTTTCTTGGCTTTAAGCGGGGAGCACTGATTCTTTTAGGAGCTGTGATTATTATTTTGTTTTGTGTGTCCCAGTGGATGCGGGCGCAGGCAAAAGCGGTGTGGACGACTAAAAATCAGAAAATTGTTTTGATTTTGCTGGCAGTATTTTGGGGTGTTACCGCAATATCGGCATTGCTTGCGGATGAAAAAATAGATGCGTTATTCGGTGGATTTGAGCAAATGGAAGGGTTACTTGTGGTGACTGCTTATGTTGCTCTTTTTTGTCTTGCTTATTTTCTTTTATCGAGTGAAAATAAAATTCAAGTGATTGTACATGCGCTATTAATTGGTTCGCTGATTCTTTCTGTTTTAGGGGCGTTGCAGGCTTTTGGTGTGGATTATCTGGCAAATGATGTCACAACGCCATTTTTTACCATGTTTATGCGTACACTGCCTAAGAAGTTTAATGGAATTACGGCAAGTTTTGGCAAAGGGGTTTCTTATGCAACACTTTACAATCCTAATTATGTTGGCTCATATGTGGCACTAGTGCTTCCGCTTACCATTTATGAGGCGGTACAGGATGAAAAAAACAGATATAAAATTGTGGCAGCGGCATCCGCTGTGTGCCAGCTTATTATGCTAAAGGGTTCCGGTTCGCTTGCCGGGATGGTTGGTGTAGGTGCGGCAGTATGCGTGGCGGTGTTGTTTTTGTTTTCGGATATCCATAAGAATAGGAAGATTCTTTGTGGCGTATTTGTGGTGGCAGTCGGACTGGTAGTTTTGTTTTTGTGGAAAAATCCGACATTCTTCCGTTCTGTCATAAAGGGAAATGGAGAGCCGTGCAGCAGCCATATTTCTTCTATGATTTCAGATGGCACGAGTGTGAAAATTACATTGCATTCAGGGAAAATGATTACACTTCGGTGGGATGCCGATGCAACGGTTTACGAATTTGAGGCTTTGAATGAGAATGGAAAAAAGATTGAAATGACAGGCGATTCCTTCAGTGGTGTTAAGTTAAAAGGGGATGCGTATCAGGGACTTTTGTTTGAGGCGACTAAGCGTCAAATTACGTATCAGGAGCAGAAAACTTATTTTGATGTATTGCGTCTTACGGTGGATGATAAATATTCGTGGGATTTTGCTATGCTTGGTGTGGGGCTGCGTTACATTAACGGAGTTGGGAAGCCGGATATGCTTCACTATGTGGAATCTTTTGGTATGGAAGGACATTATGATTTTGCGTCAAACCGTGGCTATATCTGGTCGCGCACATTTCCGCTGTTGAAGCGTGCATTGCTTCTTGGTGTAGGTCGGGATAATTTTGCGTATGCATTTCCGAATGATGATTATGTAGGAAAAGTGAATTGTGGTTTCAATGAACAGATTGTTACAAAGCCACATAATATGTATTTGCAGATTTGGGTTCAGGATGGACTGCCTGCGCTGCTTGCATTTTTAGCGTTGTATCTGCTGCTTTTTGGCAGAACCATCCGTAAATGTTTCAAAAAAGGAAAATGGAATCATAGTCAGAAAATTTCTTTGGCATTTCTGTGTGGAGTTAGCGGATATTTTGTGGCGGGGCTTGCCAATGACTCATCCATCTGCATGGCACCGGTATTTTGGGGTTTGTTTGGGGTAGCGTTTGCTGTTTTACGCAGCGAATAAAAATTTTTGAAAAAATTAGCACTCACCTATTGACAGTGCTAATAACGAGTGTTATATTATAACTGTGTTATAGATATGATAGAACATACAAGAGATTGTATTTCACTGAAACTGAAGGGAGTGAACGACATGAACATTAGTAAATTTACACAGAAATCAATGGAGATTGTAAATAATCTTGAAAAGACGGCATACGATTTTGGAAATCAGGAGCTGGCGCAGGAGCATTTGTTATACAATATGCTGACGGTCGATGACAGCTTGATTGTCAGTCTGTTAAAGAAGATGGACATTGACCCGGTCGTTTTCCAGGCGCAGGTGGAAGGCTTGATTAATAAACGACCAAAAGTAGAAGGCGGTCAGATTTACGTTGGCAATGATTTGAATAAAGTTCTGATTTATGCCGAAAACGAAGCAAAGGCAATGGGTGATGAATACATTTCCGTGGAGCATTTGTTTTTAAGTATGCTTCGTAAAGCATCACCGGAGATAAAGAAGTTATTCAAGGAATTTAATATTGACAGGGAAAGATTTTTGCAAGCTCTTTCTCAGGTGCGTGGCAATCAGAAAGTGACGACGGATAATCCGGAGGCAGTTTACGAGAGTTTGTCTAAGTATGGAACGGATTTGGTGGAGCAGGCAAAGGATCAGAAATTAGACCCGGTAATTGGACGAGATGAAGAAATTCGTAACATGATTCGTATTTTGTCACGAAAGACGAAAAATAATCCCGTTCTGATTGGTGAACCGGGTGTTGGTAAAACTGCCGTAGTTGAGGGATTAGCACAGCGTATCGTGCGCGGTGATGTGCCGGAAGGACTGAAAAATAAACAGGTATTTGCACTGGATATGGGTGCTTTGGTAGCCGGTGCGAAGTACCGCGGTGAGTTTGAGGAACGTCTGAAGGCAGTGCTTGAAGAAGTGAAGGAAAGCGATGGACAGATTATTTTGTTTATCGACGAACTTCATACGATTGTCGGTGCCGGAAAGACAGATGGTGCAATGGATGCCGGCAACTTGTTAAAGCCAATGCTGGCACGTGGCGAGCTGCACTGTATCGGTGCGACAACATTGGATGAGTACCGTATGTATATTGAAAAAGATGCAGCTTTGGAACGTCGTTTCCAGCCGGTAATGGTGGAAGAACCGACGGTAGAAGATACGATTTCAATTTTGCGTGGATTGAAAGACCGCTATGAAATTTTCCATGGAGTGAAAATTACCGATGGTGCACTTGTGACAGCGGCAACACTGGCAGACCGTTACATCACGGACCGTTTCCTGCCGGATAAGGCGATTGATTTGGTGGATGAAGCGTGTGCACTGATTAAGACAGAACTTGACTCGCTGCCGACGGAACTCGATGAGACCCAGCGAAAGATTATGCAGCTGCAGATTGAGGAAGCGGCGCTGAAAAAAGAAACTGATAACTTGAGTAAGGGACGTCTTACCGAACTGCAGAAAGAGTTAAGTGAACTACAGGAAGACTTTTCGGTTAAAAAGGCACGCTGGGACAATGAGAAAGCAGCCGTTGATAAAATCCATCAATTGAAAACGGAGATAGAAAATACGAATAATCAGATTGAGATGGCGAAAAACAGCGGTGATTTGGAGCGTGCATCAGAACTGGAGTATGGCGAGCTGCCACGGTTGCAGCAGTTGATGGACGAAGCGGAAAATGCGGCTAAAACAAGCGACCAACGAATGGTACACGAAAGTGTTTCGGACGAAGAAATTGCGCAGATTATTTCCCGCTGGACAGGAATCCCGGTTGTCAAATTAACAGAGTCGGAGAGAAATAAGACACTGCACCTGGATGATGAACTTCATAAGAGAGTGATTGGACAGGATGATGGTGTGACAAAAGTGGCAGATGCGATTATTCGTTCCAAAGCAGGCATTAAAGACCCAACTAAGCCGATTGGTTCATTTCTCTTTATGGGACCTACCGGTGTTGGTAAAACCGAGCTTGCAAAGAGTCTTGCCGAGTGTTTGTTTGACAATGAAGCGAATATGGTTCGTATCGACATGAGTGAATATATGGAGAAATATTCCGTGTCCCGTCTGATTGGAGCGCCTCCGGGATATGTTGGTTATGAAGAGGGCGGACAGTTGACCGAGGCCGTGCGCCGCAGACCATATTCAGTTGTCCTTTTTGATGAGATTGAAAAGGCACATCCTGATGTGTTTAATGTTTTGCTGCAAGTGCTGGATGATGGACGAATCACGGATTCACAAGGCCGTACGGTGGATTTCAAAAACACCATTTTGATTATGACGTCAAACCTTGGCGCAGAATTTTTGCTGGATGGCATTGATGACAATGGAAACATTTCTTCTGAGGCAGAGGAACTTGTGATGTCGCAGTTGAAAAATCATTTCCGACCGGAGTTTTTGAACCGTCTGGATGAGATTGTTATGTTTAAGCCTCTTTCAAAAAGCGATATCCGAGGCATCATTGATTTGCTTGTCAAGGATATTAACCGCAGAATTGAGGATAAAGAAATCTCTCTTACCGTTACCGATAAGGCGCTTGATTATATTGTGGAAAAAGCATACGATCCGGTTTATGGTGCGAGACCGTTGAAGCGGTATTTGCAGAAAAATGTCGAAACTCTGCTGGCGAAGAAGATGCTTGCGGATGAAGTGGCAGTAGGAGATGTGCTTTCTCTGGATGTGGAAAATGATGTCTTGGTAATTCGTAAGGCTGATTAAAACAAAATAATACTTTTTTTGAAAAAACTATAAGGAGATAGGAATATAATTGGTTCTTATTGAATTATAGTTTTTTCTTATGTATACTCTTATTGGTGGGGGAATTTTGAATAATTAAATTTTTTTTCAAAAATATAAAACTTTTATCAAACTTCACTTGTCTTATAGGTAAAAGACACAGAAAGGAAGGATGAAAATGAAAACGAAAATGAGAGGTTTTGTGGCTTTACTAATGGCTGCGATGATTATGGCGGGGATGATTCCGGCGCACAGCGAGGCAAAGAAGGTTACCTATTATAAGACGAAAAAGGTTTTTCTTCAGACAAAGGAAACCAAAATAGTAAAGACGACAAAGAAAATCAAAAAGGTTGTAGGTGTGAATCAGACACTGAAAGGTGTGGCAAAAGGAAAGAAAATTTCCGGTAAAAAAATCAAGTTTACGCCCGGGAAAGCCAGTGGCAATACAGGACTTGATGAAGAGGATATTATGGTAACGTATACGAATGGCAAAAAGCAGAAATTTATCGTAAAAACCGTAAATCCATATTTGGAGAAGATTGCTAAAAAACTTCGCCCCCTTGTGAAGAACCCAGACGAAGGACTTCGGATTATTGCCCATGAATATGAACAGTGTTATCAAACAGGAAAAAAGGATTATTTTGAAAATTTAAAAAGTAATCCGCGCGCATATAAGAACATGCTGAAGCGTACGGCAAATAAGAAATATACTTATGAATGGACTGCGTTAGAGAACTTTGGTGGCGAGTGTACCGTGGATGACATTATTAAAAAGGCGACGAAGTCACAGAAAATTGCCCTTATTTTAGAAACGTACTGCGACATGAATATGAAGTATAATAAAGATTTAAAGGGCAGACCGGTTCATGGCGAAGGCGGTGTGAAAAACCGATATAAGGCAATTTATCAGGGAACTTATAAAGGTGTCTGCGGGGAATCGTCCGAACGCTTGTATGAAATTTGCGAAGTGATTGGTGTTAAAGCAGGATTGGCGAGCAATCCAAAGGAGAACCATGAATGGCTTTGCATCGCCGCTGTTGACAAAAACGGCAAAAAATACTGGCAGGGGGTTCCGGCAAGCTCTTACGCAAGATGTTTATTGTGGAAAACAAAAGTGGGAACCGATGGATTTGATTGGGAAGTAAGCAAAAAAAGTTATGGAAAAGATATCTTTAATGTAGTAATTCGAAGAACATATGCAGAAGAGTAAGGAGGAAATGAGAAAAATGGAACAGTATGCAGAAGCGGTGGCAAGTGCGCTGGCAGGAAATCAGGAAGGATATGACTTTTTATATCAGAGTACCTATCAGAAAAAGTTTTTCATTGCGAAAAAATATATGGGAAATGACATGGATGCGCAGGATGTTTTACAGGATGCCTATGTGCAGGCATTTACAAAATTAAATACCTTGCAGGACTATCAGAAATTTCCGAATTGGTTTGGAATGATTGTTGCAAATACGGCGAAAAATGCGCTTCAGAAAAAGAAAATGCTGTTCTTCTCCGACCTAGAAGGTGTAAATGAAGAAGGTGAAGCAATGGAATTAAATATTATGGATACCGATGCGAGCCGCCAGCCGGAAATTGCTTACACAGAAAAAGAAACGCAGGAAATGGTTCATGAAATGTTAGATACACTGCCGGATGACCAGAGAATGTGTATTTTGATGTTTCATTTTGAGGGGGCGAGTATTCGTGAAATTGCGGAGGCAATGGAATGTTCGGAAAATACCGTGAAATCCCGTTTGAATTATGGGCGCAAGGCAATAAAAAAGAAATCCGAGGAATTGCAGAAAAAAGGCTACAAACTCTACAGTATGGCACCACTTCCGCTTCTTCTTTTCCTGCTTCGCAAAGAAGAGGAGGCATTTTTACAAAATGCTGGTTTTGTGATTCCATCGGCTGCGTCGGTAATGAATCAGGGAGCAAAGATTGCAAAACAAGCTTCCAAAGGTTTTTTAAAGACTGTTGTAGGAAAAGTTACGATGACAGTTGCCGGTTTGGCTGTAATTGGTAGTATAGGAACCGGTATTTTCCTTGGGGCAAATGCGTTGCAGGAAAAACGGACGGCACCGACGCCAGCTCCGGAGCAGCAAGTCCAAGCAACTGCCACAGAGACTCCGACAGCGACACCGGAACCGACAGCGACACCACAGCCAACAGAGGCACCGCAGGATGATACCAGGGTACAGACAGTTATAGATATGATCAATGCACTGGCAGGAAAGATGATCACAGCTGATACAAAAGATGAGATTGAAGCTGCACGAGCTGCTTATGATGCACTGACTGATGCAGAAAAAGCTAAGGTTACGAATTATTCTGTACTGACTGATGCAGAGCAGAAGCTTGCAGCGATATTACAGGATAAGGATAACAAGAATAATTCCAATAATGGAACTACAGATATTACAGATGGAAATAATGCTACGGCTACTCAGATCGGAGATCCGGTTTATGTGACAAACATGGTCTCCAACCTTCACGCAGGTAAAGATTTTTATCTGGACAGCCTTAAGAATAATTATAATCTGACATTTTCTGATGATTTTACATCTGTTATGGATGAAATCGAGAAAGAATATAAAGAAAAAAATAAACTGACCGATGATACACTGCTGGTACGTAACTGGCAAGATATCCTGGCTGTTTATATTTATCAGCAAAGTAAAAGCGGTAAGACATCTTTTACAATGGACTCATCCTGTAAAGCAGATCTGTCCAAGATCTTTGAGGAAATGAATCCGATCGTCAGAGATAAACAGGATAT
>OGRI01003022.1_pt1 | contig 11141 bp, 8 predicted proteins | sample 1553391 | NCBI WGS metagenome assembly OGRI01 (sample SAMEA2580052, study PRJEB22360) | human gut metagenome | reverse complement strand
AGGGCCGGGGCGCTCAGCAGCAGGTCGCGGTGATCCGCCACGGCGTCGGGAACGGCATAGGTGACGCGCGGAGCGCCTGTCCCGCATGAGACGGAGACCGCCGCATCGGTGTCATACGGAGCATAGGCGAAGAAGCTGACCTTTCCCTGGGGCCAGTATTTCGTCGGAGAATAGATCCAGTCCCCTCCGGCGGGGCGTGTCACCCGGACATTGTACATGTAGTCGGGCTTCGAAGCGGCGGCATCGTAGCTGCCCTGGGGCGAATAGTAGGCGAAAACCCCGAAGTCGGCAAAGTTGCCGTCGTCGGTCTGTACGCCTTTCGTCCATGGAACGGCATACGAATCCCCTATCCGGTCGACGAACCGGATGGCGTCGTCCGCGGGTTGCAGGGCTTCATCCCCTCCCCTGCCGCACGATATAAGAGTCGTCAGGCTGAAAACCGCCCAAAGCCAATATCTTCGTGTTCCCATATCCGTAATTTGTAAGTCGTGTCGAACCGCCGGGCGGTCCGGTTTGTACTCCGGGAGGGACATTCAACCCTCCCGGAATTTCGTGTGGCCGGCGCATTCGCGCTGCCGGAGCGTCTTAGATCTCCATATCCGTTTCGGAATCATCCCAATCCTGCACCGATGTCTCGAACTCGATAGGTTCGAGGTTGCCGGTGACGGTCAGCGTGTAGGTGATGCGCTTGTTCATCTTCCAGATCTCTTCCGTCGTATCGCCTTTGGGTATCGTGCTGCTGAACGGAACCGTGTAGTCGGCATACGTGTCGGCCGAACCGAACAGATACTGGGGGGTTGCGTTATTATCCTTGTAATAGATCTTGCAGGAAATCGTAAGGGTGCCGCCGGTCATGTCTCCGTCACCGGTTTTTGCGGCGAACTCCTGCGGAAGCAGTATCAGTGCCTTGTCCGCATTATAGAGATTTTTTGCTTCCGCATTGGTGATTTCCTTGGTCTCGGGGAAAACTGCCGTATATTCGGTCAGGTTGCCTTCAGTAATGCTCCAGCTGGCAGCGCCGGCGGCCGAGAGGGTGAAGGTGCCCTTCGACTTGAGGTTGCTCAGCTTGATGCCGTTCTCCTTCACGTCGATGAAGACACCGTCGCCCTTGGCCTTGGCCTTGAAACGCACCTGCGTCATCGCGTGTTTGAACTGGAGGTGAACCTTCACGGCCGGACTTGCCTTGGCGACATTCAGCGCCGAGGCGTACATGAGGTCCACCTGGCCGGCATCGTCGGCAGGAACGGTATAGTCCGTCATGATCATTCCGTTGTCCTTCGTATATGCAACCGGAATCGCAACGCCGTTCTTGGTGTAGGGCGCATAGGCGTAAAAACTGAGGGTTTCTCCCTGGGTCGGCCAGTAGCGGATGTCGCTCGTGTTCTTGTAGTCCCATTTCGTGCCATCGGAAACGATCTCCGCGCCGACATTGGTCTTGCCCATGTAGGGAGCTGTCGAAGTGCTGATAAAGGCCGTTACGCCGAAGATGTTGCCCGACGCGGCGAACTCGGGGTTGTTGTCGAACGGATTGCCGCGGGTGATGTTCGAATAGGTGTTGAAGCCGATCGCGTTGCCGTCATTGGTCAGGGCAGAGTCGACCACGCTTTCCTTGGCGCAGCTTGCCAATGCAAAAGCCGCCAGAGTGATGAGAATCGATTTTTTCATTTTTTCTTTTTTTAAGGTGTTCGTAAATTATGTTTCGTCGGTTACATCGGGATGTCGACATTGATGTCCTCCCATTTCTCCAGGTCGGGGTCGAAAGCGCCGTCGCCGTTGCCGATCACCTCGGGAAGTTCGATCTCCGCCTCGATATGGATGATCTTGTGCGTCGCGCCCTGTGTCACACGGATGGCATCGGTGACATCGAGTGAAACGGGATGTTTCTCGCCGTTGAGCAGCACGAACTCCATCTCCATCAGGTAGCGCACGCCCGTCTCCTCGTGCAGGCCGAACGTCGCCAGCTGTCTGGTGATGGTGCCGTTGCGCGGGTCTTCCGCATCGAAGCGGCGGTTGTTCAGCACGAACTCGTGGCAGACCTGCAGCGAATGCGGCTTGCCCGAATCGAGGTAATAGCCGCCCGAAAGATTCTTCAGGTGGGTGCGGGGCGCCCCCGCGGCATATTTGAGCCCCTTGACATGCACCCTGATGTCGGCCACCGAGATGATGCGGGTCGGAGCAGTCTGATAGACTGCCGCCGGGGCGGGTTCCATGCCGTGGGGTTTGGTCCGGAAATATTCGATCATCTTGCGGGTCACCTCGATATTCCGGACTACGCTTCCGGCCACCGTGTCGGGCTCCCCGATGAAGGATTCCGCTCGGGTGCCGCCGCCGAGCGACGTGAAGTTGGGGGACACCGCCCTGCCCATCAGGGCGAAGGTCTCCAGCCGGTCGGTTCCCGCGCTTTCGATATTCCTGTATTCATCCAGCGTATTGTTCAGCACGACAACACTATAGGAGCCTTCGGGCAGTGAGAGGTCCGCTTTCCGGGAGTCGTTGCTCCAGACCACGTCGAAAGCCGCGCCGTTGCGGTCGAACACGAATGCCGAAACGCCGTTGGGCGTCAGCCGCGCCGGAGTCCAGTCGGCCTCGATACGGACGGAGGCGCGGTCGACGGTGGCATAATAAAGGTCGTCGCGCCGGCAGGAGGAGAGCGCCAGAACGCCTGCAAGAGCCGATATAATCAGTATGTTTTTCATTTTGCAACCTCCTTTTTTCTGTAATGCAACAGCCATACCAGCGAAATCCGCGCCCTCGTAGGACCGATCCAGTTCAGCCGACGGGTCTCCCACGGGTAACGGACGACCTTGATGTCGCCGTACTTCGTGTCGCGCACACGGTCGTAGGCCTCATAGTTCGAACGCAGGTAACCGACTCCCAACGTGTATTCCATACGCAGGCTGCGGCTGCGTCCGATGCGGTGCGCATAGCCCAAGCTCAGCCCGGCATCGAAGAAGTCGCCCTGGGAACCGTCGTCGTTGAAGACCTGAAAGTCGAATTTTCCGCCGCCGCCGTACAAGCCGAGGTGCCAGCCCGTCATGACATCTCGTTTGGCGCGATCGCCCAGCCAATATCTTATTTCGCCATGTCCTGCCAGAAGCTGCATCGTCAGGTCCGACTTGTTGCTCCGCCACCACGGGAACATCCACTCCCCGGCAACGGACCAGCGTTTGCCCATCGGGACTTCGAGCTCGACGTTGAGCGCCGAGGCCAGGTCGAAGAGCAGGTTGCTCTTCACGGCCAGCAGGGGCTTGCGGACGAACGTCGGTTCCATGGCCGGCGACTCCGGAACGGGTTGCGGAGCCGGCATCTGCACGGTGTCTGGTTCTACGACCGGTCCGGGTTCTGACTCGGGTTCCGGCTCGACCGTCGGTTCGGGCGCATGGGGAACCGACTGGAACACGATGATGCAGGTTGCGCCGGCCCGCAGATAACGCAGATGGTTGTTTACGATGTGCCGCCATGCCGCACCGTCGCCCACCTGTTTTAGCCGCCACTCTTTGGTCGCGGAGTCAACGTCCGAATTGATGATCTCCAGAACTCGCGCCCGATGGGGACATCGGTCGTCATCGGCAATCCGTTGGGCCAGTCCCGCCCAATCTTCGCCGATAGAACATATCTGCACCCTCTCTCGCACGATGTCGGGATGCTTCCAATACACATAAGTGCGCGTAGCCCGAGCCCGTTCTTCCGCGAGTTTGATGTTGCGTTCCAACATGCCCTCGGGAGATGCCGACGCGATGATGACAATGGAATCGAGATTATCCCTGACTTCCGGTCTGTTAAGCATGGTGTCGAGTTTGGCGAGCGACTCCTCGTTTGTCAGATACTTCTTTTCGAGCAGAGACCGGTCGAAACGGAAATACAGACGAATGATCACGCTCGTATCCCTCCGCAGGGATAAATCGGATACGGCATGTTGCGCATGGCTGTCATTCAGACAACAAACGCACGCCAGCATCAATAAGAATATCTTCCGTCGCAACTCCATTGGACCTGTTTCGATAAAGTTTCTAAAAAATTCCAATCCGTCTCTGCCTTTGAGTTTTTCCTCCGCTCTTTTTTCATTTTTGTAGCCCCGCATGACGAACCAGCGAGCGGTCGTGACTTCTTCTATATTGCGCGAAGCGATATCCATTCATGTTTATTATTTTTCAATCAGGACTCATACCCTTAGTCCATGCCAATAGGTGTATTAATATGTATTACAATCGTTTATATCACCCCTCCCGGAATATCAATCATCTATTCCGTAAATCTGTAAACAGATATTCTACTCGTTTTACGCCCTTTCTCTCCGCAAGAGAAAGAGCGATGGATATAATAGGTTGTAACTATCTGGTAAACAAACGGAAATCACACTCAACGGGCGGTTTATTTATATAACATTGTTGGATAAAAACCTTTCGGCGAGTTCAGCAGCCGAAAATTTCATCCGTTTTATACCGTTATTTCCATTAAATTACATAACTTTGTGTTTGTCAATATTTCTCTTGCGGAGAGAAGCAGTCTGTTTCACAACATTTTATCTTTCTACTCTCCCTATCAATCAATCGAAATCATCCATCGGAAATGTCTCTCTGCTCCATTTTTACCGGTTGCAGGCCGTTTGCGATTTCCTTGGGCGGATTCCGTCTGCCGATACATCTCTTCATGAGAGAAATATCTCACTGCCGCAAAGTTATGAAAAATATGAAATACGGCAACAGAATTCGGTGAAAAATAAAATTATCCCGGTCATTTCAATTCGAAATGTTAAGCAATCAGGAGAATTTGTTGAACTAATTCGGAGGCTTTCGTGCGTAGGGCGCTGGGAATAAACGCTAATCATTTCGCTATTTCTCTCATGAAGAGAAGTTGCATCTATCGGTCAATCCGTTAAATGCTATTTCGAGGATTTAGCCGTCGTTTATTTCTTCAATTATCACTACCGAACCACCGATTCCTTCCGGAGAGAGATTTTCCGGTGGATTGATCCGTCGGAAAAAATATCTCTTTCAAGAATAAGCCTTGAAAGAGATTTCCGAATGAAAGCCGGCTGAACAAAAATCTTTGTACGACTACAATGCTTTCAGAATTCGGCTGTTAGCCTTGTCCACAGCCGATGTGTCCAAAGAGGCGAGATAGATTCGCGTGGTTTTCTCCGAATCATGTCCCATCGCCTCGCTGATGATCGCGAGCGGAATGTTCCTGTCCTTGGCGATGGAAGCCCACCCGTGGCGGGCGACATAGCTGGTCAAGGGTATGTCCAGTCCCAACTGCTCGCCTAATTTTTTCAATTTGTCATTGACCAGATGCGCCGCATTCTTGTACTGCCGGCGAGCGTCGGCATGCATGTCCCGAATTACCGGCAGCAGATAAGGAGTGGCGTTCGTATCATATTTATCGACGATCTCCTGCATGGGTTTTTCCCATTTGACGAACAACTGCTGTCCCGTTTTCTGCCTGCGGTAAGAGAGTATGCCGTTTTGCAGATCTTTCTTCTTCAGGTAAGCCATGTCGATGAACGACATTCCCCGGGTGTAGAATGAGAACATGAAAATGTCGCGGGCGAAATCCATCGCCGGAAACAGTGCCAAATCCATATCCCGGATCTGGCGGATGACTTTCAGGGGTACCGCCCGCTTAACAGTTTTGCCAATGCCCGTGTAGACATACTTGAACGGATCGCGCTGCACGGTCATTTTCTTCTCAACGGCCCGGTTATAAATGGCTCGCAGTCCCCGCATATAGTAAGAGGAGGTATTCGGGCATACGCCCCTCGATTTGAGATAAGTCTCGTATTCGATCATCAGGTCGGAGTCCATCTCATCCCAAGACACCTCGGTATTCCTGCGGAAACGCCCGAAGCTGTTCAAGACGGTCGTGTAGCGTTCGCCCGTGCGAATTTTCCCGATCTGTCTCAACTGCCCGACAAGACTCCGGGCGAAAGAGAAAAAGCCCCCGGTATCCGAAGGCGTAAGATAACGTGCGACCACATCCCCGGCCGTATAACTTTCGCCCGTATGTTCCAACCGGGCGATAATGCGCTCCAGGCGGGCGGTGTCTTCCACGATCCGGCTTTTCAATGCGACAAGGTAAGCGTGTCGGGGCCCTTTGCAATCCGGCCGGAGCAATCCTGCACGCAGAGCGGCCCATTCCGACGGTAACAGTTTATGGCCGCTGTTGATCTGTCGGGTTACACGGTTATGGATGATCTGATAATACAGTCGGCCTTCACGATCCGCAACGGACGAGGCCCGGAATTTTACTTTTACGCTTGCCATACGTTTGTTGTTGTTAAAGTTGCCGGGCCAAGGTAACGAGCAAGCGTACAATTCTATATTGGAATCCGATAACGCTGCCGGTCGGGCGACAATCCAACTCTTATATTCGCAATCGCTCCTTAGCCTGTTTTGCAAGGTTGAGAATCTCAAGACTCAGAGCTTTCAGCTCGCGGGTCCGTTGCTCCAGCATAGCGATCTGATGCGGGATAGCAACGTTGGAAAAGTGTGCGTTGATGGCTTTTACAATCTGGTTATAGTTGTTCCCGAACTTTTGAAATTGGAAATAAAAATCATTCAGCCGGGCGATAAACTGCGTCTTTGACGGGTCGCGTTTGATGACGACGAACTCTTCGGCGAAGATGCGTTTGACGATAAACCGACTGCGGTTATGCTCAAGTCCGGCTTTGCAGAGCAACTCGTTGAAGCGGATGTTTTGCTCTTCATTGAGCCGGAAGGAGTATTTATAACTCGGAGTTCGAAATTGTTGTGTGTGTTTTCGGTCGGTATTCATAATATCGGTTAAAAAGGCGTTCGACTTGGGAGAACGCCCGGCCTCGCAGAGCGGGCACCTTTCGTATGCCGAAAAAATTTTCGGCATACGAAGGTACAGCTCGCTCCCATCTGGCGATGGGAAAAAGCCGCGCCGGAGAACTGCTATCGAAAGTTTGAAAACTCCTCCGCTACGGCTTCCGGGACTGGGGCTGTTCCCGGTGCAATATTACAACCGTCCGGTACGAAAAAAAAGCCCGCCGAACGGACTGGAGCGGTCGTGAGCGGACATCGGAATCGAGGTATTTCTGTCGGTTGTATCTTGCAGCATGAAAGGCAAGTTTTCTTATTCCGTTCATTATCCCGATATAAACCGCATGAAACGGAAAACGATATTTTGAATGGTTTAAAACATAAAACCAAACATACACGCTTTACGACCGTATAGCTAACAATCAATCTCAAAAACGTTGCACCATGGATTCATTGAAAGAAACAGACAAACCTGCACCCAATCCTTCTAAACATCCCCGTATCGAAGTCGACGAGGAGTTGATGCGTCAGATGATCGCCGGACAGGCCCCTTTGGATTCGAAAGTCGTCCGCAGGATTCCCGAACCGGAAGAGGAAGATACGGACACTCCCGAGGGAAACACATCGGAAACGGTATCCGGAGCATCGGCACCGACTGCTGAGAAAACAGACGTCGACACCCAAACGACTACTGGAAAGGAGTCGGCCGGATTCCGGCGTAAAAAGCTCGCGCTTCCGGATTTCGAACGCATGTTCTTCGCTCCGGTGGATTGCCGTAATCGCTCTGCGATCTATGTCAGTACCCAAACCAAGTGCAAAGTGTCGGCAATCCTCCACCTGCTGGGAGACGATACGACAAGGCTTACGGCATTGGCCGACAATATGCTGCGGTTCGTCATGGACATTTACAGCGACGAGTTGAATTATCTCCACGAGAAGAAGAACAACAGACGGCCGTTTTGAAAAAGCGGGGTATTTCGACGGCAGATAGCAGGACGGAAGGGGCCGTCGAACGGGCAGGCCGCTCGCGGCTGAACATCAGAACCGGATCGTCAGGAGCCGCAGAATGTCGCCTTTTCCGACGGTAGCGACCAGCAAAACGCCGGGGATGGAAATATGCAAGGCTCGCCCCTCGGGCGATTCGCATGGCCTTGCATATTTCCATCTCTGACGATAAATTCCCTGCCGGCGGGAAAACTTACATCGAAAATTACCCTGCTATTGACGAAGTAAGATCGGGAATCGAATTAGCTGTAAGATAGGAGGCCATTACCGTGCGACCTTGAAGACGCTGCTGAGTTTCTCGCTCAATGCCTTCATATCCTGTCCGATCTTGTCATTGGTGATTTTAGCGTAGATTTGGGTCGTGGTGATCCGTTTGTGCCCCAGCATCTTGCTGACCGTTTCCAGAGGTACGCCCTGCGTAAGCGTAACCGTCGTGGCGAAGGTATGCCGCGCGAGGTGGATCGTGGGGTTGAACGACAGACCGGCGTGTCTGGCAACATGCCGTAATGACATGTTCAACGTATTATAGGTGCCTTTGAGCGGGAAGACCCGGTCTCCCGAGAGATGCATGTCCTTATAACGGTCGTAGAGCATTGCGGCGACGGGAAGCAGTTTGACCCGGAACTGCGTACCCGTTTTCTGGCGCCTGTCGATAATCCACCGATCCCCGTTATCGTCCGTATAAATATCTGCGTGGGTAAGTTTCACCACGTCCGCATGGCTCAGGCCTGTAAAGGCACAGAAGACGAAGGCATCCCGGTTGATGCCCGTCCGGTAATTGGGCAGTCGGACGTCCATGACGGCCTGCAATTCCGAGGCCGAGAGGTAGCGACGTTCCGAGTATTCCGCTTTGACATAGAACCCCGCGAAAGGATCGGCGGGAATCCAGCCGTTCTTATACGCCGTGTAGGTCATCAGCTTCAGCTTCTTGAGTGTAGAATGGATCGTCCCGGAAGCAAGACCCTTTACCGTGGAGAGGTAGACGACGAACTTTTCCACGAACTCCCGCTTCAGCTCTTTGAACGCAATATCCTTGACGTGGTATTCGTATTCGAGGAAAGAGGCAAGGCGGTTACGGCGTTTGCGGTAATTGTCATAGCTCGAATAGGCGCGGTCTTTGCCCACACGTTTGAGGAACCCTGCAAGGTATTCGTCGAAGGTCTGCAGCAGCAGGCGGCAGTCATCGCCCATACCGAGGAAGGCGTTGCGAACCTTTTCGGCCGTGACATACGAATCACGGTCGCAGAGACGCTGATACTGTTTGCCGATATTGGTCTTGATATTTTCCAGCTTTTCGTTGATGCGCTGAGCTTCGAGGCTCTTACCGGAAGCCTTGTTCGCCTTGGCATCCCAAAGGGTGGAGCGAACGGTGAGTTTGCAGCTGAACTGCGACATCGTACCATTAATCGTGATACGGCCCATGACGGGAACCTGACCATGTTTTTCCGACTGCCTTTTCACGTAGAAAAGGACTTTGAAAGTGCTGCGTTGCATGATAACCTGAACTTTGTGGTTTTGTTAAACGTTAAGTCAGGTTATTTGTTATGCGGAAATCCAACACAATAAGCTGAAAACAAGCACCTTAGTGTAAATCAAAGCATTTCGGGCAGGTAACGGATAAGTAACACAACTCACCGTTAATCCTGCCCGAATGTGCAATTCTATTGCTCGGAGCATATGCAGAACAGAGAATTAAATACCTGTAAACATGATATTTACTCTTTTCTGCATGTTCGTTTACCTACAAATACCGAACCCTTGCGGGTTCGGTATTTCGTTTTATGCATTATCTTTGCGGTGGAAAACCCGGCAACCCGGACGGTTTGCTGCGTATTTGCCAAACAAACGAAAACGATTCGTATGGAAGAACACAATATCCTCATCCCCCTGCTGCTGACACTCGGCGCGGGCCTCGCCACGGGCATCGGCAGCGCGATCGCCTTCTTCGCCAAACGCACCAACAAACGGCTGCTTTCGTTCTCGCTGGGCCTCTCGGGCGGCGTGATGATCTACGTCTCGTTCGTCGAGCTGTTCCAGCAGGCAAACACGACCCTCTCGGCCGAATGGGGCGCACACACGGGCGTGATCGTCACCGTGGCGAGTTTCTTCGCGGGCATTCTGCTGATCGGCGTCATCGACCGGCTGGTCCCCTCGATCGAGAATCCCCACGAAGCACACAGAGTCGAGGAGATGGACCATCAGCCGCACAATCCCCGTCTGATGCGCATGGGCGTGATGACGGCGCTGGCCATCGGCATCCACAACTTCCCCGAAGGCATCGCCACCTTCACTTCGGCGGTGGACAACATGGCCCTCGGCGTAGCCATCGCCGTGGCCATCGCCATCCACAACATTCCCGAAGGCATCGCCGTCTCGATCCCGATCTACTACGCCACGGGCGACCGCCGAAAGGCTTTCCGCCTGTCGCTCCTCTCGGGCCTCGCCGAACCGGTCGGCGCCGTACTGGCCTATCTGGTGCTGACGCCCTTCATGACCCCGACGCTGATGGGCTGCATCCTGGCCGGCGTGGCAGGCATCATGGTCTTCATCTCGATCGACGAACTGCTGCCCGCGGCCCGCGAATACGGCGAGGCGCACATCTCCATCTACGGCGTGGTGGCCGGCATGGCCCTGATGGCCGTGAGTCTGATCCTGCTGGCATGATCAAACAATTCAGAATTCACAATTCAAAATTCATAGTTTGGACATCTTACTCCTCATCATTGGCCTCGGGCTGATCCTCGCAGGCGCGAACTTCCTGACGGACGGCTCCGCGGCGTTGGCGCAGCGGTTCCGCGTGCCGGAATTCATCATCGGGCTCACAGTGGTCGCCGTCGGCACCTCGACGCCCGAACTGGTCGTGTCGGTGCTCTCGGCCATCGCAGGCAAAAGCGACGTGGCAATCGGCAACGTCGTGGGGTCGAACATCTTCAACGTCTTCGTCATCCTGGGCGTCTGCGCCCTGATCCGCCCCCTGCCGCTCACGGCGGGCAACATCCGCCGCGACATTCCGTTCGGAGTGATCGTATCGCTGTTGCTGCTGGCGCTGGCAGCGGACTCCTATGTCTTCAAAGGTGCGGCGGACCGCATCGGACGCATCGACGGCATCGTCATGCTCCTGCTCTACGGTGCGCTGATGTGGTACACGATCCGCACCACGAAACGGCCCGAGGCGACGGCCCCGGACGCCGGAGCGAAACCCGGAATGGCCGGATGGCTCATGGCCGCGATGATCGTCGGAGGCCTCGCCGGACTGATTTTCGGCGGCGAAATGTTCCTCCGCAGCGCCACGGAGATCGCCCGGCGGCTCGGAATCAGCGAATCGGTGATCGCCATCACGCTCGTGGCTGG
>OGRI01003021.1_pt1 | contig 11142 bp, 10 predicted proteins | sample 1553391 | NCBI WGS metagenome assembly OGRI01 (sample SAMEA2580052, study PRJEB22360) | human gut metagenome | reverse complement strand
ATGCCGCTTGTGTTCCTGATCTTTTCATCGCTGGTGAACATCGTGCTTGATCTGCTGTTTATCCGCACCTTCGGCATGGGTGTCCGGGGTGCCGCGATTGCAACCGTCATTGCACAGGGCATTTCCGTTGTGCTCTGCCTGATTTATATTGTTACGAAAGCGAAAATCCTGCTTCCGGAAAAACGCCACTTCGCGCTGGACCGCGGACTGTACGCAGATCTGCTGGCGCAGGGATTTTCGATGGGATTTATGAGCAGCATCATTTATGTTGGTTCGATCGTTCTGCAGCCGGGCATCAACAGCCTCGGATATGAAACTATCGCCGGACATACCGCTGCGAGAAAGCTGTTTTCGTTCTCCATGATGCCGCTTTCCTCCATGGCGCAGGCCGTCAACACCTACGTTGCACAGAACCGCGGCGCAGACAACTGGGAGCGCGTGCGGAAAGGCATCCGTTACGCTTACATTTTCTGCTTCAGCGTAACCGCGTGCCTGATTGTAATCGTCACCCCGCTTGCACCAACCATGGTACACCTGATCTCTGGTTCATCCGACCCGACCGTCCTCGGAAACGGAGCCCGCTACCTCCGCGTAGCCATCCCGTTTTTCTTCGCCCTTGGTCTTGTCAACTGCAGCCGTCTGGCACTGCAGGCACTCGGAGAGAAAATTCTGCCGTTGCTGTCGAGCTTTATTGAGCTGTTTGGAAAGATTATCTTTGCCATGGTATTCATTCCACGCTACCACTACAGCGCCGTAATCTGGTGCGAACCGATCATCTGGTGTTTCATGGCTGTGGAGCTTGTGATTTCACTGTATCGAAATCCTTATATGAGAAAAGGGAAGACAGGAAACTGATTTTTAAATGAAAAAATTACCGGCCAATGCACGGAAAAATCTGTGTGTTGACCGGTAATTATATATCACATTATATTATTCATAGCAGGCACTGAATGCAGGTCTCATTTCTTCATTTTAAAACACCACCCTTATAATGTTTATTATTATATACGTATAAAACTAAAATATCAATTTTAGAAAGCATTATAAAACGACGGCATAATAAAAATTTGTGGGATTATGGTGTATACTTGAGTTTCGAATCATGGAAAATATAAAGTCAGCATATTTTTATAAAGATCTTTTTAGTCAGGTGATGCAATGAACATTCTATGGAGTTCCATGCTGCTTCTCGGAATCGCATATGGCGCGCTGCAGGGACGGATGCCGGAGGTGACGGATGGGGTGATTCAGGCTTCGAGGGAGGCGGTGGTGCTGGCGGTTTCGCTGGTTGGGGTGACGGGTTTCTGGGCAGGGCTGATGGAGATTGCGAAGAAGGCGGGAGTGATTGACGGGCTGGTGAAACGAATGGGGCCGGTGATGCGGTTTTTGTTTCCGGAAGTGCCGGAAGATCACTCTGTGATGCTCTCGGCGGGGATGAATATGATCTGTAATGTGTTCGGACTCGGCGCGGTTGCGGCGATGGAGCGGTTTGAGGAGCTGGAGGAAGAGCGGCGGAAAATGAAAAACCCGGCCGCAGTTCCAGAAGGAACCGCAAACCGGGAAATGTGTACGTTTTTGATTTTAAATATTTCTTCTCTGCAGCTCATCCCCGTCAACATCATTGCGTACCGCAGTCAGTACGGCAGCGTCCACCCAACAGCAATTGTCGGACCGGCGCTTGCTGCGACGGCTGCGAGTACGATTGCGGCGGTGGTGTTTTGCAAAGTGATGGAAAAGATGGGGCGATGATTATTCAGATTACTCAGCCCAGGTGCCGTTTACAAAGACATCGGTCTCGCTTCCGTCTTCGTGAATACCCACGATATGCAGGTCATCCGATCCAACCATAAAGTCAACGTGGATCAGGGAATCGTTGACACCCTTTGCGAGGATTTCTTCATCACTCATATCCATAAATCCGTCCAGCACCTCGGAAAAGCCGGCGCCGGCGGCAACGTGGCAGCATGCATTCTCGTCGAACAGAGTGTTAAAGAACATCAGTCCGGACTGGTTGATCGGGGACTCCTTCGGAACGAGTGCAACCTCGCCGAGCATCGCGGCGCCCTCATCTATCGCGAACATTTTCTTCAGAACCTCTTCGCCCTGTTCTGCGTGGCAGTCGACAACCTTTCCGTCCTTAAAATCAACGGTAAAGTTGTTGATAACCTGGCCGGACCAGCTTAACGGTTTGGTGGAAACGAGGCGGCCTTCACATTTGCCGCGCATCGGGCTGGTGAAAACTTCTTCGGTCGGCATATTCGGGACATAGAAGGTATTGTTCATATGGTTGATATCGCCAGCGCCGCTCCACTTTGCGCCCGGAATCAGTTCAACTGTGAAATCGGTGCCGTTTTTGCTGGTATAATGCAGTTTGCGGAACGCCTGTTCATTCAGCCAGTTGGCTTTTTGGGTCATGCGGTCACAGTGTGCCTGCCAGATTTTTTCAACATCTTCGCCTTCTTTTAAATACAGGCAATCAAAAATAGCATTCCACAGCTTCTCGACCGCAATATCCTCCGGCTCGCCCGGAAATACTTTTTTTGCCCATGCCGGTGACGGAGCGGCAACGATCAGCCACTGATGTTTTCCGTCGAGCTGATCGCGGTATTTTTTCGTTACTTTCCCGCGCATCTGGCGGACGGTAGAGAGCAGATCGGCAGAGATGCCGGCAAGCTCATCCGGATCGGAGGAGTCAATGAAAATGCGGACTGGAAGATCTACGGTCATCTGTTTGAGGCGCTCCTCCTCCCAGTTCTGAACCGTACCGAGTGTTTCGGCTGTGGCGTACTGATAACTCAGCTTGTTAATTGGACCACACTCCCAGATCAGCTCAACATAGCTTGCACCGGCTTTGTAACACTCTTCCGTGACCATGGTAGCAAGCAGAACCTGATCCACACCGGCCTGCAGACGGACACGCTGTCCTTTCTGTACATTTGCGCCGATTTTTACGATCAGCTTTGCGTATTCTCTTAATTTTGCTTCATTCATGATAAAAAGCTCCCTTTTTGTAAAGTTTGTTTCAACTCACAGTCGGTATTTTCACGGAGTCTGACATGTCGAAAATAGTTCGACTGTGACTTGCCTCATGTCAGTGGAGGATACCGATTTCTCTCCGCCCGCCACTGCCGTTATGTTTCTTTTAACAATTCATCCCACCGCTTTAGAAGCGAGGGACTTCTTGTCTACGGATGTTAAAATTGGAATGGATCGTTAAACGCTCCATAATACGAAACCGGTTCGCCCGCAGAAAGCAGGTGATGGACATCGCCGACGGTCTGGCAGCGGAAGTACACTTCGCCTGGTTTGCGCTCTTCCGTTCCGACGATCGTGACGGAAGTCGGCGCCAGGAACAGGCCCTGCCAGAGCTGCACCGGCGTTGTGTTGAGCAGATGGGACAGCGCGACGCAGGTAACGCCGAGATGGCAGAAGCAGACGATGACAGCTTCGCGGTTCGTTTCATCTGAAGCGTGGTAGCGGTAGCCGTCGCGTACATAACCGTAGCGAGCAAGCAGCGCATCGAGTCCGTCCGTTACGACACGATAATTTTCATCCATGTTTCCGGTTTTCATGATCGGGTTCTGTGTCCAGAGATCATGATCATAGAGATCCCGGTTCGCATCGAGCACATCCGGCAGAAAATCCCACGGAATCCGGCGTTTTCCGGTCTCCGGATCAAGGACAGGCGCATCAAATTCCCGCAGCCACGGAAGAATTTCGGCCTCGCGGCCCGCATTTTTCAGCGTAAAAGAAGCCGTATCCTTCGCGCGTCCGAGCGGCGAGCAGTAAAAATCGGTGACGTTCCATTTCGCCGTGCGCTTCGAAAGCAGCTCAGCCTCACGCCAGCCCTTTTCAGTCAGCGAATCAATCTCATAATTCGGTTCACCGTGGCGGATAAAGATAATTTTCATAAGAATTCCTTTCTTCGTATGCCACAAATCGTTTGGTTTATGCATCGAAAAGTCAATTTCAGTTCCGAAAAATCTGCGGCAGAGCACAGAACATTCAGAATTGATGTCACTTAGCTTAGTGTATCATAAATTGTCAAATTTGTGTGAGTTTATCCGGAAAAAGATGCGACAAATTGGAAGAGTGTGGTGAGATGTTGAGATCTATGGGGAAACAATTAAAATGATGGTTTTTAAGATTTAAAAACAATCAAAATAATGGTTTTTCGTTTACAAATACAGATTTTTATGATTCAATAAAGAAAAAGTCGGGAATTATAAAGCTGAAAGGTGAGGTTTATGAAAGAAAAATTATTTATAACGCCAGAATATACAACGGCAAAAGAAATCAAGGAACTTCGGAAGGAACTGCATCTGACGCAAAAGGAGTTTGCGGAACTGATTAATTGTTCCAAGCCAACGGTAGAGCGCTGGGAAAGAAGTGAAGAAGTGATTCGCGGACCGATTGTTTTACTTTTGAAAATGCTGCAAAAATATCCAGAATACGAACAGGAAGTGAAAGTTCCGGAAAAAATATGGCCGCTCAGAATCTGGTACATGTATGGGCAGAATGTATGTACCTTGATCGATGTGAATGAGCAGGAACGGAAAGTAAAAGTAAAAAATTATACAGACAAAATTATGTTTCGGGCATTCGGAGTTGTGGAAGAACCGGATTATGATCAGTATCTGGAATTTCTGGAATCACGATGCTTTCCGGAAAGCAGAGATAAGATGAAACTGATATTAAAAGATTTGGGACTGCCATTTTACGATCCGATTATGATTATAGAAAAAACGGAAGGACGGATGGCGGAAGATGATTTCTGGCTACGGATAGAGAGGTAGATGGATGATAGAATTATTTGAACAGAATATCAGGACGAATGAGCGTCAGTCGTCAAAAGGAAACCAGTTAAAATGGGAGAATAACGGAATCTGGTACAAAGCGGATTATACAGGATATGAGGGATTGGCAGAGTATATGATCTCGCATCTTCTGAAAAAATCAACGCTGGCGGAAGACGAATTTGTATGTTACGATCTGGAAAAAATAAAATATGGAACTGTGATTTATAACGGAGTAAAGAGTAGAAATTTTCTGAGGGAGGACTGGCAGATTATCACTTTGGAGAGACTGTTTAAAAATTCTTTTGGAGAAAGTCTGTATCAATCCCTGTATAGAATTCCAAAACATGAAGAACGCTTACGTTTCTTGGTACAGCAGGTGGAGCGTATGACCGGGCTTCAAAACTTTGGCGTCTATATGAACAAGCTGTTGACGATAGACGCATTTTTCCTGAACGAGGATCGTCATACGCATAATATAGCGGTGTTGATGAATGGAAAAGGTGACTATGCATACTGCCCGATTTTTGATCATGGGGCAGGGCTACTGTCAGATACAACGATGGATTATCCTTTATCGGGGGATACGTATGCACTGATGGATCAGGTTCAGGCAAAAACGATATGCAGTGAGTTTGATGAGCAGTTGGACCTTTCTGAAGCATTATATAGAGGGAATCTGAAGTTTCATTTTACGAAAAAAGATGTGACTGAATTGCTCGCGAATGCGGAGGGGTATCCAGAAGAAATACGAAAACGAGTGGAAATGATTTTGTTTGCACAAATGCGAAAATATGCGTATTTGTTTTCAAAGATGTAGAAAAATTGAGCAAAAAAGGACGAGTTACATCTATGGTTATTTTTTTGTCCAATAAATCAATTATATAAAGTCTGTTTAACATGTTATATAAAAATTTATGTCACACGCGAATATTTTCATTTTTTATTTCATTTATCCTATCGTCTTTTAATTCCAAGGGAACTGTTATATTTCCAGGTCTCAAAATTTGTTTTTTAGGATGCAGAAATCCCAGCGTAGCGGAAAACAGAATCCACAGGAGAAACCATAAAATACTCTGATAAACACCACTCTGGACACCGGATTCCAGAAGAACACTGCCAAGAAGGGAACCGGCCGCACTGCTGGAAACAATGAGTGGAAGGCTGGCATGATCCATGTAGGGGAGAGAAAGCAGTCCGCCGATGAGTAAACCAATGAGACTTAAGAAAATGACTCTGAGAAAACCGAAAAGCGTATTAAAATGGTTCATATAGCGGACAGAAAGCAGATCTCTTGTGGAATAGGAAGTTGCAGCGGTTTTCATTGCTTCAGCAAGATCGGAGGCCTGATTGACGGGAATAAATACGCCGCCTGTTATTTCCGCCATTTTCTTCATAAGGTCTTTGTCCACAGATCCAAGTGCGACCGTGCTGATGTTAATATTAAGATGATTGTATTCTTCCAGTGCGGCATTGAATTCCGGAATATTACCCTTGAACCACAAGAAGCCGTTATCCAGGTCTGTAGCGAAGCCGTCGGTTAAGAAAATGAGCTTTGGGTGTGTACCGCCGTTCCATTTTGCATCTTTGTAATCTTGCAGAATACGAAGTGTGGTTTCATAGATAGAGGTTGCTCCGTCACAGGTTACGGTGAATGCAGCTTCATTTTCCGTCATCGGCCCCATGTCACGCAGGATTTTAGGTTCAGAAGAAAAGGCGTAGACCATATAAGGAAGCGGGGAATCGGTGGAGTTCATGATCTCTGAAATAGCGTCATACCGAAGGCCTTCCGGATCATTTCCGCTCATGGAACCGGATTCATCGATGACAAAGATATAGCTGGTTGGCTCGATGATTTTCTGCTTTGGATTTAATTCGTATAAATATTCCAGCAGCATGGTCAGACAGAAGATGCCCACAATACTGAAGGTAAAATATTTGAGCATGGAGCGCGGACCTGAATACAGGAAATTTTCCCGGTCAAAAGAACCGGTCAGAACCGATCCTGCCCATACGGTCAGGAACAGAACAGCAAATAATAAGGTACACAGGGCAGGAACCATCAAAAAGCCTGAAATCTTTAAACGATAGACAGAGTACAGATGATTACAGAAGAACCAGAGAGTGCCGCCTGAGGCAGCACTCATAAGGAAAACAGGTTTATTTATTCTGCGTTTTATGTTTTGGATCATAGACTGTGAAATGTCCTTTCTGTGGGAGAAGCGGAAATTAATGATTGTTCATAAGACTCTGGGCGAGTTCCGTATCGGCACTGATCAGGGTCACGTTACGATTTCTGCTGGCAGCGGCACCATCGTACCCGACGTTGCTGATGTGCCAGGGAGCTGAAGAACCCATGCCAAGGGTATGAATGCGGCTTTCAGCGATCCCTAAGTCATCACAGAGCGTTTTTTTTACGGCATCCGCTCTGGCCTGAGACAGGCTGAGGGTGGATTCATCTGTGATGTCTCCGGCTGTAGAGCCGACAAGGAGGAGAGAGACGGATTCGTGTTTTGCCAGGTAATCTGCAATGGGACGAATGGTTTCCAAAGCGGCTTCCGGGTTAAGGTAGGCTGCTTCGTCACCAACGAATTGGACCTGGCTTTCTTCCAGAGCAACAGGTTCGTCGAATGCGTTGGATTCTTCGGTATCTGTTTCATCCAGAACGTCCGAGTCAAATACAATTGGCGTATCAGAAGGAATATCTACAACACTGACCGATGGGAGGGAATCTGTCGCGTTGGTATCGTTAGATACGGCAATATAGTCGTTTGATACGAATTCTCCGCCGGAGGCTTCGACAACAGCTTTCCAGATGCTGGTAAGGTTATTGCTCTGCTTGGGAGTAAGTTTTTCCTGAGGTGCTTCGACCTGCGCCATACCTAACCAGTATACGGTGCATCCGCTGAGATCAGGCAGGGCCTCCCGTTCTTTCAGCATATCAACGATAACCTGAGGCTCAGCAGACAGTAAGTTGTTCTGAAAGTTTAAGTAACCTGATGTGGACAGTCCGCTTCCACAGCAGATGATGGTGCGGGAAGTGTAGCTGGAATCCAGACTCCGCAGTGAGGAGGCACCAAGGCGGAGAGCTTCCAGATAATCGGCCTCTGGATTTACTGGTGTCACACTATCCACAATCTGAAGGAGATTGGAGGCTTTGCTGGCGGCATCTCTTTTCAGTCTCTCTTTGGATGCGGTTTTATACTGTTCATCAATATTGAGGTCCTCCGTGGAGATAAGCGCAGGGTCACCGTCTACGCGAGCGACAATGCAATAACCATAATTCATGGCAGCGTCGAGCATGGTATCCTGAATGAGCGGGGCGGATGAATCTACTGGTTTGGAGTTTGCTGTGTTTGCGATAATGTAAGCGACAGCCGGCTTGCTGGTTTCAGCAGAATTGGAACAGGAAGGGTCTGAATTGCTGCATCCGGTCAAAGTGAAAAGTGCAGCAGCCATGACAGCAAAAGTGCATGTAAGTTTTGTGATTTTTTTCATCATAGTATTTTCCTCCTTAAACAGCTTCTGAAAAGTTGACAACGTGGTTTTTAGTTGGAACATCTCTGTCGATGGCAGGGAGAGCGGTTTTTTCACCGCTTGCAGCTGCAAGGGCAGCCAGTTCCCTGCCAAGACGATCAAAGATTTCATCAGAACGAGACTTACTCAGGACATTTGTTGAGGTGGGATCACCCAGCTGTTCCATGAGCTGCACTCTCATATCAGCCAGAAGGGTCAGAGAATCGTTGATGAGATCCTTTTTGGCATTGATAAGATGCTGGTGGTCTGCGTCCTGAATCTGTGATGAGTTAAAGCTGTCACATTCGTCCTGAATTGCTTCCAGACGGCGAATATAGTTTTTAAGCTCGTTAAGTGTAATTTCCTCACGGCAAAGCTGTTTTGCCAGCGGGTTGTACAGCTCGAAGCTGATGGCAAAATTGCCGACAGATGTAAAAACAGGAGTTGCAATGGCAATAATCGTTAATGCGATCGTTGCGGCATCCACTGTTCCGTCTGCAGAAGAGAGCGACATGGTGGAGAAACGGAGTACACCATTGATGATCAGGGCAAAAATCGGAACAGCTAACAGCAATGCCAGATTGAATTTATCGTGGCTGAGTCCCTGTCTGATCTTTTTTGCCAGAATGCCTGCAAAGGCGGCCACAACATCTGCTGCAAAGGCCAGTCCTGCGACCTGGCCCCAGATCATGATGGGAGAGTCGTAAGAAATGCGTACGAAGAGACTGCGGAAAAAGGCAATATCTATTACGACACAGAAGAGCATAAGCAGATAGGAGACAGGTGCGCAGAGCAACAGACTGTCTGGTTTGTATTTTGCTTTGACAGCGTCATCAGAATTTTCAAGCAGGAGTTCTCCACTTTTGTTCATTTTCAGTGCAAATGTATTATCTTTCATCTTCAACAACCTCCATTTTTTCTTTGATGCCGTAACATTTGTTCCAAAGCATCTGGGTATGTGCATGTTCGGTTTCCAGGACGGTTTCTTTTTCGCGCATCAGCTCGAGAATTCTTTGGATGTCCGCGCGATGTGCAGACATATTCCCATCCTGTCGATGATAAAAATCCAGGTGATCCAATGACTGGTCATCAAGGGAAATGAGACCGCTTCGGACCGGAGCAAGGATCTTATCAATCAGACAGTCCTCGTTGCCCGCGTCAACGGCGTTTGCGTTGATCAGGCGGGTCAGGGTATCGGTAAGTTCCGACTTTAACTGTTCCAGATGGTAGTTCTCCGGCTTTTTGTAGCCGACAGCTCTGTAGTTTTCGAACAGCAGATTGGTACGACGGCGGAAGTCATAAACGAGTACACGGCTGTCGTCTACTTCACTGATAAAACTGTTTTCTTTTTTCTTGTTTTTTCCAAATAACATTAGAGTACCTCCTCCTGTAATTCAGATGCCAGGGTAAGACGGAGCTTTTCCGCACGCTGCACCACTTGTTGATAGTGTTTTGAAAATTCCTGTTCAGAGTTGTTAGTGAATGTTACGTTCGGGAGAGCCGGAAGATCCGGAACATGACGCATCGCAGACCGCCAGTAAACATCAATGCGCCGCTGATGATGCTGAAGAACACGATTGGTGATTTTGGCAGCAGAATCAAAGCTCTCCGTGACCTGACTGAGGCTGGTGAAAATGGCTTCGATGGTATCGGAAAGTGCTTTCTCGGATTCGGCGACAGCTCTTTTAAACGGGAGAAGCGATTCTTCTCGTTCACGGTTTCTTCGAGCTGCAACTTGCACTTCAGTAAGACTTTCCTCACCTTCTTTCCGGCGTGTGAGGTCGACATCTTCTGCAAGGGCGTTCTTTAAAACCTGTTTGGCGGCAGTAAGGTTTGTTTTCAGCGGAACAACCGTATCGAAAAGAATATTGAGCTTTTTGAACTCGTCCTCTTCCTCGAACTTTAAGCGTCCCATCTGACCAGCGCAGAATTCTTCGTAGGAATCGACTTCCTGCTTCAGAACACTCGACTGCCAGTCCCCGTTTTGACTGCAGCGGAGGAGCCCATGTTTTCCATCCACCCAGCCGGCATATCTCATGGTAAGCTTTTCGACAGGACCAAGAGATTTTGCCTTGCCCTTGTCAAGGCTCTGTAAACGTTTTTGATATACTTTTTTATGATTCATGGTTTTCCTCCTTAGGTAAAATGTTTTTTGCAGGTACACTTGTGTATTACGATATTGGAAGCGGATCTTAACGTTTTTACAAAAATATTTTTTTTCTTTCAGCCATGCAGTGTATTGTGACACGAGAAAGAGTTTTATTTTTGCAAAAACATTTTTAGTTTTCCGGGTACATTCAGGTATAGAGATACGGGAGGAAAAACTTAACAGTTTGTAAAGAATAATTCGATAGATTTTTTCGTGGGGAGAAATATAGGATTTTGGAAATAAAATATTTTATCGAAGCAATGTGTTCTGTTTTTTTCATTTATATAAGCGTATAGAAATTTTGTTGTCGGGGTGATTTTTTTAGACTGAAATCTTCGTTTTCTCGCTTATATTCTTTTAGCTGCTGTGCTAAAATAGTGGCAGAGATCAGGATAATAATCTGATAGATATAGAATCTTTTGGATGAAGATCAATTCGTCAGAATGGTACGAAAGCATAAGAAGTGGAGTGGGATTAAATATGGGAATAATTCTTGAGAAGTCAAAATTAATATTTGACGAATTGGTCGGAACCAGTTCGTTTGATGATGTTTTTAAGAATAGTATTCGCGATTACTATACATATGGGTTTAAATCATACGATCAAAATATAAAAGGAAGTCAAAGTGTTAAGGACAGATGGAAAATTTTCAGTAAAATTCTTGGAGAAAAATGGTACTTT
>OGRI01003020.1_pt1 | contig 11146 bp, 9 predicted proteins | sample 1553391 | NCBI WGS metagenome assembly OGRI01 (sample SAMEA2580052, study PRJEB22360) | human gut metagenome | reverse complement strand
ACAATCCGATCCTAAATATCGTCTGGATGAGGCCTCCTTGAATAATACGTTCGTACGCATGTCGAACGGCGAGATGGCACCGCTTAGTCAGTTTATCACATTGACCAAAGTCTATGGGGCTGAGTCTTTAGCTCGTTTCAATATGTATAATTCGATCGCCGTCAATGCCGTACCGGCCAATGGATATAGCTCCGGGGATGCTATCAAGGCGGTAAAAGAGACAGCGGCCACCTCACTCCCGAAAGGATACGGGTATGACTTCGGTAGTATCACCCGTGAGGAGAACCAGCAGAGTAATACGACCATTATCATCTTCGGTATCTGTATCTTGATGATTTATTTGATCCTAAGTGCCTTGTACGAGAGTTTCCTTGTTCCTTTCGCCGTGATTCTTTCCGTACCGATGGGTTTGATGGGTAGTTTCTTGTTCGCCAAGTTCATGGGATTGGAGAATAACATTTATCTGCAAACCGGTCTGATCATGTTGATCGGGTTGTTGGCGAAGACCGCCATCTTATTGACGGAGTACGCTACCCAGCGCCGCTTGTCCGGCATGAGCCTGACCTCGGCCGCTCTTAGCGCGGCGAAGGTTCGTCTGCGCCCGATCTTGATGACCGCTCTTACGATGATATTCGGTTTGCTGCCATTGATCGTTTCCAACGGCGTAGGCGCTAATGGAAACCGCTCGTTGGGAACCGGTGCCGTTGGCGGTATGTTGATCGGTACATTGGCTTTGTTATTTATCGTGCCTTGCTTATTCATCACGTTCCAATACCTGCAAGAGAAACTACGCCCGATCCAATTCGAGCGTTCCCTTGATTGGCAGGTGCAAGAAGAGGTAAAAGAGGCCGCCGAAGAAAGAAAAGAATATTTAGATAGCAAGAAATAATCTATCCAGTTGTATATATATAATGTATATGAAGAATAACATCATACTCTTTGCCGTAGCGACGCTAGCGTTGAATAGCTGCGGCATTTACAAGAAATACGAGCCTGTCGCCACCCTCCCGGAGAATCTATATCGGGAGGAGATAGCCCCGGCAGATACCTTCTCCATCGGGAATATCAGTTGGCGGGACCTATTCACCGATCCGGCCTTGCAATCCTTGATCGAACGGGGATTAGCCAATAATACAGATCTGCGGATTGCCCATCTAAAGGTGCAAGAAGCCGAGGTGGCGTTAATGACCTCCCGCCTCTCCTACCTCCCGTCGCTCTCCCTAGATCCGCAGGGCACGACAAGTAGTTTCAATAAGGCAAAAGCGTCGTGGACATACAACGTCCCGGTATCGGCCAGTTGGGAGATCGATATCTTCGGCCGGCTGACAAACGCCAAACGACAAGCAAAAGCCGCCTTGTCGCAAAGCCAAGCGTATAGCCAAGCCGTACAAACACAACTGATCGCCAACATCGCCAATTTATATTATACCCTATTGATGCTGGATCGGCAATGCGAGATCACGACGGAAACCGCCGTGAGATGGCAAGAGAGCCTTCGTGCCACCCAAGCGTTAATGGCAGCCGGCATGACTACCGAGGCGGCCGTATCGCAAACCGAGGCTACTTGCTACTCCATCGAGACCTCTGTTAAGGATCTGGAACAGACCATCCGGGAGACCGAGAATACGCTTGCCGTCTTATTAGGAGAAACACCTCAAGATATCGAGCGAGGAAGATTGGAAGAGCAGTCCTTGACCCCGGATCTGGCGATCGGCATCCCGGTGCAGCTGCTATCGAACCGTCCGGATGTACGTAGCGCCGAGTACGCATTGGCGCAAGCGTTCTACGGGACAGCCTCCGCACGCTCCAATTTTTATCCCTCGCTACGTCTTAGCGGCAGCGCAGGGTGGACAAACAGCGCAGGCAGTTACATCGTAAATCCGGGTAAACTATTACTATCGGCGGTCGGCTCCCTCACGCAACCGCTATTTAACAAAGGAGCGAATATCGCCCAATTGAAAATAGCGAAAGCGCAGCAAGAGGAGGCCAAGCTCACTTTCCAACAAACCGTGCTCAACGCCGGAAAAGAGGTGAACGACGCACTTACCCAAGCCCAGACCGCAAAGGGAAAGATCGACTTGCGTACACACCAAATCGAATCGCTTGAAGATGCCGTGCGTAGCACCCAATTGCTGATGACGCATGGAAACACTACTTATTTGGAAGTGCTCACGGCACAGCAAACCCTGCTCAGCGCCCAGCTCTCCCAAGTAACGGATCGTTTTGACGAGCTTCAAGCCACCGTAAACCTCTACCAAGCCTTAGGAGGAGGCAGACATTAAAGAGAGTCCTTTCAGACTTGTATATAATTATGATTGTAACCTCCTTTTGTGCGTGACGCATAGAAGGAGGTAAAAAAATACCCGGTTTATGGTATATGCCGTAAACAATCCATCCACTATCTTTGTCATATAAATAAAAGAATCCAGAAACAACAAAATTCATTTGTATATGGCAAGAATAGCAAGACAACTGACCGACCTTGTCGGCAACACTCCCCTGTTGGAGTTCTCTAATTTCAACGCGAGCAAGGGCCTTAAAGCCCAAGTAATCGGCAAGCTGGAATATTTCAACCCGGCTGGTAGCGTAAAAGACCGCATCGCCTTGGCGATGATCGAGGACGCCGAGGCTAAAGGCTTGTTGAGACCCGGCGCTACCATTATCGAACCGACCAGCGGTAATACCGGAGTCGGACTCGCTTTTGTCTCCGCCTCGAAAGGCTACAAATTAATCCTGACCATGCCGGATACCATGAGTGCCGAGCGTCGTAACTTATTGAAAGCGTTAGGTGCCCGGCTCGTCCTCACCCCCGGGGCAGAAGGCATGAAAGGAGCCATCGCCAAAGCGGAGGAACTGCGTGATGCGACTCCCGGTTCCATCATCCTACAACAATTCGAGAATCCCGCCAACCCGGCCATGCATATCCGCACGACCGCCGAGGAGATCTGGCGTGATACGGATGGTAAAGTAGACCTGTTTGTAGCCGGCGTAGGAACCGGAGGCACGGTCAGCGGTGTCGGTGCCGGATTGAAAGCTCACAACCCGAACGTACAAATCGTAGCGGTAGAGCCTAGCGATTCACCGGTACTTTCCGGAGGCAAGCCCGGCCCGCACAAGATACAGGGCATCGGAGCCGGCTTTATCCCCAAGACCTACAACGGGGAGGTAGTTGACAATATCCTGCAAGTAACGAACGATGACGCTATCCGTACCAGCCGCGAACTGGCCGGGAAGGAAGGGTTGCTGGTAGGAATATCTTCCGGCGCCGCTGTATACGCCGCCGTGGAACTAGCTAAACTTCCGGAGAATGAGGGAAAAACGATCGTGGCGTTGCTTCCGGACACAGGAGAAAGGTATCTCTCCACGGTTCTATATGCTTTCGAGGAATATCCTCTATAGGCTTTTATCGGTTTATCTGATGTCATAGAATCTGAGTCGAAAACACTATAGTGTTTGTGGATAAACACAATAGTATTCAGACTAAAACACTACTGTATTCGTGCACAAATACAGTAGTGTTTTTTACAGATTACAAGAGCCCTTTCGTACTCGGTAGCTCAAACCGATAAATATCTCGTCGGATCGCCATCTTGATCGAGCGGGCCAAAGCCTTGAAGATACCTTCTATCTTATGATGCTCGTTCATACCCTCGGCACGGATATTCAAATTCATGCGGGCAGCGTCGCTCAAGCTCTTGAAGAAATGGAGGAACATCTCCGTAGGCATATCTCCCACTTTCTCACGGTGGAACTCAGCGTCCCAAACCAACCAAGGACGGCCACCGAAATCCAGCGCCACACTACACAAGCAATCGTCCATCGGAAGGCAATAGCCATAACGCTCGATCCCTCGCTTATCACCCAGCGCTTTCAGCATCGCCTCGCCAAGGGCAATCGCCGTATCCTCTATCGTATGATGCTCGTCGACCTCCAGGTCGCCTTTTACCCGTACCGTCAGATCCGTACCGGAATGCTTACCGATCTGATCCAACATATGATCGAAGAAACCAAGCCCGGTAGAGATCGATGTCTTTCCGGTTCCATCCAGATTCCAGTCCACATAGATGTCCGTCTCCTTCGTGGCACGCCGTACGACCGCACGACGCTCGCCGGCAAACAGATACTCGGTGATCTTATCCCAATCATCCGTGATATAGGCGGGAGACAATGAGGTAGCGTAAGCCGCCAACTCACTCTCCGCTCCCTCCTCCGGGCGCAACCAGATACCTTTAGCGCCCAGATTATGGGCCAACTCCATATCCGTAAGGCGGTCCCCGATCACGAAACTATTCTCCAGATCGTATTCACCGGTCATATATTTCGTGAGCATTCCCGTACGAGGCTTACGATTCGGGGAATTATCCTCGGGAAAGGAAGGATCGATCAAGATATCGTCGAATACGATCCCCTCTCCTTCCAGCGTCTTTAGCATCAAGTTATGGGCAGGCCAGAAAGTCTCCTCCGGGAAAGAGGGCGTTCCCAGCCCGTCTTGGTTGGAGACCATCACGAACTCGAAATCCAACCGCTCGCGAATGAAATAGAGGTTACGCATCACCTTCGGGACAAACTCTAGTTTCTCCAAGCTATCCAATTGATAATCTACGGGCGGCTCTTTTACAAGCGTGCCGTCCCGGTCGATAAACAACGCTCTTTTCCTCGTGCTCATAATTTCATGTTTTTCATCGCGTTCAATAAGCTATCATTCTCTTTCGGCGTACCGATCGTAATACGAAGGCAACCCCGGCATTTCTGCACGTTACTACGGTTACGCACTACGATCCCTTTCTTCACGAGCCCATTATACATGGCATCCGCCTTGGCGACATTCACCAACAAGAAATTAGCGTCCGAAGGATATACTTGATAGGAGAAAGGAGGCTCGGACAGGATCTTCTCCAGCCGGTTACGCTCCGTGAGGATCTCGTTCACTTGGTGCTTCATGGTCGCCTCGTCGTTCAAGAGCTCCAAAGCTTTCTCCTGTGTAAGCTGGTTGACGTTATACGGATATTTGATCTTATTCAAGACACCGATAATCTCCGGAGAGGCGAATGCCATACCCAAACGAATACCCGCCGCTCCCCACGCTTTCGACAAGGTTTGAAGAACGATCAGATTCGGGAACCCGGATAATTCCTTCAAGAAAGAGGGATAAGCGGAGAAGTCGATATAAGCCTCATCGATCACCACGATTCCTTCATAATTCTTCAAGATCTTATAGATCGAGCCACGATCCAGACTGTTGCCACTAGGGTTATTCGGAGAACATAGGAAGATCACTTTTGTCCACTCGTCCGCCGATTCCAATACGGCTTCCGCATCCAAATCAAAGTTTTCGTCCAAAGAAACCTTACGGCATTCCACGTTATTTACATTCGCTGCCACCTCATACATGCCATACGACGGCGAGATCGTCACTACACTATCCAACCCCGGCTCGCAAAAAGCACGGATCACCAGATCGATGGCCTCGTCACTGCCATTGCCCAAGAAGATCGAGCTACGGTCCACACCTTTCAACACGGCCAGACGATCCTTCAATTTCCACTGCAAGGGATCGGGATAACGGTTATACGGCATATTCCACGGATTCTCATTCGCATCCAGAAAAACGGAGGCATCCCCATGAAACTCATCACGTGCGGATGAATACGGTTTCAAATTCCAGACATTCGGTCTTACTAAATCTTTCAGGTCTTTCATATCGTGTTCAATCTAATTGTTACTGCGTTGCGGTGAGCATCCAGCTGCTCGTTGGCCGCCATGGTTTGGATCGTACTACCCAAGGCACGGATACCATCGGAAGTGATCTCTTGGAAAGTGATCTTCTTGATGAAACTATCCAAGTTCACGCCGCTATATGCCTTGGCATAGCCGTTGGTCGGCAAGGTATGATTCGTGCCGGAAGCATAATCGCCTGCGCTTTCCGGAGTATATGGACCCATAAAGACACTGCCGGCGTTCTCGATTCGCTCCGCGATAGCGGTGTAATCCGCCGTCTGGATAATCAAGTGTTCGGGAGCGTATTGGTTCGTGAAGTCTACGACTTCCTGCGAATCTTTCAATACGATGATACGGCTGTGCGCTAATGATTTCTCGGTAATTTCCTTTCGAGGCAAACGATTGAGTTGCTCTTGGATGGCACGGGCCACGGGTTCCACGATCGTTTCCGAAGCGGTTACGAGGATCGCTTGGCTATCCACTCCATGCTCGGCCTGCGAGAGGAAATCGGCGGCGATAAAATCGGGATTCGCCGTCTCGTCCGCGATCACCTCTACCTCGGATGGTCCGGCGGGCATATCAATGGCGACCTCTTTCAGGCTTACTAATTGCTTTGCCGCCGTCACGTATTGATTACCGGGGCCAAAGATCTTATACACCTTGGGGACCGATTCCGTCCCATAGGCCATCGCCGCTATCGCTTGGATTCCTCCAGCCTTGAATATCTTACTTACACCTGCGACCTCTGCGGCGAACAGGATAGCGGGATGTACTTTCCCTTCCCGGTTCGGTGGCGTACATAATACGATCTCCTTGCAGCCGGCGATACGTGCGGGCACTGCCAACATCAATACCGTGGAAAACAAAGGCGCCGTTCCGCCCGGAATATATAAACCGACTTTCTCAATCGCTACCGCTTTCTGCCAACAAGTGACTCCCGGGGTAGTCTCCACTTTCTTTCCCTCGAAACGCTGCGAGGCATGGAACTTCTCGATATTCGCCTTTGCCGTACGGATCGCCTGTTTCAAGTCCTCAGCGACCAAGGCATCCGCTTCCCGCATCTCCTCTTCCGAGACTTGAAGGGAAGAAAGGAGCACCTTATCAAACTTTTCCTCATACGCTTTTACGGCGATGTCACCCTGCTCACGTACCTCGTCCAATACCGTACGGACCGTATCGAACAAGGTGGTTACATCCAATGCGGGACGTTTGATTAGTGAGCTCCATTCCTCACGTCCGGGATATTTTATAATCTCCATATTATACAATCATTTTCTCGATCGGAAGCACTAAGATACCTTCAGCCCCCAATGATTTTAGTTTACCAATAATTTCCCAGAAATGCTTCTCGGCGATCACGGATTGAACAGAGACCCATTCATCGTTTGCCAAAGGCGTTATGGTCGGGCTCTTCATACCGGGAAGCACCTCGATAATCTCATCCAGCTTTTCTTTCGGAGCGTTCAGCAACACGTACTTCTTGCCCTCGGCGACTTGAATCGCTTCAAAGCGGAATAGAAGCTCATCCAAGATCTCCAGTTTCTCTTTGGACAGATTATTGTTGGCGATCAATAAAGCCTCACAAGGAAGGACTACCTCCACTTCTCTCAATTGATTGCTTACCAAAGTACTACCGGAGCTTACGATATCAAAGATAGCGTCCGCCAAACCAATGCCCGGGGCGATTTCCACAGAGCCGCTGATTACATGAATATCCGCCTTCACGCCTCTCTCCTCCAAGAAAGACCGTAGGATCGCAGGATAGGAAGTAGCGATCGTTTTTCCCTCAAACCACTCAGCCCCCTTATATTCCTCATCTTTGGGGATCGCTAAGGATAGACGGCACTTACTAAAGCCCAGACGCTTGATCAATTTCGCCTCTTGCCCTTTCTCTACGTACTCGTTCTCTCCGACAATACCAATATCCGCCACACCGTTAGCTACAGACTGAGGAATATCATCATCACGAAGGAATAATACCTCTACCGGAAAACCTTTTGCCGATAATAACAGGATGCGTTTGCCCCTGTTTAGTTTAATACCTGCTTCTTCAAGCAACATCATGGTCTCGTCGTACAGACGGCCTTTCGATTGTACCGCAATTCTCAACATAACTATATCTTATTTTTATATTATAAATATCAACAAAAAAAGGCTTACCGCAAAACGGCAAGCCTTTATCTTTTTATCATGAGTACATACATACCATTCAGCCCACCGAACTATTGCCCGCTGTAATGATGATGGTGATATAATGTAGTCGTTATTTTCATTTCTTTTGTTATTTACGTCGCAAAGTTACAATAATAATTGAAAGAACAAATATTTCTGACAAAATATTATCACAATATCGATATTACTTCAATCCGTTCTTACGAAGCAACTCTTCTATCTCTTTCAAGCTTATAGATTCACGTTCTGCTTTGTCGTAGATGTTAGAGCAAGTTGATCTCTGTCTCATCGATGCTTAACAATTCTTCGACCAAATCCATCTTTAGGCATTTTAGTTCCATTGCCGTCATACAAATGCTCCTTTCTTATTAATTCGTTCTCAAGGACAAATATAATGAAACTCGCTCACATACGGATAACTTTGGAGAAAATAATGTAAAGTGTTTGATAGCAAAAGGGATATGTCGTTTTGTACCACATTCTTCCGCAGGGGGCTTTTAGCAAGTTTTAGGTGGAGTTAGGAGGACAAATCACTACTTATCCGTTGCCTTTTCGGGATAAAAAAGAGGCTTGAAAAACAAGCTTTCGTCTTTCATTGATTACCCCGTTTACCACCGCAAAGAACGCTGTTTTTTCCATGTCTGCTGACGCAAACTTAGTCATATTTTTCCGTATCAGAAAAAAATACAGGCTTTGTTTGCAGGCCGAGGGGTCTTATTCTACGTTCCGCTACATTTTTCATGCCGTTCATTTACTCTGCATATAATAATTTTGCAAACAAAGGAATTGGTTATGAATCAGGCAAATGTAAAGGTTTCGTTCTACCTTAAAAAGAGCGAGGCGGATGCTGACGGGAACTGCCCTGTAATGGCTAAGTTGAATGTGGGAAAGTACTCCGAAGCGGCATTCAGTGTGAAGATGAAAGTGGCGACCCCGTGGCCGTGCGCACCGCAGGCGAGAACGCCGCGTTGAACGGCGTGCAGGACAAGCTGACCGTGCTGGTGGGCGACCTTTCCGATAAGGCCAGCGGCAAATACGATATCATCACCGCCAACATCGTGGCCAACGCCATCCTGTCTCTGGCTCCTGCCGTGCCGGGCCTGATGGCGGAGGGTGCCACCTTTATTGCCAGCGGCATCATCGACAGCCGCAAGGACGAAGTGATCGCCGGGCTGGAAAAAGCCGGCCTTGCCGTTGTGGAAGTGAAGGAGAAGCGCGGCTGGGAGTGCATCGTCTGCAAGAAAGCGTAAGGAGATTTTATGCCGCACCGTTATTTTACCACCGAGATCTCTGACGGCACCGCCACCCTGCGCGGGGCCGACGCCCACCATCTTGCCCGCGTGATGCGCGCAAGGCTGGGCGATACTGTCATTCTATGCGACGGCAATGCCGTGGAATACACCGCCACCATCACCGGCTTTGGCGATGAGTGTGTGGAGTTCCGAGTGGAGCCGGGCTATCCCAGCGCCGCCGAACCCAGCGTGGAGGTCACTCTGCTGGCTGGTTATCCCAAGCAGGACAAGCTGGAGCAGATCATCAAGCACGGGGTGGAGCTGGGCGCAGCCCACATCGTGCCCTTCTTCAGCCGGTACTGCGTGGCGGCCCCCAAAAAAGAGGAGCAGAAGAACGAGCGCTACAACCGTATTGCGGTGGAAGCCGCCAAGCAGTGCGGCCGGGGCATTCTGCCGGATGTGGCCCTGCCGCTGGCAAACTTCGGTGCCGTGTGCCGCACCTTTGCACAGTATGACCTTGTGCTGTTCTGCTACGAGTGCGGCGGCGCGCCCCTGCGCGACCTGCTGGCCGCAGCAAAGCCCGCCGATGGTGAAAAGTTGAAAATCGCCATCGTGACCGGAGCCGAGGGCGGCTTTGCCGCCGAGGAAGCCGAGATGGCTGCAAAGGCCGGTGCCAGAACGGTGGGCCTTGGCCCCCGCATCCTGCGGTGCGAGACCGCCCCGCTGGCCGTGCTTGCGTCCGTCATGACCCTGACGGGGAATCTGGAGTAACCCTATCTGCTATTATAAAAGCCAAGGGGCTGTTGCACATACGACAGCCTCTATTTTTGTACGAATAGGCGTAAGAATCAAGCAGCATCAATGCCCAAAACAAAAGCATATGCAATAAATTTTCTCAAAAATCAGGAATTTTCGATGGATTTGTGATGCACATGCTTTTTGAATTTTTCGATTATACGTTTGATTTTAAAAATGGCTGCTGCACTTTCGGCTAAAACGATGTGCAGCAGCCCCTCTCTTTTTAATCTTTTATTTGCAGGATTTTTTGATATATATCTTTTCTTTCAGGAGTTGTCCACAATTCAAATCCACCTTTTTCTATTTTGTCAAAGGATAGTTGAATTGCATTTTTAGGATTAACATAATCCCCATATACTTCCATTTCTCCATTGAATCTTTTAAAAATAGCTTTTATACTTTCTGTGCTGTTATCTACTCCAATCCATCCCCTTTCCATGTCAAAGGCTGCCTCCAATGTCGTTCCACTCCCTGCAAAGCAATCCATCACAAGATCACCTTTATTAGAGGATGCTCCAATTATCATCCTTAACATTTCATAATTTTTTTCTGTCGGATACCCCGTTGTTCTTTGTGACTGATTTATGCTATCTCTATAGTCAAGCCATATGTCTTGAACTGGTATGCCTTTTTGCGGATCACAATACACCATTCTTCTTGGATTTCCTGTTGGACTCCAGTATATTTCTCCGGCTTTATCAAGTTCGTCTAATTTTTCTGGCGTATACTGCCAGTGTTTTCCCTTTGGCGGGAGTTTTCCTCTCCATTCCTTTCCCGTTTCTCCGTTCCTAATGCCCGGTGCATGAATCGGAACCTTTTTATATCGCCGCCCAGTTTTTTCATCAATGCATGGATACTGTTCTATCATTTTTTCATATTGCCATGGTTCATAAGGTCTGTTCCATACATAGTCAGACGTTTTAGAATAGAACAAGATATAATCCGATACATTTCCGTATGTATTTTTCGTGTAATTTTTGGTGCTACATTTTTTTCTGGTTATAAACGCTCTGCAATTTTTCTCACCAAACACTTCATCCATAATCAATTTCATTGTGAACGCCATATTACCATCCAAATGAAGGTAAATACTCCCGTTTGGCTTTAATAATTCTCTCATGACAATCAATCTTTGTCGTAGGAATTCAACATATTCGCCGCCACACAATGAATCACTGTATGCATGTATCTGTTCACGGTTCACAAAATTAAAACTTGTTGCAAAA
>OGRI01003019.1_pt1 | contig 11146 bp, 8 predicted proteins | sample 1553391 | NCBI WGS metagenome assembly OGRI01 (sample SAMEA2580052, study PRJEB22360) | human gut metagenome | reverse complement strand
GATCAGCGTGGCCGCCCCCTGACGCGCCGCGGCGATGGCCGCCGAAGTGCCCGAAGTCGTGCCGCCGATAACCAGCACGTCGACCGTGCGGCGTATCGTTTTGGCTTGTGCGGGACGTACGTGCCCGATTGCGAGGGACAACACCGCCGAAAGTAAGAATCCTATACGTGTCATGCTTGTTTCGTTTCTTTTAAATATCACGGCACCGTTTGAGGCCGGCAAATCGTTTATCAGGCATCGGGAACGAGCCGCCTATTTGCATTGTTCGAGGATCTGCCATATCTGGTAAAGTCCGCGCGGAACATGGAAACACCCCTTCCACTTGCCGCCCTTGAGCGGGAGGAGTACCTCCCCGCGGCGGTTGAGGTAACCGAACCATTCGGGATATTTCGGATCTTTGAAGTGCGTCCACATGTAATCGTGCAGTTTCTGGAACCACGCGAGGCACTCCTTGTTGCCCGTCAGCTGGTAGCCCTTGATCATCGTAATCGCGGATTCGATATGCACCCACCACAGTTTCTGATCCCATTCGAGCTGCTGCTGCGGACGCCCGAGGCGATCCATGAAATAGAATATGCCGCCGTACTGTTTGTCCCAGCCGTATTCAATGGTCGAAAGCGCAATCTTCACGGCTTTGTCGATCAGTTCGGGACGACCGAGCCGCTTGCCCAAGTCCATGATGAACCACATCGCCTCAAGCGAATGCCCCGGGTTGACCGAGCGTCCCTCGAAGGAGTCGACCAGCGAATTGTCTTCCGCCGAGACATTCTCGACGATAAGCCCGAGGTCTTTCTGGTAAAAGACCTCCATCACCTCGTGCAGGCATGTTTCGATCGTTTGGTCGATGAGTTGCTTGTCGATGAGCTGCTCGATTTCGAGCGACAGGTTGCACAGGATCATCGGCAGCGCGAAATCCTTGATCGGACGCGTCCCCGGATGTGCCTTGCACCACTTGCCCTTGGGGTTCGAACGCTTCTCGAGCACCCGGTCGAAAGTCTTTTTGGCGATGGCGGCATACCCGGCGTCGTCCGAGGCGATGGCCAGCTGCGCGAAGGCCATCGTGGCGAACGTATACGAGAAAATGTTGTAGGGGTCGACCAGCGGCCGGCCGTCGCGCGTAAGCGAGAAATACCAGTTGTAATTGCCATCATGGCCGTATTTCTTCAGGAACTCCGCACCCTGCAAAGCACACTCGAGCCACTCGGGGCGTTTTTCCACCTTGTTATAGAGCATCGAGAAAAGCCACACCTCGCGGCCTTGCAGCCAGATGAACTTGTCGGTGTCGTAGACGCTGCCGTCGCGTTCGAGGCAGGTGAAATACCCCCCGTATTGTTTATCCTGGGAGTGTTCGAGCCAAAACGGCAGGACGCTGTCCAGCAGCTCCGACTTATACTCGCCGGCCAGTTTCTGAAAATCCATAGTGTCGGTTGTTAAATTGATGTCCCGGAGGTGATCCAGACGACGGAGGTCTCCGGCCTGAATGCGCACAGCACCGGATTCATTATTCGTGTTATTCATTTTTTTGCCAGTATTTCTCTATTTCTTCAAGCGAGCGCCCCGTGGTTTCGGGAACGGCACGCCAGATAATCAACATATAGGGGACGCACATCGCCGCGAAGAGGAAGAACGTGCCGGCGGGCGTAAGGTTTTCGAGCATCCAGGGCGTCAGCTGCCCGATGAGGTAGGTGCCCACCCACAGCGCAAGCCCGGCGATCGACATCGCCAGCCCGCGCACCCGGGTGGGGTACATCTCCGAGAGCAGCACCCACACCACGGCGCAGATAGAAACGGCGCAGCAGAAAATATAGGCCAGGAAGAACACCAGCAGGAATACGCTGGGCAATCCCAGCGCCGCGCCGCACATGAAATAGAACCCGATGCAGAGCAGCGAAACGATCATGCCCGACACACCCCAGTAGACCAGTTGTTTGCGTCCCACGCGGTCGATGATGACAAGCGCCAGCACCGAGGTCAGCATGTTGACCACACCCACGAGCACCTGCGAGAAGAGCGAATCGCCGCTCGACAGCCCTGCATTTTCGAAGATCGTCGGGCCGTAGTACAGCACGGCGTTCACGCCCATGAACTGCCCCAGGATGGCGATGAAAACGCCTATGACGACCGCCTTGCGGATACCCGGCTCGAACAGCACGCGCCATTCGGACTTCGACGAAGCGGAAGCCGTGCCGTGAACGGCAGCGATCTCCTCGTCGGCGGCTTCCGACGAACGGTAGATACGCTGCAAAACGGCATGCGCACGCACGTCGCGGCCGCGCAGCACGAGCCAGCGGGGGCTTTCGGGAATGAAGAATATAACGGTGAAGAAGAGCAACGCAGGCAGCGTTTCGGCACCGAACATGCCGCGCCACAACTCCGTAACCCATATCTTCTGCATCCACGGGGAGGCGTAGGCGGCCGTTTCGGCCGATTTGAGTATCTGGAAGTTCACGAGGTAGGCCGCCAGGAACCCGACCGTGATGGCCAGCTGGTAAAGCGACACGAGTGTCCCGCGCCAGCGCGCCACGGCGACCTCGGAAATATACATCGGCGAAACGATCGACACCACGCCGATGCCCACGCCGCCCACGATGCGGTAAACGACCAGTTGCGTGAAGTCGGCACTGACGGCACAGCCGACGGCCGAAACGGTGAACAGCACGGCCGACAGCAACATCGTCAGCTTGCGCCCGAAACGGTCGCTCAGCACTCCGGCCACGGCCACGCCGCCGATCGAACCGACGAGCGCACACCCAACGAACCATCCCTGCTGCATGGCGTCCAGCGAGAACTGCGAGGCCACACCGGATATCGTACCCGAAATGACCGCCGTGTCGTACCCGAACAAAATCCCGCCTATGGCGGCTACCAGTGACAGGAATGCCACATATCCCGTATTCGTCTGTGATTTCATCGGCTAACGGATGTTAAAGTATTCCTTGTAACGGTCGAAGAGATGCCCGGCCTGCAGGTATGCAGACTGGGGGCTCATGAAATGCGAAAATTCGAATGTGATGGCCTTGTCGTAGCCCGCACGCATGGCGGCTTCGAGCTTCATGCGCAGCTTGTCGAACTTGATGGGCAGGAATTTGATGGGCATGTCGCGGTCGAACGACTCGGCGTTGGTCCAGCATTGCATGCCGTACTTGTCGGCCAGGCGTTTGTTGACCGCAAAGAACGCATCCAGCTCGTCGTAGTCGATATGCCCGTCCTGAAACGCACAGGCATCCACCACATCGTGAATCCCGTCGAATATCTCGTCCCATTCGCGTTCGTGCTGCTCGACGGAAACAGCCTGCTCCTTGGTCAGTTTGCTCCCGCTGGCCATCACCGCCTTCTTGCCGTCGATCCACGGCGAGATGAAGGTGGGCAGCCCGCCCGAAACCTCCTTGCACTGTTTGCCCAGGGCATGGAACGTCCCGATGGCACCCTTGGTGGCACGGCTGATCTCGCCGCTCAGGTACCAGCCGCCGAAACTCTCGTATTTGCGGCCGTACATGTTCCACACCTCGTCGATTACATATTTGTTATGTTCGACCTCATGCGACATGTCGCCCGTGTCCCAGTATTCGCCCGAGTCGTAAAGCCCGAAGTAGAACTTCATGCCGTACTTGCCGGCCAGGCGCAGGAACAGGTCGAGCAGGTCGACCGACGGCATGTAACACCCTTTTTTGAGCAGGTAGGGCGAAGGGTAGGTGATGAACTTGCGGTAGCCCGAGCGAATCCCGATCACCGTATCGATGCCGATCGACTTCATATGGCGGAAATCGGCGTCCCACTCCTTCTCGCCCCAGTTCTGGTGCGGGATGTCGTGCGAGATTTCGTCGAGGAACGTACCCGTGATGCGCAACCCCTCCCCCTTGGGGACGATCAGCCCGCCGTGCCCCGGAGCGGATGCGGCCAGGGCATCGTCCATCCCTTCTGCACCCAACTCCGAAGCTGCCTTGACCAGTCCGGGGACGGCGACAGCCGAAGCCGCCGTCACAGCTACTTTCTTAAGAAAATTCCTTCGACTCGAAGTTTTCATATCAGACGGGATTTTATAGTTTGCATAAAATAAAGTAAATTTTATCGTTTTTCTATGCAAATATAATAAATAAATTTACAATGAGACAATATTATAGTCTTTTTTATTCTAATCGACCAAAAAAAACATTTGTGACAGGTAATATCGGGCAATAACGGGTATAAAAAAAAGTCCGTAAGGCTACGGACTTCTCTTTATAGCTAATTTTTTTGGTTCCGGACTACATCAGCCCCAGCATCTTGCTACGGCTCAGCATACAGGCGCCCACGGCCCCGGCTTTTTCACCCAACTTACTGAGTTTTATGGTAGTATCCTTATTCACGAGTTGCAGTGAATATTTGTTGATGGCGCTCTTGAGCGGCAACATAATATAATCCTTGGCCACGGCCAGCGTCCCACCCAGCACGATGAGGTCGGGATTGAAGAGGTTGATGAGCCCGGCCATGGCCTTGCCGAGCGTATGCCCGACGGTTTCCATGACTTCGATGGCAAGCACGTCTTCCTGCCCCAGCGCTTCGAGAATATCCTCCAGCAGGATCTGCTCGCCGCGATTGTACTTGTCGGAAAGCATCGAAACACGTTTCTGCGCCAGCTTCTCCATGAATATACGGTGTACGGCCGAGCCCGAAGCGCCGGTTTCGAGGCAGCCGCGCTTGCCGCACCGGCATATCACCTCGTTGTCGAGCAGCGGGAAATGGCCGAACTCGCCCGAGAATCCCGACCGGCCATAGAACAGTTTGCGGTCAATGACCAGCCCGACGCCCAAACCCCAGCTGGCATTGACGGATATCATCGTATCCTCGTTGTTACCCACGCCACACATGTACTCCCCGTAGGTCATCGCCCGGGTATCGTTCTCGACATAGACCTTGCAGCCCAGGCGTTTCTCCAGCAGCATCGTGAGCGGCTCCTCCTCGACAAAGAAATAGCTGTAACTGTACCCGGTCTTGGAATTGACCCGCCCCGAGAGGTTGAAGCCGACCGAAAAAATCTTGGCACGGTCGATCTTGCTCTTGGCAATGAACCCGTTGACCACGTCGCACAACCGGTCGAGCGCCTGCACCGAATTTTCCATGACGAACGGCACGCAATCGCGCATGTCGACGACCTGCCCCTTGAAATTGATGATCGCCAGGGTGATGATGTCCTTCTTGATGTCGACACCGACGAAATAACCTGCATAAGGGTTCAATCCGTAGATGTTGGGCCGGCGCCCTCCGGCAGTGCCCTGTTTCCCGAAATCGTGCACGAAGCCCTCTTCGATCAGTTCGCTGACCAGTTTGGTGACCGTCGGCACCGACAGGTTCATTTCATGGCTCAGATCCGTGATACTGAAATCCCCTCCCATGATGTAGTGTCCGATCAACTGCAGTTTCAGCAGAGCGGTTTTATTGCCTTCTTCGGCTTGTCCCAAAAAAGAATCGACCATAATTCGCAATGATTATTTGGTTTGGTGCTGTACTCCTGCAAAGATAATAATTTTTACTTTAAACAAGCTTTTTTCTACGGTATTTGGCCGTCTGCAACAGGCAAAATAAATAAATACGGAGAAAGCTGGGGAAAATGCGAATTTTATTTCTTTCCCGCTGCCGCCTGCCGTCGCCACACCGGACAATTCCGTCCGGGCAAACGAAAACGGGGAAGCCGCAGGCACGATGCCTGCGGCTTCGGCGCGCTGCGAGGGGCCTCCCCGGCAGGGCGCTAGGCCGGCAACAGGATCGAAAAGCGGCTTCCCTTGCCGATCCCGCTTTCGACCGAGATCGTACCGCCGTGCGCCTCGACAAACTCCTTGGAGATGGCCAGCCCCAACCCGCTGCCCTGCACTTTGGTACCCGGCACGCGGAAATAACGCTCGAAAATGCTCTTATGGTAACGCGGGTCGATGCCCCGTCCGAAATCCTGCACGAAAATCTCGACCGCCTTTTCATGCTGCACGGCCCCGACGATGATGCGCGAATTCTCGGGGGAATGGTGGATGGCGTTGGAGAGGAGGTTGGTGATGACCCATGCGATCTTTTCGTTGTCGACGAACAGTTTCGAAATCTTCTCGGGATACTCCACCTCGACGAAGCAGCGGAAACGCTCGGCCAGCACCTGTGTCGCCTTGACCGCATAGTCGATCAGCTCGACAGGCTTCACGACCTTGGGCATGAGCCTGAGTTTCCCGGACTCGACCTGCGTCATGTTGAGCAATTCGCCCGTGATATTCAACAGGCGGTCGCTGCTCTCGCGGATGCTGCCCACGAGTTGTTTCTGTTCTTCGTTGAGCTGCCCGAGACGGTTGTCGCCGAGCAGTTGCAGGCTCATCAGGATCGACGAGATGGGAGTTTTCATCTCGTGCGAAACCGTCGAGATGAAATTGGTCTTGGCCGAGTCCAGCTCCTTGTACTTGGTGATGTTGTTCAGGACGATCAGGTTGCCGACGAACTGTTGCTCCCGGCTGCCGACCGGCATGATGTAGAGCGGCGTATCTTCCATCTGGAAATAGCTCTCCTTGTTGTCGGCATAGATCTTCAGCGGTTCCTGCCCGGCGTTTTTCTTCTCGCCGTAAAGCTCGCGCAGCAGGCGCCGGAGCAGGTCGTTGGCGAGCGCCACTTCGGTGGCATCGCGCCCGATGACGGTTTCGGGCAGGTTGAGCACCGACAGCGCCTCGCGGTTCATGAAGAGGATGGTCTTCCGGGGATCGAGTCCGATGATCGGTTCGTGGAGCGAATTGACGATCGCCTCGATCCGCGTCTTGGCCGTCATCAGGTCGTCGAGCGAACTGCGGCGGTACTCGTCGAGCTTGGCCGCCATGTTGTTGAACGACTCGGCGACGGATTCGAACTCGCGGTTGCCCGTGAAGTCGAGCCGCTTCCCGTAATTATGACTGGCGATCTCCTTGATCCCCTTCTTCAGCTCGTCGATCGGGCGCAGCACCATCCGCGGGAACCACACCAGCACGGCGCCCGCTACCAGGGCGCACAGGGCGGCCACGACGATCAGCCACCACATGACATAGTCGGCACGCTCCTCGACCTGCGAGCTCTTGGCCCGGATGGCCGCCATGTTCACCTCCATAATGCGGTAGAGGTCGGCACGCACGGTCTGTATCTCGGCCTCGGTGACGGGGTCGCTCAGGCTGGCGACATGCTGCTGCAAGGCCGCCGTAAGCTCCTTTTCGCTGACTTCGGTGATGTTCTGCTGCTGGAGCGCCAGGCTCTGGCGCAGGGCGTGCCGCGAGACGGAATCCTGGCCGATGTCGTTCAGCGAACGGAGCATGTCCCCGGCGTATTGCAGCGAATTATAGTTGTCGGCCAGGATGGTGCCCGTAGCGCGCGAAAGCTGGCGGACATAGCTGACCGACTGGATGCCGAGCAGCACGATCATGGCGAAAAGAATGCCGATGCCCAATGTGAGCCTTCGTTGTATTTTCATGGTTATGACAATATATACAGGTCGATGTTCATGCGCGACAGTCTGCCGATGAGGCGGCGCATCCCGACGACGTTTTTCAACAGCGAAAATAGTGAAAATTCGGGTCGGCCGACGCAGACGATATTGATTTTTTGTTCGCGGCAGATCTCCACGATCGTCTCGACCGGACGGTTGGAGTGCACCTGCCGGATCTGACCGCCGAGTTCGGTGGCCAGATTGAGGTTGTTGATCAGGTAGCGCTGGTTGGCCAGCGGGATACGGTCGGCGGTCTCGCGGTCGCTCTGGACGTAGAGTACGATGAACGAACTGTTGAGATGCGTGGCCAGACGCGCGGTTTTGCGGATCAGGCGGCGGGCGCGTTTCTCGCTGCTGTCGATCACGGCCAACAGCTTGTCGTGCAGCAGGGCGGGTTTCTCCGTCACTTCGTTTTCCACCTTCTTCTCGACGCGCAGCGCCACCTCCTTCAAGGCGAGTTCGCGCAGTTGCAGGATGTTCTCCTGTCGGAAGAAGTTGCTCAGGGCGGTCGGCACCTTGTCGGGTTTGTAGATTTTACCCGCTTTGAGCCGTTCGATCAGTTCGTCGGCCGTCAGGTCGATGTTCACCACCTCGTCGGCCGTCGCCAGCACGCTGTCGGGCACCCGTTCGTGGACTTCGATGCCGGTGATCTCCTGCACTTGTTCGTTCACCCCTTCGATGTGTTGGATGTTGACGGCCGAGATGACGCTGATACCCGCGTCGAGGATCTGCATCACGTCCTGCCACCGTTTGGGATTTGCGCTGCCCTCGATGTTGGTGTGCGCCAGTTCGTCGACCACGACGATATCGGGGTGGAGGTTGATGATGGCCTGCATATCCATCTCTTCGAGCTCCTTGCCCTTGTAGAAGAGCTTGCGGCGCGGAATGAACGGAAGCCCTTCGGTGAGGGCTTCCGTTTCGGGACGGCCGTGCGTCTCGATGTAACCGATCTGGACGTCCACGCCTGCGTCGAGCAGTTGGTGCGCCTCCTGCAACATGCGGTAGGTCTTGCCCACGCCGGCACTCATGCCGATGTAGACCTTGAATTTCCCGCGGTGCGAGGCTTTGATCAGGGCGAGAAAGTGCTCGGCGCTTCGCCGGGTGTCCTGTGTATCCATAGTTATTACATTCTGAATGAAAATCCTCCGACAAAGTTAACGTCGTCGAGAGCAGGATTCCAAATCAGATTGGTGAAAATTCCGATTTTCATGCCGTCGGCACCCTTGATGTCCCAGGTCTTGCCGGCATTGAGGAAGACGTTCTGCACGTAGAAGTCGCGATCGCCGCAGTTGTAGGTCGTGGCGGCATTCCAGGGCACCATACCCACGCCGGCCTTCATGTCGACCGTCTTCACCGTGAAAGGATAGGCCACCTCGAAATAGGAGGCATAGGCGCGTTCTCCTTTGTCGTTCCGGTCGGCGGCGCCGAACAGAATTGTGTACCACGACAACGTGAAGGGCAGTTTTTCCGATACGACCCAGCTCGCGCCTACCTCGATGCGGTGGGGGGAATGGCTGTCGAATATGAAATAGCGGTCGTCGTCATGTCCGGTCCAGTAGAGGTCGGCCACCGAAAGCGTCACGGGCCCCAGCTGGTAAGCCAGCGTGAGATCCATCTCCTTGTAGCCGCTGTCGCTGAAATCAATCGACCCCCATGCCGTTACCGAGAAGTTTCCGGCCGTCATGGTCAGCGTGGGCTGCAAGGCCGGGCCCGACTCCTTGACGCCGCGCCAGTAATACGAGCTTACGAGATCGGAACCGCCGCTGAACGATACCCCTTTGTCTTGAGCGGCGACGTGATTCGTTCCAAACATGGCTGCCGTAGCCAATACTCCGAGTAAAATACGTTTCATAAATTTAAAAGATTTCTTCGTTGATTGTTGATGATTCGGGTTTGTTTTTCCGTCCGTGGCGCCACGGAACCCGTTTCCGGGCCCGGGCGTACGCGACGGGAAATAGAGGGTTTGCGCAGTCTGACTTGCGAAAGCAGGATGACCGACAGGGGTCAGATCAGATCCGTAATCAGAAATACGACCAGAAAAACGATCAGTACGATCAGCCACCGTTTGGTCGGTTTATCCAACTTTTTCATAAGTTCCGCACACGCTATTTGTTCTGTGCGGCGTCCAACGCCACATTCAGTTTCAGAACATTGACCTTATAGGTGCCGAAGAGTCCGAGCCACGGTTTGTGGATATTCTCCTCGACGATCTTCTTCACAATCGACAGACCGATCCCGCTGCCGCCTTTCGATGAGTTTCTGGAAGCGTCCGTGCGGTAAAAGCGGTCAAAAATATTCGGCAGATCTTTTGCCGCGATCCCTTTTCCGTTGTCTCCCAGTTCTACCTGGATAAAGTCTCCCACATCCCGGACGTTCATCGTGATGATCCCCTGCTCTTTATCCATATATTTCAGCGAATTGGAAATGATATTGTTGATCACGCGCCGAAGCTGCTCCGGATCTACGATCACCTTGCTGTCCTCTTCCATAAAGTTCCTGTAAGTAAATTCAGCTCCCTTTGATTCCAGTTCTACACTTAAATCCTCCGCACAATCTGCAAAATATCCCTTCGCAGAGATTGTTGTGAAATTATACGGAATTCGATTCGTATCGATCTTTGAATAAAGCGTCAGTTCATTGATCAGAAGATTCATCTCATTAGCCTTATTATAAATGGTTCTGATGTATCTGTCCATCTTTTCCGGTGTATCTGCAACCCCGTCCATGATTCCCTCTACATACCCCTTTACGGCTGTGATCGGGGTCTTCAGGTCATGGGAAATATTACTGATTAGTTCTTTATTTTCTTTATCGAGAAGAACCTTTTCTTCTGCTGACTCTTTCAGCCGCCGTCTCATCTCCTCGAAGTCCCGGCACAATTCTGCAAATTCATCCGTCCCGTCTACTTCCAGCACAAAGTCCAGATTGCCCTCTTTTATATTTTGCGTCGCTTTTCGTAATTTAACCAGCGGAGTTGCCACACTTCTGTATATCCAGAGACCGATGGAAACACTTGTAAAAATCAATATCACAAGCGCGGTAAAAAAAAGGTCCTTCGTCATGATCTGTATACTTGTCTGACTGCTTTCGGTATCCGCAATCGTAATATCATATGCACTTTCCTGCACGGTATCACTGCTCGATGAATTGTGGTGCTGCGCCTCACTAATTCCAAACAGCGTAGCCGCCAGCAAAAGCATCGGCATCAGTATGATCATCAGAAATCCGACGATAATTCTGCTTTTTAATTTCATGTTATTTATTCACCTCTTAAGATAATCAGCGGACGCACACTGGTGCCTCCTCGATATGCAATGAAAAAAATGAACGCATATTACGAACCATTTGTTCGATATATATGCGTTCATTATATCATATCACTATATTCTTATCTCTAAATTTTCTATTAAATCAGTAAAAAGAGTGTGTTCTTTATTACTGTTCTGTCTCTTAGATATTTCTTGAGGTCTTCTACTTTGTCCATTTTTTCCCATGGAAGATCCACATCTGTACGTCCAAAGTGACCATAAGCTGCCGTCTGTTTGTAGATTGGTCTTCTCAGGTCAAGCATACGAATGATTCCAGCCGGACGAAGGTCGAAATTCTCACGGATAATCTCAACAAGTTTTCCATCAGAAACTTTACCTGTTCCAAATGTATTTACATTGATGGAAGTCGGTCTTGCAACTC
>OGRI01003017.1_pt1 | contig 11156 bp, 10 predicted proteins | sample 1553391 | NCBI WGS metagenome assembly OGRI01 (sample SAMEA2580052, study PRJEB22360) | human gut metagenome | reverse complement strand
GGAAGTTTGCGTGAAAATATCCTGCCAGTGTTCAGAGCTTGTGAAAAATGTGAAGGCATGAAGATAGCCTGCGACCTGCCGTCGGGAGTCAACGCACGGAATGGTCAGGCTGACAAGCTGTCGTTCAAGGCTGACGTGACAGTGACCTTTCATCGTGGCAAGCTGGGTCTTTATTTACAGCCTGCGGTGGACTTTTGCGGTGAAATTCTGGTAAAAGATATCGGTATTGACGAGCGTTGCGAGAATACCCTATACCCTGTCATAACGCCTTTTGACGTGGTAAAAGCAAGGGCGGCACTGCCTTTTAGACCTGCTGACGGACACAAAGGCACGTTCGGCAAGGTGGTGAGCGTGGCAGGCTCGGAGAGCTATATAGGTGCGGCAGGGCTTTCAGCAATGGCGGCAATGCGAACAGGCGTGGGACTTTTTGAGCTTTGCACTGCAAAAAGCGTAGTCAACTCCCTGTCGGCTGGTATGTATGAATGTACATACTCGGCAATGAAAACCGACAAGGGCGGCTTTATGGTGGCTGAAAATGCGGAGGCGATACTGAAAAAGTGCGAAAAGGCAAGCTGTTTGCTGATAGGCTGTGGGCTTGGTCACACGGCTCAGACAGAGAAGCTTGTGGCGGAGCTTACCCAAAATGCGGAGATACCCATAGTTTTGGACGCTGACGGAATAAATTCACTTTGTCCGAATATAGATGTACTGTTGAAGAAGAAAAGTACAGTTATCCTCACCCCTCACCCCGCGGAGCTTGCAAGGCTTTGTGGCGTGACGGTGGGCGAGGTCATGTCGGACAGACTTGGATCTGCATATAGGCTGTCAGAAAAATATGGTGTGACAGTGCTTGCGAAGTCGGCTGACACCTTTGCTGTGGACGGTGGAAAAGTTTATCTTTGCACCGAAGGCACAACTGCGCTTGCAAAGGGTGGCTCAGGGGATATGCTTGCAGGCATTGTTTCCTCCTATGTGGCTCAGGGGTGCGACGCTCTTGATGCGGCGGCACTTGGGTCGTTCACACTTGGCTCGACGGCTCTACTTGCAGGATACAAAAGATCTGAGCGTGGAATCATTGCAAGAGATGTTATTGACGCTTTGCCACGATTTTTGTATGACCTTGAAAACGCCGACTAGGCTGTACTAAAAACAAAGACCTTCTTCTTATGAAGAGGGTCTTTTTTAATGGAGGGCAAAATGAAAAGAACAAAGGCATTTTTTCTCACGATTTTGGCGGTAATGGGCTTATGCTCATGCGGTGAAAGCACCGAAGTCAAACCCGTAAAGCTGGCAGAGGATTACAAGACCCCGGCTGAGTTCACCATTGACGGAACTGAATACACTGCGAACTTCACCCGCGGGGGCGCAGATATGTGGGAGTGCGAGATAACTGCGCCAGAAACTGTCAGTGGCATGGTGATAACCTGCTCAGGAGAAAGCGCACGACTTGAATACAAGGGTTTGACCTACGAAACTGACCGAGGGAACATTCCCGAAAGCTCCGCTGTCACAATGACCGCCGCTGTGCTTGACAAGCTTATTTCGCAGAAAGGCGTGACGTATCTCAAAAATGACAAGGGAGATATCACCGCCACGGGACAGATAAAAGGTCAGGATTTTTCAGCTAAAATCAAGGACGGAAAGGTAAAAAGCCTGGATATATCAGAGGAGGTAAGCGTAAAATTCACATAAAAAAAGGTGCAGAGAAAATCTGCACCTTTCTTATGTATGGAAATAAATTATTTACCAAAGTTTGCGCAAGCGATAACGTTGCCGTCCTCGTCCTCAAATCTGAGGTCAGCAATGTAGAAATCAGCCTGGTTTGGAATGCCCCATCTCATGATAGAAACGTACTGTGGCTCAGTTGTGTTTACAAATGTAGCGCCGTCCTTGATACCAGGTCTCATTGTAAGCTCATAAGAACCCCACTCAGATGTCCACTCAGCCTCGCCGAAGTCATAGAGGTCGTTCCAGCTGTTTTCGCCGTCGCCTGTTGAAGGCTGTGTAACAAATGCGCCCATGAAGTTACCAGGAACGAGTGAAGATGTGCCGTCGTCGCCAACGAACTCGCCAACTGCCTTTGTAACTACGTCAGCCTTGATAGTGAAGATCTTCTCAAGATCAGCCTCGTGACCCTCAAAGAACTTCTCCATGTGGAACTTGATCTTAGGGATCTTGTAGTTGCCATTATCCTGATCGAGAGTCTCGACCTTGAGCATTGGAATACCTGCAAGCTCCTCAATAGAGAGATTTACATGAGACTCATCGTTCTCGTAATCCTTCTCAGCGAAAGGTTCAACGATAGAAGCAACGTCCATATCCTTCTTGAAATATACAGAAGCCTCCTCATAGTTCTTCAGAGTAGCTGGCATTTCGGAAATATCCTTTGCAGCATCGCCCTCAGACTCTGTGCCAGAAGCGGCTGTTGAATCAGCTGTTGACTCAGGAGCGGCTGTTGTTGTAGTAGCCTCTGTTGTTGTAGCAGCTGTAGTTGTTGTAGTTGTTGTCTCAGCCTTTGATGAAGAAGAATCATCAGAGCTGCCGCAAGATGCGAACATAGCACTTGTAAGTGTAAGTGCAAGAGCGCAAGCTAAAAACTTTTTCATTTTAATAACCTCCGTTTAATTGTCATGCTATACACATAGCCTGACCTATATTTACTTTTGTATTATAACACAATTGTCACATATTTTCAATATACTATTTGCACAATTTAAGCACATGATTTCATATGTTTTGCACAGAAATCGTTTACAAAATAGTGCAGGTTACACAAACGAACAAAAAACAGAGCTTCCCGAATGACAGAAAGCTCTGTAAAATTCACTTATTCAAGTGTGTTATCTGTGAGAGATTACTTTCTCTTAGAAATAACAATAGCTGCACCAGCAAGTGCTACGCCAGCGAGTGCAAGACCAGCTGTTGCGCCTGTAGCTGCTGTGTTGTCAGAAGCTGCTGCTGAAGAAGTAGCTGTTGTAGTTGTTGTGCCAGCCTTTGAAGATGTAGCTGCTGTTGAAGTAGCTGCTGCAGAAGACTTGTCGTCCTTCTTAGACTCGTCCTTCTTAGACTCTGTGCCTGAAGCTGTTAAATCAGCTCCAGAGCTTGACTCCTCAGCTACTGGCTTCTTCTGAACTTCCTTCTTGTCCTTGTTAGAACCAGCCTCGAAGAGAACGTTGCCGTCAGCGCCAAGAACCTTGATACCTACAACGTCGATACCCTTAAGGTCTGCTGCCCAGTTGTTGATACCAACTGCTGCGTAATTATCAGCATCGCCGTCTGTTGTTGCGAAAACAGGAGCGTCACCGAGGTATTCAAGAACGTATGTGCCTTCCTCTTCTGTTGTGTAGCAGAGAGTATCCTTTGGCTTATCGTCCTCAACCCATGAGCCGCCAGCCCAGTCCTTAGCGTTCCAGCCGCCTGATGCTGAGTTGAAGTTGATTGATCCGCCACCACCGATCGTGTTCCAATCGTTGTTGTCAACCTTGATTGTGAATGAAGCACCGTAAACAGTTCCGAGGTCAGCAATAGCATCCTTGTTAGGCATATCTTCATCCTTACCATTGAAGTACACAGCAAAAAGGTCATCCTGAGTCTGTCTAGCGATTTTAAGAAGGTCATCGCTTACATTGAGCTTTGTGCCTGCTGCTGATGCTGGGATCATTGCCATAGAAGCTACGATAGCTGCTGCTGACATACCAGCGAGAATCTTAGAAATTTTCATCGTTAATCTCCTCCATATGAATATAGTTTTATGAATTGTCATTCAATTCTAGTCTTATTATAGCAGACTTTCTCCCTAAAATCAAGGGGTTTTCACGTTTTTTATTCCAAAAAGTGTTGAAATTTCTAACAATATTGTCACACTTCTTTTGTGCATTAATCACAGAAAACGTTATCATCTCTTATATTTTACAACATTTTCCCGTTCTATCTGTCATTGAATCTCTGCAAGAACTGCTTTGTTCTTTCGTTCTGGGTCTGACCGAAAACTTCCTCCGGAGTACCCTCCTCCACGATATAGCCGTCGTCCATAAAGATAACATGATTTGCCACATCACGGGCGAATGCCATTTCATGGGTGACGATGACCATGGTCATTTTCTCTTTGGCAAGCTCTTTTATTACCTTTAATATCTCACCTGTCAACTCAGGGTCAAGTGCGGAGGTCGGCTCGTCAAAGAAAAGTATCTGCGGTTTCAAAGCCAATGCTCTTGCGATAGAAACTCGCTGTTGCTGACCGCCAGAAAGCTCGCAGGGATAAGACTTGCCTTTAGTTTCGAGTCCCATTTTCTTCAGAAGTTCCTCACAGTTGGCTTTTGCCTCGGCTTTTGGCTGTTTAAGGACATGGAGAGGGGCTTCCATTATATTCTGATTTACAGAAAAGTGCGGAAAAAGGTTGAAGTTTTGGAACACAAGACCTATTTTCAGGCGGATATCCCTGAGGGTCTTAGAGGGTGCATACACCGCCTTGCCATTTTCTGTATGGAACATATTCACGCCGTCAACGTTTATCTCTCCGCCGTCTGCTTTTTCAAGCTGGTTTATACAGCGCAGAAGCGTTGATTTACCGCTTCCTGACGGACCTATTATTGCGACTACCTCGCCCACCTCAACGTTAAAAGAAATATCTTTGAGTACCCTAAGGCTGTCAAAGCTTTTGGAAATATTTTTCACTTCAAGAATAGCCATATGAGTTCTCCTTATTTATAATAATCGAATTTCTTTTCGATAACGGCAAATGCCACCGTCACGATAGCGTTGAGTACGAAATAGAATGCGCCTGCGATAAAAAGCGGTGTTATTGAGCTATACAGGTTCATTTGCTGTTTTGCCTTCATTGTTATCTCAGCGAATGCGATAACATTTGCGAGAGAGGTATCCTTTACAAGGACGATGACCTCATTCGATGTGGCAGGGATAACACGCTTTGTGACCTGGGGCAGGATTATTCTGAAAAATGTCTGCATTTTCGTCATGCCGAGCATTGAAGCCGCTTCGTACTGTCCCTTTGGGATAGCCTCGATACCGCCTCTGAATATCTCTGCGAAATACGCCGCATAGTTAAGGACAAATGCCGTAACAAGGGCGATAAACATATAGTTCTCGTTGTTTTTTATATTGGTAAGCACGTCATATACACCGCCTGTCTTGCCCTGCTTTGCAGCACTTGCGATAATAAGCGGTACTGCATAGTAGATAGCGATTATCTGAAGCATGAGCGGCGTGCCACGCATGACAAGTATATAAAGATTTGTCAGCCACGAGATAGGCTTGAAGCGGCATTTTTTCAGCATTGTCACAAGCACTCCCACAGGTATTGAAAGCACGATGGTCCATGCGAAAAGCTTCAGTGTATTAGGCAGGAACTCCAGCAGGATCTCCGTGACCTTTTTTACTTCCTCAAAAGTCATAAATATTCATTCCTTAACAAAATATTACGATAACACGTCACCGTATCAGCGTATTAATACATTATACTACATATTTTGCGACTTGTCAAACAATTTAGTGAGGAATGAGGTTGAATGAGGAATGAGGAGTGAGGAGTGAGGAGTGAGGAATGAAGGAATCGCCTGCGGCGATGATTTTTTTTATTGCGAACTGCGTTCGCACAATTAACTCACCAACGTTCTTATTAACTTACCTCTTGGAGTATCTCAAACCACAGCTATGCTAATTCCTCATTCCTCATTCCTAATTCCTCATTTGTCATTCCTCACTCCTCACTTTAAATCAGTTCTCTTCGTTCTTCAAAGCCAAAACCGCTTCACGGACTTTCGCCATAAGTTCCTCAGGGCTTTCCCCGTTTGGATATATCGGCTCACCGTAAACGACTTTTACTTTATATTTGCTAAGACGCTTCCAGTTGAAAAGCCTTGGGAGCTTTCTGTCTGGCGGGAATATCTCGTGTCCGCCTTTGATGTAGGCTGGTACTATAGGTACATTGGCTTCGATAGCAAGGACGGCTGCACCACTTTTGAACTTGCCCATTTCACCAGTTTTGCTTCTTGTACCCTCCGGGTGAACTAGAACACCCCATTTCTGACCAAGCTTTTTACGCAGAGCCGCCATTGTTTCGTCTACTCTTCCGCCCCTGTCAACAGGCACCATACCGCCTATTCTTACTATAAGTCGGCTGGCTAAGCTGCCGTTGAAAAGCTCTTTTTTCGCCATACAGCAGAATTTTGCAAAACGCTCGTATCTGAAATTCAGTGAGGAAGATAAAATCGAAGTTTGAAACGTGATTTGCACAGATTATATAACCGTCCTTATCAGGTAGATTTTCCTCGTTGGTGACCTTGACTTCATAGAACGCTGTCACAAGATTTCTGTAAAAGCGGTAAATACGATAGTCTATCTTCTTCTTATCCAGAGGATAGAGCATTGATTTCACTGTTTGCGGCTTTATGCGGTTTGGATTTTGAACGAGAGTGATAAGCTTCCCCACTGTCATGTTCTTATCCATACAGCCGTCAACACGCACACCACTGAACTCCTCTATCTCCAATGCAAGCTCGATAGCTGAGAGGGAGTCTATGGTGAACTCCTGCAAAAATTTTGTACTGAGCTTGACTTCATTCGGCTGAACGTGTGCTATTTTTGCCACTGCGTTTCTCACCATTGACGGGATATCCGACGGGTCGATACTATTTTTCGCCTGCTTTGTTAGACTGTCAAGGTTATCCTCCATGACCATTTTCTTCAGCAGATAACGCTTTGGCTTGCCGATAGCTGTTCTTGGTATAGAATCCACAAAATGTATGCCGCTTAGTTTCATTGCCTGACCTGCGGAGGAACTTATCTCTTTTAGCTTTTCTTCCGTCTGCTCACGCTTATCCTCAGCACAGACCACAAAGGCGTGCACCTCGTCATAGCTTCCCTCTTTCGCAGGCACTCCACAGACCACAAGCTCGTCAACGCTCTCGATGCCCCTATAGACCTGTTCGATATCGTCAGGGGCGGCTTTTTTGCCTGTGGATAGGACGATGTTTTCTTTACATCTGCCGAGAATGACGATATTTTTATGCTTATCGAACTTTGCAAGGTCGCCTGACTTGAACCAGCCGTCAGGATTGAAAGCTTCATCTGTGGACTTTTTGTCGCCATAGTAGCCTATCATCATATAAGGTGACTTTATGAGAAGCTCACCGCTGCGGTCTATCTTCACTTTGATATCGGGGTACGGCTTGCCGCAGGTATCGACATAGACGTGCTTGCCATATGTGCCGATAGTTGGTATGCTCGTTTCGGTCGCACCGTAGTTGTTCACAATATTAAAGCCTGTGCCGTAGAAGAAATCAAATGTATCCTTTGACATTGGCGAGCCTGCAGAGCAGAGAAATCTAAGCTCACCGCCCAAGGCTTTGTGTATCTTTGCAAAGATCTTTTTGCCGCTGTTTATACCGTAGATCTTACGCTGATGAAGTGCAACAGGAAACATTTTCTTGAAAAGTGCTGAAGATACTTTGCTTGCGTTGATCTGCTGCATTATCTGGGTTTTCAAAAGTTCATAGACCTTTGGCACGCCCGGGAAAACTGTCGGCTTGAAGTTTTGGAAGCCTGCGGAAAGACCCTTTGCGGAGAGGGACTCTATAAAGCACACTGTTCCACCTGTGAGGAGAGGGGCTAAGACCTGTGCGAAAAGCCCGTAGATATGGCTGTTTGGCAGGATTCCGAGATAGCGTTCGTTATCGGTTATTCCGTTGCACTGGCAGACCATTTTGCAGGAATTTATCTGAGAATCGTGGGTGTGCATGATGCCTGAGGCTGTCCTTGTCGTACCGCTGGAGAAGATTATCACTGCGATATCAGGGTCGCCTACTTCACCTTGGCGGAGTATATTTTCCCCTGAACCGTCAAGTCTGTCAAGCTGGTTTTGGATATCGAGAACAGGTATATTTTTCACGCTTGTAAGCTTCTTTGCCGCCTTTTGAGAAGCCACAACGCACACAGGCTGTGACTTTTTCACCAGTGCGACAAGCTCTGCCGCAGGAAGCGAATAATCCAAAAGGACGGCTGTGGCGTTTAGCTTTGCACAGGCGAGAAATGTGATATTCCACTCAGGTCTGCCCTCAGAGGCGATACAGACCCTATCCCCTGCCACAACGCCCATGGCTTTAAGGCGGCTGCAAAAAACATCTGCCTGATGCAAAGTCTGTCCGAATGTATATTCCTTTGTTTCACCCTCGTCATTCATCATCACGAGAGCGGTCTTGCTATAGCGGTTTATTGCCGTTTTTCTAAATTCGTTATAAATGTTCATGGCAGTTTCCTTTCCGCACCTCAGACTTTCTGAGAGTTGCCCTTCATTGTATGTTCAAGTGCCTCGACAGCTTTTTCGGAGCTGTCAAGGAGGTTTTTGAGATTTTCCTCACCCAGTGCGTCAACGAACACGCTGAAATATTTTTCAAGACGCTGCTGCTTTTCTTCAATGGATTTTTCACCTTTTGGGAGGAGTTTCACCTGCACACGGCGTTTATCCTCAGGGTCACGCACAAGGCTAACAAAGCCTTTTTTCTCCATTGCACTGAGCACTGACGTTGCTCGCTGACGTGATATCATAAGGTCACGGCTTATGTCTGAGGGGTAGACTATGCCCTCGGCTGTGCTAAGATAGACTATCACTTTGCTTTCGCCCTGAAAAAGCTCTGCAAGGTCGTCCATATATCCTGTTTCAAAAAATCGTCTGAAAACTTCTCCAAAACGCTGGGCTGTTTTATCGTTCATTGTTATTCCTCCAAATGTCAAGGCAGTTGATTGTCAACACTGTTGATTATACACCCTGTTGATGAATTTGTCAAGTGCATGGCTTGTTATGGTACAAATGCCCTTGACAAAATGTCTATATCATACTATAATAATATGGTATAAATCTTTCGGCAAATGCCGAGACACCGAAAGGAGGATATGCTTTTCAAAGGTCGAAAGGCATGATCTGGATATGATAAAGGACGTACAGGAAAAAATTCTTCAGTTAAAGAAAGAAAACGATATTTGTATACTTGCGCACAGCTATCAGGCTAAGGAGATAGTAGAGATAGCAGATATTACGGGTGATTCATACAAGCTAAGCGTTGAGGCGCAGAAGGTCTCAAACAAAAACATACTTATGTGCGGAGTGCATTTTATGGCTGAGGCGGCAAAAATGCTCAACCCTGACAAGAACGTATATCTTGCAAATCCATCGGCAGGCTGTCCAATGGCAGAGCAAATGGAACCTGAGATGATAGAAATGATAAAGGCGCAGGAGCCTGACAGAAAGGTAGTATGCTACATAAACACCACAGCTGCACTCAAGAGGGTTTGCGACGTTTGCGTTACTTCCTCGTCTGCGGTGAAGATAGTAAAGAACATGGACGCTGACAAGATACTGTTCATTCCTGACTGCAATCTTGGTGCATTCGTAAAAAAAGCCTGTCCTGAAAAGGATATAATGCTTTTGCAGGGCGGATGTCCTGTTCATGCGTCGGTAACAAAGGCTGACATGATAGCGGCTAAGACGGCTCACCCTGATGCACTGGTGCTTTGTCACCCTGAGTGTATCCCTGCTGTAAGCGAAATGGCTGATTATGTTGGTTCGACTTCTGGAATAATGAATTTTGCGGCTGAGTCTGACGCAAAGGAGTTCATCATAGGCACTGAGATATCTATTGCGGAGCATTTGCAGTACAGATTCCCTGAGAAGGAGTTTTACGTACTCTCAAAGAAGATACTTTGTCCTAACATGAAACTCACCACTCTTGTGGACGTTTACAAGACTTGCGAGGGCATCGGCAACGGCGGCGGTTTTGAGATAAAGATGACTGACGAGGAGATAACCTCTGCAAGAAAATGTATCGACGAAATGATACGTCTTGGGGGCTGATATAATGGATAATTACACCATAAAGATCGCAAAAGGGCTTGCAAACAACGCAGACGCCAGGCTTATAAGACAGCAGGTATTCGTTGAGGAGCAGGGCTTTGTGAACGAATTTGACGATATCGACGCTAAGGCTTATCATGCTGTTATTTACACAGGAGGATATCCCATTGCAACAGGCAGGCTGTTTGACGAAAATGGCGAAGCGCACATTGGACGTATCTGCGTGAGAAAGGCATATCGTGGCAGAGATCTTGGCAGAATGATAGTGGAAGCCCTTGAAAAGCAGGCTGAAAAAGTGGGCTACAAGGAAGTCGGCTTATCGGCGCAAACGAGAGTACAGCAATTTTACGAGAAGCTTGGCTACAGGGCATATGGTGATGTTTACAAGGACGAATACTGTCCGCACATTGCAATGAAAAAGACCCTTTCAGGGGAATAGATATGAAAAAGGACGACTTGGGGTCGTCCTTTTTTTTGTGGCGTTTAATGAACAAAACAGTTTGTGATTGAAACGAACGTGAGTGGCGGGACGTCGAGGGCGCCGTCCCCTACACAAAAAAATTGCGCCGCTCCCCTACATAAATGTATTGATAAAAAACGATAATAATATAAATTTTTGTAGGGGCGAACAGCGTTCGCCCGTTTACCGCAAGATTGCCCACCGCTCGCAAGATATCAATTCGCCCCACAAAAATTGCACATAATTTGCGCACACAAAAAAGGACGGAATCGCTTCCGTCCTTGATTTTTTTAGCTATTTACTGTTTCCTTGATAGCGTCAACTATTTCAGGGAAATACCAGCCACCCTCGGATCTGTTGAGAAGTCCGAAGTTCTCACCGTTTCCTATTCTTGTGCCGTTATCCCACCAACAGCATGGTACGCCATACTGCTTAGCGGTGCTGAGATAATCCTTTACACACTGAACTCTTGCTTCTGTATTAGCCTTATTTACAGAGCCGAACTCACCGATTATTACAGGTATTCCCTTGCTGAGGAACACTTCATTGATATCGGTAAAGAGTGTTGTGATAGAAGAGTCGATACTTGTATACTGGTCTGTACCTGCGGTATCAAGTGCAAATGAATATGGAAGATAAGCGTGGATAGAAACTATTATCTTATCGTCGCCCTGCGGAACTTCCAAAGCTTCCATATTCTGCTTTGTTGATGATGCGGCATATGGTGTTACCATTATACATCTGTTAGGATTGTTTCCGCCAGAAGCACGGACTGTTTCAACGAACGCCTTTGCGTACTGATTTACGACCTCTCTTGACTCAGCGTCGCCT
>OGRI01003013.1_pt1 | contig 11174 bp, 8 predicted proteins | sample 1553391 | NCBI WGS metagenome assembly OGRI01 (sample SAMEA2580052, study PRJEB22360) | human gut metagenome | reverse complement strand
AAATACCGGAGGGGCTTCATCTGTTTATAAACTTTGCAGGATGATTACTATGAAAAAAATAAAAGAGAGGGCTTCTGTTTGTGAAACGAGGGTGGACGTGCGGCAATTACCTATCACTCCATAATTCTGATTGTTCATAACGCTTGTTTTTATTTAGTTTTCAATAAGTCTCTGAAAAAGCTGAAAGCGGAAGTCAGGCGGTTTCTGACATAGCTTTTCGTTGTGTCGGTGTTTTTTTGCTTTCTCAGCATGGATTGCAGGAAAGGAAGTACATCAGATTGTGCGGGCAGATTGTAGTTGGCTGCTTTTGATACGTTGCCTATCTTAATGGTGACCGCTTTGGCCGGAAGAGCTTGGAACATATCTTCGTCCGTTGTGTCATCTCCCATTGCCATAACGAAATCATAACGTCTGTTAGCCAGCAAACGCTCTACTTCCGAGCCTTTGTTGCAATCCGGTGATTTGACTTCAACCACTTTGTTCCCTTGTAGAATTTGCAGTTTTTGCCGAGTACAGATCGAAACCAGTGCATTGACGAGTTGCTGTGCTCTCAGTGTGCCGAGCCATGCGTCGCTTTCTCGGTAATGCCATGCTAATGCTGTCTCCTTTATTTCCAGATGTGAACGGGGAGTTCTGTCTACAAACATTTGCAGGATAGAAAGAAGTCCTGTCCCCCATTCTGTCTTCTTAATCTTTTTGTGCCAAACCCCGTTTTCTTTATAGAATGCTCCGTGTTCGGCAGCCATAGATACGGGAAGGAGGCCAAACCACTTTTCCAGAATAAAGTGATCCCGCCCGCTATTGATGACTATATGATTGGCGGGATCACTGGCTAATTGTTGTAGGATAGAAATAAGTTCAGGTGTAGGTTTGGCATCTTCGGGACGTGGCTTGAGTGCTGTCAGTGTACCGTCGTAATCCAGCAATATCAGGCGTTGTTTTGCCTGATTGTACTTGAGCTTGATTTGGGCGATAGTGGTGGGCACGATACGTTTTTTCCGTAGCGTATCATTTTGGATACACGTCGTATTCAGTCCGTTGATGAAGTCGGCAGCCCATTTATTGACAGTTTGTACGGATAAAATGGCTTGCATTCGTTGTAAACGTGCCCTTTGATCTTCTTCGGGCATTTCAAGTGCCTGGCAGATGGCGTGCTCTATCTGTTCCGTATCGTTCGGGTTGATTTGGATAGCATCTGTTAATTCTACGGCGGCACCTGCCATTTCGCTGAGGATAAGCACACCCGGGTGATCGCATTTGGCGGCTACATATTCTTTGGCTACCAGGTTCATGCCGTCACGTAGCGGGGTGATCAAAGCAATGTCGGCAACATAATACATGGCGGTCAGTTCTTCCAGCGAGAAGCCATGGTAGAAGTAGCAGACAGGGGTCCAGTCCATTGTGGAGTAGTGTCCGTTAATGGAACCTATCTCTTCATCGATTTTTGTTTTTAATTCTGCATAACTGCCTACATGGTCGCGTGAGGGGACAATGACCATTGCCAGAGTCACTTTGCCATAATATTCGGGATGACGTTCGAGAAAAGTGGAGAAGCCATGTAGGCGGTGCAATATTCCTTTACTATAATCCAGCCTGTCTACCGACAGGATTAACTTGTGTTTGCCGAAAAGTTTTCGGGTGTGGTCAATAGCTTGGTGTACCTTTTCGTTTTCCGAGGCTTTATGGTAAAGCTCATAGTTAATCCCCATTGGTAGTGCGTCTACTCTCACTACACGATTACCGGTTTGTAGTTCATCCAGATTGAAGTCAAGATGAAGGACACGTTCTACGGTGCTAACGAAGTGGCGCATATAGTCATGAGTATGAAAGGCGATAAAGTCTGCCCCCAGTAAGCCTTTCAGTATTTCGGCACGTTCCGGCAGGATACGGAAAAGCTCGTAGGACGGGAACGGGATATGATGGAAATAGCCAATGCAGAGTTCCGGATATATTTTTCGCAACATACCGGGAAGTAACATCAGTTGATAGTCTTGTATCCACACCTTGTCTCCGGGACGTATCAGCCGGCAAATTTCATCGCAGAAAAGTTGGTTGACCTGCTGATAGGAGTGCCAAAAACATTTTTTATATAAGGTATAGGCGTAAAAATAGTGGCATAAAGGCCAGAGGGTACTATTGCTATATCCTTCGTAATAGTTCTGAATCTGTTTTTCCGATAAGAAGACCGGGTGAAAATTCATTTCCTGTAACTTCTCATTCATTTCTTGACGGTCTTTTTCGTTGTCTGTACATACGCCGGGCCACCCTATCCAATGTTTCTCATAAGAAGTTTGGAGAGAATCCAAACCTGTTGCCAGCCCGCCTTCACTGCGTGAAAAGACGAATGTTCCATTTGAACCGGCTGCTTTGACAGGTAATCTGTTTGATATAATATAAAGTTTCATATCTGTTTATAGGCAAAGCGTATACCAATTATTGTATAAGAGTGGTTAGCCGCTTGTTTTCAGTAGGTTATAAAAAGCTTCTTATATATTCTACCTTCCCAAAATGGAAATAACCTTCCAATTTGAAAAATCCTTTGTTTTTTCTCTTTCAGAAATTGCCGAAAAGTACTAACCTTTTCAAAATAGAATGCCTTTTTCAAAATGGAAGGGTTTCTTGTAAGGATAGATAATCTGTGAGATGTTTATAACTTTCTGGATATTAGTATGTTATGTGTTTTCTTGCTTTTGTGGCACGCATTTGGCATAAAGACTGGCAAGTAAAACTAATAATAATCACTTAAAAGAAAAAACATGGAAATTACATTATCATTTATTTTCTGCCTGTTAAGCGGCTTCGCCTGTTTCTGGTTATTCTGGAAATGTGTAGACTGGTTTGAGAATATTTAAAAAAAGGAGGAGAATTGATTATGTACACAGTATTATTTGTATTAGGTATTGCGATCTTCGGTTATTTGATGTATGTACTCGTCAAACCCGAGAAGTTTTAAAGTAACACACACAGTTTAAGGTAAAAAGTATATGAATACAGAAATTTTAGGCGTGGTTGTTCAGATTGCTTTGATGGTGATTCTGGCTTATCCATTGGGAAAATACATTGCCAAGGTCTATAAAGGAGAAAAGACTTGGTCAGATTTTATGGCTCCTGTCGAAAGAGTTATCTATAAAGTTTGTGGAATCAATCCTGACGAAGAGATGAACTGGAAACAATTCCTGAAAGCATTATTGATATTGAATGCTTTTTGGTTCGTATGGGGAATGGTATTGCTGGTTTCGCAAGGATGGTTACCTTTAAATCCGGATGGCAACGGTCCCCAAACGCCGGATCAGGCTTTTAATACCTGTATCAGTTTTATGGTCAACTGTAACTTGCAGCACTATAGTGGCGAAAGCGGATTGACTTACTTCACACAGCTGTTTGTCATTATGCTCTTCCAGTTTATTACCGCTGCAACCGGTATGGCTGCTATGGCTGGTATTATGAAGAGTATGGCTGCCAAGACAACAAAAACAATCGGTAACTTCTGGCATTTTTTGGTAGTGAGCTGTACACGTATCCTGTTACCGCTTTCTTTGATTGTAGGTTTCATCCTGATTCTTCAGGGAACCCCGATGGGATTCGACGGAAAAATGAAGGTAACTACCCTCGAAGGACAGGAACAGATGGTTTCGCAAGGACCTGCGGCTGCCATTGTGCCCATTAAACAATTAGGAACGAATGGAGGCGGTTACTTTGGTGTGAACTCTTCTCATCCGTTGGAAAATCCGACTTATCTTACCAATATGGTGGAGTGCTGGTCTATCTTGATTATTCCGATGGCAATGGTACTTGCATTAGGGTTTTATACTCGTAGAAAGAAACTGGCTTATAGTATTTTCGGAGTGATGCTCTTTGCTTTCCTGGTAGGCGTCTGTATCAATGTCAGTCAGGAAATGGGTGGAAATCCCCGTATCGATGAACTGGGAATTGCGCAGGATAACGGTGCGATGGAAGGTAAGGAAGTTCGTTTGGGTGCCGGAGCTACAGCACTTTGGAGTATTGTGACTACTGTTACTTCCAATGGTTCGGTGAATGGTATGCATGATTCTACTATGCCGTTGTCAGGTATGATGGAGATGCTGAATATGCAGATTAATACTTGGTTCGGCGGTGTAGGCGTAGGTTGGATGAATTATTATACGTTCATTATTATCGCGGTATTTATCAGCGGTTTGATGGTAGGTCGTACCCCGGAATTTCTCGGAAAGAAAGTAGAAGCCCGTGAAATGAAAATAGCTACGATAGTAGCACTGCTTCATCCATTTGTCATATTAGTGTTCACAGCAATCTCAAGTTATATATATGTATATCATCCTGACTTTGTGGAAAGCGAGGGCGGTTGGCTGAACAATCTTGGATTCCACGGCTTGAGTGAGCAGCTTTATGAGTATACATCTTGTGCCGCTAACAATGGTTCCGGCTTTGAAGGACTGGGAGATAATACTTATTTCTGGAACTGGACCTGTGGTATTGTACTTATTCTTAGCCGATTCCTGCCTATTATCGGACAAGTTGCCATTGCCGGCCTGCTGGCTCAGAAGAAGTTCATTCCCGAGAGTGCCGGAACGCTGAAGACTGATACGCTGACTTTCGGAATAATGACGTTTGTCGTTATCTTCATTGTGGCTGCTCTGTCCTTCTTCCCGGTACACGCTTTGAGTACAATTGCCGAACATTTAAGTTTGTAATTCTGAATTAGAGAAGATATGAAAAATATGAAATCAGCTTCTTTGTTTCAAAAGGAGCAAGTTATAGAAAGCCTGAAACAATCATTCGTGAAGCTAAACCCGCGACTGATGATAAAGAACCCGATCATGTATACGGTAGAGGTGGCTACAGTGGTCATGTTGTTTGTGACACTTTACTCCATCATCAATCCCTCTCAGGGTTCGTTTGCCTACAACATAGCTGTGTTTATCATTCTGTTTATTACACTGCTGTTTGCCAATTTTGCCGAAGCGATTGCTGAAGCACGGGGAAAAGCGCAAGCCGACAGCCTGCGTAAAACACGGGAAGAGACACCTGCCAAAAAGGTGGAAGGTAATCAAATAGTGACTGTAAGTTCTTCACAGCTAAAGAAAGGAGATGTGTTTGTCTGTGAAGCCGGAGACGTGATTCCGTCCGATGGGGAAATAATCGAAGGATTGGCCTCTATCGATGAAAGTGCGATTACAGGTGAGTCTGCTCCGGTGATCCGGGAGGCGGGCGGCGATAAAAGCTCAGTGACGGGAGGTACGAAAGTATTGTCCGATCATATAAAAGTAATGGTGACCACCCAACCGGGAGAAAGTTTTCTGGATAAAATGATTGCACTGGTAGAAGGTGCGTCTCGTCAGAAAACTCCGAATGAGATAGCACTGACTATTCTGCTGGCTGGTTTTACACTTGTCTTTGTCATTGTGTGTGTGACGTTAAAACCGTTTGCCGATTACAGCAATACTGTCATTACCATTGCTTCACTTATTTCTTTGTTTGTGTGTCTGATTCCGACAACAATCGGAGGACTTCTTTCTGCCATCGGTATTGCCGGTATGGACCGTGCACTACGTGCGAATGTGATAACAAAATCGGGTAAGGCAGTGGAAACTGCCGGCGATATTGATACCTTGTTGCTGGATAAGACCGGAACTATCACCATCGGTAATCGTAAAGCTACCCATTTTCACACTGCGCCGGGCATTGATCTGCACGCTTTTGTAGAAAACTGTCTGCTTTCTTCTCTGTCCGATGAAACTCCGGAAGGCAAATCAATCGTAGAACTGGGACGTGAATCAGGTATCCGTATGCGCAGCTTGAATACGACAGGCGCACGAATGATTAAGTTTACAGCCGAAACCAAATGCTCGGGTGTCGATTTGCCGGACGGAACTCAGATTCGTAAAGGGGCTTTTGATGCTATCCGTAAGATTGTGGAAACTGCCGGAAATAAATTCCCCGAAGAAGTGGAAAAGGTGATCGCTGCTATTTCAAGCAATGGTGGTACGCCGTTGGTGGTATGTGTTAATCGGAAAGTGACGGGTGTTATCGAATTGCAGGATATCATCAAGCCGGGTATTCAGGAACGTTTCGAACGCTTGCGCAAAATGGGAGTGAAGACAGTGATGGTGACCGGTGATAACCCGCTGACTGCCAAATATATTGCAGAAAAGGCAGGTGTCGATGATTTTATTGCCGAAGCGAAGCCGGAAGATAAAATGGAATATATCAAGAAGGAACAACAGTCCGGCAAACTGGTGGCAATGATGGGGGACGGTACGAATGATGCTCCCGCTTTGGCTCAGGCGAATGTCGGAGTAGCAATGAACAGTGGTACGCAGGCTGCAAAGGAAGCCGGCAATATGGTAGATCTGGATAATGATCCTACCAAACTGATCGAGATTGTGGAAATCGGTAAGCAGTTGCTGATGACCCGTGGAACACTGACTACTTTCTCTATCGCCAACGATGTGGCTAAATATTTTGCCATTGTCCCCGCCTTGTTTATGGTGGCTATCCCCGAACTGGCGGCGTTGAATATCATGCAGTTGCATAGTCCTGAGAGTGCGATCCTTTCGGCAGTCATCTTCAATGCGATTATTATTCCGATCTTGATTCCGTTGGCTTTGCGTGGCGTTCAGTACAAGCCGATAGGTGCAAGTGCTTTGCTTCGCCGGAATCTGCTGATTTACGGTGTAGGTGGTGTGATTGCTCCGTTTATCGGAATTAAACTGATTGATTTATTAGTAGGTTTATTCTTTTAATTAAAAAACAATAGCGATGAAAACTTTATTTAAATCACTAAAGATAACTCTTGTTTTCTGTGTCTTTTTCTCCGTATTCTATATTCTTATTTTGTGGTTGTTTGCACAAGTGGCAGGACCTAATAAGGGAAATGCTGAAGTTGCCACACTGGATGGAAAAGTGGTGGGTGCGGCCAATGTCGGTCAGATGTTTACAAAAGATATTTATTTCTGGGGACGTCCATCTTCTGCCGGAGACGGATATGATGCTACGAGTTCCGCAGGTAGTAATAAAGGGCCCACGAATCAAGAATATCTGGATGAAGTGAAAGCGCGTATTGATACTTTCCTTGTACATCATCCTTATTTGAATCGTGCGGATGTGCCAGCCGAAATGGTTACGGCCAGTGGTTCGGGACTGGATCCTAATATCACTCCTCAATGTGCGTATGTGCAAGTGAAAAGAGTGGCACAGGCACGTGGATTGAGAGAGGAACAGGTGAGAGCGATTGTTGATAAAAGCATAGAAAAACCTCTTTTGGGGTTGTTGGGAACAGAAAAGGTGAATGTATTGAAATTGAATATCGCATTAGAGGAAAGCAATAAGTAGATGAAGATTGAGCAGCGTTCCTGTCCGGACCGTTTGGGTTATGCCGCGGTTCAAATTAACAGGGTTGGATAGGGCGCTGCTTTTTTACGGAAACATAAAATAGAATAAGATAAGAAGTATGAAAAGTTTTTTTAGTAAAAAGAGTTTTTTAGGAACAATGGCTGTAGCAGCCGTTTGTATGTTGGGAACAGTTAATGCACAAGCACAAGAGTTTACTATACAAGGTGATTTGGTAAGTTCGTATGTATGGCGTGGTATTTATCAGGGGGGAGCTGCTTCCTTTCAGCCGACTTTGGGATTTAGCGTAGGTAATTTCTCGCTTACTGCATGGGGCTCAACCAGTTTGAGTGAGAGTAATAAAGAAATTGACCTGACCGCAGCTTATAAGTTCGGTGAAGCAGGACCGACGCTTTCTGTAGCCACTCTTTGGTGGGACGGACAAGCTGATGTGGCCAATGGAGAACTTACCAATAATTATTTTCATTTTAAAAGTGGAGACACCGGACATCATTTTGAAGCAGGGTTAGCTTATACGCTTCCTATTGAAAAGTTCCCCTTATCTATCGCATGGTATACCATGTTTGCCGGTGCTGACAGAAAAACGACTGATGAGGGGGAAGAAAAGCAGGCATACTCTTCTTACGTAGAACTGAATTATCCGTTCAGTGTGAAAGGAGTTGATCTGAATGCTACTTGTGGAGTGGTTCCTTATAAGACTCCGCAGTATAATGTGAATGGGTTTGCAGTGACGAACCTAGCTTTGAAAGCAACGAAAGCAATAAATTTTAATGATAAGTTTTCATTGCCTATATTTGTACAGGCTATATGGAATCCACGTTTGGAGGACGCCCATTTAGTATTTGGCGTAACTTTAAGGCCATAAAATAAACTCATGAATTTTTGTGAAACCCGTGGTGATCGTGATGATTACTACGGGTTAGGATGTTTAAAATAACAGATTGACGTAATGGATGATAGAGAACATAGTGTACAGTATTTTTTGGATCTGATAAAGAAGTCCCACCGGGGCAAATTCAAGGTCTATATCGGTATGATAGCCGGTGTGGGAAAGTCATATCGTATGCTTCAGGAGGCACATGAACTGCTGGAGAACGGTGTGAACGTGCAAATCGGCTATATCGAAACTCATGGACGCGCCGGGACGGAAGCATTGCTGCAAGGGCTCCCTGTCATTCCGCGTCGCAAAATCTTCTATAAGGGGAAAGAATTGGAAGAAATGGATCTGGATACGATTATCCGTGTCCATCCGGAAATTGTAATTGTGGATGAACTGGCTCATACCAATGTAGAAGGTAGTTTGAACGAGAAACGTTGGCAGGATGTGATAACTTTGCTGGATGAGGGAATCAATGTGATTTCGGCAATCAATATTCAGCACATTGAAAGCGTGAATGAAGAAGTGCAGGAGATTACGGGTATTGAAGTGAAAGAACGGGTGCCCGACAGTGTTCTTCAGGAAGCGGATGAGGTGGTGAATATTGACTTGACGGCAGAGGAGCTGATTGCACGTTTGAAAGCGGGTAAGATATATCGTCCGGAAAAGATCCAGACGGCATTGGATAATTTCTTTCGGACAGAGAATATTCTTCAGTTACGTGAGTTGGCTTTGAAGGAAGTAGCGTTGCGGGTAGAAAAAAAGGTGGAGAATGAGGTGGTGATGGGAGTAGCCGTCGGACTCCGGCATGAAAAGTTTATGGCTTGTATCAGTAGTCATGAGAAAACACCCCGGCGGATTATCAGAAAGGCGGCAAAGTTGGCAACCCGGTATAATACCACTTTTATAGCCCTGTATGTTCAGACTCCGAAAGAGAGTATGGATAGAATTGATTTAGCCAGTCAACGGTATCTGTTGAACCATTTTAAGCTCGTGGCGGAACTTGGGGGAGAGGTGGTGCAGGTGCAGTCGAAGGATATTTTGGGGAGCATCGTCAAGGTTTGTAAAGAGAAACAGATATCGACTGTTTGCATGGGAACTCCTAATTTAAGGTTGCCATACGCTATTTGTTCTATACTGGGATATAGAAAGTTTTTAAATAATTTGTCACAAGCTAATGTAGATTTGATTATACTTGCATAATATTAATCGTATGAACGTTATGAATATTAAAACGAAACTGATTCTCGGTATCGGAATGCTGGCCGGAATGATTATTTTGCTGGTAACACTTTCAGTTGTGAATCTTCAAATTCTGACAGCGACAGAACCTGATAGTCCTGCTGCTACGCCCGGATTGGAACGTGCTTTGTTATGGATTTCCGTAACGGGAGGAATCTGTATCTTGACCGGACTGATATTGCTTTATTGGTTGCCCCGTACTATCAGTAAGCCTATTAAAGAACTGAAAGAGGGAATTCTTGAAATAGCCAATCATAATTATGAGAAGCGTCTGCAGATGAATAATAATGAAGAATTCCGGGATGTGGCGGATAGTTTTAACCGGATGGCGGAGCGTTTGACCGAATATCGTGCCAGTACTTTGTCGGATATTCTTTCTGCAAAGAAATTTATTGAAGCAATTGTAAACAGTATAGATGATCCGGTGATCGGCTTGAATATGGAGCGTGAAATTCTGTTTATCAATGAGGAAGCACTCAATGTCTTGAATCTGAAACGGGAGAATGTGATTCGTCAATCGGCGGAGGAACTGGCTTTGAAGAATGACCTGTTGCGGCGGTTGATCCGTGAACTGGTGACGCCAAGCGAGCAGAAGGAACCATTGAAGATATATGCTGACGACAAAGAGAGTTACTTTAAGGCCTCTTATGTCCCTATCATTAATACGGAGGCTGAAAAAGGGGAACCTCGCAAACTGGGTGATGTTATTTTATTAAAGAATATCACGGAATTTAAGGAACTGGATTCTGCCAAGACTACATTTATCTCGACGATATCTCATGAACTGAAGACTCCGATTGCTGCTATTATGATGAGCCTCCAGCTGTTGGAAGATAAGCGTGTCGGTGCATTGAATGATGAACAGGAGCAACTGTCTAAGAGTATCAAGGAGAATAGCGAGCGTTTGTTGAGTATCACCGGAGAATTGCTTAACATGACCCAGGTGGAAGCCGGAAAACTACAGTTTATGCCGAAGATCACCAAACCGATTGAGTTGATCGAATATGCGATCAAAGCTAATCAGGTGCAAGCGGATAAGTTTAATATCCAGATAGAAGTGGAATATCCGGAAGAGAAAATCGGCAAACTCTTTGTCGACAGTGAAAAGATTGCCTGGGTATTGACAAATCTGCTAAGTAATGCTATCCGTTATTCTAAAGAAAACGGGCGTGTGATTATCGGTGCCAAACAGGATGAAAATATGATCGAACTCTATGTTCAGGATTTTGGAAAGGGTATCGACCCGCGTTATCACAAAAGCATCTTCGACCGTTATTTCCGTGTACCCGGAACGAAAGTACAAGGCAGTGGCTTGGGATTATCTATTTCGAAGGATTTTGTGGAAGCTCATGGTGGTACGCTGACGGTAGAGAGTGAATTGGGGAAGGGAAGTCGGTTTGTGATGCGGTTGAAGGCATAGTTTTGAAGGAGTTTATGAAAGAATTGGGTTATTGCTATCCATCTGCTTCCTATGTTGTTTTAATTCTTTGTTGAATTGAATACTATAATTGCAAAAAAAACGCGACTCTGTTCTGAAACTTTAGAGAATCAATGTATTATAGTCTCTCTAAAAATCTTTATATTTGCAAACCGTTTGGAAACAATAGTGAATAATAAACAATACAATAACTTAAAAACAACCAAAATCAGATGAAGCAGGATATGATTGTTATCCTTGACTTGGGTAGTCATGAGAATACGGTAT
>OGRI01002987.1_pt1 | contig 11248 bp, 9 predicted proteins | sample 1553391 | NCBI WGS metagenome assembly OGRI01 (sample SAMEA2580052, study PRJEB22360) | human gut metagenome | reverse complement strand
CCCGAATCGAGAATACGAAACCCGAATATAACAATTTCGATATACGTCCGCTGCTGAAACCGAACGAGTTATCTCTGTTCATTTCACCGAACGGCAAGACACCGGCCTCCATCAAACAGGATGCCTGGTTCTCTATGGGAGACTTCGATACGGAAAGAACCATCGAATATTGTATGCATCAGGAAGGTAACGGAGCTTATCTGTTTGTGATAGAAGGAGAGATCAGCGTGGCCGATGAACATCTGGCCAAACGTGACGGCATCGGAATATGGGATACCAAAAGCTTCTCTATCCGTGCTACTAAAGGGACCAAACTTCTGGTAATGGAAGTACCCATGTAAAAAACATTATTTCTAGTTTTATTCTATTCTATTTAAATGAAGCGGTCCCACTCTACAGAGTGAGACCGCTTCTCATTGATAGTTATATCTTCGGATTATTTTTCCTTCCGATAATTCTCCAGTCCAGTTTGCAGGAATTCAATATATTTGGGAATGTCTTCATCGTAAGCATAAGACTTATTCAAAGGACTTCCCTGATTATCCAGCAATACATAGAAAGGCTGTGCATTAGCACCAAACTTCACACGTTGCAGATAGCTCCACTTATCACCGACTGTACGCAAAGTACGTTCCTTACCGTTCTCTACGATTTTCACAGGTTCGGTCAACGGAGTTTTATTATCCACATACAGAGTAATCAGCACATAATCATTATTAATCAGATCACTCACTTTCGGGTCCGTCCATACAGCGGCTTCCATCTTACGACAGTTCACGCATCCATAGCCTGTAAAGTCAAGCATCACTGGTTTGCCATTCAGACGTGCATACTCCATACCCAGATCGTAGTCATCGAATTTCGCATGTACTTCATTCTTATACAGATTAAAGTCTTGCGTATGCATAGGAGGCGCAAAAGCACTTACGGCTTTTAACGGAGCTCCCCACAAACCGGGAACCATATATACGGCAAACGCCAGAGAGATAAGTGCCATAAAGAAACGAGTCACTCCCACCTTATTGTCATCATCGTCATGCGGAAACTTGATTTTACCAAGCAAATAGAAACCAAGCAATGCAAAGATGACAATCCACAGAGCGAGGAAGGTTTCACGGTCGAGTAATCTCCAGCCATAAGCCAGATCGGCAACCGACAGGAATTTAAGCGCAAATGCCAGTTCCAGAAATCCTAACGTCACTTTGATCACATTCATCCATCCGCCCGACTTCGGCATAGACTTCAGCCATGACGGGAACAGAGCAAAGAGTGTGAACGGCAATGCCAATGCAATGGCAAAACCCAACATACCGATAGCCGGGGCCACCACGCTTCCTGTAGTAGAAACCTGTACCAGCAGGAATCCGATAATCGGACCTGTACAAGAGAAAGATACCAGTGAAAGTGTAAATGCCATCAGGAAGATACTCAGCAGACCGGTAGTCGATTCCGCTTTACTATCTACCGCATTGCCCCACTTTGACGGTAATCTAATCTCAAACGCTCCAAAAAATGAAGCGGCAAAGATTACCAGCATCAGGAAGAAAAGGATATTAAAGACAGCATTCGTCGATAAAGCATTGAGCGCACTGGCACCAAATATCAGTGTAATAGCCAATCCTAATGCCACATAAATAACGACAATGGAAGCACCATAAGTCCACGCATCACGAATACCTTTCTTCTTATCTTTGCTACGTTTCAGAAAGAAACTGACTGTCATCGGGATAATAGGCCACACACAAGGAGTGAACAAAGCCAGCAATCCACCCAGGAAACCTGTCACGAAAATATAAATCCAGGACATATCTCCCTGAGTATGTTCCTCGCCCAGTGCCTGCAATTCACTGATTACCGGACGCCAAAGGTCACCGGAAGCTACTGCTGGTTGAATATCGGCATTTGCATCCGTAGCAGAAGCAGGAACCAGTTCCATCATCGCAGCAGAGTCTTTGGACGCAGCAGGAGCAGTTACCTCTTCCGCCTCTTTTGTCTCCGGCTTATCAACTTTGGCTACAGGAGTAGCCGTAGTTCCGGCCTTTGCTTCACCCGAAAACTTAAAAGGAACTTCTGTCGGAGGCAGACAACTCTCATCGTCGCAGGCTCCATATTCCAGATAACCTTCTATCGCATAAGCTCCACCAGTCAGCTTCACTTTCTGCACGAATTTGGCAGTATTCTCGAAATAGCGCACTTTCATTTCGAACAGTTTGTCGAAAGTAGCTATTTCCTTGCCGACAGGCTTCAATTTACCTACCAGTTCTACACCAGACTTCTTCTCCACATTAAATGTGGCAGAAATAGGTCCTCCGTCTCCAAGATCGGTAGAATAAACATGCCACCCTTTGTCAATGGCAGCTGTAAACACGATCTCCGCTTCTGTATCAGAAAGAGAGTTCAGTTCTGTTTTAAACTTTACCGGATCTTTAATCTGCGCCTGCAATGTATAGGCTACAAAGCTTAAAAGCAGAAAAGAAATTAATTTTCTCATTTTCATTATTGGGGGTTATAATTCATAATCCACGCATGCACGACTGTCCTTTGCTTCAGCTATAATCTTTCCGGCTGCCACATGATCAGGGTGTGTTGCATAGAACTTCACATCCTCCAGCGTGTCAAATTCGCTATAGAGAGCTATATGCCAAGCCTCTCCCGGATTCATATTCAGTCCGACTTCAATCTTACGGATCACTGAAATCTTAGCGGGGAGCGCTTCGATAGCTTCCTTAAATTTATTCATCACTACGAGTTTCTCTGCTTCGGGAACTTCGTCTTTTAACTTAAATAATACAATGTGTTTCACCATTACGTTGTTATTTTAATGAATTGTTTCTATATTTGTCTTGTCAATGCATTACATTACTAATGCAAAATTACTCTATTTGGTTCAAATAACACTATAAAGAGATGTTAATAATAGGAATAGCAGGTGGAACGGGCTCCGGAAAAACCACCGTCGTACGAAAAATAATAGAAAGCCTCCCCGTTGGAGAAGTAGTACTATTACCTCAGGATTCATACTACAAAGACAGTAGTCACGTGCCGGTTGAAGAACGTCAGAATATCAACTTTGACCATCCGGATGCTTTTGAATGGAGCTTGCTTTCCAAACATGTGATGATGCTGAAAGAAGGAAAAAGCATCGAGCAGCCGACCTATTCTTATCTGACTTGTACCCGCCAACCGGAAACCATCCACATCGAGCCTCGTGAAGTCGTCATTATTGAAGGTATCCTTGCCTTGTGCGACAAGAAGCTACGCAATATGATGGATCTAAAGATATTTGTAGATGCCGATCCTGATGAACGCCTGATACGTGTCATCCAAAGGGATGTCATCGAAAGAGGACGGACAGCGGAAGCTGTCATGGAACGCTATACCCGTGTTCTGAAACCGATGCACCTGCAATTCATAGAACCCTGCAAACGCTATGCGGACCTTATCGTTCCAGAAGGCGGCAGCAATGCAGTAGCTATCGATATATTAACAATGTATATCAAGAAACATTTGAAAAATGAAGAATGAAAGATAAAGAGTTCAGAATGAGTGCCAAGACACTGATCCTCCCCTTGTTTCTTATACTTTTGTGCTGTGTATTCGGATGCCGGAACAAACATCATACCGAAAAGAATGAAACAGCACACGATCTTCCACAGATTAAAGACAGTGGAGAACTGGTTGTGTTGACACTCTATAGCTCTACTTCATATTTCATTTATCGCGGACAGGAAATGGGATTCCAATACGAACTCAGTGAACAGTTCGCTAAAAGTCTGGGACTGAAACTCAGAATCGAGGTAGCCAGAAATGTCCGTGAATTGATTCAGAAATTACAGTCAGGCGAAGGAGATATGATCGCCTACAACCTGCCGATTACCAAAGAATGGAAAGACAGCCTTTTGTATTGCGGAGAAGACATAATCACCCATCAGGTTATCGTCCAGCAAGGAAATGGAAAGCATAAACCATTGAAAGATGTAACGGAACTTATCGGCAAAGATATATATGTCAAACCAGGCAAATATTACGATCGCCTCGTGAATCTGAACAACGAACTGGGAGGTGGTATCCATATTCATAAGATAACGGGAGATAGCGTTACCGCGGAAGACTTAATCACCCAGGTAGCACAAGGTAAGATTCCCTATACCGTAGCCGATAATGATTTAGCCAAACTGAATAAAACTTACTATCCCAATCTGAATATCGATCTTTCTATCAGTTTTGACCAGCGTTCTTCATGGGCTGTACGAAAAGACAGTCCCGAACTGGCAGCCGCCGCCACAAACTGGCATAAAGAAAATATGACCTCTCCTGCCTATACGGCAAGTATGAAGCGTTACTTCGAGAATAGTAAAATGATGCCACACTCCCCCATCCTTTCACTTAAAGAAGGAAAAATATCACATTACGACGATTTATTCAAGAAATACGCCCAAGAGATCGGATGGGACTGGCGAATGCTGGCATCCCTCGCCTATACAGAATCAAACTTTGACACAACAGCCGTATCTTGGGCAGGAGCCAAAGGATTGATGCAATTGATGCCTGCCACTGCACGCGCAATGGGCGTACCCGCAGGTAAAGAACAAAACCCGGAAGAAAGTATAAAAGCAGCCGTTAAATACATTGCCGCCACAGACCGAAGTTTCAATATGATCCCTGACAAACAAGAACGACTCAATTTCATACTGGCTTCTTACAATGCCGGTCTAGGACATATTTACGATGCCATGGCACTAGCGAAAAAATACGGAAAAAATAACCTCGTATGGAAAGATAATGTCGAAAACTTCATTCTGCTCAAAAGTAATGAGGAATACTTCACCGACCCTGTTTGTAAAAATGGATATTTCCGTGGCATAGAAACGTTCAACTTCGTACGTGATATTCAGTCCCGGTTCGAATCGTACAAAAAAAAGATAAAATAAGTAATAAGTATCAGGTAATAGGTAATAACCGTAGCTTATCAATAGTGTATCCGCACGGCTTATTACCTATTACTTATTACCTATTACTTATTTACTACTTGTTTCTGCCCGTCAAAAGGCTAACCACCACAATAGCCAGTATAGACAATGGTAATGCAAAGAGAATAGGGTCAATTACCGGAAACGGATATGTCTCAATCAATACATCCTTGCCAAACAGGAATTTACATATTCCCATTGCGGCAGCTTCTTTCTGATGAAGGAATATTAGTGCAAAAGCACTGCCTAAAGTTCCTACCCAGAGACTTGCCATAACTCCCTGTTTCGTCGCTTTCTTCCAGTACAATGCACAAAAGTAGGCAGGAAGAAATGCAGCAGCACAGATACCCATGAAAATAGAAGTTCCGCGGGCGATAATATCGTGAGGCAGCATATAGCAAATAATATAGCTGACCAAAATAGAGAAAAGTACTCCCAAACGAATCACATTTGTCAATTTGCCACGAGAACGGGGTTTATAAGTACCATAAATGTCAGAACCAACCGATGCTCCCATTGTGTGGAACTGAGAACTAAGCGTAGACATACTTGCAGAAAGGATACAGAGCATAAACAAAGCGGCAAACCAGTCCGGCATAGCTTTATTGATGAAATAAGGAATGATTTTATCAATATCCTGTATCACTTCCGTAGCAACGGCTCCTTCTGTCTTCAAGAAGAAAAGATTGCTTAATGCACCGGCATGATAGATAGCTCCTACCGTTATAATCAGGAAAAAACAACCGATAAATACGCCACGATTCAACTGTTTGCTACTTTCTACCGTCATAAAACGTACCACCAACTGAGGCTGTGCAAGGCAACCGATTCCTACTCCCAAAATAAGAGAGGTAACCAATGAGTACCACTGTGGAGAACCTGTCACAGGCATTGCGGTCCATCCCTGATGCCCCAATGCCTTGAACTTTTCCGGAACCAGAGGGGCTATATTTGTCAATTCCTTGTTTGCTTCCGTAAAACCCATGCCAAGCACCTGATACAAAGAGAACAACAGGAACAACATACAGCCAAACATGATAACTGCCTGTAAAGCATCCGTATACATCACCCCCTTCATTCCTCCCGCAATCACATACGCAGCAATGACTAACGTAAATATCAGCAGAGATATATTAAAATCAATCTGAAAAATCTGTTCAATAAATACAGCGCCCCCTTTCATCACCACAGCAGCGTACAGCGGCATGCCTATAAATATGACGGCTGCAATGAACACCTGTATATTACGGGAACGAAAATGACGGCCTAATAACTGCGGAAAAGTGCTGACATTCAGTTTTGCTCCCATGCGCCGCGTACGCAAGCCGAAGAATATGAAGGCGATAACTACCCCGACAAACATATTGAGGAAACACAGCCACTGAATACCCATACCGAAAGCAGCCGCTACTCCGCCAAAACCAACTATAGCAGACGCAGAGATAAACGTAGCACCATAAGAAAGCGCCATCACTATCGGATTCATCTGACGTCCGCCAACCAGATAATCACTGGTATTCGTAGTCTTCTTATATCCTAAAAAACCGAGGTAGGCCAATGACAGCAGATAAGCTATCACAATCAAGCCAAGAGTAAATGTATTCATCGGGTTTCGTCTTTTTCGTCGTCCTTATTCCAATATTTCAGCCCAAACCAGGCAGCAAAAATCACACATACCACCGAAAGCAGGTAAGGCAGAATAATAAAAGGGTCGTCTATTCCAAACATTTGCGTATCAGATTTTAATCAATTTGGACGCAAATGTAAGGAAATTATTGAAAAGACAAAACTTTTGTTTACTAATACTGATTATAATGTATCTTTTTCTCGTCATATTTCTGTTTCGGCTGCTCTTTTGTTGCAGGATAGCCGAAAGGAATGACACAAAGAGGAAGAATATTCTCGGGCAGGTGGGTATATTTGCGAACGACTTCCATACGATCTTCATACGGATAAGCAGCTGTCCATACAGCACCCAGCCCCATACTTTCAGCAGCCAGCAAAATATTCTGTGCTGCAGCAGAACAGTCTAAATACCAATAAAAAGAACGGGCAGAATCACCACAGACAATAATCGCATTACGGGCTTGTGTCAACATTTTGGCATAAGGAAGAGCCGCCGCCATCGAATCCAGTTTCGCACGGTCGGAAACAACCACAAACTCCCAGGGACGAACATCCTTACCCGATGGAGCAGACATTCCTGCACGAAGCATTAAATCAATTTTCTCTTTCTCTACCCCTTTATTCAAGTAAGTACGCACGCTCTTACGCTCAAAGATATTATCCAAAGCGGCATTTCCGGTGCCGGTTGTTCCTTTTTCCTCTTTTGAGGAAGAACACGAGATCATAGCAGTCATTGCCATGAGCATACACAAGAAAGAAAAAATCTTTTTCATTGTGACAAGTCTTTAAAATAGGTTTAACTTATTTTTCTGGGCTTCTTCCAACGATACTGTTTCACGGCGTAATAGTCCACTCTTCTCACGAAGTGCCTGATATTCCGCATCTAACTCATTAATCAGTTCGGCTTTCATCTGCGAATTCAACAGCCGGGAAGCAACACTGGCATTCTGAGAAGCATCTTTCAGATGTACAACCGGCGCATGATATACAGGTGCGATTTTCAGTGCCGTATGCATCTTTGAAGTAGTGGCTCCGCCAATCAACAGAGGAATATCCAGTCCGGCTTTCTCCAGTTCGGCAGCCACATGAGTCATTTCTTCCAGAGAAGGTGTGATCAAGCCACTCAAACCGATCATATCGACTTTTTCTTCGATGGCACGCTGAACAATGGTTTCTGCCGGAACCATCACTCCCAAGTCAACTATATCATAACCGTTGCACGCCATTACGACGGCAACTATATTTTTTCCGATGTCGTGCACATCCCCTTTTACGGTGGCAAGCAGAACTTTTCCGGCAGAAGATGATCCTTCCACTTTTTCTGATTCAATGATCGGTTGCAGTATAGCTACGGCTTTCTTCATAGTACGGGCAGTCTTCACGACCTGAGGCAGGAACATTTTTCCTGCGCCAAAAAGCTCGCCGACATAATTCATTCCATCCATCAACGGACCTTCAATTACATCTACAGCTTTATCATATAAAGGTAAAGCTTCCGCTAAATCCTGTTCCAGATAATCACCGATTCCCTTCATCAAAGCATATTTCAAACGCTCTTGTACGGATTCTTCTCTCCATGCATCCTGCTTCACAGCTGCCTGACCGGAAGTACCGCCCATCGTTTCTTTCAATGCTTCCGCCAGTTCTATCAGACGCTCGGCAGCATCGGGACGACGATTCAATACAACGTCCTCTATCTTTTCCAGCGTATCTGCAGGAATATCACTGTAGAGTACGGAAGTTCCCGGATTGACGATTCCCATATCCATCCCTTGCTGGATGGCATGATAAAGGAATACTGCATGCATTGCTTCACGAATATAATTATTGCCACGGAAAGAGAAAGAAAGATTACTCACTCCGCCGCTGACGTGTGCACCGGGAAGATTCTTCCTGATCCATCCGGTAGCTTCTATAAAGTCTACGGCGTAATTGTTATGCTCTTCGATTCCTGTAGCCACCGCAAGCACATTCGGGTCGAAAATAATATCATGAGGATTGAATCCAACTTTATCAACCAGCAGACGATATGCACGTTCGCACACTTCTATCTTGCGGGCAGCAGTATCCGCCTGTCCTTTTTCATCAAAAGCCATCACGACAGTTGCCGCTCCATATTGCTTGATGATCCGGGCATGCTCCAGAAATACTTCCTCCCCTTCCTTCAGAGAGATCGAGTTTACGATTGATTTGCCTTGCAGGCATTTCAATCCGGCTTCGATCACTTCCCATTTGGAAGAGTCGATCATAACAGGTACACGGGCTATTTCCGGTTCGGACATGATGAGATTCAGAAAAGTAGTCATCTCAGTCCGGGCATCCAGCAGACCATCATCCATATTAACGTCAATAACCAAAGCTCCGTCTTCTACTTGCTGACGAGCTATGGAAAGGGCTTCATCATATTTCTTTTCATTAACCAGACGAAGAAACTTGCGTGAGCCTGCTACGTTGCAACGCTCACCTATATTCACAAAGTTGATTTCCGGTTTCACTTCCAGCAGTTCGAGTCCGGAAAGCCACATACAATCCGGTTTGGGTGCCGGAACATGAGGTTTGGCACCTGCTATCAGTGTCTGATATTCTGCAATGTAGGCATCTGTCGTACCACAACAACCACCGATAATATTAACCAATCCTTCCTGAATATACTCCTTCACTTCATGAGCCATATCTGCGGGAGTCTGATCATATTTCCCCAGACTATTCGGAAGGCCCGCATTAGGATAAGCACTGATATAATAAGGTGCACGCGAAGCCAACTGTTCAAGAAAAGGCTTCAACTGACGGGCACCAAAGGAGCAATTCAATCCGACTGAAAATATATTGGCATGCTGCACAGAAGCAAGGAAAGCTTCCAAAGTCTGTCCGGACAATGTACGTCCGCCGATATCGGATACCGTCACAGACAACATAACAGGGACTTCTATTCCTGTCACCTTCATAGCCTGTCCGGCTGCAAAGATGGCAGCTTTCGCATTCAGCGTATCAAATATGGTTTCGATAAGAATGGCATCCACCCCACCTTCCAGCATGGCTTCCATTTGCTGCTGGTAAGAGGCAGCCAGTTCGTCATAAGACAAGGCACGAAACGCCGGATTGTTCACATCCGGGCTCATAGAACAGGTTTTATTAGTAGGTCCAACGGAGCCTGCAACAAAACGCGGTTTATCCGGACTCTTTGCCGTATATTCGTCCGCCAGTTCACGTGCCAGTCTGGTAGCGGCAAGATTGATTTCGCGCACATATTCTTCTACATGATAATCCGCCATTGAGACAGTTGTAGAACTGAATGTATTGGTCTCGATAATATCCGCACCTGCTTCCAGGTATTTACGATGGATATCTTGAATGACATCGGGGCGAGTCAGACACAACAAATCATTATTCCCCTTCAACTGACCGGGAATATGCGCAAAACGTTCACCACGAAAATCTTCTTCTTTGAGATTATATTGTTGAATCATTGTACCCATTGCCCCATCCAGAATAAGGATGCGTTCGGATACGATCTGAGAAATTGTCTTTTTCATTACCCTATCACATTAATACCTAATTACCACTCTGCCAACATCTGCCAGACCTCTCGTAGTCCGGCGTTTTATCTTATAGCGTTTTTTACTTACCGCTTGAACATTCTTGCCATATCTCTACGGTCGTCTTTCTCCTTTATAGATTCTCGTTTATCATATTCCTTCTTACCTTTCGCCAAAGCTATGACCAGTTTCGCCAAACCTTTCTCATTGATAAACAAGCGTACAGGGACAATCGTAAAGCCGGGATTTTTCATCTCCCGCCGAAGTTTTTCCAATTCTTTTTTACTAAGCAACAACTTCCTCTCTCTACGTGCCGTATGATTATTGTACGATCCATAGAAATATTCGGCGATGTGCATATTCTTCACCCACAATTCGCCTTTCGTAAAATAGCAAAACGTATCTACCAGACTGGCTTTTCCCAAACGAATGGATTTTATTTCCGTACCGGTCAATACGATACCTGCTGTGTAGGTATCTATCAGCTCGTAATCAAACGTAGCCCGTTTATTCTTTATATTTACAGGAGGTTGTTTCATCTTTACTCATTAATTAAGTATAGCCGTCAGTCTATTAAACACGATCTGTATCACCGCCGGACATAGTATTAACAATACAGACGACAAAAGGGTGTATTTTAATCGTTGTTTTTCTTCTACTCCCATCAGTACAGGAACTCCCTCCCATACCACATAGACGATGTAGAACTGCAGCAACCAAGCAATAATTCTAAAATCAGGTAACAGTCCGGTTACTATCTGAAGCAGGAAAGGCACAACCAATGCATATCCTGCAAACTGTTGTGTCAACGGCATATTACTATGCATACCAAACATTCTTGTTCCCATTTCATTAATGGCATAAGCTGCCAGAAAATAGCCACCGAACAGGGCTACAGCTACGGCACAACAATTGGTCATAGCTATCTGGAAACTTTGCGGACCTCCCCATCCATTGGTCAGTAACGAACCAATGAATACGGACAGACCGCATAAACCAATCATAGGATAGACAAAAGCCATAAATACTTTTCGCCTATCCTCTTCCATAGAAATTTCCTCCCAAGCCTTGGCCGGAGAGGAAATCAATTTCATTGCTATGTTAAATAGTTCCTTG
>OGRI01002985.1_pt1 | contig 11255 bp, 7 predicted proteins | sample 1553391 | NCBI WGS metagenome assembly OGRI01 (sample SAMEA2580052, study PRJEB22360) | human gut metagenome | reverse complement strand
CAGCTTTCATCGTACATACTTCACCTCAGTTTTCGAGAATATTAGTATTTTAGTTTAAAATATCGAAAATAAAGCATCGCTTTTTTGTTTTATATCAAAAACATTTGTTATAGTAATAATCGTAATCATTATACCACGTTTGTACCCCCCCGCAAGACACTTACTTTGAACATGTGTACAACGTCTGCGAGTCTTGCCCGGCGCATTACGCCAGCGGCTTTACAACTATCAGCGTCTGCGCGTTTTTTATGATTCTGTTACTTTTGCGTTTCGCCTAACCGCCGCGATCATTGCCAGAGCACAGCCCCTGTAAATCATACTAAAAATACAAAAAACGCCTGCTGTTGAGGCAGACGCTGCAAAACAATAAAAACCTCCTTTATTCAAATAATAGAAATAACAACTCATCTTTAAACGGTTTTAAGTATTTTTCTGTAAAATATATACTTGTAAGTTTTTATAGATTATATAAAAAAACTGCCTTTTCAGACAGTTTTCTTACCATACGCAATAATACTCTCAATATTAAATTGGAAATAATTCGCAATCAAAAATCGCTATTATATCCTTCCATGCATCCAACTGGCAATTTCATCAGCTTTTCTTTGAGAAACTATCCCTTTATCAATATAACTTCTTAAAATTGCCACTAAGCTTGAGAAATCATTTTCCGTAAATTTCCTGTGAGCCTCAATAGCATACACTTCATCACAAAAAACCTTACCTATCGCTTCATCAGATTGCCCAGAATCAAATAGTCTAATCAGATCATTTACCCATCCCTGAGCAATTTCACTTCTGCCAGTAGAGGTGATCCCTCCTCCGCTACCATCCACAGCATCTCTGTGGATAGCATAATCAAGCGCATAAGTCATAGAATCGCGATAAGTAACTCCGTGGCTATGCAAAAATACTGAGCCACGGATAACAGCGCCTGGAATAACATGTTCCCATTCTCCTCTGCTATCCAATAAATCGCTGGCAGAACCTCCCTCCTTATAAATTTTTACACGACCACACCTTTCACCATGGTCACAATTTGGATCAGTACAAATAATACACATAACCAATACCTCCTTATATTTTAATCTGATTTTAGAATAACATTAACCTGATTTACAATGGTGGAAAATGCCGCCTTCCGCAAAATAATAATTTAAATACTCAGACAAAAAAAGAGCAAACCAAAATGGTTTGCTCTTTTTTATGATAAACTTGCTGTCTGCCGGACTTATTTTTCTTCTATGCCCTTCAGCATTTTTATGACCCGCACAACTTCGTCGATCGTGATCTCGCTGTGCTTTTTTTCGTCGGTTTTTTCTGCGCCTCTGACCAGATAATCCAAGCTTACCTGCAGGATATCACAGACCCGGCACAGCATCTGCAAAGTGATCCCGCTGCGGCCATGCTCGATATTACTCAGGTGTGTCTGCGAAATACCCAGTTTAGAGGCGCATTCAGTCTGTGAAACCGCCAGCTTCAGCCGCATGATCCTGATCCTGGTGCCGATCTCTTTATAATCGATGCTGTTATCAAATGCTTTTCTGCCCATCTGCTATTCAGCTTTCGCTGTATCTTCAGCCAAAATCTGTTCTACACGATAGGAAACGGTTTTCTGTCTGGCGGCTGCGGCCTGGGCAGCCAGCTCCTGCTCGCGTTGTTTGTCTTCTATCACTTTACGGGCTTTTGATTCCGAGCTTCTGCCAAAGCGGAAGGTAGCGCCGACATTAGCTGCCTTCTCACTGCCGCTGATCGAAAAACCCACGCTCAAAAGTACGTCTTTATTAGGGTTGTGGAACAGACCTGCCGCAATAGCGCTTTCACCGCTGTAAGTACCTGCCGCCATCGAGAATTGAGTCGGGGCATCCGGGTCATATTCCAGCGGATGCAGGCCGGCCATGGCGACTGCCAAAGCTCCGACTTTATCAATGCGTCCGTCCAGCTCGTCGATGCGGTTGCTTAAGCCATCGATCCGCCCGTCTAAACGCTGTACTTCCTGGATGCGTTCTGTCCGTTCGGTAGTGATTGCCTGCGTATTTTTTTCGATATTTTCTTTATTGGTCACGATATCGCTGGTATTTTTTTCTACAGCCTCTTTGCTGGCAATGCCTTCAGCAACCGTGATATCTTCACCAGCTTCGTTTTTCAAATGCAGCTTACCTGTTTCAGCATCATAAACAGCGTCAGCCACATCTGCTTCTTTACGCAGTTCAGCTTCTTCTTTTACTTTATTATCCACATAATCAGTACCGGCAACCTTAATATCTACCTTTTCCTTATCATTGGTAATGATGTTCTCACCGTCAAAACTATGTTCTTTCTTTTCTGCTGTGATCGTTACTGTTCCATCATCATTTTCATTATATGATATTGTGGTTTCATTATCGACATAGGTATTTTCGTCAGTTGCCAGGTCTTCGTAAAACTGCTCTTTCGAACCTTTATAACCACCTACAACAGCACTTTCATAAGCGCTTTTGCCATCCTTACCGTCTACGCCGTCCTTACCAGCAGCGCCCTGCTCTCCTCTATCGCCTTTATCACCTTTATCGCCCTTTTCGCCCTGCTCTCCTTTGTCACCCTTTTCGCCTTTCAATTCTCCGTTCTCGATTTTATCATTGACATCCTTAACTGCATCAGCCAATTTTTTATCATTTTCTACCAATTTATCTTTTATTTCCGCAATCTGCCCTACTGTCAAGTCACCGGCACTCTCACGGCACTCAATGTCGTCTTTATGACCGCCACCATAATAGTCTTTATGTAATATTTCCGGGTCATCTATTTTGACACCACCTATGGTCTCAGTCTTATTCGTCGGTATCCTAGAATCACTCTGGATAATGAACCCTTTGCCTGCAGCCGCATAGCTTTTTAAACAAAAGTCCCCCCCATATGTACTCCGCCCATTATCAGGCTCAAAACGACAGCCTTTACTAAAACCTTATTCATCCTTTTCATATTCTTTTACCCCCTTGAGATTTATTTAGCATCTTTCTAAAACATGCTAAATTTCACCGTATTTATTCAACATCCAGCAAAAAAATCCTGCTCTCTTTTTGCATATTTAAGCAATTACAAGGGATAAATTAGCCATTTTATGCATATTAATATCATATTTTATAATATTAATTCATTTTGTTTCTTTATCTGCCAGCATTTCTATTTTTTATGTTTATTTCTTATTTATATTATTTTCGATTATTTGCTTTTATTTCCTAACTTGCGAAATCAGAAAAAATTTTTATACATTTTACTTTTTTAAATGCCAACTCAACAGCAAACAGTATTCTTATTACAAATATAACAACTTTCAGCACACTCTGGCCGCCGTACCCGAACCGCAGCTGTCAAATAAAAATAAGACCGGAAAATCCGGTCTTATTTTACTATCCGCTTCTTGCTCAAAACAGTATATTTTATTTCTTTTTCAATAACAGTGCCTGTTTCAGGGTTGAATTTCATTTCGCCCCGTACCTCCGGCGTGTAAAAATCTGCTTCATATTCATAAAGCCCGTCACCGCGGTCTAATTCTACTTTAGTAAAAACAGCATTCGGAAATTCCTTACGGACCAGATTTTGCACATCATTTACTGAAAGGACGATTTTAGGGCTGCCTAAAGCGGTCTGCGCTTCCATTTTAAACTCTCTTACCTTGCCGCCGTTTCTTAAAACTTCTATTTCATAGGCGGTATTGGTTTTATTATCATAGAATTTAACGTCATAATGAGGCACGAATTCAAAGCTTTCGTCCTTAGTCACCAGATGTGTGCTGCCTGCCGGTACCCATTGAGCAGCAATGCTGCGCGCCTGTTCCGCATTGATGAGTTCGGCAGCTAAAGCTGTAACTGTGATCGCCAAGGTGCAGAGAGCTGCTGCCAGCATAGCTATAGATTTTCTTTTCATATCCTTTACCTCCTTAACGGCCGTTACGTCGCCGGCCTTTGCTTTGTCTTTATTTTATAACGCCAAGATTAAAACCAGATTAAAAGCCGCATTACCTGCCAAGGCCTGCTGCGGCTGCCTTTTGAACCTAAAACATATAAACAGCTCCACTCTGTTCAAAAGATGATTTCCAGTAAATTTTTTTGAAATTTTAAAGCTGTTTCATTGTTTTTTGTTGACTGCTTTTATGCAGATCATCAGCCGTGCTGTGCTGCTCCTATCCTCAGAATAAAACCCCTGTCTGCTAAGCAGACAGGGGTTTTGCTGTTAGTTTACTTTTGCTTTCAGTTCTTCGATTTCCCGGCTTTGTTCTTCCAGCTTAGCCAGCAGCAGTTTGATTTTTTCATCCTGCGCTGCCAAAGAGCTGTCTACCTCTTTACGGGTATAAACTATATCTCGTGCTTCTGCCTTACGGTCTCTAGAGCGGTCCAGCGCAAAATTGACGCCGAAGTTGCCCATTTTGCTGCCGCCTTCAGAAACACCCAGTCCCAGTGAGAACATTACTTTTTCATTAGGGGCGTAGAAGCCGCCGACTGCTAATGCGCTTTTACCGCCGTAACCGCCGTAAGCCATGGCCAGCTCGCCCTTGTTACCGTCCTGGAAGCGCGGATGCAGCCCTGCCATCGCTGCTGACAGCGCGCCGACCGTATCGATCTCGTCACCCAGCTTGGTGATATCCTGATTGATATTATTGATGTCCTGCTTGACCTGATACAGCTGGCTGCCATTGACGGCGTCCATCGAAGTAGCGCTGACTTCGCCTGCCGCTACATTGCCGATCGTAGTGCCGCTGCTGCCTTCCAGCGTGATTTTACCGGTGTTGATATTACCGCTGCTGTCCACGTCATATTTGACTGCGGTATCATAAACGGTTTTCAGCTGATCTTCCGACGCAGCCTGCCCGGAAACGTAATTATCTGCGTCCCAGGTAGTATTGGTCAGACCGCCGATTGTGCCGGAACCGCCGTCGATAGTGATCTTATCGGCAGTTATCATGCCGTTGGTGCCGTTCATATTGATATTACCGGTGCTGACAGTGCCATTTGTACCGTCGATAGTGACTTTATTGGCACCGCTGCCGATCTCAACGACATCATTCAATTTCAGTTCGTGATGGTCGCCGCCGTCAGCGTTAGTGCTTTTTTCGATCAGGATATTGTTGTCGACAGCTTCCATAGTTGTATGCTTAGCTGCCAGCTCGGCCGCTTCCGCAGCTTTATCATGGATCGCTTTCAGCTGGTCTTCGGTCGCTGCCTGCCCGGATACATAATTGTCCGGGTCCCAGGTAGTATTGGTCAGGCCGTTGATCGTGCCTTCATCATCTTTATTGATCGTCACGCCGCCGGCAGTTATCGAGCCGTCGCTGCCGTCGATGACCACATTGCCGTTACCGACATCTATCTTGCCATCGCCGGTGCCGTCGACATTGACGCCAGTACCGATCTGCAGTTCGTCAGCCAGCTTCACTTCATAATCAGTGCCGCCGCTGCTGTTCGTGGTAGGCGTAACGACGACGTTGCTGTCCCCTGCCGAAACAGTAGCCTGCTGCGCTGCTTTCTGCGCTACTTCATACAGCTGGCTGCCGTTGACGGCATCGGTAGAAGTTGCGCTGACCTGCCCTGCCGCTACATTTTGGATCTGACGGGTCGCCCCGGAGCTGCCTACGCTGACAACGCCCACGACGTCGCTGACGCCGGCCCATTTAGTATAGCTGCTGTTGCCAGTAACGCTGTTGATCGCCGTTGCTGCAGAATTACTGCCCAAAGCGACGCTGTTAGCCAGCGAGATACTGGTATCGTTACCAAGCGCGAAGGAATCATCAGCTCCGGTGCTGATCGTATTGCCGTTGCCGACAGCGGAACTGGAATTGGCAGCAATATTATTGCCATAGCCAAAAGCATGGGACGAATTGCCGCCTACATTATTAAAAAGGCCTACCGCCGTTGAATAATCGCCGCTGACAGCGTTATCATAACCCAGGGCATTGGAAACGTAGCCGCTGATATTATTGCTGTGGCCAAAAGCGCTGGCGAATTCAGCAGTCACCTCGTTATTGTTGCCGAAGGCACTGGAGGCGTAGCCGCTGACTCTGTTGCCGGCGCCGACAGCGTTAGTGTATTCTTCTGATGCTGTATTTTCATTGCCGATAGCGTTGGATTTGACGCCGCTGGCAGTATTCTGATAGCCTACGGCGCTGGCATAACTGCCGGAAGCCGTATTCATACTGCCGAAAGCGTTGCCGACATAGCCCGAGGCCGCATTGCCATAACCAAAAGCACTGGCATAATTAGCAGACGCATTATTGCTGGCGCCCACAGCACTGCCGAGATAGCCGGCCGTTGTGTTCTGATAGCCCAGAGCACTGGCAAAGGAACCCGAAGCGTTATTATTGACGCCGAAAGCGCTGGAGGAAGAACCCGACGCCTTGTTCAAAGCACCGAAAGCATTGGCATATTCGTTGCTCACTTCGTTGGAACGACCCACGGCGCTGGCCGAAACCGCGCTGGCCGTAGCCTTGTTCTGATAGCCGATCGCCGAAGAAGCAAAAGCCTGCGCCTGGTTGTTATAACCGATAGCGTTAGTATAATTGCCGCTGGCGGTATTATTATAGCCAAAAGCATTACTGACCTCACCGCTGACGGTATTATTCGAACCTACGGCCGCACTGCGAATATTACTGACTGTATTATCTGTACCGAAAGCGCTGGCGAAATTGCCGCTGATGTTATTATTGTAGCCAGATGCGATGCCATGCTCGCCGCTGACGATATTGCCATAGCCAAAAGCACTGGCATAACTGGCATTGGCTTCGTTATGTACACCGTAAGCATTAGCATAGGCTCCGGAGGCCACATTCGAGGTGCCGATGGCGTTAGCCAAATAGTTGGATGCCGTATTGTCATAACCAACCGCTGAAGCAAAATTGCCTGTCGCCACGTTTTTCACACCCAGCGCACTGCCCGCATAGGCCTTAGCCTCATTTTCATGCCCAAAAGCGCTGGCATAACGCTCCGTCGCTTTGTTCTGAGCGCCGAAGGCCTGAGAATCCTGACCCGTAGCTTCGTTTAAATAACCGAAAGCCTGGGCATTATGGCCGCTGGCAGTATTGCTGATACCGACAGCGCCTGCCGCGATCCCCGAAGCCGTATTCTTGTTGCCCAGCGCCGTAGCATCGTTAGCTGTAATATTGTTGCCAAGGCCGATCGCGCTGGAATTCTCACCGATAGCATAGTTATCATTGCCGATCGCAGTAGAATACATCGCCATTGCCTGATTATTATTACCGATCGCACTGCCGCCGGTAGCGATCACCTGATTATTGCGGCCCATTGCTACGGCCTCTGCCGCCGAAATGGTATTGGTAAAACCAAACGCCACTGATTCATTGCCGCTGACATTATTCAAATAACCAAAGGCGCTCGTACCGATACCATCCGCCAGATTGCCGGTACCGAAAGCATTGGAATTATCCGAATTCGCCTTATTGGCAGTACCAAAAGCGTTACTGTCCAAGCCATTGGCCACATTATCCTTACCAATAGCATTAGACCCGACGCCATTAGTGATATTGCCGCTGCCGATCGCGTTCGATTCATTGGCATAAGTGTTGTTTTTACTGCCGATGGCATTGGAATCCTCGGCCAGAGCCTGATTATTCGCGCCGATCGCGTTGCTGTTATCAGAAATAGCATGATTGTTATAACCTACAGCATTAGTATTCTCACCGCTGGCGTTGTTATTTACGCCGGCAACAGTCGAATTGGTCCCTGTCCCATCCGCAAAAACAGCCGCGGCATAAACGTCGCCTGCACAAAATCCTGAGATCGCAAACAAACCGCTGCTCAGAAAAACCATGATTTTTTTCTCTAACTGGTACCTTTTGGATTTAGACAACTGTCTCACTCCTTCATCATCAATTTTTACTACAAATTTCTACCCGTTATCGCGCAGGGGCAGCAGGCGTGTCACAGCCTGACTTCTACTGAAAATGGTTGCCCTGGCTTTTGCCTTTCCCGCTCCTTTCTGTAAATTTTTCACGCCGATTGCAAGACCCCGATTATACATAAAGGGTTGTTTGGAAATAATATTTTAAACAAAGGAAGCATCTGTGCTCCCTGTCTAAAAACTTTCATCAAAGCTGCAGCTTTAAACCGCAGCGCTCATTTGGGTTTGCCGCTCTGCTTTTTTAGCAAAGCGGCACCTGTGGGGAAATATTTTCAAGCAAGGCGGAGGGTCGCAACGCCTTGGTGAAAACCTTACTTGTCATGTCTACTTTCGCAATATTTTAATTAATTCTTGTTTTGATAATTTCTTATTCCTAATACTTAATACTATCTATATAGTTTATTTTTGATATAATACCATATTTGTCCCCCCCCGCAAGACATTTTTGTTATAAGTGAATACGCCTGTCTGAAAGTCTTGCAACTGGTACCCGAACTGCAAAAAACCGCCTGCCTCGGCAGACGGTTTTGTTATTTGAATTATTTACTTGCCAACCTTGTACAACAGCCTCTTTTCTTTGCTTCTAAAAACAAATAAAAAAACACCGTATGCAATCACACATACGGTGTCCCCGAACTTTTATTCTCTTTTTCAATGCTTCTGCAGCTGTTTATTTATTTCACGCACCAGCGTCGCTAAATTTAAAGGCTTGGCTAAATGGCTGTTCATACCTGCCTTTTTCGCTTCGATGATATCTTCGGCAAAAGCATCGGCCGTCATCGCCACGATCGGCACGGTTCTGGCATCGGACTTAGCAGAAGCGCGGATCTTCTGCGTGGCTTCATAGCCGTTCATCACAGGCATCTGCACATCCATCAGCAGCAGATCATAATATCCTGCCGGCTCCGCCGCAAATTTTGCCGCGCCTTCTGCACCGTCACAGGCACTTTCTACCACAGCGCCGGCAGATTCCAGCATTTCCACCGCTATCTCACGGTTCAAGGCGTTATCTTCCACTAATAAAAAGCGTTTACCGCTGAAATCAGTTTTACTCTTTTGTTCATCGGCAGCTGCTTGACCTAAAACATATCTCTGTAACGCCCGACACAAAGTCGACATAAAAACAGGCTTCGTCATAAAACCGTTGACACCCGCATGACGCGCCTTCGTTTCAACATCGGCCGAATCATATGCTGAAATCAAAATGATCGGCAGCGGTTCGCTGATGGCGCGGCGAATGATCGCCGCCGTTTCCGCTCCGTCCTGATCCGGCATCCTGCAGTCCAATATCACCGCGTCGTAAGGCTCACCCGCCTGATGCGCCGCCAGGACCTTCTGCACCGCCCGCTGTCCACACGTTTCCCAGTCCGAACGAATGCCAATCTGCCGTAAAAGCTCCGTCGTATGCTCACAGACAATCACATCATCGTCGACTACGATGATCTTCAAATCGGGAAACTTAAAATTGCCCAATTCCAGTTCACTGATCGGCAGCGGCAGCCTGATCGTAAATTCAGTACCAGTACCAACCTCGCTGCTGACATCGATCGTCCCGCCCATCAAATCGACGATTTTCTTCGAGATCGCCATCCCCAGACCACTGCCTTCAGTTTTATCGATCCGGCTGTCTTTTTCGCGGGTGAAGGGTTTAAAAATATCCCTCAAAAACTCCGGCTTGATTCCGATTCCGGTATCCCTGACTGTAAATTTGAACCAGGCTTTGGCCGCATTTTCTGACGCCGTTTCTTCGATATCGAAACTGACGGTACCGCCCGGCGGCGTAAACTTGGAAGCGTTGGAAAGCACATTGATCAGTACCTGCCGCAGACGCAGCGAATCGCAGCACAGCTGCTCGTGCCTGATATGCCGCAGGCGCACGTCAAAATGCTGCTGCCTGGCCTTGACACTGCTCTGCATGATCGAAACGATAGTGTCCATCACCTCCGGCAGCTCGATCACTTCTTCCGCCAGAGTCATTTTTCCGCTTTCTATCTTCGACATATCCAGCACATCATTGATCAGGCCCAGAAGATGCTGACTTGAAAGCGAGATCTTCCGCAGACAGTCCTGTACCTTTTCCGGAGTGTCGATATGCGCGGAGGCAATATCCGTCATCCCCATAATAGCGTTCATCGGCGTCCTGATATCATGCGACATCCGGGAAAGAAAATCAGACTTTTCACGGTTAGCGACTTCTGCCGCCTGCAGTGCCGCCTGCAGCTCCTGTGAACGTTTTTCCAGCTGCTGCTGCAGTTCCTTTTGTTCAACGGCTTCAGTAACATCAATAAAGGTAGCGTAAATGACCGGGATATCGTTAACTTTTTGGTCGCTGAACATACCGCTGACTTTGATCCAGGAGCAGCTTCCATCTTTAAGCGGCATCCTGCAGATACATTCATAACCACTTTTCCCTTTCAGCAATGCCTGTTCAACTGCCATCGCCATTTTTTCATACTCTTCCGGGTACTGCGCAAAATATTTGCGGCAGCTGTTATGATAGATCGCTTCATACTCTTGCTTTGTGTATAAAGTCTGCGAGTAAAAATAATCATTAGCCCAGACTACGGTAAAATTTTCGTCCATCAAGTGCTTGCTGACACTGACGTTCATCGCACTCATCAGCATATTGTAGTCATAGACCGTCTGCTCACTGCTTTGTTCGTTCAATTTAAGGCCGTAACTGTCAGCGTTCATGCTTTCACTTCTCTCATGATTTTAAATTTCTGCAAATTCTCTCATCAATTTAAGTTTTACAATTATTTTATTTAATATTTTCTAAACTATTCGTTATCTAATTAATATTGTAGTTATGCTTTTTGTAAAAAGCAATATTTTTTTGTAATATCATATAATTTTACCCCTCTACAGGACAATCATACTGATTTACTTGCTTATGCTTTATAGGTTCCACATATGGGTGAATATATGTAAGCACTGCAAAAATATAATTCAACAAATCCTGCAAACTGCTTCCTGTCATCTATGCACGACAGCATAATAAAAGAACACCGTACAAAATGTACGGTGTTTTAGTGTTTTATAATTTATTTTTGGGATTCGGCCGCTGTTTAAAGCAGTGATAGCTGCAGTAATACTGCCGCCGGCGTCCGGCCAGTGCCGTATAGACATGATAGGTTTTATTGCAGGAAAATTCCTTGCCGCAGATCGGACATACCTCCAGCAGACTTTTTAAAGGACCGCTGGAACTGCTCCCGCCACCCGTTATTTCATTGCCGATAACATCATCTTCATTTTTCATAACAGTTGCTCCCATCCCGCTTATTTTTTAATTGCATCCCGTTTATTTTTTGTATTAGCAGTTATACTTTTTATTATATAATTAATAAATTTATATAATTTTTCAG
>OGRI01002977.1_pt1 | contig 11289 bp, 13 predicted proteins | sample 1553391 | NCBI WGS metagenome assembly OGRI01 (sample SAMEA2580052, study PRJEB22360) | human gut metagenome | reverse complement strand
TGGTGTGTGAACAGTAACAAAAATCTTCGTAGTACGCAAAAAAGAGCAGACAATGGGATTCTTTCTCAGACCCCATTGTCTGCTCTTTGCACGAAAATTTTTATATAGGGGATTATAACTTGTGTTTCTTTGATGGTCAAGATGTTTTTTGTGAACTTTTTGTTTCTTCTTCTATTTCCATTATTCTGCTACAAGTCTGACCAATTTCCCAGATATCTTTGTTTAATTCTCCCCTTGACGATAAGCGCCCCCAAAGGTGTATCATAGTTTTGTGTTAAAGGAGGTAAACTATTATGTTTGAGACATTAGGAGAAAAGGCTGAAGAAAAAGCAATGGTGCAGTTCCTTGAACGCTTTACAGATTATCCATTTCTGGTAAAGTTCAAGAATTCCGAGTATCATATCGGAGAGGGTGAACCTACATTTACGGTGAATTTTAAGAAAGCGATTCCTCTGGCGGATCTGATGAAGAGCACATCCCTTGCACTGGGTGAGGCGTATATGCGTGGGGATCTGGATATCGAGGGGAATCTTTATGAGGCACTGGATCATTTTCTGGGACAGATGGGGAAATTTTCGACCAATGAGTCTGCGCTGAAGAAGATCATGTTCAGTTCAACATCCAAGAAAAACCAGGAAAAGGAAGTAACCAGCCATTATGATATTGGAAATGATTTTTATAAACTATGGCTGGACGAGACGATGAGTTATTCCTGTGGATACTTCATCCATGAAGATGATACTCTGTATCAGGCACAGGTAAATAAAGTTGATTATATTCTTAAGAAATTACATCTCAAAGAAGGCATGAGCCTTCTGGATATTGGCTGCGGCTGGGGATTTCTGCTGATCGAAGCGGCCAAGAAATATAAGATCCACGGTACCGGTATCACGTTAAGCCATGAGCAGTATGCGGAATTTCAGAGACGGATCAAAGAGCAGGGACTGGAAGATTATCTTACCGTAGAGCTGATGGATTACCGTGATCTTCCGAAGAAAGAGTATCAGTTTGACCGTGTTGTCAGCGTCGGTATGCTGGAGCATGTTGGCCGTGACAATTATCAGCTGTTTCTTGACTGCGTGGAGAAAGTTCTGAAACCGGGCGGACTGTTCCTGCTTCACTTTATCAGTGCCCTGAAAGAGCATCCGGGTGATCCGTGGGTCAAGAAATATATTTTCCCGGGCGGAACCGTTCCGAGTTTACGTGAGATCCTGAACCATATGGCAGAAGACAATTTCCATACCCTGGATATCGAAAATCTCCGCCTGCATTACAATAAGACACTGCTCCACTGGGAAAAGAATTTCCGGGATAACATCGAAAAAGAGAAGACTATGTTTGATGAAAAATTCCTGCGTATGTGGGATCTCTACCTGTCCGCGTGTGCGGCAACGTTCCATAATGGAATTATCGATCTTCATCAGATCCTTATGACCAAGGGCGTGAACAATGATCTGCCGATGACACGGTGGTATTGATAAAAGTCTTTATAAACCCGCCGGAAAGGAATATCATACTTTTATAAAACTATTTATAAAAGTCAACAAGAGGTTCCGTATGGCAGGAAAAGCAGAGAAAAAAAGCAATACAAGATCAAGGATCATCAGTTATGTGATGAATAATGAGAATACATCCAAGGTGGAAATTTCCAAGAATCTGAACATAAGTATGCCTACCGTGCTTTCCAATGTAAATGAACTGATGGAAAGTGGGGTGCTTGTGGAAACAGGGGAATCTGCATCCACCGGAGGCAGAAAGGCCAAGAGTATTGGTATCAATCCGTCTTACCGTTATGCAATGGGAATTGTGATCACTGCCAATCATGTGGGAATGACACTGGTGAATATGAGATCTGAGATCGAAAAGACAGACAGGGTAAGAATGAAGTTTTCGCCGGAAACATCTTACTGTGGGGAGCTATCCATACTGGTAAAAAATTTCTGGAAGACATGGAAGAGCCGGAAAAGCTTCTGGGAATCGGGATATCCATCAGTATAAAAACGCCATTTATCTTTCTCTGAACAATACGCTGGGTGGTGCTTTCTGCATTGATGGAAAACTGTTCTCCGGACAGAATCAGAAAGCCGGTGAGTTTGGACATATGATTCTGGTACCTGGCGGACGGAAATGTTACTGTGGCAAAAAGGGCTGTGCAGATGCCTACTGTGCGGCAAGTGCGCTGACAGATGGGAAGTATGAATCCCTGGAACTGTTTATGGAAGCACTTTCAGAGGGAAACACAAAAGCACAGAAGAAATGGGCGGATTATCTGGACAATCTGGCCATACTGATTTCCAATCTGCGAATGGCTTACGATATGGACATCATTCTTGGTGGAGAAGTTGGTGGATATCTTGCGGATCATATGCTGGCTCTTGGGGAAAAAGTGATGGAATATAACGGATTTGACCGGGATATCCGATATCTTAAGAATTGTACCTACCGGAAGGAAGCATCTGCGGTGGGGGCAGCGAAGCATTTTTTCAGTGAATTCATAAAAAATATATAAATAAAGAAATGTTATGGAAAAAGCCTGCAGGGGTGGTGTGATATGTGAACACACAGGATCTGCGGGCTTTTTTTATTATGATATCAACAGAATGATACTTCTGGCTGTAAATAGTGAAATATGCATAAAAACAGAAGGTCAGACTTGTTCAATACGTAGAATAGCAGGAAATACTATTGACAAATTCTTTCAAAAGAATCACAATATAATTACTTTGATAAAATTATTAATAAAAGTTACGATGAAAGATAAATAAAGATCAGCAAGGAGGAAAAAACAATGATTCAGCAGGTAATGACAAATCCAGGAGAGATTATTTTCAGAGAGGTACCGGTTCCGGAGGTAAAAGATGACCAGGTTCTGGTTAAGATCATGAACATTGGTATCTGTGGATCGGACATCCATGTATATCACGGCAAGCATCCGTTTACCAAATATCCGGTAACACAGGGACACGAAGTATCCGGTGAGATCACGGGACTTGGAAAGAATGTGACAGGGTTTAAGGTTGGACAGAAAGTTACCATCGAGCCACAGGTATACTGCGGACATTGCTATCCATGCCGCCATGGAAAGTATAACCTCTGTGAGGAACTGAAGGTTATGGGCTTCCAGACAACAGGAACTGCTTCTGAATATTTTGCGGTAGATGCGTCCAAGGTTACCCCGATTCCGGAAGAGATGTCCTATGAGGAAGGCGCCATGATCGAGCCTCTGGCTGTTGCAGTTCATGCAGTGAAGCAAATGGGCGATGTAAAGGGAATGAATATCACAGTGATCGGCGCAGGTCCTATCGGAAACCTTGTTGCACAGACAGCCAAGGGAATGGGCGCAGCCAAAGTTATGATCACCGATGTCAGCGATCTCCGTCTTGCAAAAGCAAAAGAGTGCGGCATTGACATCTGCGTAAACACGAAAGAGAAAAATTTCGGAGAAGCTCTGGTGGAAGCGTTTGGCCCGGACAAGGCAGATGTGATCTATGACTGTGCCGGAAACAACATCACTATGGGACAGGCGATCCAGTATGCAAGAAAAGGCAGCGTCATCGTACTGGTAGCAGTATTTGCAGATATGGCAACGGTTGACCTTGCTGTTGCCAACGATCATGAGCTGGATATCAAGAGCACCATGATGTACCGCCATGAGGATTACGTAGATGCCATTGATCTTGTAAATGCCGGAAAAGTTCATTTAAGACCACTGATCTCAAAAACATTCAAGTTCAAAGATTATCTGAAGGCTTATCAGTATATTGATGAGAACCGTGAGACAACCATGAAGGTTATCATCAATGTGCAGGAGAAATAACGGTTTGTAATCAAAAATAATAAGAACTCCCGGATGTTGTCAGTTATTGACTACGTCGGGAGTTTTTTGTTATGTAATGAGCAGAGTTTCAAAATCAAAAACATTTTGCTCCACAGGACGACAGAAAAAAGAGTTTGTGTTATGATGGAAAAAAGCATAAAGAACGTCGAGTGCAGATAAAAAATAAGTTTAGAAACTGTTTAGTTTTTTCCGCTGTTGTTGTTTAGAAAAACGCTGTATAAGAAAGATGAACAAAAGCGCTTTGCTTAAATATATCTGCAGGAGGGTGAAAACATGGAAAAGGGAACAGTAAAAAGAAGGATTTTTCTTTCAAATGCACTGATGGTGCTGGTGACACTTCTGATCTTTCTGGCCATTAATCTGGTGGTTGTGAAAATTTACGCGGAATCCGTGGAAAAAGAACTGAAGACATCTATAGAAGACCTTATTGGGGGAAGCGGCACATCGAATTTTTCGGATTCTGATAATGTAAAATATCAACATGAGGATGGCCAGGAACTTCTCGGAGATCTGGATGATTTTCTGGAAAGCTGGACAATCCACAGAAATGAGTTTATTCTTTTATTTGGGGCAGATGGAATTATCTGTATCCTTGTACTTTTGCTGATGAGTCAGATTTTTACAAGGAATCTGGAGAAACATATCATGGAGCCTCTGGATCTTCTGGCACAGGGGGCAGACCGCATCCGGCACAACGATCTGACTACAGAGATCCGGTATGTGGGAGATGCGGAATTTGAGGATGTGTGTATCACATTTAACCATATGCAGGAGCACATTTTGCGCGAGCAGGAGAAGAACCGGAAATATGAGAAAGCCAGAACGGATATGATCGCCGGAATCTCCCATGACCTGCGTACGCCGCTGACTGCCATCCGGGGAACGATCAAAGGACTTATGGACGGCATTGCGGCAACTCCGGAAATGCAGGAGAAATTTTTGCAGGCTGCTTACCGCCGGACCGGAGATATGGACGGCCTTCTGAACCAGCTGTTCTATGTTTCCAAGATTGAAACCGGAAATATGCCTCTTTCTGTTCAGAAAATAGAGATTGGGGATTTTATCCGGAATTATGTAAAAGGAAAGCAGGAACTTCTGGATAAGGAAAAAGAGCAGATGCAGGCAGAAACGGGAAATATTCATCTGGATATTAATGCAGATCCGGAACAGCTGCAGCGTATTTTTGATAATCTTCTGGAAAACAGCCGTAAGTATGCAGAACGTGATGTGCTGAAAACAGAACTTTCCCTGAAAAGAACGGGAGGCGGCGTGGAGATTTCTTTCCGTGACAATGGTGTTGGTGTTCCGGAGGAAAAACTGCCCTATGTATTTGATGAGTTTTACAGAGGCGATGAGTCCAGAAACAAAAAAGAAGGAAATGGTCTTGGACTGTATATTGTGAAATATCTCGTGGAAGCAATGGGAGGAAATGTCCGCGGTGAAAATGCGGACGGTTTCGTGGTACGCATGGAGCTTCCGGCAGCAGAAACTCTGGTGGATGTGCAGAAGGGAGAAAAAAATGGCGGACAATAAAAAATCCTTATCATAGAAGATGATCCGGATATCAGTATGATCGAAGAAGCCTATCTTCAGGCTTCCGGTTTTGAGACGAAGATACTCTCAGATGGAATGGACGCGGCGCAGATCGCAGAGGAGGAGCAGTTTGACCTTGTGCTTCTGGATCTGATGCTTCCCGGAAAAAGTGGCTACCAGGTCTGCCGGGAGATCCGTGATAAAGTGGATATTCCCATTCTTATGGTAACTGCCCGTACAGAATCCGTGGATAAGGTGCGTGGCCTTGGACTGGGAGCGGATGATTATATTTCCAAGCCTTTTGATCCGGCGGAACTGGTGGCGAGAGTGAACGCAAACCTGCGCCAGTATCAGCGGATGGTGGAGAAATTTTCCGACAAAGGGCCGGATGCTTCCGAGGAGATCCAGGTGCAGGATCTTCGGATCCTGGTCAACAGCTGGAAAGTTTTTAAGGGAGATACTGAGATACGTTTTCCAAACCGAGAATTTGAGCTTCTGAAATTTCTGGCAATGAATCCCAACATTGTTTTTTCCAGGGAAAAACTGTTCGAAAAAATATGGGGATATGATTACGTGGGCGACAGCGCCACGGTTATGGTGCACATCAACCGTATCCGGGAAAAAATCGAGGATGATCCCAAAAATCCCAAGATCCTGGAAACGGTATGGGGGGCGGGGTACCGCCTCAATAAATAAAACATACGAGGGAGATGGGGGAAAATGTGGGTACTTTTTGCAGTTGGTTCTTCGTTTTTTGCGGGAATCACGGCGATCCTTGCAAAATGCGGGATCAGAAAGACGGATTCAGATGTGGCGACAGCTATCCGTACGGTGGTGGTGCTTCTGTTTTCCTGGCTGATGGTTCTGGTCACAGGAACCTGGTCCGGGATCAGAAATGTGGATGGAAAAACATTGTTGTTCCTGGTTCTGTCAGGACTTGCCACAGGAGCATCCTGGCTATGTTATTTTCATGCCTTGCAGAAAGGGGATGTCAACAAGGTTGTTCCCATTGACAAGTCCAGTACGATCCTGACGATCCTTCTTGCGCTGATCTTTCTGCATGAAGGTCTGACGCCGGTCAAGATCGTTTCCGTAGTGCTGATCGGTGCAGGTACCATGCTGATGATCACAAGAAAAGAAGGAACCGGAGACGCAGAGGAAAAAAACGGTAAGGAATGGCTGATCTATGCCGTGCTTTCCGCAGTATTTGCCAGTCTTACTGCCATTCTTGGAAAGATCGGAATTGCAGGGATCGATTCCAACCTGGGAACTGCCATCCGTACTACAGTTGTGATCGTGATGGCCTGGCTGATGGTTTTTCTCAAGGGAAAACAGAAAGAACTTCATAGGATTGAGAAAAAAGAACTGAGATTTATTGCTCTGTCAGGACTTGCCACAGGAGCATCCTGGCTGTGCTATTACCGTGCCCTGCAGGACGGCCCGGCAAGTGTGGTGGTGCCTATCGACAAGCTGAGCATTCTGGTTACCATTGCATTTTCCTGGGTGGTATTTAAGGAGAAACTTACGAAGAAAGCGGCATTTGGATTACTGTGTATTCTTGCGGGAACCATTATGATGGCGGTTCTGTAAGGAATGCGGAATGCTTTTATCCGCCTGACCTCCGGGCGTGGAACGGTATGTCCGGGATAACAAGAGTTTAGATATTATTTAGAAAGATACCTTCTGTCTGTTTAAGATCGTTGTTTATGATGATCACAGAAAACAGACAGGAGGTTTTTTATATGTTAAGGGAAGGAATGAACGGATTCTGCATGGCACTTGCGGACAGCGTGCCTGGAGTTTCAGGAGGAACGGTAGCGTTTATCCTTGGATTTTATGACCGGTTTATCGGTTCTATCAATGATTTTGTATTTGGAAATATGGAAAAAAAGAAAACTTCTTTTTCTTATCTGGTGAAGCTTGGAATTGGCTGGATGACGGGCATGGTGCTGGCAGTTCTTCTTCTGTCATCGCTGTTTGAAAGTTATATTTATACCGTCAGTTCCCTGTTTATGGGATTTATCGCAGGTTCCATTCCGCTGATCATCCGGGAGGAAAAAGAAAGCTTTGGCGGTTCCCGGAACATCCTGAAGGGAATCGGGTTCTGCATTGCGGGAATCCTGGTGGTAGCAGGAATTGCATGGCTTAATGGAAAAACCGGTGTGGCTTCCATGGACCTTGGACAGTTTCACATCGGAACCGGGATCCGGCTGTTTTTTATCGGCATGATCGCCATTTCCGCCATGTTTCTTCCGGGAATTTCCGGTTCCACACTGCTTCTGATCTTTGGTGCATATATTCCGGTGATCACAGCAGTACGCGGGCTTCTGGGAATGGATTTTTCCTATCTGCCACTTCTGATCTTCTTTGGACTTGGTGTTCTGACAGGAGCGGTTACGGTAGTAAAAGGAATTCAGTTTTGTCTGGAAAAATTCCGTACCCAGTCGGTATATGCCATTCTTGGAATGATGATCGGATCGTTTTATGCGATCATGCAGGGACCTGCCACACTGAAAGTTCCACAGCCGGTGATGGGATTTGGTAATTTCCAGATTCTGGCAGCACTTGTGGGACTGGCACTTGTGCTGGGAATGCAGTTGATGAAAGAAAGAAGATAAGAGAAAACAGGCAGAGATTTTTTACAGGAGATGAGGTGAAAACATGTCAGTTGTGATCATACCGGCGTATAAACCGGATGAAAGGCTGGTCGGGATCGTAGATCAGCTGTGGACATATGGATTCCGGATTGTTGTTGTGGATGATGGAAGCGGGGAAGATTATCTGGATATTTTTAACAGAATCAACGATGTCTGCATTCTTCTCCGCCATGAGGAAAACAGAGGAAAAGGTGCTGCCATTAAGACTGCGCTTGATTATGTAAACCGTGAGATCTGGGGAAGCACACTGATCGGTGTGATGGACTGTGACGGGCAGCATCTTCCGGAGGATCTGCTGAAATTATTTGTCCATGGGGAAAACAGTGAGAGGCTTATGATCCTGGGTGTGCGGAATGTGGGAAAAGACATGCCGCTGAAATCGAGACTTGGGAATACCATCACGAGAAAAGTGTTTAAGCTTTTAAGCGGAGTCAGCATCTCGGACACACAGACAGGAATGCGGGTGTTTACCTCAGATCTGGTAAAAAAGCTCCTGACTGTGGAGGGCGAGAGGTATGAATATGAGATGAATGTGCTGCTGTTTCTGGCAAAGGAAGGAATCGATATTGATGAGGTTCCGATCAACACCATTTATCAGGACAGAGAAAATTCTACCTCTCATTTCCGGGCGGTGTGGGATTCCATACGGATCTACAAAGATCTGCTGAAGTTTACACTGTCTTCATTTTCCAGCTTTGTTCTGGATTATCTGTTGTTTGCGTTTTTTATGTTTTGTCTGCCACACACAGCCATGTTTGTGCTGGGAGCCAATATCCTGGCAAGATTGGTCAGTGCTTTTTATAACTACTGTATGAACTGTTATTTCGTTTTTCATAAGGAAAAAAAGATCCAGACGGCGATGCAGTATTTTGAACTGGCTGCTTTTATCCTGGTCATGAACAATATCATTCTGGAGGCGCTGACGCAGATCATTCATATGCCTGTGTATCCGGCAAAGATCCTGACAGAGTGTACCCTGTTTCTGATAAGCTGGCTGGTACAGAATTTTCTGATCTTTGCCCGTGATCCCGGGAACCGTCTGATGTCAGGAGGCCGGAGTAGAACATGGTAAAACGAATATTATGGATCCTGCTGGATGTGGCAGTGGCTGCGCTGATCCTTCTGGGGGTGTGGGTCATTAATTTTAAGATTCCCCAGAAGGGGGTCAGGGCGGTGAATATGGCGGAGGAGGACACGGCCGGAAATGATTCCGGAAGTTCCGGTTTGCAGAATTCCGGTGGGACTGGAAGCAGTTCAGATACAGGAAACGGGATGAACGGTACAGAACTTAAACAAACCCGAAAAGTTCTGAGTACCCAGGACTGGCATGAGAAATTTGCGGACAAATTTACCGATACAGTGGTTTCTACAGATACATCATACACAAGTCCCAACCTGTCCATTCAGATTTCTCATCACCAGTATGATTCCGGAACTGTGGATAACACACATGGTGGCAGTTATGCAAAATACGGAAGCAAAATTTCCTATGTGCTGGCGGATATTTACATTGGCGATATCACCTGCTTCCAGACTGCGTTTGCACAGGATACCTATGGAATTGGCTATACGGAAAAGCTTACAGATATGTCTGCAAGAATGAAATCCATACTGTCGGTCAACGGAGATTCCTATAGCAACAATCGTCACAGAGAGAATGGTACGATCATACGAAACGGTGTGATCTACCGCAGCCAGCAGTCCGGGGAGGAAACCTGTGTTCTCAACTGGGACGGAACCATGGATATTTATCAGCCGGGGCAGCTGGATGAGCAGAAACTCATCGGCAGAGGTGCTTATCAGAGCTGGATCTTTGGGCCAAGTCTGCTGGACGCAAATGGAAAGGCGAATGATAAATTCTGGACCTGGACTTACATCCGCCGGTCTCATCCGCGGACTGCCATCGGGTATTTTGAACCGGGACATTACTGCCTGCTTCTTGTGGACGGGAGACAGCAGAGCTCCAGGGGAATGTTCCTGGATGAGATGGCGAAGGTGTTTGAGGACCTTGGTTGCAAGGTGGCTTATAATCTTGACGGAGGCCACTGTTCTTTTATGGAAATGAACGGAAAAGTGGTCAATGATCCGTATAAACCGGAGCACGAGATCGAAGATGGGATTTTTATTACGGAGGGATCTTTATGAAGATATTAAGTACAATAAGAAAAATTCTCCTGCATGTCTGTGTTGTATGCAGTCTGGTTTCCATAACAGCAAAAATCCTGGACTGGTATAATCCGTATATGGATTTTTCCGGACATGTGAGCGGGCTTCAGATGGTGTTATATTTTGTGGTGATCTTGCTGGCAGTAACAGAAGGCGGAAAGAGGATTTCCGGGAAAAAATCTCAGAGCCGTATGAGAGAAAGAAGGTTGCATAATCATTCGGAAAGATTTATCATAGATTCCATGTGAGGATTACGCCTTTTTGGCGTATGAGGATGATGGAGTGAAATGAAATGTATTATGATCTGACAAAAGGCAGGATCGGCAAATGTCTGATCCTGTTTGCGCTGCCTATGATCGCAGGTAATCTTTTGCAGCAGTTTTATAATATTGCGGATACCCTGATCGTAGGACGTGTGCTTGGAAAAAATGCGCTGGCAGCCGTTGGTTCTGCCTATACTTTGATGACGTTTTTGACATCTGTTTTTCTGGGACTGAGTACGGGTTCTGGTGCTCTTTTTTCGATTTATAAGGGAAAGGGCAGTGACCGGGAGCTGCGGCTTTCTGTTGTCCATGCTTTTGGACTGATCATGGGTGTAACGGTGCTGTTAAATGTGCTGGTGTACCTTTTTACGGACCCGATCCTCTGGTTCCTGCGGGTGCCGGAAGAAGTGTACGATGGGATGAAAACATATCTGCTTGTGATCTTTGCAGGGCTTGTGGCAACATCCCTTTATAACTTTTTTTCCTGTCTTTTAAGGGCTCTTGGTAATTCCACGGTGCCTCTTGTTTTTCTGGCGGTTTCCGCTGTCCTGAATATTGGATTGGATCTTTTGTTTGTGGCGGTTCTTCCCTGGGGAATCGCAGGTGCGGCTTTTGCTACGGTGATCGCTCAGTATGTGTCAGGCGTCGGGATCACCATTTATGTGCTGCATTCCTGTAAAGATCTTCTGCCTGGAAAAGAGGAGCTTTGTTTTGACCGGGGGATTCTTGGTGAGATCGTGAATCTTTCTTCTCTGACCTGTCTGCAGCAGTCGGTGATGAATTTTGGAATTCTGATGGTCCAGGGGCTGGTGAACAGCTTCGGGGCTACAGT
>OGRI01002965.1_pt1 | contig 11339 bp, 14 predicted proteins | sample 1553391 | NCBI WGS metagenome assembly OGRI01 (sample SAMEA2580052, study PRJEB22360) | human gut metagenome | reverse complement strand
AGTACTAATTTGGGTTATGTCTATGAAAATGTTGTGGCGCAAATGCTAGTAGCGTCAGGCAACGAGCTTTATTATCATACATTCCCTACGGAAAGTGGTAAGCACCGCTATGAAGTTGATTTCCTTATTCCAGATGGAGACAAGGTTGTGCCCATCGAGGTGAAATCATCAGGTTATAAAGCTCATGTTTCCTTGGATGCCTTCTGCACCAAATTTTCATCAAGGGTAAGTCGTCCCTATTTGATTTATACAAAAGACTTGCGTAAAGAGGGAAACCTCCTATACCTCCCAGTATATATGACCATGTTCTTGTAATACGCCTTTATAAAAAAGCTATCTTACGACGCAGCTCCTCGTTGAGTTGCGTCGTAAAACAGGAAAGCTATTGAATATCTACGAATTTACTAAACGACACCACTTCTAATCTAGTCATCCTGCGGATGTAGTCAAACACTATTATATACCTTTTTACATTATACAATACAGATATAATGTAAAAATACAGGTATATTATATCTCGAAACCAAACATTTATATCATCTTCAATGATACCTCTGCGGCTCTTGATAGGTGATTGCCAATCTAGCATCTTCTTTTACTACTCGTCATCTGTTAGCACTACCGCCCATGTCAGCGGAAGTGCTATCCATCCTTGCCATTTTTCCGCTTGCGCTTCAATGATCAAGAAGCCTTTTGCTGGTTGAAAGCGTTTTCAAAAGCGCATTGCCTTGTATGAGGCCTGAGCATAAGTTGTGCTCCATATATCCTCTTATAATTAACGGCTGATGGTGATAAGGAGCATCATGATGTTGATGACAGGAATGCAGTTATTGACACGACTCCAGAAAGAAGTCGTTTGACTCGCTCTTTCTCTGAATTGTCTATTCCTGAAGCCACTTGTTTTTCCAATGCAAAGGTAGCGTGCTGCTGCGATGCCTGGGCATCTTGTGTGGTCGTTGGCACTCTTGCCAATAAAATAGCACAGAATCTTCCTTTTTTGACAAGCAAAAAAGAGTATTCAGCACGATTTTCATGGCTTATCCACATAGATACAGCCCTGCTCTTGATTGCATGTAAAAATTAAGTTTCACTTCAAAAATCAATTCAAAATGAAAAAGATCGAGAACAACTTCGCAGTTTCAGGATTCGTAGGTAATAACGCAGAAATCCGTCAGTTCGCAACATCATCAGTTGCACGTTTCTCACTGGCTATCAGCCGCCAAGAGAAGAATGGTGAAGAAACCACTCGTGTATCGGCCTTCATGAATTTCGAGGCATGGCGCAAGAATGAAAACGCTGAAGCTTTCAGCCAGCTGACCAAAGGCACTTTGCTCACCGTTGAAGGCTATTGCAAGCCGGAAGAATGGACCGATAAGGACGGTGTGAAACACAACCGCATCGTAATGGTAGCTACCAAGTTCTATCCTGCGGTTGAGAAAGAAGACACTCCTTCTCAGAAGTAGTTCATCCCACCTCAATAAGAGCGGCCTTCGGGTCGCTTTTATTATATCGCTGCTTCTCCTTTTATATGAATACATTTCCCTTATTAGATGTACATTCTCTTTTGTAATAGCCGAAGCTATTTCGTCCTTGATTTGCAAGAATGCAATGTCTGAGAATGTGAGGGAAGAATTAGTCACGACACTCTCGAACTGCATACACAAGCTCTTGGTGTCATCACATATCTTCACCAGATAACTGCCCCAGTACAGGGCTGTTTGTGGACTTTTGAGCATCATGCCGGCTACCGTCCATATCTTTGGCATAATCTTTCTGCTGACCATGTTATAGATGCGGCGGTAGTAATAGTTCTCGGTACTGCTGCTCCAAACGCCCAACTCTGTAAGCGCCTTGCGGTCGAGGAACTTGGAGGCAAAGATGCCTGCAGTAGCTACTTCGGCCGCATTATAGTGCTTCAAGATGTTTTGCACCTGCTCATTATAGTATGCCTCGGTAGCCGCCTCTGTATTGTAGGCAGCAGCCATCGCTGCGACAGTTTTCTTGTCGTAGTTCACGCTGTAGTACTGCGCTTGAGCACTTTGGCCAAGGCAGATTAGGAATAGGATGATAAGTAGGTGTATCTTGTTCATTGAGTTCTTAATTATTGGGGAATATGGATGGCATTGCGATGCTCAAACATGTATTTCTCTGCTGCCACACAACTATCAGCAGCAGTAAATACGAATACTTCATGTATGGCCATCGTATCAAACATAGCCTTCTTCATACGACCAGCTTTGGAGTAAAACAGACGGACGTACCAAGGCTGAGACAAGTAAGCTTCTCTGGCACTGGTGTACATCTGCCGGCCAAAGTCATTCAGCTTTTGGCCACCCACAGGTTTCGCATGAAGGTCTCGCTTCAAGCATTCTTTGAATAGTTCTTCATCGAAAAGGTCGGAGCCTTTCTTAGATGATGATGTTTCATTTGATTGCGATAAGTTTTCTGCTTTCATTATTCTTTTGTTTTACGGGTTGATAAATTCAATACGTGTCCTGCCTGGTTCACCTTTTGAGCAAAGGGCAAAGACTTTGAAATGCCAGAAGCGTCCCAGTCACGGCAGTAAGCCTCGATGGCTTCTTGGTGAGAGCATTGCAACTCTGATTTGTAGAGCTTCAATGCTTCCTTTTCTGCACGTTCAGTGGTGTAAGTCATGTAGCACTCGTGCGGTTCCTCTACACCATAGACATTGCTGGTGCTTCCTCGACGGATAAATACTTCTCGGAAGAAGCTGCGGCCATCTTTGTTCTCCAGCCTGTTGATAGTGAAGATTTTCTTGCAGTCCACATCTGTCAATCCAAGAATCGACTTGATGGTATCGAAGCGTTCTTTGAATTTGCTTTGGTCAAGCAGCATCACTACATCTGAGTTGTTGATGATGGCTTCCTTCACAATCTCACTACCGATGATGTCTTGAATTTCCTGTGTAACAACACCTACGCTGGCCCAGAATTTACGTGCTGTTTTATAGAGGTACTTGATGTACTCGGCCATCAGCGGACTGGCGATGGCTTTCCATGCTTCCTCGATGACCAGCACCTTGCGGTTCTTCTTGATACGCATCTTTTGCAGGAACACGTCCATGATGATGAGCGTCACGATGGGGAAGAGCAAAGGATCATCCTTAATGGCATCAATCTCGAAGACGATGAATGTTTCATCAAACAATGAACTGTCCATGTTTTCGTTCAGGGTCTTATCGTGATTGCCACCTCGATAGAAGTCCTTCATCATGTAGCGATAGGTCGATATGTCGATACCACCAATGCTGTTCTCACTACAGATGTCGGGAATGCGCTGCACAGAGAACTCATAGAAGGTGTTGAACGAAAGACTTTCTACTTTCAATTCCTTACGACGTTGTTCTATCTGGTTGATTGTACGCTCCAGTCTTTCCTCTCGTTGTGCTTCTGTCTCATCTGGATTTTGGTGGGAACGGTTGCGGTCGTCGATTATCAGACTTTTGCGCAAATCCTCACGCAGGGGAGGTGTAAAGCCTGTGAACCCATTGAAATACGTATCGTAGTACTCCGTGATAACTTGGTCAATCAAGCGGTCTTCGGTTTTCGTGACAGTTCCTTGCGAACCTTTCCAGATAAGCAGCACCAAGTTTTTCAAGAAACCTGTCTTCTCTACATTGAGCTCTTCGCGGTTGATACGGAAAGGATTCATGGTGATGGGCTTCTCTTCTGTATAGCTGATATACTTGCCACCAACATACTCGCAAAGCCCCTCATAAGAGTTACCTGTATCGACCATCACAACGTCTGTGTTTTGTTCCCAGAGCTGGCGAACGACGCTATTCATATGAAAGGATTTGCCACTACCTGAAGGCCCCAAACAAAAGAAATTGCTATTGTCTGTCAGTTTGTTACGTCCTTCCTTTCCCGTTATATCGATAGCAACAGGAACACCTTGACGGTCGGTGTAATAAACCTTGAGCGGGGTGTCCTCGCTATGCTGAATTTTCTCTTTATACATCAGGCAAGAGGCTGCATCGCCCAGTGTGAGGAATCGGTCGTATTCATCACTCATTCCATAACAGTTGCCGGGGAAAGAGTTGACGAACAGCTCCAGCTGATTGTAAGCTCGCTTGGAGATATGGATGCCCATACGTCCGAAACTGTTCTCCAAATGGTTGGTGCATTTTTGAAGGTCTGTATCAGGTGATACGCCTACAACGAAGTTGTAGTGAGTATAGACCAACTGCTTGTTCTCTTTGGCCACCACTTCCTGCACACGTTTGATGTCTTCCACAGCCATCTGATTGCTGGGGTTGGGCATACTGGCATGACGGTTTTTCTTCTTGTCAAGCAATGCCAACTCACGTTTTTGGTTGGGCATATAGACGATTTGGTTGTACACCACGACTTCTGCTCCAGGAATGTTGTCCACCAATGACATGAGGTCAACAGGCATACTGGTGTTGTTCACCTCAATATTGGTGAAAGGACGGATGGCCGAAGGCAAATTGGCGCAGTCCACATCGACAAGGCTATAGACTTTGCAGCGCTTATCGCCCATATCAATAGATTCTTCATCTACCTTGAAATTGCTCATCGACACAATCTTGTCTTTGAAGTTCATGGCAAAAAAACGATCAACATATTCGCTTGCCTCCTCCTTATTCAGGAAGTGAGCTGCAATGCCGGCATCTTTGAGCTGGTCTTGCACCTTACGTATCTTTACCAAGAAGTCACGCCATTTCTTATTGTCAAATGATAGCAATCGGCTCTTCTTGGATTCTTGGGTGATAGTGATGTAAGTGGCACTATCTGTATAAACACGCCCTTTGAAGTAGCGGAAATAGGATTCTGATAGGAACTCATGTTTGTCCCCATCCTCATTCTTGAACTCCTTACGGCTGATGATGTCTTGTTTGTGAATAGCATAGCCTTCACCTAAAGTTTGGGCTATAGCTGTAAACAGATGACTAAACTCATAGTAGCTATCAATGTTAGCTGAGTATTTCTGTACGGGATTCTCCATGCGAAGAACGGCTGAGTACTCTCCGGACTTTGTGTAGAGTACACCAACGCCATCCGTTTCTTCTACAGAGAAATAGATGTCTTGAAAGATTTTCTTTCGTTTGCCGCCTGTTCCAAAAGCATAAACTGATATGGCCATGCCGATGCAAGCTGCAACAAAGAAAAGTATGATGTATATTACCATTGTATTGTTGTTTTATAGTGAATCTTTGGTCATTGAATCCATCAGAATCGGTTCTTGAATAAGGCTATCTGTTGTGACCGTATCTACTTTCTTTTGCTGGGCATCAATGTTGCTTTCATGCGTATCGTCCATAAGCAACCAGTTTCTACGAGCACCTTCAGCTGCTCTTATAGCTTCCAGCTTGGGAAGTTGATAAGGCTTTTCCTTACAGCCGACAAATACTATAGAGGTGAGCGCTACGGCTCCAATGACTAAAGTTCTATTCATTTTGATTTCTACAAATAAAGGTAGGCTCCTCCCTTGGTTGGGTGAGCCTACCTACGTTCTACATTACTATTTAATCCACACGTTGGTCATGATGGTCTTTTGTTACATACGCTTTGAATTTTCGTGCCAGCGAATACAGAGCTTAAGCTTGCTTAATGGCTCTGTTGAGCGCCGCCGAAAATCCGTTTAGAATAGGCATAAATAAAAACACCTTGGTCGTCTTTCTTGGTGTGCAATCCTTTTCGCTGTTTAATGATGATAAGCGCAGCACCAATGGAAATGGAAGCGACCAAAGCAATTAATCCAGCGATAAATCCTATCAGGCAGTAAGCTAAGATGAAGCCGACAATGGCTCCACCGATAGCTCCTGCAGCCCAATAGATATAGCGCCCTTGAATCCCCATGAACTCAAGAGGCTTTTGTAGCCCCTTGAATAGTGGGTAATCGGGGTAGCGGATTTCCTGCTCTTGACTTGCCATTCATCCTTCAGCTTAGTTAGTTACACCAAAGAACAAAGGCAGAGCCTGGGCAGCGGCAACGAGGAAGATACAAGCACCGACGATCATCATGATCTTCTTCTTGACATCCTGCTCCTCGTTGTTCATGGCGATATAAACGGAGATGGCACCGACAACGGCAACAACACCTGCGATGGCGTAGCACAACTTGACGACGATAGGTACGTATTTAGCGATTTCTTCCGTCACAGTTGTAAGTGCCGTGGTGCCGGCGGAGTAGTCACCTGCTGAGTTCTGTGCCATTGCGATACCTGTTCCTACTACGAGCATGAGGGCCATGGTCTTCAAACGCTCTGACGTAATCGCTTTCTTAGCGGTACGCTTCAAAAAATTAGTTGCTTTCTTGAACATTCTTTTCTGTTTTTAATTGATTCATTGTTTTTATATCCTCGTCTGCAGTTGAGTTCACGTATAAATTTGGTAGCCAAAGAAGGCCGGGAACACGATGGAGGCACTAATCATGAAAATGATGGCTCCAATCAGGGTCATGATGGATTTGGTAATGCCATCTTCGCCTGTGTTCATCTTGATGTATATCTGTAGCGCAGAAATAATAGCCATGATAGCTGCAAAGGCATACGCAAGGTAGAGCACATAGAGCATCATGGTGACCACGTAGTCGTGCATCATGGCAAGGGCATCCGCTCCTTGGGTGTAATCCACGCTACCGCATTTGGCAGAAGCTGTAAGTCCGTAACAAGAACCTACGAGCACTAAAGCCAAGCTGGTTATCTTATTTCTACAGTTCATTTCTTATATGTTCGATTTTGATTTGAGGGCGATTAGTTCTGTTGCCATTGAGCAAGGTTTGATAGAAGTCATCGGCATACATACCGTCACTCATGGAGGGCTGAATCTCATCACTCTTCTTTTCAAACTTGTGAGCCAGATTCTCAGCGACGTTCTTGGGTGATTGTTTTTCAGACTTTGCGTCTCCACTTTCGCCATCTGTTGATGAAGGTGCCTCGTTTTCATCATGGAGGTTAAGCGTCTCGTACTCCTTATCTGCCACGCTAAAGCCATTGTCGCTTTCATGAACGGAGACAGCCGCTTCTTCTTCAACCATATCACTTACGTCGAAGACTTCTTCCTGCGTCTTGTGGTCTTCTTTTTTGCCATATAAATCTCTGGTTATCATCACTGCATAGTAGATGATGTAGATGATTGTAAGTACGATTACGAATATCACAAATGGGCTCATATTATACTTTGGTTTAATTACACAATTCCTGTTTTTGCCAGCAGTTTTGCCGCTGTTGACGTGTGCAAAGGAATAACGAAAACCGCAGAACAAAGAATTTTGCCCGTTATCCAGCCTTAATCTTAACAACTCTTCTTAGAAAAATCAATATCATACTTTGTTTTCATATTCTGAACGTGATTTTGGATATAAAAAAAGAGGCTGAACTCCTTTGGGAAGTCCAACCTCTTAGGGCAAAGCAAATGATGTTTCACTCAGGTAGTGCCACTCATTATTCCAGAGTACGGTATATTCTGATAAGTAGATAAAGGATGCTCAAGTAAAAGAAGCAATGGCCGAAGATTATGCCAGTATATCTGACAGCTTCATCTTTGGCTATCTGCTTCGTTTTGTATTTATAGGCGACAATAATAATGCATACTATTGATGCCAGAATTATCGAAAGAGCTGCTAAGGCCGGAAAATGAAACATAGCTTGTACAACACATTCATGGAACTCATCAAGAGTTGTTATTTGTAGTATAACCATATCTTATTGCTTGTGATTAATTAAGAAGTCGTTTACGTCTTTATAGCCTTCAAATCTGACATTTTCATTGATAGTTGCCTCAGGATAAAGGCTACGAATAGTGTCCAATGTAGTTTGGCCTGCAGTATCATTATCCAAGTAGCAATGGATATGGTCATAATGTGCCAACCGTTCCAAGCATCGCCGAAGTTGATTGACAGAGTTTAATACGATATAATCACAATCGCCCCAAAGCCCAATAGCTTCCACGCCTCTTAACGCTAAAGTCTTGTAGGCAAGAAAGTCCATAAAACCCTCAAATAGGCAGCAGGTGGACTGCACACCAATCTGTTTTGAGGGTATAAAGGAAATGTCCTTGCGCCACATGCAACCTTTGAAATAAGGGTTGCGTACCTCATAGTGCCCCAATGCGTTCTGGAATGCTATCCCAAAGTATGGCTTCTTATCGAGGTGGTACCATATTTCCTTGCAGTATGCTTCACCTATACCGATGTCTATACCACGACTTCGCAAATACGAAAACAAAGCGGGGTGACGCAAATCCTTGATTGAATAAGGCGTATGCTCCACGGGGGTTATAGGCTTGGGATTGCTGACTGTCTGACAATCAATGACCAAATTCATTCTGTCAAGTCGAGTCAATACTTCGCTGACACTATATGTATTGAAAACAAGTTTGCAAAGATCTATGATGTCCCCTCCTTTACCTGTGGAAAAGTCGTACCATTCGTTCTTCAAACAGTCCACCTTAAAGGATGCGTGTTTGTCTACACGATAAGGGGCATGATACAAGACATAGACTCCATTTGTTTTGACAGGCTTGTAGCTCCATAGTCCCATCAATTCAACCAGGCTTATTTTTTTCGCATTTTCGATATTCATACTTAATCTGCTTTGTCCATTCATTCACCTGTTATATATAAACAGGACGAATGAACGCATTTATACCTTATTCTTTTTCCTCCTTGTCAAATAGTGATGGTGTGGCTTCCGCAGCTGCCAAAACATAGTCGTTGCCATTCACCTTGATAAGACCTTTATCAATAAGTGAAGCCAGAATCTTAGACATCAGCGTGCGTTTGCGATTGAAGCCAATCGACGCATATCCGGCAATAAGTGCTGCCACTGTATTTTCAAAACCATCAATCATAGACTTACCATTATAAGCTGCTCGAAGTGCCTGCTCATGCTGCTTGTCTGTTAGGTCTGCTGCTGTAATTCGCTTCTGGATTTTGGTTCCTGATTTTAAGCTATAGCCATTTGCTACACCAGGGAGTCCCATCTCATTCACACTAAAGGCAAATGGTTTGAACTCCTTATCACGCATATTCAATGGATGCACCTCACTCACATCAGCGTAAACAGTGCTTCGATTGATAACCAATACAGTCTCAGCCTTATTGGTCAATTCTGTACCGATATGACCACGAATATTGTCATCAATCTTATTGAGGTGTAGTACACAATGGATGTGGATATTAAACACGCTCGACCAATTCATCATCATATTGATAAGATGTACCGACTCACTGGCATCGTTAATATCAATCATCAAGTCTCTAAGGCCATCAATAATGACAAGCCCATAGTCTTTCCAAGTGTCGAGTGCATACTGTATGGCTCCCAAGCGAACGGATGGTGCAAACTCTCTAAGCCCTACGAAAACAAAGTTTTCACAGTCTTCGTTATCTGGCAACCCCGCCAAACGCAAAATACGCTGCATAACCTTATGGCAATGAAAGCGGCTTTGCTCTGTATCAAAATAGAGCACCTTACGCTTTCCTTCTGGTAATTTTGCTCTGTAGTTTAGAATACGATTGCCGGAAAGCGAGGCTGCAACTAAGGCTGATACATTAAAGGTCTTACGGCTCTTTGCCTTACCTGTTGACGCACTAAAGTTGCCCAAGGTGGCAATGACTGAATCGTCCACCCAGATGATTTCTGGTGGGCTCTGATATTCTTCACCTATATGTATAATGGAAGTCCTAAGAATTTCTTCATAAGCCTTCGCATTACCCACTGGTGTAGGCTGATATTGCAGGGGGCTATTAGAATCGGTCATATTTTGTTCTCATTGCGGGATTCGATACACTTGACAGGCGCTGTACCATTCTCCAGCGCTTTTACATTCTCCAGATTCACACCAATAGGATGGCTTTGAATCCACTCCAACACTTCTTTGCGATTGAAATACAAAGACTTTCCAGTCGGTTTATAGTGAGGAATAGCCATCAGGCGAGTCAAACGATAAATTTGGCTCTTCGATGTATTCAATAACAAACAGACCTCTTCCAAATTCAAGACTTCCTTACTTGTAGAGATATAGGTTTCTATCTTCTCAATTCGCTCGATGAATTGATCCAAAGGAAGAATGTCGGCCAGCGCTGTCTCGACTTTCTTTAATCGATCAGCTATATTTAGCAATGATGCTAATTCAGGTTCTTTTATGTCCATTGTGCGTGTATGTTGAATGTTGTACTTAAAAATACTCCTACAACCATTTCTGATTGCAGGAGCAAAATTATAGGGTAGCCATTCAGTTTCAACACATTAGGAGTTGATACTACATTAGTATCAAGCATAGTATCAACCTTTTTTGTTGCTAAATGCTGTCGTTAGTGCTATTTGTTGACGATTTTTCGACTACTTGCGCCACACGAGCTCTTATCAATTTGTACACACTGGGCACCTCTTCAGCGCCCTTTTTCTTACGGTCTTCATTCTTCTTCGTAGCTCCCAAGAGCGTAGAAATACTCGTATAAGTAATGGGACTATTTGTTGCAGATGAAATGAAGAATCCGCTGTCTGCTATAATTTTCTGCCAATTGTTCGCAATGAGGTTATGGCTACGCAGCGCATCGAAGAAGGTGACAACCTTGCGATTTACATCAGCCTTCAAAGGAGAAGATAGCTTGAGCGCCAACATGGCTTCTACTTGCTCTACTGTCACACTCGTCGTAAAGACATGCGTGTCGTTGAGTACTTTTGCCAACCCTTCGAACATCTCAGATGAGACATTACTGTCCAATGTCAAGGGTTTTATGTGCGGGGCCTCGCTTATTGTGGTGGAGCCAACTTCTGTCGTGTCCAGCTCATGCTGCATAGCCAGATAGTCCTTGTGCTCAAAACTGGGCCGCACAAAGTACTTCTCAATTAGGTCAAGACGGTTTTCCAACAGTTCCCTGAGGATGCCAAGGTTCTTGTTGTGTTCGTTCAGCCCATCCACATCGCAGCGTTTAGGATAGGTATTGCCGTTTATGAAGTCATCTTTGAAGCGCTTATAGAGCTTCTTCTGCTCAATCACCTCTCTCTGATAAAGGCGATAAGCGGTTAAATACAGCGTCCAGAGGCTTGCTTGTTCAGATTTTGCAACCATAAACTTGCGAGCACACCATGGACAAATGGGTAAAAAGAGAGAACGAGCCTCTCATTTCGCGTCTCATTTCCATAGGAATGTTATTAAAAAAGTTATATATATTCATGTCGCGCTCATACTGCAAACTGCAAAAACTGCAACCTGCAAACAGGGTGTTATTATTGCAGTTTCTCATAATTGCCACGACTTGTTTTCTTGATGTAACCATCTGAAAGGAATTGGGCCAGCGTGTACATGGTGGCACGCTCGGACATGCCAACCTCATTGCCGGCTTGT
>OGRI01002960.1_pt1 | contig 11345 bp, 7 predicted proteins | sample 1553391 | NCBI WGS metagenome assembly OGRI01 (sample SAMEA2580052, study PRJEB22360) | human gut metagenome | reverse complement strand
CAAACCGTTGACGGCGGCCTGAGCCACCACGTTACGCCAAGACTTTTCGGCGGTTTCGATGGCGTTCTTGAAGTACGGGGCGAACAGCAGCGACACGTTGGCCTCACCGGATTCGAACGCTTCGGAAATACGGTTGAGGAACTTCGCGCGGATGATGCAGCCGCCACGCCAGATGCGTGCCACGGCAGCCAGATCGATGTCCCAACCGTATTCCTTGGCGGCGGTGGTGATCTCGTTGAAGCCCTGGGCGTAGGCGACGATCTTGGAGGCGTAGAGGGCCTGGCGGATGTCTTCGATGAAGGCCTTCTTCTCCTCGCTGTTCAGGTTCAGTTCGCCGTTCGGGCCGGCGAAGCCCTGCTTCTGGGCTTCCTCACGCAGATCAGCTTCGGAGGAAAGACCGCGGGCGAACACGGCTTCAGCGATACCGGTGACCGGAACGGCCAGAGACAGTGCGGTCTGCACGGTCCACGTACCAGTACCCTTCATGCCGGCATGGTCAACGATCAAATCAACCAGCGGTTTGCCGGTCTTCTTATCGACCTGATGCAGCACTTCGGCGGTGATTTCGATCAGGTAAGAGTCAAGTTCGGTCTTGTTCCATTCTTCGAACACGTCGCCGATCTCAGCCGGGGTCATGCCAAGGCCGCGACGCATCAGATCGTAGCTTTCAGCGATGAGCTGCATATCGGAGTATTCGATGCCATTGTGCACCATCTTGACGAAGTGGCCGGCACCGTTAAGTCCGATATGGGTGACGCACGGCTCTCCTTCGGCCTTTGCTGCGATGGATTCGAAAATCGGCTTTAGCGTCTTCCAGGATTCTTCGGAGCCTCCCGGCATCATGGAAGGTCCAAGCAGAGCGCCTTCCTCGCCACCGGACACGCCGCATCCGACGAAATGCAAGCCGCGAGCGCTGATTTCCTTCTCGCGACGAATAGTGTCTGGGAAGTAGGCGTTGCCTGCGTCGACGATGATGTCTCCCGGTTCCATCAGGTCGGCGAGCGCGTTGATCATGGCGTCGGTCGGCTCTCCGGCCTTGACCATGATGATGGCGGTACGTGGCTTGACGAGACTGTCCACGAACTCTTCGAGGGTTTTCGCCGGGAAGAATTCGCCTTCGCTGCCGTGCTCGTTCATGAGCTTTTCGGTACGACCGTAGGAACGGTTGAACACGGCCACTTTGTTGCCGTGGTGTGCGAGGTTACGTGCGAGGCTACCGCCCATTGCGGCAAGACCGACTACGCCGACGTTTGCTTCAGCTGACATGCTTACCCCTTCCATCAGGAAAAGTAGTACTTTATGAACCGTTCTTTAGTGTAGACCCGAGCTACCCCAGGACCATGGACCGTCTCAAGTCTGACATTTTGTCAAAGCTGCTACCATGCCAAATCTGACGTACCGTCAATCATGTGGCGTGATGGTGCGCACAAAACGCATGGCTTCGGCAGGTGTGAGCGACGGCACGTAGGCTTGCGCCACAGCAAGCGATATTTGCGGCAGTTTGGCCGCGTCGGGATAGCAGATATACACTTTCTCTTCGTCGGGGTGGAATTTCAGTTTGAAACGGAACAGTGAGTGGAATCCGTATGCTGGTTCCATGATGTCTGCGACCATTTGCAGTGCATGACGTAACACTTCGCTTTCCTCGTGTTCGCCTTTGTTGGATCCCATACCGGCCAGTGGCGCCGCCGATAGGCTCATGAATTCCGCATTGCCTTCGTCGCGCAGTCGTTCAGCCATGCGTGCAATCAGGAATTCCATGATGCCGTTGACGCTGTCGGTGCGGTGCCTCATGAAGTCAAGCGTCCAACCGATGATTGTGCCGTCGCGATAGGTGGGCAGCCAGCTGGTTACGCCAAGGACTTTGCCGTTGCCGTCGACCGCGTAGAGCAGGCGTACCCGGGAGTCGATCAGCTCGTCGACGCCACCCAAGGTGAATCCCATTTCCGGCAGGGCCTTTTTGCCGGCCCACTGTGCGGAAATCTCACGAATCTGCGTTTGTACGGAGAAGGGTGCCTCCTTGAAAGTGGTGAGCACGTCGGTGATGCCGTCTCGTTTGGCTTTGTTGATGGCGGTGCGCACGTCCTGCCATTTCTTACCTCGGGTTTGCCATTCGTTGGGATTGACGATCATTTCCGTGCCGACGTCAAGTGAGTCCCATCCGGCTTTGGCGAGTTCGGCTCGCTGTGGCTCGTGTACGCTGTAAAACACGGGCGTCCAGGAATGTTGTGTGCAGAATGTTGCGAAATCAGTGAGATCTTCCGTATATTCGTTTGGATCTCCGAATGGTCCTGTCACCGTCAATGCGATACCGTACGACACTCGATAGGCGATTGCGGAACGTCCGGTTGCAGAAAACCAATAATCATTGCCTTCCCAAGTTGCCATGAATGACATGGATTCGCCGCCAAGCGGAATAATCGCGTCAACACGATGGCGCGAAGCGTCATTCACCATGGAACGATCCCGCAAACACTCCCAAACACACAGCAGAGCGATAATCCAAAACGCCGGACCGACGCACTGATATACCAGCAAGGAGATTTGCCCGACGGGTACAAACTCAGGTTCGATACCACTCAGCAATCCGATCGGCAACAATCGTTGCGCATAATCGGCAAGCAATGCAATCAATTGCGGGCTTTCGTTGAAATCCTCGGGAGAGGCAAGCCCATACCCGACATACATCAATCCCAACAACAGAAAAGCCGACAATGCACCTGCCACAGCACGCAACATAATCTCACTTCTAGTGCGAATCGTAAAACACTGACGGAACGCAATGACGATAACGATAAAAATCAACGGCAATGCCATAGTGGAAAACATCGCGTGAAAAGCACCGTGACGAGCCAACGCAGGCAACGTGTCAGCCTGCGAATCGCCAACATACTGCAGCGGAAGCACCACATAAAACAGCATCGCAAGTACCACCGTGCACGCATTGAACAGCACACTTAACACGGCGGCAATGCGGCGTCCGCGATACAGACCCCATGCGATCAACAGCAGCATCAGCGTCGGCATCAACGACACCAGCCAGTTTCCGGGCATGGTGAATCGCATCATACGATATTGCGCGAAACAGTTGGCATGCGAGGAACCGTTGAGGCAATCCAACACTTGTTCCGTGTCGAATTCCGTGGAACCGGTCAGCAAGCCGAACATGGAGAGCAATCCGAATGATTGTCTTGAGGAAACGGCAACCAGCGAACCGACCGCCTGCACGCCGGCAGCCATACCAATCAGCCTGCGCATCTCGTACAAGGCGCCATGCCTATACACATCGCCTTGACTCTCGGACGCCATCAAATAACCAAGCACATGACCGATCAGCGCGGCAGCCAGCAAACAATAATCGCCGGCTTCGCCACGGTATAAGAACATGATCAGAACCACGCTATAGCCGATCACACGAATGCGCCGACGCCACAGCATGGCGGTGAATGCGCTGGCACACATCAGCGTACCCACCACAACAACCAGCAGCCCCAGAATCGCGCCATCATGCGAAATCGCATGCCATTGCGGACTTTTGCCTGCGAACAGCGAGCATAATCCCATGCCGAGCGCTATGCCGCCAAGCGTGGTGATCAGCGACACCCATGCCGTCTTCGCCTTTCCAATCACCGTTTCGCATAAGCCGAATGCGATGAGTATCAGTGGAATGTCGATTAGCAGACGACCCAAATGAGGCACCGACAGCAGTGAGATCGGCACGGTATACCAACGCCCATGCGCGAGCGCGTCAAAACTCACGCGCGACAATTGCGGCGGAAATTGCGTATGTCTGATGCCGCATACGAGCTGCATGCCGACATTGAACAGCGTGATGAACAGCACGAAGCCCAAGGTCATACGGTGCCGACGAATCCAGTCGACAAGATCGGATATGAGCGCGCGAAAGCCGAATAATGGTTTTACTGCTGATTCCTGCGATTGCGTCGTCATAACAATGCTTCCATTCGATAATTCGAATTAATGATTCGATAGATGATTCAGATTGATACTTGCGATTGCGAGTTGCTGACGCTTCAAAACGACATGTCAGATCGTGATGCGTTTAAGATTCGGATAGTCAGCCAATTTCGGCTTAGCATCACTCAGTCCCGTGTTATAGCCGAATACGACAAGCCCATACCGCAACGTGTCTCGCACGGCATGCCAGTCATGCGCATTGCCGAGCGATTCGACTGCCGTAACATGCATGCCCTCCTGTTGAGCAACCGGTGCGATGAGTTCGACATTGTGCACAGACTCGCGATCACGCTCCCCCGCGCCGATCACAAGCGTCTGGTTCGAAGGCGCATGGTTGCGAATAGCGTTGATGGGAATCTGCTTCTCATATGCGGTACGATCGCCGTGGAAAAACCGGCTAATCATACTGCTTTCACTGCCATTGGTCGGTTTGAGCTCGCTGCCGGTGGGGATGATGGTGCCGAACAAATCCGGATGGTTCGCACCGATTTGCAGCGAACATGTGGCCCCCTGTGAAAAACCTGCGATCGCCCAATCTTGTGCTTGCCGTGCCGCAGGAAGATTGGTTTTCACCCAGTCGACCACATCTTTCGTCAAGTAGGTCAACGCTTTGCCGTACACCGGCGAATCCACGCACAGGGTGTTATGCGAATCGTCTCCCAACTGGTCGGCCGCAATAACAATGGGTGCGAGTCCGTCATGATGCTGCGCGTAATCGTCCATCATGGTTTGAATGCCGCCCGCGGCAAACACGCGCCCCGGAGAGCCCGGCTGGCCGCTCATCATCAGTATGACCGGCAACGCCGGCTTGTGTTTGGCTGTGACAAGCGCTGCAGGCGGCAGATATACCAGCGCCTTTCGCGCTTCGAAATGCGATGCTGCGGCTGGAATATTTACTTTACTGACTTCGCCATGTGCGGGAATATCGCTGATGCTACCGTCTGCCGCTTCCTGCCTCCATTGCGTGACGCTAATCAAATCGCTGCGTTTCGCCATTCCCGTCAGGTCGGCTTCGCGATAGGCGTCTTGGCCGAACAATGATCCGATGGTGGCATATTCTCCATACGCCTGATCGATGCCGGTGGCGGTGGAAAACACTGCGCATACCACCAGCATTACGGCGACGGCACGCAACACTCCCCTATGCAGCATCGCATGGCTGACCGCAAAACCGACGATCGCGCAACCGCAACCAGCCCACGCGATCACACGCGGGCCCAGCACAACACCGAACACCACAAACACGTCCGACAGCAACCAGGCAATCACCAATCCGACAATGCCGGCAATAACCGCAATCACCATCGGACACGCAACTACGGCAATTGCACGTTTACCACCGCCACAGCTTCCGCCAACCATCTCCCATATCGCAATACCCAGCAGTATCGCCGCCAGCACCGCGGTTATCGAAAACAACGTTGCCGGAAACCAGCCATCCACCAAACTTATGTTCACCAACCATGCACGCATGCTCACTTCTTGCTTTCATATTTTTCACTTCCAACGTGCCAGTTGTAGTCCACGAAACGTTGGCACGACCTCATCCTTGAGGCTGATTTTCCTTGGAATATCAACGAAAAATACTGTAAGCAAGCTGAATGAATGATGCTATTCAGTAGCGTTCTTGCCTTTGCCGATCACGCCTCGAACGCCATCATGTGCCGCATTGACGGTGTTTTCCGGATTGTCTGCCTGCACCACGTCGAGCAGATTGGAGATGATCATGTTCATGCGGTCCACATCGAATCTCAGCTCATTCAACGGCTCGTCGATGGACTTATCTCGCTTATGGCGGAATTCAATAAGATCGGCTCTTGTATAGAGGATGGCGAGCAGTGTTTTCAATTCGTGACTGGCAGACGCAATATTCCCATGCAATGTGATCCAGCTTAGAAGACACTAAGAAACGCATCCAATGCTTCCGACCGGCAGCCAAGCGGTATGGTGTTGGATTATGCAGTATGTTTTTTCGGCTTCGAATGTTTCCTGTGTCGTGCCTGTCGATGGTGAGCAACGCACGATTTTCAGCGGATTATCCGTTGATATGAAGCTTGGTGAGATTGTGGATTTGGTTGGCCCTTCCGGATCAGGCAAGAGTAGTCTGCTTACCGCTTTCGCACGATTGAATCCGAATGCGAACGGCGATTTTCAGCTTGAAGGGCACTCTGCCAGCGAATTCACACCGCAGCAGTGGCGTAGTCAGGTGGCGTATTTGCCGCAGAAGCCGGTATTGATCGGTTCGAGTGTGGCCGAGGCGATTCGTTTACCGTTCACACTGGCTATTCGTGCGGGCGAAGGCAAGCAAGGATTCGGCAGGAAATGGTCGTCCGGCAAGTCTCTCAAACCCGCCGATCTACTGCCGGATGCTCGCATTCGAGCCACGCTTGACGCCATTGGCTGCGCGGATATTGACTTGGGGCGTGCTCCGCATGACTTGTCTGGAGGCCAGGCCGCCCGCGTGAGTTTGGCGCGCACCTTGCTTACTTCGCCAAAAGTGCTGCTTGCCGACGAGGTTGATGCCGGTTTGGATGATGAGAACGCCGATAAGGTGGCGTCCATCATGGCTCAGGCCGCAGAGCGGGGCATGACGGTGATCCGTATTCGCCATCGTCCACCGGATGGGCGTGCCACGCGTATTCTTACACTGGCCAATGGCGTATTGCAGAGTGCGAATGCTCCGCGAACCACAGCAACCAATGATTCCAATGATTTCGCGGCACAGTCCGATTCGATGCAAGGAGCGCAGGCATGAGCGGCAATTACTATTCCATTGATATTTGGGGTCTGCTTATCGCATTGGTTATGGTTGCCGTAGCCGCGGGCATTTCCGAAGCGATGCGCATGGGCATTGGCAAGACACTGCTATGGTCGGCGTGCCGCGCGTTGCTGCAATTGTGCGCCATGGGTTTCATTATGGAGTTCGTCATCAAGTCGAACAATCCATGGCTGGTGCTGTTGCTGGTGATGTTCATGCTGATCGCGGCCATGCAAATCACCTTGTCTCGTGCCAAGGGTGTGCCGAAGGGCTTGGCCGGTCCCGTGTTTTTGAGCTTGGTCATCACCATGCTCATTATGATTTCGTTGGTCACTGAATTGATCATTCGCCCGCAACCGTGGTATGCGCCGCAATTGGTGGTACCGTTGACCGGCATGCTGCTTGGCAATACCGTGTCCGCTTTGGCGGTTGGATTGAGCCGGTTCTTCGAAAGCATGAAGGAACGCCGTGACGAAGTGGATACGCTGCTGGCGTTGGGTGCGACTGCTTGGGAAGCCGCGCGCCCATCCATCGTCTCGTCGATTCGTTTGGGTTTGCTGCCGACTACCGCCTCGCTGGCTTCCAGCGGCATTGTGACGGTGCCTGGCATGATGGCCGGTCAGATCATCGCCGGCGGCAATCCTATCGATGCTGCGAAATACCAGTTCCTGATTCTCGCCGTCATCGCAGCGTTGACGCTTCTGGCTGACAGTCTCATTATGGTGATGGCGTACCGTAAGTGCTTCACCGCAGACGACCAATACAATCCGATTACAGGCTGAGCAACTTTTCATATAGCCAAGCAAATTAATAGATAATCAGATTTAACAAAAACGGTGTCCGCCAAGTGTTCATATACCTTGGCGGACACCGTTTTCTTTGTTTACCAGCTACGCAAGCTTTGATTTTGCTTTTCAGCGATCAACGCGTGCGGAATGGCGCTTTCCTGATGTTTGCATGGCGATGCCGTGACTGCCCTGCATGCTTGTCATGACGTTCGCCGCGACCGCCACGCTTGACTTCCGTATGACGGTCATAACGTTTCGCATCCGAGGAACGCTCGTCATGCTTCTTGCCTTTGGACCGACGATCGTCGTCATATCGACGCTCGGCACGGGCTTCAGACTTACGCTGCTTCTTGCTTGGCGCACCCTGCCTTTTCGCAAGCTGTCCGGACTTCTTCTTTCCCGGCTTCCTGCGATTGTCGGTATTGCCGTAATCGCCGTCGTTCCTACGCTTGTTCGTTGTTTCGCGCTGTTCATTGTCGCTGCGCTGCTGCTCATGCAGGCGCGTGTACTTTTCACGACGTTTGTTGTTGCGCTTTTCCTCGTGCTGTTCGCGGCGTTCCTCCTGAATTTCAGGATGTTCCCAACGATGTTCACGCGCTTCGAATTCACGATTGTCACGACCTTCGAACTTGGCGGCACGACGTTCCGCACGGTTCTTCTTCGGTTCGAACTTCTTCGCGCTGTCGTTACGCTCCTCACGCTGGTCGCGATCGCGACGATCCTTACGTTCGGACTTAAATGGCTTGCCGCCCTTGTCTTTGCCGCGATCCTTGTTACGCCCGCCGGAACGGTTCGGTCTGCCGGAACGTTCGCCGTCGGCACCCCCCTTGCCATTCTTCCTACGGCGCGGATTTCCTACCGGCTGCGACTGCTCAAGCGTCCAGCCGAACACCGGCTCGGCCACTTCACCAACGAGTTCCAACACTTCCGGCGAATCAGGGGTCACGTCGATCGGTTCGACCGTCAGACCGGCCTCACGCATCATGCGACGGGTTCTGCGGCGCTGGTTCGGCAGAATGATGGTCACCACGTCACCGGAATGACCGGCTCGCGCGGTTCGTCCGGAACGATGCAGGAAGGATTTCGGATCTTCCGGCGGTTCGACCTGCACTACGAGTTCCACACCGGAAACGTCGATGCCTCGCGCAGCCACATCGGTGGCCACCATAACGTTCACATCGCCGGAGTTGAAAGCGGCCAGATTGCGGTCACGCTGGTTCTGGCTCAGGTTGCCGTGCAATTCGGCCGCAGGAATGCCGTTCTGCGTTAAATCCTTGGCAAGCTTCTGCGTCTGGAATTTGGTACGTGTGAACAGAATGCGACGGCCCTTGCCGGAAGCGAGGGTGCGCACCAGCTCGTGACGGTTGCCCTGCGTGGTTTTGAACACATGGTGGGTCATCTCGTCAACGGTCGCCGTCGCGGAATCAACGCTATGCACCTTCGGATCAGACAGGAAGGTTTCCACCACTTCGTCCACACCATGGTCGAGCGTGGCGGAGAACAGCATGATCTGCGCGTCGAACGAAATCTGGCCGAGCAGTCGCTTGACTGGCGGAAGGAAGCCCATATCGGCCATTTCGTCGGCCTCGTCAATAACCGCGACCTCAACCTTATCCAAGGTGAGCGCGCCCTGTTCGATCAAATCCTCAAGACGACCTGGGCAAGCCACCACAATATCGGCACCGGCCTGAAGGTCACGGATCTGGCGGGCATAACGTACGCCGCCGTACACGGTGGTGGTGTTGATGCCGTATATCTGGGCAAGTGGCATCAGCACGTCGTTGATCTGGTTGGCAAGCTCACGGGTCGGAGCAAGCACCAAGCCACGCGGATGAGGCACGAAATCATCGGCGCGACGCTCCTTGGCATGAGCCTGCTTCACACGATCAACCTCATGGCGGAACTGGCTCATATTCTCATATTCGTTGGCATCCACTTCACCCAGACGAGCGACCAGCGGAATCGAGAACGCCAACGTCTTACCGGAGCCGGTACGACCGCGGCCAAGAATGTCTCGCCCAGCCAACGAATCGGGAAGCGTGTCGGCCTGAATCGGAAAAGCGGTTTTCTTGTCATCAGCAGCAAGCACGCGAACCAGCGGACCAGGAACGCCGAGTTCGGCGAATGTCAGCGGGCGTTCCTCTTCCTCGCCCATCGCTTCAGAAGCGGCTGCGAGGGTATCTTCATCAAAAACGGTATCGGGCACAATGGCCTTTCATGTCAAATATTACGCACGTTGCGCAAACCTAATAACTGTAGCCTATGCCCGATACTTTTTCTTACGTTCCCTCAATCCTTCATATCCGTTATGTTCACGCCGGATTGCGGTTGATTTCGATATCGGTGACGGTCAGATTCGCTTCGTTGACCAGATTGAACAGAATCACTTCGGCCAGTTGGTTGGCACGCATGAAGGTATGCTGCTTTTCTTCCGAAACGTAGTCATGGCTGTCACGGTAGAACGGGGTGTCGATGCCACCCGGATAGACACCCACGATTTTCACACTGGTCCCCTTGTATGCGGCCTGCAAACTCTTGGTGTAGCCCTTCTCACCCCACTTGGTGGCGCAGTACACGGATTCGTTGGGGTTGCCTCGCGTTGCCGCAGTAGACATGACGTTGGCGATTTTGAGATCCCGCTCACCGTCCGCTTTCAGCGTTTCCACACTCCACAACACCATGCCTTTCAGACCCTTCAGGCACTTGTCCACATCGGCCGCCTCGTATGCGGTCGGGACTTTGAACGAAGGCTGCCCGGCATTGTTGATCAGCAAATCGATATGACCGATTTTCGAGATTGCGGCAACAGAGTTCTTCACGAACGATTCGTCGGAAATATCGCCCACAAAAGCTCTGTATTCGTCGGCAGCAAAAGTCTTTGACAACTCCGCCTGACGTACGCCATTGAAATCAATACCAGCAACGAACCATCCTTTGGCGATCAGCTGTCGAGTCAGCTCATATCCCAATCCAAGCGCGGAACCGGTCACAATCGCAATCTTCTTTCCTGCTGCAGTGCTCATCATACCTCCCTTGCCGCATGCGCATTCACTTACACGCACCATCATAAAACCTGCTCAACGCAACACATTGATCGATTGACGAAATATGTTGGAACGTTTGCATGAAAACACATACAAAAAGAACCCGCCGGCCATAAGACCGACGGGTCCGATACGGCTGATTGCCGTCCGTCACAGAATGTCCGGATCGTCCTTGGCAATGGTGCCGGTAGCCTTGCCGATGGCCTTCAGGCCGTGGTAGGCGACGAGGACCACGATGGTGCCGATGGCGATGCCGTTGAAGGAAATGCCATTGAAAGCGAACGCGAACTGGCCGATGGCGATGATCATGGTGATCGCGGCAACCATGATGTTCAGCGGCTTGTCGAAGTTAACCTTGTTCTCAACCCAAATACGAATGCCGACCATGCCGATCATGCCGTACAGCAGGGTGGTCACGCCACCGAGCACGCCAGCAGGAATGGTGTTGATGATGGCACCGAACTTCGGGCACAGGCTCAGAATCAGCGCGAACGCGGCGGCGCACCAGTATGCGGCGGTCGAGTAGACCTTGGTGGCTGCCATCACACCGATGTTCTCACCGTACGTGGTGGTGCCGGAACCGCCGCCGAAACCGGCGATGGTAGTACCAAGACCGTCGGCGAACAGGGCGGTGCCGATCTGGTCGTCATAATCGCGGCCGGTCATCTGGGACACGGACTTGACGTGGCCGACGTTTTCGGCGATGAGCACGAGCACGACTGGGATGAACATCGGCAGGATGGTGAAGTCGACCTGCGGCCGGGCGGTCAACGGTGC
>OGRI01002956.1_pt1 | contig 11360 bp, 8 predicted proteins | sample 1553391 | NCBI WGS metagenome assembly OGRI01 (sample SAMEA2580052, study PRJEB22360) | human gut metagenome | reverse complement strand
CAAGACACGGTGGCAGCTGGTGCTCTTTGGTCTGGTCAACACGGCGCTGCACTACTTTTTCTTTTATCTGGGCGTATCCAATTCTCCCGGCGGCCGGGCGTCTATCCTGGACAGCCTGGGCACTTTTCTGCTGATCCTGGCAGCCGCGGTGGTGTTCCGGGAAAAGCTCACCCTACGGTCAATTTTTGGCTGCCTGTTGGGGTTCTCCGGCATTGTGCTCATCAACCTGGGCAGCACCGCCGGGCAGTTCACCCTCTCCGGCGATGGTATGCTGCTGTGCAGCAGTGTGTGCGCCATGGCAGGTGGACTGCTGACCCGGGTGGTCACCCGCAAAATGGACCCGCTTGTGGCTACCGGCCATTCCCTGGCACTGGGCGGCGCGCTGCTGATCCCTGCCGGGCTGCTGATGGGCGCTCACCCGGTGGGTGTGCACCTCAAGGGACTGCTGATCCTGGCGGCGCTGGTGGCAGTGTCTGCCGTGGGTTTTTCGTTTTACAACCAACTGCTGCGCTACCACCCGGTGGGGCAGATTGCCATTTATAACGCCTTTATTCCGGTACTGGGGGTGGTGCTCTCCTGCCTGCTGCTGGGGGAGCCTTTCTCCTGGCGCTATCTGCTGTCCGGCGCACTAGTTACCATCGGGATCTGCGCCGTAAATTTGCCGGCAAAGGCAAGAATTGACAGCTAATGCCAAGTATGGTATGCTATGGGTGCAAAGTTCTGCACATTTTTTAAGAAAAGAGGAAGTACCAAATGGACCAATACAATCAACAAAACCCGAACCCTCAGGGCAATTATCAACAACCCTATCAGCCGCCCTATCAACCGGTGCCCCCGGCTTATGATCCCACCACCCAGGTGATGAGCATTGGCCAGTATGTGGGTATGTTCATTCTCTCCTCCCTGCCGGTGGTGAATTTGATCTGCTGGATCGTGTGGCTGTGCAGCCCCAACACCAATAAGAACAAAAAGAACTTTATTTGGGCCAACATTATTATGTGGGTCATCTCCGTAGTGGCAGTGTCGCTGTTTTATGCTTTCGTCGGCACCGCCACTCTCGGCGCCCTGTCCTCTCTGTGACCCGGATTAAAATCGTCCCAAGCCGACAAACCCGTTGATGAACTGACATCAGCGGGTTCTTTTTTTGTAGGAAATGTATGAAGTTGGTACTTTTATTCGGCGCAGCCCAAGGTGGGGTTTGACTTGCAACAAAAAGCCACCGATCATCGGTGGCTTTCTGCTTTGCTATTCGTCGTAATCCTCGATTTCCTGTTCTTCCTCTTGTCTCTGTTTTTCCCGGGCTTCTTCCCGCTTGGCTTTGCGGGATTTGATGATCCCTGCAACCAATGCAATCACGGCTGCTGTGGCTAAGGCAATGGCAAGATAAATTAAAATATTCGCTACGGTAGAGCGGTGCGTAGGCGCCACCGCTGCGGTGTATGTATCGTCGGTGAGCACGGCTGTGCCGCCGGTTTGTACTGGCAGTTCTTCCTCCGTATCACCGGGGCTTGTCCCGCCGGTGTACGCAAACTTTCTCCCTGTTTGGGCGCTGCTTTTCCGAGCGCTTTTGGCCGTGTGGGGCACTGTGCCGGTGTAGGTGAATTTGGTGGTGGTCTCTTTTTTCTTTTTCGTTGTGGTTTACCGGGTTGATTGCTTTGTCCCGACGCGCGCATTGCGACTTGCAGTCGTCTTTTCCGGCAAAGTGTAGTCGAAAGCAGCGCGCTCCAAAAGGCAAATGCCCCGCTCGCCGCAGTTATAATCCAGCCGCACCGTCAACGGCCCGCACAGGCTTTTATCCAGCGCAATGGCAAAGTAGGCATTGCCGTCTGCGATGCCGTAACCGCCGCTGTTTTCCAGTATCTCCACCTGCATATTGCAGCCGCTGGCAATGCCGTCGTAGCTTTGCAGCGCCTTGTCTGCGCCGGTTGTAAATGTAAATTTCTTAGTGGAGAATTTGGCAGAGGACACCTGCAAATTCAGCGCAACGGCGGCGGTATTCGCCCCCGGCTCCACCTGCTGATCTTGCATACTCACCGCAAAATACAGACAATGATTGTCCGTGTCGGCATAGATTTGGTAATAGCCCATCGCACCATCCGCCCGGAATTCTGTAACCGGCACATTCTGCCAAGGCTCCCGGGTCAAGTAGGCGCTGTCCACCGCCGGCGAAGCTGCATAGGCCGGCACCGCTGCCCACAAAAGCGCCAAAAGCGCCGCCAACACAGCCAAAATCCGCCGACCCATAGTCATACCTCTTCTCTCTCTAAAAAACTTTCTAACTAGTTTCATTCTACCCATTTCCCCCTTTTTCGTCAAGGGATTTGGAGAATTTTTTCTGTTTTTCGCCACAAAAAACAACCACCAGCAATAAATCCACACAAAAAAGGCTCCCGCAAAAGCGGAAGCCTTAAATGCATTATCGTTTTTACCTGCAAGTCATCGGGCACCATTTACTCCCATTCGATTCAAGGTTTTGCAACCGTAACATTTTAGCACAGGTAATATTGTTCACATTGTCCCGGCTATCAGTATTATCTAATACCTATTGCCTATAAATTTTTCTGTTGCCATATTGTTGCCATTAATATAACACAAGCAACACTAGAATTCAATGCTTTAAATTAAGAAATTTGTATTATCGTTTAGATTAGCCATAAATTGTGAATATGTATATATGTTATTAGCTCCAACTACCGATGTCAGGAAATTATTTAAATCTTGATTAACAGGAACGGTTATAAATATAACCAATCTTTTCTTTGGTCTCGAACAACAAACATAAAACAAATTACGATTTTTTTCATATGTTGCTTTATCTTCGTCAGGAATACTGATAGTTCCATTAATCATAGGTGCGTATTTTTCAAATTGGTATTGATTCCACCCCTTGCTTATTACAAAAACTACATTATCGTATTCTTCGCCTTTTACACCATGCTCTGTAGAAAAATCTGAATCAGGATATAAAAATTCAATTGCAGATAAAAACTGACTGTACTCTATATCCAAAACATCCTTTATTGACGAAGAATTATAAATAGTATCAGGTGCACTATTATATAATTCCATATAGCCTTCAACATTAGGAGGTATAGGTATTAATCCAAATGACTTTACCGCATTTAGAACATCAATCGCTTTTTGCTTTCTTAATTCACCGATATTTATTTCAAAATTTTTCCATTTTGATTTTTCTGCTTTAGTTTTAATTGGATATTGTTTTACCCCAAGAGAGTCAAATAACAACTGCATATTGTTCATGCATAAAGCCTCATATATTGGTTCAATAGTATTCATGAAAAATAACAAGAACGGATCTTGTTTATCTCTCAATCCTTCGTCAATTATGTCTAATAATTTTCTATACCCTTGTTGAGCTGCTAAAACCTTATGTGTAATCATTAATATTTTTAAAGTTTCTTCACTTGGGACAGAAGATTTAATGGAATCCTTTAACTTATCAATTCTCTCCTTTATTTCATCAACAGGCAAATCATCTTTAAAATATCCTCTTGTACGACGTGCTCCAGTATAATCATCACAAGTTACAACTACAACTTGACCTTGAAAGTCATCTATTGCAGATTTTTGTGGCAATTCAGGACGAAGATTGTTTAATAATTCAACAATTTTTGGAGCGGAACGAAAATTTGAACCTTTCTTTATTATTCTGATTTTTTCGTTTTCTATTAATCCACAAGCATTATTTGATTGATATATAGTTTGCCATGCATCGCCAAAAAATCCAAATTGTGGACCTTTTTCAGTGGAAATAAAATGCTCAATAAACTTATCAATAATAGGTTTATATGAATCTTGATATTCGTCTATTAAGATTAGCGGATATTTATCTGAAAATATTTTTCTAAATTTTGCATTATCTAAAAGTTTTTCAAATAGAATTAAAACATCATTATGATGCAAATATTGTATTCCGTCTTCAACATAACGGTGACCCAGTGTATAACGTATTTCTGTAACTTCAGAAAAATCTCCTTCAGTATTATTTAAAGATTCATCTTCTGAAATCAAATTTTTCAAAGCACCTTGAAACTGTTTAATTACACTCCATGCAAATGAATGAATCGTTGAAGGAATAATAAACGAATCACTTGACAATCGTTTAACAATCACATTTACTGCAGCATTAGTATATGTTATACAAATCACATTTTGATTATTTGAGCGATATTGGTTCCATTTATTGCTTTGAATCCATTCTATTGCTTTATTAAGAGAGTAAGTTTTTCCAGAACCTGCACCAGCTTCTACTCTAAAACTTACTCCATCTTTTAATGCTTCAATTATTTCTAAATCAACTTTATCAGCTTCAGATTTTGCTTCCAAATAATTACTACCAAGATTATTTTCACTCATATATTTTCTCCTTATGAAAGCACATCCTGATCATTAAGCCATACCAAGCCGTCTTTAATGTATTGTGGAACTTGATATTCAGGTTTTTCAAATATCAAGTTCAATGCAAAATCTGTTTTGCATTTATCGTCAAATTCAAGCATTTCTTCCGTACAACCCTTATTTATACCATATAATGTGCGGTTAGCATTTTTGATAGCTTCTTCTAGCGATCTTCCGCATAATCCATTTTCTGATGTTTGAAATTCTATATGACATTTTCCTATCGTTTTTTCTTCATTTGACAAATCCAAAACATCCTTCAAAATTGGCTTATATGTTTTCGGTAGTCCCTTAGCAGACTTAACCCACCATTTTATAGTGGAATTAGATGTTTTTGTTGCCGTACTAACATACGCTTTTTTTCGTGTGTCACTTACAGAGTCTATGTCGGTAATCACCAAACAAGGAACATCTAAAAATTTGACAAATGGAATAAAAATATGTGCATATGCTCCACCAATCTCAATAATTGTATAATATTGAGCAGGTAATTTATATGTTCTTGATGAAAACAAATTTTCTTTGTCACATTTAGAAATCATATCTGGCAACAGTATGCGTTCAGCAGCACCCTCGACAAAAATAACTTTGTCAGCAAAGAACATATCACAACGAGTTAAAGTTAAGTATTTCTTTATAAAATCATAGTTTTCTTTATTAGTATCAGCAAACTGTTTTAAATCCTTGTATATTACACCATTTAGAGTCTTTTGTGCATAGCGAATTTTTGAGAATTCAACAGTATTTGCAATGTGTGCTGAATGCGAAGTAAGAAAAGTTTGAATATGTATAGATGCTATTTTTTCAAGGTATTCTTCTATATATTCAGCAAAACAATTTTGCATTTGAGGGTGCATATGTGACTCTGGTTCCTCAATAAATAACAATGGAATACACGCAGCACCACTTTGTTCAACTTTTTTAGCGAAAGCTGCTAACAAAAATTGAATTTTAATCAAATTCTTATAACCTAAACCATTATGAGAGCTAGGAAGGGTTTCTTGATTTGTATCTGTTTTATATGCTAATTTCGTTTGGTTTTTGATTTGCTCATCTATACTTAATTTTGTAGTAACTGCTAGTTGTAGTTCTTCACGATTTGGATAACCAAATCCAACTGCTTTTTGAACGACCTTGCTTAATAAATCATCACTTTGCTTTTGAACATTTTTATTAGCATCTTCCACAACCTTTTTTAGTTCTTTTATTTCTTTTTTAACATCTGGGTCTAAATCATCTTCTTCAACATTGAAATAACCAGTTATTAAAGCTTCTAAAGAATTGTCATTTTGATTACCATCTTCTCCCAATACTCTTTCAGCAGGAATCAAATAAAACGGAAACAGCTTTTCTAATTCAGATAAGCTTTTTAATTGTCTTTCATCTGCATTATTAGGGTTTACAGCATAGATTGATAGTCCAAACATTCTAGCAAAGTTCTTGCTGAATGTGGCTATTATCTCATCATCATTTAGAGAAAATTCTTTTTCCTTATAACAACATGGTTCCATTAATTCCTTAAAGCTTTTCTCATCCATTTTAAAAGCATATTCCGCATGAATCAGAGCAGTAGTAATTGATTCGTCAACATCTATAATGAATGGAGATAATGCCCCCAGATAAGCATCTTGAGGGTCAAGGCTATAATCAACAAAAAAGTCAACAGAAATAACATCTATTTTTGACTTAAAATCATCAAATGTTATTTCGCCATTCATATATTCTTTGACACGAGAATATAAATCGTTCCTTTTTTCTAAAGGATAATCATCATAAGAAAACGACTTTCCATTAATTATTTTATCAATACAATCAATGAATGAGGTTTTTGCGGTATTATTACGTCCAACGATCAAAGTTGTGTTTTCATCAACTTCTAACTCTGCATCAATAATCAATCTGAAATTTTTAATTTTAATGTTCGATAATCTCATCTTTACTCCACTTTTAAAATATATGTAATCAAAATTTTACCATCAGAATACAAGAACAACTTTATAAATTGGATTTTTCTAACTTAGCATATGATAACTTTTTTTGTGCTGAAATATAGTCACTCATATATTTATAATCAATGTTTCCATTATCATCAACAGGCAACTCAACTTCCAATGAATTACAAATATCTCTTGTTAATTTTGTTGACCAATCATACCATTTACCAACAGCTTTTTTAAATGCAACTATAAAATACAACATTGAATTTTCATTCCAAAGTTCTGGATTCCAAGGATACATCCCTTGAATATGAGAATATCCAATAAAATCATCTGGTTGATAAAACACTGTATCGGCTCCAGTTGTCGTATCACTAAAAGTGATTATACCACCTTTCTCTGTTGGTTTTAAATCAACATAACCTCCAATACCATTATTCACTGAAGAATTTGATATAACTGGTGTGCAACCTATTGTAGCATATAGTTTATCATTAGTTAATCCATATGATTTTGTAGGATGTATATCAAATAATACATCCACCCTTTTGGAGCTAGTTTTTTGTTTTCTAAATAAAACATCCTTTTCAAATTCCGACAACGAACTGTTTAATTGTAGCTTGCTGGCTAACGCACACAATTTATCATTATAGCTTTTTTTCATATTGAGAATTTGTTTCTTCATATATTCATAATCAGGAGTGTTTTTATCTATTGCTGGTAAAGAAATAAAAGTGTTTTTTAAAACTGTCTTAGTTGCTTTATCGCTCCAAGTAATAATTTTTGATAATGTTTTACGTATAGCAGTTATCAAATATAATGCTGTATTTTCATCTAAATTCGGTGATTGTAACACACTTGTAGCACCATGCCCATCTTTTAGATAAAATGGTGTTTCTAGATAAACAATATTACCATTATTTGAATGAATGAGTATAGTTGGTTTTCCCTCTTTATTGTTTAAAACATCATCACACAATGATAAATATGAGATTATTCCATTGTTAATTGTAGCTTGTCCATAAAAAGGATATTTTTCCATCTTATGGTCTTCTAATGAAGATATTTTCAGTGGATCAATTTCTTTTTGAGATTGCCACTGAAATAGCTTATCTAATTTAAAATCACAAAATTTCATTACTAACCTTCTTTCAACATTGAAGATAACTTCCAACCTAAGTATGAATTTATCGTTTCTTTAAAATCTTCTTCCTTAGGTACAATATCGAATTTTGCATGTTTCATGAAAGTCCAATCATCTCCATTCAACGTGATTGGTTCTTCAACATAATCCTCTCCTGTATAATAATTTGTTTGTGCTTTACCATATAATACTAAATCTACAATTTCGTCGTAACGTTCAATTGCATGATCAGTATTTTTTAAATTGGCATTAGCACCTGATCTTTTTCTGTTTTGCCTGGTGTATCCATCGTTTGAGAAATTAATAAATTTTACATTTTTCTTTACATTGTGAGGAATCCCTATATCAAACACATATATTGCTGTTTGAACACCTGCTTTTCCACAAAATATATCTGACATATGAATACTTGCAACAAGCGTATTGTTCTCAAGAATATCTTTAGTATAAGGCAATCCACTGCCACTACCTGCATTTTCTTGAATTAAAATCACAGCTCTGCCACCATTCATTGATTCAAGTGCCTTTTTTACAAAAATCATTCCCTTACCATCAGCCGAATAAGGTGGATTTAATAGGAATACATTTGCAGGGAACTTTTTCCCCTTCAATTCTCCTTGTTCATAAATACCTTCATAATCACGCAAGCTATCTTTATGAACTATATTTGACGAACCATCACCCATTAAAATCATATTCAATACAGCTAGCAAATAAATATCAGAGCGTTTTTCAATTCCTAATAAATGTTCTTCCTTTATTTCTTTTATCTTTTCTTTTAATTTACTAGGACTATTTATACGTGTTTCTGCATCTTTTATCATTAACTTCATTGAAGAAACTAAAAAGCCGCCTGAACCTGTAGCATAATCCCAAACATAGCTATTCATATTAACCTGTGCTAATTTAGCCATAAGTTCCGTAACATATCTAGGAGTAAGCACAACATCATTTTTAGCACTATCAGGAATATCAACCCATTCGTTTAAAACATTGAATAGTTTTCCTGTGAAATCAAGATGTTTTGCAGAAGTAAAAATTGGCATAATATCTCTTCTTACAATAGAATATATACTTTTAAGTTTACTTTCGGTTTTCACCACAGCACCGTCATCATTTTTCACTTCAACAGGTTTCCATAAATCCGAATAAATAAAAACCCTTGATAAATCATTGACTATCATTTCACGTTTCTCATCAGGCAAATTCTTTTCTGATAGGAAATCGCTTATTTTATCAATGATTTTTTTACCATCATTAGTTCGTTTACCTGTTTCTCCTTTTAAATCAGTGGTTTCTAACGGTGAAACTTTATTTTCTACACCTAAGCCAGCCATTATCATACCAGCAACCAATTCAACCCTAGAACCTACTCCAATTTGAAGATCATCTTGCATTGTCTGATTTAATGTCTTTAACTTATCTTCTATTTCGTTTTCATATTCTTTTGACTTTTGTTCAATTTCTTCATCACTTAAAGAAAGCGAATCAATCTCATCAATAAATTGATCTATATTTTCATTATACAAAAAAGACAAGTCAGAATATTCGCCTATCTTTTTTGGAATACAATAATTATCTGCAGATACATAATAAACACCAAATTCTGTAATAATGTCAGAGCCAGCATAAAACCCATTCATACCAATAGCAACAACTTCTTTGTAAGATAATGTGTTTGCAATAATTGCATTTGCATAATGAATAGCACCATTAACAGCATATTTAGAAATATTACTGAATTTTGGTTCATTGTTTTTATTGTAGTTATCAATTTGACCCTCTTTATTAAATTTTACTAAATCACCATTTATTCCTTTAACTTCAATAACAACTGGAATCTTTCGCATGCTTTTTGTGGTAATAAACACCTTTATGTCTGGCATATTACCACCTGAACCTCCGCTTTTTGATGGTGCTTTTTTTAATGCATCTTCTATTTCTGCATTTATATTTTCCGTTTTTGTGAAATGCACAACTTTTCCTTCATCAAGTTGTTTTTTTCCAATTTCTTCTATTCTTTCTTCAATACTTTTTTTACTTCCCATAATTGCTCCACCTTTCAAATTAATTTATATGTCATTTATAATTTTATCAATTATATTTTGAATTTGTTTTTCCGTTAATTTTAAATCGATTATTTTTCTAATTAACTTTCTTGTGTTTTTACTATTTGTGATTATTTTTGCTAAATCCTTTGCTACAACTCTATCATCTGGGTAGCACTTCGCAGCTAAATCATCAAATTCATCTGGGGGATGACTTTCCGACTCTAAAGCTTTTTTAATTTTATTTTGAACTTTTATAGAAGGAAGTCGTTTATCCTTTTGAATATCAGATAAATGTGTAGCTGAAATATTCAACTCGTCTGCAAGCTCTTTCGCAGTATTAAACTTATCACTATCTGATAACGCTTGTTTAATTAACTCTCCATACGTTTTCAAAAGCATTCCTCTTATCTTTAGTTATTATCATATATGCTTATTCGCTTATGAGCTAATTTTAACATTATCAACATGCGATGTCAATAATATTTATAAATATAGATTGACCTATAACATTACAGGTGTTATTATTTATTTAGACAAAGTCGAATTATGAACATTAGGATTAATTTATGGCACAGAGAAGACCAACTATTGTAAAAGGAAATACTGTAACTATATATAAAATGGATCACCCAGCTTGTGTATCTTCATTCATTGTGAATATGCAGGCTGCTATTAGGTATGCCTTAAAGCAAAAAATCAAATCGGTTGAGGTTATTTGTCTTTGTGCAAGAGAGCATATATTCCCAGATGCTTGTTTACCAATTTCTGCATTGATACAAGAATTTAAAATCATTTATAATATTGAAATTAATGTTACAATAAAAAATAATCATTATTTGGAAATATGTAATTTTATAAATCCTCTAAATCTACCTGTTGAGAAAATCAATAAATTTAGAAATCCATTAAACAAAATATTTGTCTATGAAGCAGATAATAGCGATAGCCCACAAGCTGTTGCATTAAATCAAGCCTTTGGAGATTGTATTAGCAGAACTGTGGAATGTAAAAAAGGCGTTTTAGGCGGACTAACTTGGTGCATCTATGAGATTATGGATAATGTACTTTTACATAGCAAAAGCAAACGCGGATATGTTATGGCACAATATCATACTACAACGCAAAGATTAGCTATTTGTGTATATGACTGTGGTATAGGAATATATAACTCGCTTTCAAAAGGAAAAACAAAACCAGAGTCCGAAATTGATGCAATCAGACTTGCAATTCAAGAGGGCATTAGCGACGGTCAAGGTCAAGGTAATGGCTTATATGGACTATCTCAAATAATTAATGTAAATGGTGGCAGGCTTGTTATATCTTCCGGCAAGTCAACTCTCATGTACAAAAACGGTGAATTTACAGAATGGACAAATAACCCAATAGTTTCAAACGAACATCGTGGTACAATTGTTGATTTCCAAGTCCATTTAACTCACGAAATCGATCTGAAAGAAGCCCTAAAAAGTATCGGAGGAATTGATGATTTTGATATAAGAATTGATGAAGATATGGCACAAGTTGATAGTGATTGGCTTATATATAATGTTAAGGAATATGCAAACGATACAGGCACAAGAGCTTCTGGAAAAGAATTGCGTTTAGATGTTACAAATATCATAAATCGTAAAGATGCTCCAATGATTATTGATTTTTCAAATATTGATATTAATAAACGAATCAATATATTTATGTATATTGTAAAAACACGGTACACTACCGTTGCGCTATTCTTGAAGTATTTTAGTTTTCTGTTGGCTCAAAAAAGAACTCCGGTTCCAAATATGACCGGAGTTCTCTGACTTTATA
>OGRI01002951.1_pt1 | contig 11375 bp, 6 predicted proteins | sample 1553391 | NCBI WGS metagenome assembly OGRI01 (sample SAMEA2580052, study PRJEB22360) | human gut metagenome | reverse complement strand
CAATTATCTATCAAAGGAAGGTATGTATGCGAAAATTAAGCAAAAAATGGAAACTTTGGGGACTTTTTTTGATCTTGATGTTTTTTGCAGCCGGAGCGACTGTACACACAACTGTAACGGATGTACAGGCGGCAACCAAGAATGGTTTTAAAACAGAAAGCGGGAAGTCCTATTACTACAAAAATGGAAAGAAAGTAAAAGGTTGGCTTACTCTGAACAGAAAGAAGTATTACTTCAATGCCTCTACAGGAGTTCAGGTAAAAGGCTGGGCAAAGGACAGCAAGGGTAAACGCTACTTCTATAATGCCAATGGAGCTAAGGGCTATATGGCAACAGGCTGGCTGACAGACAGCAAGAAGAATACCCGTTACTTTAATCCGTCTACCGGTTATATGACAACCAAGTGGGCAACCATCAGCAATAAGAAATATTATTTCTACAGCGGCAATGGTGTTGCAGCCAAGAGTACGTTTCTTACAGATTCCAAGAACGTGACCAGATATTTTACAAGCAAATGCTTTATGGCCACCGGCTGGGCAACAACATCGACAGCGAAGAAACGCTATTTTGACCCGAGCACAGGTGCTATGTATACAGGCTTCAGGAAGATTGGAAGCTATACATATTATTTCTATAAATCAAAGAAGTCCAAAGGCATTATGGCCACCGGATGGGTGTCCAATATTACCAGCGGAGTGAAATACTATTTTGACCCGTCTACCGGTGTTATGGCTACAGGAACCAAGACCATTGACGGAGTGCAGTACACATTCAGCAGTTCCGGAGTTCTTCAGTCCAGCGGCAGCAATCCGAATACAACAACTCCTTCAAGTTCCAGGACGATCAAAAATTTCCTGGCCAATGCCCTGAAACCGGTAGGACAGACGCTTTATGTATGGGGCGGTGGACATAACTGGTCAGATGCAACCAGAAAAGGTGTAAGCTCCAAGTGGAAACAGTGGTATGATAATAATTCAAGTTCTTATAACTACAGAAACTATATGGACCTCAGTGAATCTACAGAACAGAAGGGCCTTGACTGTTCCGGTTATGTAGGATGGTCTGTATACCAGATCATGCAGAGTAAATCAGGTGGAGTGAATTATACAACTGTTTCCGGAGATATCGGTTCCCTGTATTCTGGCAGGGGAATGGGAAGGATCATTTCCCAGTCAACGCTGTCAAGTTCAAACTGGAAACTTTATCCTGGAGATATCGGATATAACGATGGACATACATGGATGGTTCTTGGTCAGTGCGCAGATAAGAGTGTTGTGATTCTGCACTGTACGCCGAATGCAGGCGTTCAGATTTCCGGAACACCGACACCGGATGGAACATATGGAAGCCAGGCAATCAAGCTTGCAGAGCTTTACATGGCCAAATATCCAGGATCCAGCAAATATGATTATCACGAATCAAGTGGTAACTATATCCGTAATGGTGCTTACTTCAGATGGAACAGAAGTACACTTTCCGATCCGGATGGATACCTGAACAAGACCGCAAATCAGATTCTTGCAGACCTGTTCTGATTAGGCAGGAAGAGAAGTACCCGAAGAAATTTCTATGTAATAATTAAATAAGATTAAGAGAAGGAGAACCTGTAAAATGCAGAGTTCTCCTTCTTTAATGTCAAATTCATTAATAAATGTTACAGAATTTTAAACTAAATAATAGAAAATCCTTGCAAACCAGAGAACACTGTGTTAATATATAAAAAGATTGAAACAAGATATTGCGGAAATGTTACATTGATTTGCTGAAATGAAAGAACAGCAGAAATGAGTAAACGAGGGCAGGTGATATGTGATCTGCCGAATAATCAGAATTCAAAATCAGATTGCGAGGGTGAACAGTCATGAAGAAAAGAATATTATGTCTGACACTGGCGCTCCTCATCAGTGGAGCACAGGTAGTTAGCGTAAGTGCAACAAGAGAAGATGAGGCAGCGCTTCAGCAGGAAATGGATGCAACCAATGAACAGCTGAATGCAACTTATTCCAGATTGGATGAGCTTTCCGCACAGAAGTCACAGATCGAAGGCGAGATCTCCACTCTTGATGCCAATCTTGTAAACGTGATGGTTTCGATCCAGACACTGGAAGGAGATATCTCCAATAAAGAAGCCGACATTGCATCTACACAGGCCAACCTTGAGAAAGCCAAGAATGCCAAGACCAAACAGTATGAAGCAATGAAAAAACGTATTCAGTATCTTTACGAGAAAGGCGGAGACGACGCATGGTTCCAGATGATGCTGAATGCAGAGAACCTGTCTGATCTTCTTACAAAAGCTGAGTACACACAGAAGACATATGAGCAGGACAGAAAGAGCCTTGAGAAATATTCCAACACCATTCAGCAGGTAGCTAACCTGGAAGCTCAGTACACACAGGAGAAGGCAGAACTTGAGGGAATGAAGCAGGAATATGAGGCAGAGTCCCAGAACCTTCAGGCACAGCTGGATGAGAAGCGTGCAACATCCGCAGATTATGACAATGAGATTGCTTATGCACAGCAGCAGGCTACAGACTATGCGAACCTTCTTGCAGAGCAGACTGCAGAGCTTCAGAGATTAGAGGCTGAGCGTATCGCCGCAGAAGAGGAAGCAAGACGTCAGGCGGAGGCTGAGGCAGCAGCAAGAGCGCAGGCAGAGGCAGAAGAGGAAGCAAGACGCCAGGCAGAGCAGGAAGCACAGCAGGATGAGGCGGACGAGAGCGAAGACGTACAGTACGATGAGGACGGCGACGTGATCGAGAATGCAGATGAGGATACTGCAGAAGATGACACCGAGGATGTGGATGAAGATGCAGACAATGGTGAGAATGATGATGCGTCCGAGGATACTGAGAATACAGAGGATAATGCAGACGCAGATTACGATAACAGCACAGACGCATCTGAAGAAAGTGCAGAGGACACATCTAATGCAGAGGATACATCTTCAGACAGTGACAGTTCTTCTTACAGCAGTGGTTCCGGATCTTCTGTTGTGAATTATGCTACACAGTTTGTGGGAAATCCTTACGTATGGGGCGGAACAAGTCTTACCAACGGTGCAGACTGCTCCGGTTTTGTACAGAGTGTATATGCCAACTTTGGTGTAAGCCTTCCGAGAACTTCCTATGAGCAGCAGAATGCAGGTACTGAGGTATCTTATGCAGATGCACAGCCTGGAGACCTGATCTGTTACGGTGGACATGTGGCTATTTATATGGGCAACGGACAGATCGTACATGCATCCAACTCTCAGGATGGAATCAAGATCAGCAACGATGCGACATACAGAACTATCGTTTCTGTAAGACGTCTTGTATAAGGCGAACAGACAACAGAAAATAAAAGTACAGCAGCCTGGCAGCAGTTTGCCAGGCTGTTTTTTTGCGTTTACAAATGTATCGGAAAAATATGATCAAAAATATGTAAATATGATGGAAATAGTATTGACATATAATTAACAGGGTGTTATTATAATGTCAGTATAATTCCATATTGAACATAGCAAGTGCTGAGGGCATCTGACAGTCATGGATTATCAGAAGCCAGCAGAAAAGGGAATCAGGTGTGAAACCTGAGCGATCCGGTCACTGTAACGGAGGAGCGAATCTCACAGTCCATTGTACTAGGTATGAGAAGGAGAGACAAGCCATGATCCCGGAGCCAGGAAACCTGCTTGTTATGGCGAGGTTAAACTTCCGTGTAAAGTGTAACAACCATTTCAGGGACTCCGCACCCCTGGGACGTTGTCTACTTTTTTACGAGAGTAGGCATTTTTTTATGGAATGCGCCTGTTCATATGAATTATACATGATTAAATGGCAGGCGATACTACTTCGGATTTATTCGTTCCCTCCGCGCACTCATGAACGGATTTTTTTCTACCCCGGGGTAGCATCGCTCCCTCTTATTAATTTTAAATGTATGATCTGTGAAAAATACTGTAATGAATTTTCAATGCTTTGTTATGTGAAGAGAAATTGATAATTTATTAGAGTATTTTTTTTATTTCGTCCTCTGATGGGTGGGATTGATGGAGACTGAGAAAACGGAATTATTCTGGAAAGATAAAAACTTGCAACAGGAGAGGAGAGGTAGCAATGGAGAAACCTTATTGGGAAGGGAAAGAATATTCTTATTTCAGCCATAAGAAATGTGAATTTTTTCCGTGTCATAAGAATGCAGATCCGGATGATTTTAACTGTCTGTTCTGTTATTGCCCGCTATATGCCCTGGGTGAGAAATGCGGTGGGAATTTCCGGTATACGGAAAAGGGAATTAAAGACTGCACAAACTGTATGCTTCCGCATAAGCGAAAAAACTATGGATATGTCACAGGAAAATACCAGGAACTGGCTGATATGATGAAAAGAGCAAAGGAAAGTATCAGCAAATAAGAGGAGAATGCGTCGCTGCTTAGAACGGAGTGAACAGTAACAATGTGTCAGATTAGCACAAATAAGAAAGAACGATTTTCATTGTAATACAATGCTTGTTCTGCTAGAATAAGGATAGCAAAAGAGAAGAGTCTGTAAGATTTTCAAGTCTGTTCTGAGTTAGTATATAAAGCATTTCACACACATTTTCCACACTTTTCACATGCACAGAAGAAAATGCATCACAGGCATTTGACGTCTTTTCCTGGCGACATTTTCTTGTCGGCAGAGCTCTGCATTTCTACATAGAGCCGTCGGAAAACAGGGAAAATTCACTGTTTTCCGACGGTTTTTGTCATTGATCATGGTTGAAAAACAAAAAAGATACTGATATAATGATATTATATTTACGCAAGGGAGTTAACTACTACATGAAAAAAAGAAATACAGCGATACGCGCATTGTCAGTTTTTCTGGCTTATTCAATGGTTTGTACATCGGTACCCGCTGCGGGTCAGGAAATGTTTGGATCCGGAGTCAACAGAGAGACAGAAGAAAATACATCAGATCTGAAAGAATTTCAAAGTTCACAGGCAGATGAATTTGGAACAGATACGGAATCTGATGCAGAATTGTTCGGAAGCGATGATGCAAAACAGGAGTTCCAGGATGGAGAAAACTCAGAAGAGGGTACAGACGGAATCAGGTATATTAAGGGCCGTCCGTTGACAGAAGAGGAAAGAAAGGAAGAACTGGAACCCTTTAAAAATTTAAAACCTTTGGATCCGGGAATTGAAGTGGAGAGTGATCTGACATCAGTTTATGCTGCATATGGAAACAGGGAGGCTGCATTTCCATCTTCCTATGATGCCAGAAAGGAAGGATTAGTTACGCCCGTAAAGAACCAGAATCCATTTGGAACCTGCTGGGCTTTTGGTATGGCAGCAATCATGGAGACTTCGCTTCTGGCACAGAACAAAGGAACCTACGATCTGTCAGAAGAACATTTATCATACTTTTTCTCCAACAGACAGAATGATCCTCTTGGAAATACCCCTGATGATAAGAATTATGTACTGGGAAATTATCACGTGATAGGAGGTAATGATCACCTGGCGGCGATTTATCTCAGTACATGGTCGGGAATGACCACAGAGGCCGATGTACCATTTCCTACGGATTCTTCGCATCAGCAGGATCTGACTGTACAGATTCCGGGAAGTAAGGCTTATAATTCAGCGGCATATCTGAAAAATGCATCTGTTTCCCAATACAGTGAGGAACGTATGAAAGAAATGCTGCTGAATGACCATGCAGTATCCATTATGCTTTATATGAAGGAAAGTTATGTAAATCCGGACACAGCTGCATATTGTTATCCTGTTGGAAAATCAAATTCGACTGTAATTAATCATATTGTGACAGTGGTCGGATGGGATGATACGTATTCAAAGGATAATTTCCTTCCTGTTTCCAATGTAACATCTGATGGTGCGTGGATCATCAAAAACAGTTGGGGGGAGAAGAAAGGAGACGGAGGATATTACTATCTTTCTTATCAGGATCCCAATATCAGTAAACTTGTAAGTGCAGAGGCAGTGGCTGCTTCGGATCAAAAGTACAGGAATAATTATTTTTATGATGGTTCTTCAGCACTTTCAGTGATTCCGATACAGGCGGGACAGTCAGTAGCAGCAGTTTATGAGACAACTGCAGGAAAGGGAAAAGCAGAAGTCCTGGGGGAGGTTAATCTTGTTACAAACAGTGACAATGCCTGTTACAAAATTCAGATATACACCGATCTGACAGATCCATATGACCCGGAAAGCGGGACCGCTGCATATGCTGCTCCATATGAGTTTGAACAGCCAATCGCAGGTGTACAGACTATCAGTGTACCAGAGGTGGTTTTGAAACAGGGAAGCAGATATTCTGTTGTGATCACAAACAGTGGGATTGAAAAAATCAGCTTTGGAGTGGAAGCAAAGTCCAGTTATGGGAACTGGTTTACCTGTACGGCGGGGATAGAAACAGGGCAGACATTCTATAAGGGTGCATCGGAAACGGCCAGGTGGACAGATGGAAAGACGAAAAACTGGACGGCAAGGATCAAGGCACATACAAGGACCCTGAATCAGTCATGGGTGCCGGATACACCGGTATTTCAGGTGAAGGCATATAATTCCGGATATAACCTTATTTCATGGGAAAAAGTTTCCGGAGCTACAGGATATTATGTGTACAGAAAACCTGCAGCAGGTGGGAAGTGGTCCAAAATTGCAGATGTCGGGACATCGGAATTAAAATATAAAGATAGTAAGGTTACGGCTAATGCATCATACCGTTATACAGTAAAAGCATATTATGAAGCATCCGGAAAAAGATATTCAGGTAAATATAAAACCGGCGATGTGATTAAAGCAGCACCTGCAGTGCAGAAGGTTACTTCTGTGAAATCTGAGAAAAATGGAATCCGTATCCGGTGGAAGCCTCAGAAAAAATGTGACGGCTATTATATTTACAGAAAGAAAAAAGGTGGTTCCTATCAATTGATAAAGAAAATTTCCAATGGAAATAGTTCTTCTTATCTGGACAAAAAAGCACAAAAAGGTGTATCATACTATTATGCGGTAAAAGCATATGTTAAAGAGCCATATGGAAATACATACAGCAAATATAAAAGTTCATCTGCTGTAAAAAGAAAATAAGAAATGAAGGAAAGAGATTATGAAGAGAAGGTTTGGAGGAACAGTAATAGCAATGGTACTGTGCTTTATTCTGACAGTGGTTTCTGTTTATGCGGATGACGGAAAGGGTCAGAATCCGGATTATGTAACAGATTATTATATGATCGTACAGAGTACACAGGGCGGGGTAGATATTTATGATGAAGCAGACACTCAGAGTGTTAAACTGAATGACAGCAAGATTCCAAATGGAACTGCCATTCACGTTCTGGGTGAGAAGAATGGAGCAGACAATAAAAAATGGGCATATACACAGTACCATGGAATGAACGGATATGTTCCTATGGATGATCTGGATCCGGCTTCCAGAGAAGAAGCTGCCAATGAGGAATATCGTACTTTCGGAGGCAAAGATGTGGATTTCGAAGTAAAGGTTCATGGAAACGATGGAAGCGTATCGGTTTATAACGGACCTGGAGAGAAATTTGATCAGGTTTCAGGAACAGAGGGAATCGCAGATGGGACAACTGTACATATTTTTCAGTATGTTCAGGGAGAAGACGGAACAAACTGGGGGAAAACAGACACAGATGGTGTGACACAGGGATGGCTGAATCTTGATCGTGATACAGATTACGTAAATGAAAATGTATCCGCAGATGCACCGGAGGCTACAGGCACATCAGGAAATGTTCCGGTGGCTGCTGTTACACCAACACCGGAAGCAACTCCAACTCCGAAAGCCACACCAACACCAGAGGTAACACCTACAGAAAAAGTGACACCGACACCGGAGGCAACACCTACAGAAGAAGCAACACCGACACCGGAGGCAACACCTACAGAAGACGCAACGCCAACACCGGAAGAAACAGAGACGCCTGCTTCGACAGAAGACAAGGAATCCGATGATAAGCAGAGTCAGAAAACATCAGGAAAGAATGTAAAAGCAGATTCAGGAATGAAGAATCCTGTAATCTGGATTAGTGGTATCGGGATTATTGTTATCATAATTTTACTTATTTATTTCCTGAAGAAGAAAAAGTAAGAGTTAAAATCATTAAAGAATGCCGTCGACGGCAGAGAACAGTTACAAAATAAACAGTGGAACTAAAAGAGCAGCGCATCGGATGATGCAGCTGCTCTTTTTAGAAAATGTGTGTGTATAATTGAGACGTTATGAGGAAACCTCAAATCAGTCTTAATTAACAAAAACTATTAATGTGTGTGCATATATAGTCTACAATTTTTTTGCAATTTAATCAAGATGGAATTTTATAGAACGTGATATATTTTTGAGGAAAGAGGCTATTCAGACTTTTTACTTGCGTAACTCTGGCGGGAAACGTATAATAGGAAAAAGCAATACTCGAGGGTGAGGAAAAGAGGATGAAGATAACAGAAGAACTGTTAAATGAGATGAAAATTAAGGATGAGAACTTTTCTGACGGTCTGATCAAGCCGGACGGCGATTACGTAAGAATACCCAGAGGACATCTTCATGGAATGATGGAATTGCTTCCATGGACAGAGAACGAAATCTGGAAAATGATCCCGGATGATGATTCTCCGCTGTTCTGGCTGATTGAGAAAACAGGATGCGTTCTTACGGATTATAATAATTCTATTGGCATAAAGATGACACCTGCTCAGCAGACAGTGTTTGATATGATGCGAAAACATGGGGTTCTTACAGATGATTATTACGATCTGACGAAACAGAGGGAGAAAGTAAGAGAAGCCAGAGAACAAAAAGAGAACAGGAAACAATAGTTAAGTGTATATGAATATATGGGAGTGCAGCGATGGAAAAGCATGCTCATTAAAGTCATCCGATGCAGAAAAAACAATATACGATATTAAAAAGCAGCATATCAGAGTTATGGATCATAACCTGATATGCTGCTTTTAACGTGTCTGAAGAAAAATGAAATGTCAATCATAAAAACAAAACAAAAACAACCAGAACAGAAGAAAAAACGAATAAAAAACAACATAAAAGTTCAGAATATACATGTTGATTTATGTTGACTTCACGATAGCCATAAGGTATAATGAATCTATATGAAAACATGGAGGATATTGCTGTCAGAATGATACCGGAATGTATTGGGGTCTGGTATGGGTGCAGCTTTTATTCATGAGAAAGGAGTAACATGGAAAAATTTCAAACATCAGATATTCCCAAGTCTCCCAGAATTCAGAAACTGGTAGATGCATTGTATGAACATATGCCGGTGATCGAATCAGCCAGAGCAAAGCTGATCACAGAATCTTATAAGGAAACAGAAGGAGAACCGATCATCACACGCAGAGCAAAGGCTTTTGCGCATATTCTTCATAACATTCCGATCATTATCCGTGACAATGAACTGATTGTCGGAAGCAGTACGATTGCGCCGAGGGGATGTCAGACATTTCCGGAGTTCTCTTATGAGTGGCTGGAAGCTGAACTGGATACAGTTGCGACCAGAACTGCGGATCCTTTTGAGATTGCTGAGGAGACCAAAGCCGAACTTAAGGAGGCAGATAAGTACTGGAAAGGGAAAACAACCAGTGAACTTGCAACTTCCTATATGGCACCGGAAGCAATCAAGGCAATTGAACACAATATTTTTACACCTGGAAATTATTTTTACAATGGTGTAGGACATGTAACAGTTAAATACTGGGAAGTACTGGAAACCGGTTTTGAGGGAATCATGGAGAAGGCTCAGAAAGAGCTGGATGGATGCAGTGTCGGTGACGGTAATTATGCAAGAAAGTCTCACTTCCTTGAGGCAGTGATTTTAAGCTGTAAGGCGGTGATCGATTATGCAGGCAGATATGCAAAACTTGCGCAGGAAATGGCGGCACAGACAAGTGATCCGGTAAGAAAACAGGAACTTTTTGTTATCGCAGAGAACTGCAGCAGGGTACCGGCAAAGGGTGCACAGAATTTCTATGAGGCATGTCAGTCATTCTGGTTTGTACAGCAGCTTCTTCAGATGGAATCCAGTGGACATTCTATTTCACCGGGGCGCTTTGATCAGTATATGTATCCATATTATAAGAAGGATATGGAAGCAGGAACTATTACCCGAGAGTTCGCACAGGAATTGATGGATTGCATCTGGGTTAAATTAAATGACCTGAATAAATGTCGTGATGCGGCTTCAGCGGAAGGATTTGCAGGATATAGCCTTTTCCAGAATCTGATCGCGGGTGGTCAGAATAAAGAGGGAGAGGATGTAACTAACGATCTTTCTGTTATGTGTATTCAGGCATCCATGCATGTGCATCTTCCGGCTCCATCACTTTCTGTGAGAGTATGGAATGGTTCTCCGCATGAATTCCTGATAAAGGCAGCCGAGCTTACGAGAACAGGAATCGGACTTCCTGCATATTACAATGATGAGGTGATTATTCCGGCACTGCAGAACAGAGGCTTATCTCTGGAGGATGCCAGAGAGTACAATATCATCGGATGTGTGGAACCGCAGAAAGCCGGTAAGACAGAAGGGTGGCATGATGCCGCATTCTTTAATATGTGCAGACCTCTGGAACTTGTTTTTTCGAATGGTATGGATAAAGGTGAGATGGTGGGAATCCCTACCGGCGATGTCACTCAGATGAAGACCTTTGATGAATTCTTTGACGCATATAAGAAACAGATGGAATACTGCATTTCTCTGCTGGTGAATGCAGATAATGCTATTGATGTAGCTCATGCGGAACGCTGTCCGTTACCATTCCTTTCCTGTATGATAGATGACTGTCTGAAAGAAGGCAAGTCTGTCCAGGAAGGTGGAGCTGTTTACAACTTTACAGGTCCTCAGGGATTTGGAATCGCCAATATGGCAGATGGACTTTTTGCAATCCGCAAACTGGTCTATGAGGATAAGAAAGTATCTATGAAAGAACTTAAGGAAGCTCTTGCATGGAACTATGATAAAGGACTGGATGCGCAGTCCGCCGGTGATATGACAGAGATGATCATGAAGGCAATGCAGAAAGCAGGCAGAAATGTGGATGCTTCCACTGCAGAAGGACTTCTGAAAACTTTCATGGGAATGAAACCGGGTGAACAGAAGACACAGAGATTCAAAGAAATCCACGATATGATCGATGAAGTTCCGAAATTTGGAAATGATATTCCGGAAGTTGATTATTTTGCAAGAGAAGTTGCCTATACATATTCCAAACCGCTTCAGAAGTATAACAATCCAAGAGGCGGAAAGTTCCAGGCAGGTCTGTATCCTGTATCTGCAAATGTACCGCTGGGCGGACAGACAGGAGCGACGCCGGATGGAAGATATGCACACACACCTGT
>OGRI01002949.1_pt1 | contig 11378 bp, 8 predicted proteins | sample 1553391 | NCBI WGS metagenome assembly OGRI01 (sample SAMEA2580052, study PRJEB22360) | human gut metagenome | reverse complement strand
ATTATAAATTAGCGGTTGAATGTGGGCGGGTGTGTGTGTTATAATAGCAGAGTTAATGTGGGTCAGTAGATACTGTACCCAAATTCCGCGAAAGGAAGATTTAAGAATTATGGCTTACAGAACCCATAACTGTAATCAGCTGACCTTTGACCAGCTGAACCAAACTGTTTCTCTGGCCGGGTGGGTAGATACCATCCGCGATCACGGCGGCGTGATCTTTATTGATCTGCGCGACGAGTACGGCGTGACCCAGGTGGTGTTCCACGACGACGCGCTGCTGAAGGGCGTTCGTAAGGAGAGCGTAATCTCCGTGACCGGTAAGGTCGTAAAGCGTGACCCGGAGACGGTGAATAAAAAGATCGCTACCGGCGAGCTGGAAGTGCATGTGACGGAAGTGACCGTGCTGGGCGAATGTACCCGCACGCTGCCCTTTGAGATCTCCGAGTCCAAGGACACCCGCGAGGATGTACGGCTTCAGTACCGCTTTTTGGATCTGCGTAATCCCCAGGTGCATGAGAGCATTCTCTTCCGCAGTAAGGTAGTCGCTTTTCTGCGGCAGAAAATGACGGAAATGGGCTTTACGGAAATCACCACCCCCATTTTGACCTGTTCCTCTCCGGAGGGTGCCCGGGACTATATCATTCCCTCCCGTAAGCACGAGGGCAAGTTCTATGCACTGCCCCAGGCGCCCCAGCAGTTTAAACAGCTGCTGATGACCTCCGGCTTTGACCGGTATTTCCAAATTGCGCCCTGCTTCCGTGATGAGGACGCCAGAGCGGACCGCTCTCCCGGCGAGTTCTATCAGCTGGATTTTGAAATGGCCTTTGCCACCCAGGAAGATGTGTTTGCCGTGGCGGAAGAGGTGCTGTATGACACCTTCACCAAGTTCTCTGATAAGGAAGTGACCCCGGCGCCCTTTGTGCGTATTCCTTACGCCGAGTCCATGCTGAAATACGGCACGGACAAGCCGGACCTGCGCAACCCGCTGATCATCCATGATCTGACTGAATATTTCAGTACCGTAGAGTTTAAGCCCTTTAAGGGTCGTCCGGTGCGAGGTATCGTGGTGCCGAACTGTGCAGGGCAGTCTAAGGGCTGGTACGAAAAAATGCTGGCTTTTGCTATGGACATTGGCATGAAGGGCTTGGGCTACATCACCGTTCAAGAGGACGGCAGCTATAAAGGCCCCATTGACAAGTTCCTGTCTCCCGAGAAGAAAGAGGAACTGCGCACCATGCTGGACCTGAAAACGGACGACACCCTGTTCTTTATTTGCGACAACATTCGGATCGTCAATGACCTTGCCGGTCAGATCCGTACCGAGTTAGGTCGTCGCCTGGATTTGATCGACAAGGATCGGTTCGACTTGTGCTTTATCACCGACTTTCCCATGTTTGAGCGGGACGATGACGGCAAGCTGATCTTTACGCACAATCCGTTCTCTATGCCCCAGGGCGAGATGGATGCACTGCTGCACCAGGAGCCCACGGAGATCAAGGCTTATCAGTACGACATTGTGTGTAACGGCGTGGAACTGTCCTCCGGCGCTGTGCGTAACCACCGTCCGGATGTGATGATCAAGGCCTTTGAGATGGCCGGTTATACTGCCCAGGATGTGGAAGAGAAGTTTGGCGCGCTGTTTAACGCATTCCATTACGGCGCACCGCCCCATGCAGGAATGGCGCCCGGCGTAGACCGGTTGATTATGTTGCTGCGGGATGAGGACAACATTCGCGAGGTAATCGCATTTCCTATGAACTCCAATGCCCAGGATATGCTGCTGGGCGCACCCAACACCGTTAGCGAAATGCAGCTGCGAGAGGCACACATTAAGCTGCGCCGCCCGGCACCGAAAGCGTAACGGAGCGTATAGAACGATAGATAGATCGAGGTTAGCGTATGAAGATCACACCGGAACTGATCCAGTATCTGGAGAGTTTGGCCAGAATTGAATTGACCCCTGCGGAGGAAGCCACCGTTGGCGACCAGTTGCAGGAACTGCTTACTTATATCGACACCTTGAGCCAGCTGGACACCGACGGGGTAGAGGCCAAGAGCCACTGCTTCCCGGTGACCAATGTGTTCCGCAAGGACCAGGTGGAGGTGCACATGACCCCGGAAGAAGTGGTGGCCAATGCACCGGAGAGCCAGGACGGCGCCTTTGTGGTGCCTAAGACGGTAGAGTAAGGAGGGCGCAGCATGAATGTTTTTGAATGGAGCGCAGCTGAGCTGGCGCAAAAGATAAAAGCAGGCGAGCTGTCTGCGCCGGAGGCGGTAGAGGCTGTCACCGCTGCCATTGACAGCAAGGACGGCACTTATAACTGCTACACCTCACTGAATAAAGAGGCTGCTTTGCAGCAGGCTGAGACGGTACAGAGCCGGATTAGCGCCGGGGAGGCATTGTCCCCGCTGGCCGGTGTGCCCATCGGCATCAAAGATAATATTTGTACCAAAGGTCAGCTGACCACCTGTGCGTCTAAGATTCTCACCGGCTTTAAGCCGCCTTATAATGCAACGGTGATTGAAAAGCTGCACGCTGCGGGCATGATCCCCCTGGGCAAGCTGAATATGGACGAGTTTGCCATGGGCTCCACCACGGAGACTTCCTTTTACGGTGCAACCAAAAATCCCTGGAACACGGACCGGGTGCCCGGCGGTTCCTCCGGCGGCGCAGCAGCGGCTGTGGCAGCCAAGGAGGCAGTTGTGGCTTTGGGTTCCGATACCGGCGGTTCTATTCGTCAGCCTTGTTCATTCTGCGGTGTCACCGGGCTGAAGCCCACTTATGGCGCAGTCAGCCGGTATGGCCTGATCGCTTATGCTTCTTCTTTAGATCAGATTGGACCCATTGCCCGTTCGGCTGCGGATGTGGCGGCGGTGTTTGATGTGATCCGGGGCAAGGATCCCAAGGACGGCACCTCTATGACCGGCGGCCGGTTGGATCTGAACGCTGTGTGGAACGCCAAGGATGTGCAGGGCAAGAAGATCGGTATTCCGGAGGATTACTTCGGCGAGGGTATTGACCCGCAGGTGGCCGCCGCTGTGCGCGCTGCTGCCGACACCCTGACCGATTTGGGCGCCACGGTAGAGACCTTTTCTCTCCCCATTGTGAAGTACGCCATTCCCACTTATTATATTATCGCCTGCGCCGAGGCCTGCTCCAATCTGTCCCGGTTTGACGGCATTAAATACGGCTACAAATCGCCGGAGGCGCACTCTCTGCGGGAAGTTTACTTTAAGTCCCGCTCCGAGGGCTTCGGTATGGAAGTGAAAAAGCGCATCATGCTGGGCAACTTTGTACTTTCCAGCGGCTACTTTGACGCTTATTATAAGAAAGCCTTGCAGGCCAAGGGCCTGATCTGTCAGGCCTTTGACGACGCCTTTAAGGCCTATGACTTTTTGCTGGGGCCGGTGGCACCCACTACGGCGCTGCCTATGGGTCAGGGACTGTCCGACCCGCTGGCTATGTACCTGGGCGATATTTATACGGTTATGATCAACATTGCCGGTTTGCCCTCCCTGGCGCTGCCCTGCGGGTTTGACACCCAGGGTATGCCGGTAGGTATGCAGCTGATCGGTCGTCCTTTTGAAGAGGAGACCATTCTTTGCGCCGGTCATGCGTTCCAGAGCGTGACCGACTATCACAAGCAGTCCCCGGTAACGGAAAAGGAGGCGCTGTAATGGAATACAATACCGTTTGCGGTTTGGAGGTCCATACGGAACTCTCCACCAAGACCAAGATTTTTTGCAACTGCTCTACGGCGTTTGGCGGCGAACCTAACAGCCATGTTTGTGAGATTTGCGCCGGTATGCCGGGCACACTGCCGGTGGTGAATGAGCGCGTGGTGGAATACGCGGTGCGCACCGGTTTGGCTACCAACTGCACCATCACCCGGTACAATAAATTTGACCGTAAGAATTATTTTTATCCCGATTTGCCCAAAGCATACCAGATTAGCCAGCTGTATCTGCCCATTTGTCAAAATGGCTATGTGGAGATCACGGACCAAATCAACGGTGGCACCAAGAAAGTGCGGATCAAGGAGATCCACATGGAGGAGGATGCCGGCAAGCTGGTGCACGATGAGTGGAGCGACTGCACGCTGGTGAACTACAATCGCTGCGGCGTGCCGCTGCTGGAAATTGTGTCCGAGCCGGATATTGCCTGCGCCGATGAGGCGGTAGAGTATGTGGAAAAGCTGCGGGCCATCTTGCAGTTCTGCGGTGTGTCTGACTGCAAAATGCAGGAGGGTTCTCTGCGGGCGGATGTAAATGTGTCTGTGATGCCGGTGGGCGCTACTGAGTACGGCACCCGCACGGAGATGAAAAATATTAACTCCTTCCGCGCCATTCATAACGCCATTGAGAGCGAGGCCCAGCGCCAGATCGAGGTGATCGAAGACGGTGGCGCCGTAACGCAGGAGACCCGCCGTTGGGACGACGCCAAGGGCACCAGCTACGCGATGCGCAGCAAGGAGGACGCCCAGGATTATAAGTATTTCCCGGAGCCGGATCTGCCGCCCATTGAATTGTCGGACGAATACGTTGACACCATTCGCCAGCAGTTGCCGGAACTGCCGGAGGCCAAAAAGGCTCGGTATAAGAGCGAGTATGGCTTGACGGATTATGATACGGATATGATCTGCTCTTCTGTATCTTATGTGCGGTTGTTTGAGCGCACGGTAGAGATCACCGGCAATCCCAAGGACAGCGCCCACTGGATTATGGGCGAGGTGATGAAGCTCCTCAACGACAGCCAAACCCTGCCGGAGGATATGCACTTTAACCCGGACGCTCTGGGTCGTATCATTCAGCTGCAAAATGGCAACAAGATCAGCCGGGACAGCGCTAAGAAAGTGCTGGCTGCCGTGTTTACAGACAATGTGGATCCGGACGAATATGTGAAGCAGAACCAAATGGAAATGGTCAGCGACACCGGCGCCATTCGCAAGGTGGTCCAGGATGTGCTGGCACAGAATGAAAAAGCCGTCAATGAGTACAAGCGCGGCAAGGCTGCTTCCTTCAACTTCCTGATCGGCCAGTGTATGCGCGCGTTACGCGGCAAGGCACCGGCGGCGGAGGTTACCAAGATCTTAAAAGAAATTCTTGGCTAAGCGATAAAGTACAACATCTCGGATATACTATATCCGAGGTGTTTTTTTATGCACAAAAAAGGAAAGACCGTCTCCTTTGCAGATCCGCCGGTGATCACCGGTCATGCCGGCGTGGCAGGTAAAAAAGAGGGGGAAGGCCCCTTGGGCGGAGACTTTGACGCGGTGTTTGCCGATACCACCATGGGACAGCAGTCCTTTGAACTGGCCGAGTCCGCCATGCTACGGGATGCCATTTTGCGGGCACTGTCGGCAGCGGGCAAAAGTCCGTCCGATGTGGATTTTATCCTAAGCGGCGACCTGCTGGATCAATGTATGGGCTCTGCTTTTGCCATTAAGGATTTGGACATTCCTGCCATTGGATTGTATGGCGCATGTTCCACCATGGCGTTGTCCTTAGGTGTGGGGGCTATGCTGATTGATGCCGGGGCCAAGTGCTGTGTGGCAGGAACCTCCCGCCATTTTTGCTCCAGCGAGCGGCAATTTCGCTTTCCTCTGGAGTATGGCGGTCAGCGGCCGCCCAGTGCCCAGTGGACGGTGACCGGCGCCGGCAGTGCAGTGCTGGAGAGCAAGGGTGAAGGCGTGCGTATACGGGCGGTGCATATTGGCACCATTACCGATTATGGCATTACGGATGCCGGTAATATGGGCGCAGCTATGGCGCCGGCGGCTGCCCGTACCATTCATGACCTGTTGGAGGACAGCGCCACCACCCCGGCAGACTACGATCGAATTGTCACCGGGGACTTGGGCGCAGTGGGCACCAAGCTGCTGTACCAGCTGATGGAGCAGGATTGGGGTATTCAACTGGCGGGTCACCACAAGGATTGTGGTATGATGATCTATGATCTCAAGAGTCAGGATGTGAATGCAGGCGGCTCCGGCTGTGGCTGCGGCGGCTCGGTGCTGTGCAGCCATATTTTGAAGAAAATGGAGCAGGGTGCGCTGCGCAAGGTGCTGTTTGTGGCCACCGGTGCGCTGATGTCGCCCACCAGCACCAAGCAGGGCAACTCCATTCCCGGCGTGGCCCACGGCGTGGTATTGGAGGTGTAAGTGTGAAGACCCATTATGTAAAGGATATTCGCGTGCTGTCTGCCTTTCAGCAGACCATTCGGGCTATGCAGATTCTCATTCTTGTGCTGCGGGTGCTGGCGGTGGCCTTTTTGGTGCTGCAAAGTATTACCCTAATGCGGGATAACGCATAGGCGCTATATATATATTAGATATAGAAAAAGCGCACGGTTTTGGCCGTGCGCTTTGAACATTTTAGGCTTATTTCACAGTGTCGTCCTGCTGGTCTGCGGTTGTTGGGGCTTCTGCGGTGCCAGGCTGTTTCTCTGGTTTTTCCGTCTCGCCCCGCTTGCGCAGGGATTTGAATTCCAGCTTGGTCTTAATGGTAGGGGGCTGGTAATCCACGCCGCAGCGTTCGCATAGGGCTTTTTGCACAGTTTCCAAGGTGCGCTTTTGGCACAGCCCCAGGTCCAGCAGTACCGTGGTGTCGTCCGTCAGGGTCAGGGTCAGCACGGCGTGCCGGTCAATAAAGTTCTTGACCAGGCTGGGTGCTTCGTCCTTGTAGCCGGCAATGTCCTTGATCTGATCGTAGGCGTACACATTGTCTTTATCCATGCCGGTAAATTCAAAGTCTGTGGCGCGTAGCAGCAGGCCGTTCTTTACCGTCTCCTTGGTGGTGAGCACGGCGATCACAATGGCTGCAATCTCAATGATAGCAAAGATTACGGTCATGCCGGTGCGCATCTGGGTCAGCCGATAGACGGCAAAGACACCATAGCCAATCACCGCCAGGTCCAGCAGGATCACAACCGCCAGGGTCATTGGGGACAGAATGCGAATAAACTTATCTTTCATTTGAATCATCTCCAGTAAAGATTTTTGTGATGGGTCGGGTGTCTGCGGTGAACACCTTGCCGTCCAAATGGGCAATGGTGTAGTCCGCCGGCACATGGAAGATCAGCTTGTAGCTGAGCAGCGCCTGGCGGTAGCGGCCGTGTGTGTTGCCGTACTTACCGTCCCCGGCCAGGGGACAGCCTATGCCTGCCAGTTGTGCACGAATTTGGTGGGTGCGTCCGGTGTACAGTTCTACCTCCAGCAGCGCCCGGTTCGCCTTGGTGTCCAGCACGCGGTAACCGGTTTTGCATGCCATGCGGTGGGGGGCGGGCGCGTCATACAAGGTGACCTTGTTCTTTTTCTCGTCCTTGTGCAGGTAAGCGGTGAGGGTGTCCGCTGCTTTGGGCGGGATCCCTTCCGTGACGGTCAGGTAGAATTTTTCAATTTTGCGCTCCCGTATCAGCGCCGTTATTTCCCGCAGTGCCGGGGCGGTCTTGGCTGCGATCACCAGCCCGCCGGTGTTGCGGTCAATACGGTTGGCCAGCGCCGGGGCAAAGCCGGAGTCCTCCGGCGACCACTGATTGCGCTCATATAAATAGCGTTTGACCCGGGCAATCAGCGTGTCTACATACTCCTTGCCGTTTGGGTGGCAAAGCAGCCCCTGTGGCTTGTTGAGAATCAATAGGTTCTCGTCCTCGTACACCACATCCAGCGTCTTGGAGGCGGAGAGAAAGTCATAATACACCGTCTTTTCCGCCAGCACATCGTCCGGTAGATACAGGGTCACTCGGTCACCGGCAGAGAGTACCTGCTCCGGGGTGCAGCGCTTTTTATTGACCTTAATATTCTTTTTGCGGATTTCCTTATACATCAGCGACCGGGGCAGAGAGGGAAAGGTGCGCCCCAGGTAGCGGTCCAGCCGCCGACCGGCATCGCCGGGGGTGATTTGCTTTTCTTTCATATGCTCATTATAACGGATTGAACGCCAAAAGTAAAGCCCGCGCACCGGGGGCGCAAAATTTGCCGAAATGGACAAAAAGCCAGGGGAACATTTGTTCAAAATTGGCAGGATAACCAGTTGTATTTGGCGGTATGACCGTGTATAATAAACACTGTATATACAGTTTTTGACAAAAGTGTTTGCACGCCTTCTATGCGGGCAGACGGGAGCGAGAATGGAACAGTTTAAGCTACACAGCAAGTTTAAGCCCACCGGTGATCAGCCGCAGGCAATTGAGAAGTTGGCTCGGGGCGTGCTGGACGGTATGAAGGAGCAGACCCTGATGGGGGTCACCGGCTCCGGCAAAACCTTTACCATGGCCAATATTATTGAGCGGGTGAATCGGCCCACTTTGGTGTTGGCGCATAACAAGACCTTGGCCGCCCAGCTTTGCAGCGAGTTTCGGGAATTCTTTCCGGAAAATGCGGTGGAGTATTTTGTTTCCTACTACGACTACTATCAGCCGGAGGCTTACGTGCCCACAACGGACACTTATATTGAAAAGGACTCGGCCATCAATGACGATATCGACAAGCTCAGGCACGCGGCTACCCATGCCCTGCTGACGCGCCGGGATGTTATCATTGTCGCGTCCGTGTCCTGTATCTACGGCCTTGGCTCTCCGGAATACTATGCACGTTTGATCATTCCGGTCGAGGTCGGTCAGCGTGTCAGCATGGACGCTATCATCACCAAGCTTGTGGATGTTCAGTACCAACGCAATGATATGGATTTTCACCGGGGAACGTTCCGGGTTCGCGGCGACGTGCTGGAAGTGATTCCGGCGTATGAGCACGAACGCGCCTTGCGTCTGGAATTTTTCGGCGACGAAATTGAAGCCGTCCGGGAGATCGACCCGCTGACAGGTGAAATCTTGGGGAATATCGGGAAAACCGTTATCTATCCGGCAAGCCATTACGTGTCGGACAGGGATAACCTGGAACGGGCCATGTCCGACGTTCGGGACGAGCTTGGGGAGCGGCTGCGCCTGTTCCAGTCCCAGAACAAGCTGGTTGAGGCGCAGCGCCTGGAGCAGCGCACGCAGCTTGATTTGGAAATGATGCAGGAATTGGGCTACTGCACCGGCATCGAGAACTATTCCCGGCATCTGGATGGCCGCAAGGAGGGAGATCCTCCAGCCACCTTGCTCGACTATTTTCCGGATGACTTTGTGCTGTTCGCCGACGAATCCCATATCAGTATTCCGCAGGTCGGCGGCATGTTCAAGGGAGACCGTTCCCGGAAAACGACGCTGGTGGATTTCGGCTTCCGGCTTCCGTCCGCTTTGGATAACAGGCCGTTGGAATTTCATGAATTTTTGGAACGGCTGAACCAGGTAGTCTATGTTTCGGCAACGCCGGGTAAATGGGAACTGGAGCGTTCGCAGGGGATCGTGGCGGAACAGATCATCCGCCCGACAGGCTTGCTTGACCCCGAAGTCGAGGTCCGCCCCGTAAAGGGGCAGATCGATGATCTGCTTGGGGAATGCCGGGCCCGTGTGGAAAAGCATGAGCGCGTGCTGGTCACGACGCTGACCAAGCGCATGGCCGAGGACTTGACCGAATATCTGAATGCGATGGGCGTCGCGGCCCGCTATCTGCATTCGGACATCGACACGATGGAACGCATGGCCATCATCAAAGCCCTGCGGGCGGGTGAGTTCGATGTGCTGGTGGGCATCAATTTGCTGCGCGAAGGCCTGGATATTCCCGAAGTTTCCCTCGTCGCCATTTTGGACGCGGACAAGGAAGGTTTTTTGAGGTCCACCGGATCGCTTATCCAGACGTTCGGGCGGGCGGCACGTAATGCCGGCGGAAAGGTTTTGCTGTATGCGGACACGGTGACGGCGTCCATGAGTGCGGCTATGGGCGAAACGGCCCGTCGGCGCGCGAAGCAGCAGGACTGGAACGAAACGCACGGCATTACGCCGACGACCATCAGTAAGCCGCTTGCCACGCCTTTTGACTCCCTGTACACCTCCTCAAGTGAAGGAAAGGGAAAGCGGGGACGGGGCAAACAGGCTCAACAGCCTGCGGCGGCTTCCGCATCCGTGGACATCACGGCCCAGAATGTGGCCCGGTATTTGAAGCAGTTTGAGCGCGAGATGCGCGATGCCGCCCGGGATCTGGAATTCGAGAAGGCGGCTGCCTTGCGGGATCGCATCAAGCAGCTTCGGGAACAGTTTTTGATTGCTTAGCCTCGGCAGCGGGGCAACGAAGGATGACGCCATGAATCAAGGGACGCTGCAATCCCTTTTGGTCGAGGATGCCGATAAAAAACGTCTGGAAGAGCTCCGTGCGTTCGTGATTTACCATAATCATCGCTATCATACGCTGGATGCACCGGAAATCACCGACGACGAATACAATGCCGCCTTTCAGGAACTTCTGAGGCTGGAAGAGCGGCATCCCGAATGGAGATCGCCCGATTCTCCGACGAACAGGATCGGCGGACAGGTGTTGTCGTCGCTGGAAACCAAGGCCCATACGCGGCGGATGTACAGCCTGGACAACGTGTTCGATGCGGAGGAGTGGCAGGGCTTTCTCAAGCGCTTGGACAACGCCCAGGAAGGGCTTGAGCATGCTTTTTGGTGTGATCCGAAAATGGACGGCCTCGCCCTTGAGCTTGTGTATGAGAACGGGCGGTTTGTCGAAGCACTGACGCGTGGAGACGGCGAAGTCGGCGAACTCGTGACGGAGGCCATGCAGACGGTGCGCAACTTGCCCAAAGTGCTGCACGGCGATGCCCCTGAGCGTCTGGAAGTGCGGGGGGAAGTCATTTTCCGCAGAAGGGATTTCGCCTTGCTCAATGAGCGGCTGCGGAAGGAAGATCTCAAGACATTTGCCAATCCGCGCAATGCCGCGGCCGGCTCCATACGCCAGCTGGATACCTCGGTTACCGCGTCCCGTCCGTTGCGGTTTTTGGCGTATGGGTTTGGGGACGTCCGGTTCGGTGGGGTACAGCCGTGGAGCACGTATGAGGAGGTCATGGGACGGCTACGTGACTTTGGGTTCGAGACGCCGCCCGGAGGCCGCCTCTGCCGGGGTTCCGAAGAAGTGGAAGCTTATTACGCTTCGTTGAGTGAAAAACGGGAGTCGCTGGCGTACGAGATCGACGGCGTGGTCATGAAGCTCAATGCCCTTGAGGCACAAGAGGCGCTGGGCTATACGGCGCGGGCCCCACGGTTTGCCGTTGCGTGGAAGTTTCCGGCGCAGCAGGCGACGACCCTGTTGCTGGATATTACCGTTCAAGTGGGGAGGACGGGGGTTCTGACCCCGGTGGCCGAATTGGAGCCGGTGAACGTCGGCGGTGTGCTTGTCAGCCGGGCAACCCTCCACAATGAGGATGAAATCCGCAATCGGGACGTCAGAATAGGCGATCGTGTGGTGGTCCAGCGCGCAGGGGATGTAATCCACGAAGTGGTG
>OGRI01002944.1_pt1 | contig 11409 bp, 11 predicted proteins | sample 1553391 | NCBI WGS metagenome assembly OGRI01 (sample SAMEA2580052, study PRJEB22360) | human gut metagenome | reverse complement strand
GGTAAGATTGTGATTGAATTTTCGTCAACAACACCGAAAAAGCTGAAAGGAACTCTGGTAGATCTCTGGTTCAATCTGACAGGCAATGCAACAACCGGTCAGCAGTTCAATATCAGCATGACCGTAGATGAATTACGAAATGGATCGACCAATCTGACATCTGAAGTGGAGACAGCAAGTATGGTAGCACAGCCGGATGACGATGAAGAGACGGAAACGGAGACACCTTCTACAACCGCCACACCGTCCACAACGGCATCAACAAGTGCATCGCCTTCCACACTGACATCAGGTTCGAGTTCCACGACGACAACACAGAACGCACCAAAGACAGGCGATACAACCAATATCCCGGCTATGGTTCTTCTGATGGCAGGTTCGGCAGCAAGAAAGAGAGTATAGCAATAAATGTATAGACGAAACATAGCAGCGGCAGCAGCCGTCCTGTTTCTTTCTTCAGCCGTTGGCATTTCTGCCTATGCAGCACCACAAAAAGACAACAGTGCGACAGAGGCAGAGACAGAAACTGAAACGGAAACTGAGAGACAGACGGAAACCGAAACAGAAACTCAGGAAACCGAAGCAGCGACAGAGCGAGAAGCAGGTTTTGTATCCATAGAAGAGATGCCGTTTGAAATCGAAACGGAAACTGAGACAGAAAGCAGCGATCAGACTGAGACAGAAACGGAAACAGAGCAGAAAATAGAGTCACCAAAAGTAGAACAGACTTTTCGTTTTTTTCAGGTAGAAAAGAAATATGCTGTATCAAAAAGAGATGATGTTTATCTCTATGAAAAGAAAAATACAAAATCCGATAAAGTAGGAAAGATCAATGCACTTGGCGTATTGCATATTCTGGAAGAAGACAACGAACCGGGGAGCAATAACCGGCGTGTTGATCTCTATTCCCGTGGCGTTGTTGTTGAAGTTCCTGCCCATCGAGATGCCATTCCTCGATCAAATGATGTACACGTTCCTGTTGACGATGGTAACGATTGGTATGGTTAGTTTGGCCACCTGCAAGACGGATGATGATCCGAAGGGTTTGGTGTTGACGTCTGAAATGTTCAAGACCGATAAGGCATTTAATATTTGTGCCTACGTGATCTGTATTTTGTTGGCCGTGATTTATACAACTTGTTGGTAAGTCCTATGGTATCACTCTATCACCCCTAGCGCTCCTTACACGGTAAGGAAAAACCGATTGCTAATCAACTCTTCTCCTGTGTAAGGGGGAGTGGAAGGGGGTAAGTTTCTTTTTTTATTTTGCCCGGTATTTATTGTCCCGGAGAATGGTCAGCACTTTTTCTTTTACTTCCCCTTGGATGATAATTTCTCCATCCTTCACGGAACCGCCCACGCCGCATTTGTTTTTCAGTAATTTAGCCAGTTCTTTCAGATCTTCTTCCGTGCCCACGAAACCTTGTACGAGGGTGACGGTTTTGCCTTTGCGCTGTTTGGAATCGAGGGTTACCCGCAGGTTCTGTTTTTCTGGGGCTAGGGTTTCCTGTTCCTCCTCTTGATTGTATTCGTACTGGTAATTGGGGTTCGTGGAGTAAACCACGTTGATCCGTTCCTTTTTATCGTTTTTATTGCCCATAATCTCTGTGTAATTTGTTTTCGGGAACAAAAATAGCAATATTACTCGGATTGTCACGAAATGACATGAGTTTTCCGAAGTGCTGGTTCGTGGGAAGTTGCTTTACTTTGTGCGACCAGTTTGGTGCAAGTTAAGTGGGAAATAAGGGACGACAAACGAGGGACAGACGTGTCCCCTCCGGTTCATAGCCGTTTGGTAACTGGCATTGCTATTTAGGGAACATGGCGATGTCATTCGGTGCGTGTCCGGTCTCTTGCCTACTTCTAACGGATCTTACCATTAATCGAAATAAAAGTTGTTTTTTCCGAGGGGTTCGTTATCTTTGCGGCTTGAAATCGAAAACGATAGCGGGGTTGAAATAAGTAGAATAGATTAACCTATAGACTATGAATAAAATTTTAAGTAAGGCTTATTTTTCAGAAAAAGTTGTAAAGCTGGAAGTTGAGGCTCCATTGATAGCAAAGTCCCGTAAACCGGGTAATTTCGTGATTGTACGCGTGGGAGAGAAGGGCGAGCGGATGCCGTTGACCATTGCTGATGCTAATTTGGAAAGAGGAAGTATTACATTAGTGGTACAAGTGATGGGCGTCTCTTCCCGGAAATTGTGTGCTTTGGAAGTGGGGGATTATATCACGGATTTGGTAGGACCCCTCGGTAAACCGACTCATATCGAGAAGGTGGGGACCGTGTTGGCTTGCGGTGGTGGTGTTGGTGTGGCTCCTTTACTGCCCATCGTGCGAGCTTTCAAGGAAGCCGGAAACAGGGTGGTTTCAGTGATTGCCGGACGTAATAAGGATTTGGTAATTCTGGAAGATGAAATACGGGCTTCTTCGGATGAAGTGATTATCATGACGGATGACGGAAGCTATGGGCACAAGGGGTTTGTGACCGAGCTTTTGAAGGACCGCCTTGAAAAAGACAAGAAGGTTCAGGAAGTCGTTGCCGTTGGTCCGGTGCCCATGATGCAAGCCGTAGCGGGCACGACGCTGCCCTTCGGCGTGGCCACGACCGTCAGCTTGAACTCGCTTATGGTGGACGGCATCGGGATGTGCGGCGCGTGCCGCGTGACGGTTGACGGGGAAACCAAGTTTACCTGTGTCGACGGCCCGGAATTTGATGGGCACAAAGTGGATTTCGCCGAACTGCGTCAGCGTTTGTCCGCCTTCCGGTCTCAGGAAAAGCAATCCATCGAACATCACGAGCACAGGTGCAGCTGCCATGACAAACACTGAGAATGTGAAGAAGCCCGCCAAGACGCCCCGCGTCGACATGCCCTGCCAGCCCGCTGCTGTGCGGGCGCACAATTTCAAGGAAGTCGCGCTCGGCTACTCGCTGGAACAGGCGCAGCTTGAAGCCAGCCGTTGCCTCCAGTGCAAGAATCCGCGCTGCCGCCAGGGGTGTCCGGTTGAAGTCCGTATTCCCGAATTTATTGCTCAGGTCGTCAAGGGTGACATGGCGGAAGCCTACCGTATCCTGAAGAGCACCAACAGCCTTCCCGCCGTGTGCGGTCGTGTGTGCCCGCAGGAAAACCAGTGTGAAGGCAAGTGCATCTTGGGCATCAAGGGCGAGCCGGTGGCTATTGGCCGTCTGGAACGCTTTGTCGCCGACAATGCCATGCATGATCCCTGCGTGGGCGTGTCCGATAACGACGCTTGCGCCGTCACCAATCCGGATTTGAAGGTTGCCTGTATCGGCTCCGGCCCGTCTTCCATCACTGTAGCGGGATACCTCGCCGCGCGCGGGATCAAGGTAACGGTGTTTGAAGCGCTCCATGAAGCGGGTGGGGTGCTTATCTACGGCATCCCAGCCTTCCGTCTGCCCAAGGATGTCGTGGCTGCGGAACTTGATGGCCTGCGTCAGAACAACGTGGAGTTCCGTACCAATTGGGTCGGCGGCCGGACGGTTTCCGTTCAGCAGTTGTTCGATGAGGGCTACAAGGCCGTGTTCATCGGCGTGGGGGCGGGGCTGCCTCAATTCCTTGGTATTCCCGGAGAAAACCTCATCGGCGTGTTTTCCGCCAACGAGTACCTGACCCGCGTGAACCTCGGGCGTGCCTATGATTTCCCCAATTTCGACACGCCGACCTATCCCGGCAAGCATGTGACGGTATTCGGCGCCGGGAACGTGGCGATGGACGCCGCGCGTACGGCTCTGCGCCTCGGGGCGGAAAGTTCCACGATCATTTATCGCCGCTCGCGCGCTGAAATGCCCGCGCGTCATGAAGAGATCGAACACGCGGAAGAGGAAGGCGTAAAGCTTTTCGAGCTGGTGGGGCCGTTGCACTTCAACGCCAGCGAGAGCGGCGTTCTGAAGTCCGTGACTTTGCAGCGTATGGCGCTTGGTGAGCCCGATGCCTCCGGACGTCGCCGTCCTATGCCGATTGAAGGGGAGGTTTTTGAGCACGAGACGGATCTCGCGGTTGTGGCCGTGGGGACACGCTCCAACCCGATCCTGCTTGAAGCGACGCCTGGACTCGAACTCAACAAGCGCGGCTACATCGTCGTCAATGAAGAGACGGGCGAAACGTCCATTCCGAACGTCTTCGCCGGCGGCCTGACCACTCGCAACGCTGTTTATGCGGGCGGCGACGCGGTCACTGGTGCGGCCACGGTCATTTTGGCCATGGGAGCCGGGCGCAAGGCCGCTCAGGAGATCGCCAAGCGTCTGCTCGGCTGATGTCTTTTCACGATTCGTCTTGTGAAAGGGAAGGTTTCGGCCTTCCCTTTTTCTGTTTATTCTGTTCAATCGGTTCAGGAAACAGGAGAAATTGGAGTGTATGTCTGAAAAGCGGAGAAGCTGTATTGATTCTATACTTGACAAAGAATTTCAATATCATTATTCTTTTCTAAAGAATGTGCAGCTGCACATCTCCTTGAGAATGATTGGAGGCAACTCGATGGATATACAGCTTGTTATTGTGAGCCTTATTGTTTTGGCTGCGGTGGGGTATATGGTCTGGCGCGCAAAGAAAGCTCGAAAGGGGCAGTGCTCTTGCGGATGTGGTGGTTGTGGAAAGAGTTGCAAGCCGAAGACGCTTTAAGCTGTCCAAAGTAATTATTTGGGGAGATACGCTCTGATAAACGTATGATAAACGCTTATTGTTTCGTATAGGGCTATCCTATTTCTTAGCGCGTAGCGATGTGAAGAATAGATTTTGGTGAAAATGCAAACGCCCTGCAACAACGAACTGTTGCAGGGCGTTTTTGCTGTGTAAGGTGGCGTCTCCTCCGTCCTTTCTCATTATTTCCTCTTTGGAATCGCGTCATCTCAAGGGCAATCCGTGCCAGAAAAAACTGTAAATAGACTTCGGTAAGCACACATTTGGGGAAAGGGAGGATGGGGGCACGTAAACAGGTTTGGGGAAGGAGAACGTTTCTCCAGAAAATTCTCCTTCCCCAAACCACGCTTTCAAGGCTAATCCGCTTTAACGTTCGGCCCCGGCGGCATCAAGCCGATCGGTAATGGTGTTTTTGATCCACTTGGGATCCAGCCAGTCAAGCGGCTGCACTTGGATGCCGTGCATGAGGATGCCGAAGTGCAGATGATCGCCGCCCGCAAGGCCGGTTGTACCGGTAAGTCCGATGATGTCTCCCTTTTTTACCGTAGCGCCGACGCTCGTCTGGATTTCACTCATATGGGAGTAGAGGGACTGCAAACCAAGCCCGTGGTCGACGATGACGAGATTGCCGAAAATACCGAGGGGCTCCGCAAAAACGACCTTGCCGTCATTCGCTGCGGGAATCGGCGCGTGGGCCACGGAAGCGAGATCCTGCCCCATATGCGTCTGCTCGTCGATTTTCGTCCCATTGTGCATATACGTGCGCTGATCGCCAAAAGACGCTCTGGAGGCCGAGCCCGGCAGACGCTTGAAAGCGCCGCTCCACAACATGGTGGGCGAGGTATTTTTACCGATTTCCAACAGGGTTTTCTCATTGGAAATGCGCACTTCGTTGTTGATCTTCACATACCGTTCAAGGTTTGAGATGTCATCAGGAACCAGTTCCTTAAAAACATCCTCTTTGCTGTTCAGGAAATTATCGCTGATATTGAGGGTATCCTTGCGGAAATTTCGTTCCCCGGCGTTGACGAGGACCCTGTTCCGGGATTCGTTTCCGGCAAGATCCCGGGTGAGCAGTTCCGGCGCAAACTTTCCTTTTGGGGTGTCCAGTGGGAAGGGGAAGAAGCAGTAGTACAGGCCGTTCGGCTGAAGGAAGGCCGGGAAGAACTGCTCGCCAAGCTGGACGCCGGTCATGCTGGCGTCTTCCGAAACGCTGTAGGCTATGGCTGTCACGCTGCCGCGGCGCAGGGCGGGGACCGTCGTTTTAATGCGGACCTTGGGCGGCTGCGTGTCCAATTGCATATTCCACTTGCGCGTGGTCCCGTTCCCCTTGCCGAAGCTCATGAGGGAATTGTCACGCGCCGTGATTTCCAGTTCGAAGGCGCCGTCGCGCAGGCCCGCGTTCTTGAGGTTGAACGAAGTCGTTTGAACGGGGGCCGGCTCGCTGAATACTTTATCGAGAATAACCAGAGACTGATTATTGCGGTGGATGGTGACGACAACGGAGCGGACCCCGGATTTGGCGTCCGTAAGTTTGAGAGTGATCTCCTGCGTCGGCGAGATCCGCCCGGTATCGGGCGTCATGGTGACTTCAGGCCCGTCAAGGTCGTCCAGAAAGAGATAAATGCAAAAACCTAAGGCAGCTAGAATGAGCGTTACAAAGCCATAGCTGATGGTATTACGAATGATGCGACCCATTTTTTTTCCTTAAAGCGCGCTCGGTGATGAAGGGGGCTCCAGCGGGTTGATGTGATGGAAGATCAGGCGTCGTGCAGCAGCGCGATGGCCAGACGCAGGAAATCTGCTTCTGTAATGATGCCAACGAGTTTGCTGTCCCCATCGAGGACGGGCAAACAGCCGTACTTGTTCCGGTAGAGAATCTCCGCCGCTTCCCGGAGAAGGGTATCGGGCGAAACGGTCCTGACGTCGGTTTGCATGATGTCGCCGACCAAAATAGAGGATTCGATTTCTTCTTGCTCTTCCCGGTTGATTTCCGCAAGATGTGATACCGCATAGCCGAGGAGATCCCGGTGCGTGAGCAGGCCGACGAAACGGTCTCCATCTTCAGTCACGGGAATGTGGCGGATCTTGGCAAGCTGCATAAGGGAACGCACGTCTTGAAGGGTGTCCGTACGTCGAAGCGTAAACACTCTGCTCGTCATCAGGTCACTGACATAAATCATATTTGTTCTCCATAAAAAGGTGCAGCATGGTCCGGCAGAATGATGAGGATTCGTCGAAGCGCGAACCAAGGGGCCGTGCAAAATACCTGTTTGAGGCGATGGCGGGAGCTTGCATTCTTACGCAAGACGGTCATACTGTAAGAAAGCATTTTCGCACAGGGAAAGCGTCTAGGCAAGTGTCGGCCAACGCCTTCCGGTATGCTTTTGGAAGCCGTTCGGCGGATACTCGCAGTATTTTTTACTGGAACATTCATGACAGAACTCGGACAGCACAGGATTTTTCCCGACTTCAAACGCCAGCGCGCACGGATGGTCAAACTGCTTGAAGAGCAGGGCATCACGGATGAGGCTGTTCTTGCAGCTATGCGGACGGTCCGGCGTCATCTTTTTGTCCCCGAAGCCCTGCAAGGGAGGGCTTATGAGGATCACGCCCTGCCTATCGGGTTTGGGCAGACAATTTCACAGCCATACATCGTCGCGTTCATGTCACAGCTGCTTGAAGCAAAACCGGGGATGAAAGTGCTTGAAATCGGTACGGGATCCGGATATCAGGCGGCGGTGCTGCGTGAAATGGGGCTTGAAGTGTTTACGATAGAGCGTGTGCGGGAATTGTACGAGGCCGTACGGGAGCTTTTCCCGGAAGGAAGCCCGGGGATCCGCATGAAGCTCAGCGATGGGACCTTGGGCTGGCGGGTCCAGGCCCCTTTTGATCGCATCATCGTGACGGCGGGCGGGCCGAATTTACCGCTGCCGCTTCTTGAGCAATTGGCCGATCCCGGGATCATGGCTATCCCGGTGGGGCGGGCGCGCAGGGAGCAGAAGCTGCTCCGCGTATCCAAGCGTGAGGGCAGGGTAACGGCAAGGGCTTTCGGCAATGTCGCCTTTGTTGATCTTGTTGGGGATCATGGCTGGTAAGGTTTCTTTTCCCTGCCTTTTGTGGCAAACCGGGAAGGTCCTTTTAGGGGACTAACGCTTTTCAGGAGTCTTTTCATGTCGTCATGTTCCAATCAGGCCCCGCAGGGGCAGGCTACGATCCCCATGACCGCGGCCATGCAGAACAAAGTACTCACTCAAAATCTGAAGGATGTGCGCCACAAGCTGTTCGTCATGAGCGGCAAGGGGGGCGTGGGCAAGAGTTCCGTAACGGTCAATCTTGCCACTGCTCTGGCTTCGCGCGGCTTTACGGTCGGCATCCTTGATGTGGATATTCATGGGCCGAGCGTGCCCCGCCTGCTGGGGGCTTCCGCGTCCGTCATGGCTGACGAAAACGGCAAAATGCTGCCCGTTCCCTGCGGTGAGCGCATGTCGCTTATTTCCATGGATTCCTTCCTGAAGGATAAGGACACGGCGATCCTCTGGCGCGGCCCCAAGAAAACGGGGGCCATCAGACAGTTTTTGACCGATGTACAGTGGGGGGCTTTGGACTATCTGGTCATCGATTCCCCTCCCGGCACAGGTGATGAACATCTGACCGTGCTGGATGCCATCCCCGACGCTGGGTGTATCGTCGTGACCACGCCGCAGGAGATTTCCCTTGCCGACGTCCGCAAAGCGCTCGATTTCCTCAAGCAAGTACAGGCGCCTGTCCTTGGCATCGTCGAGAACATGAGCGGGTTGAGCTGTCCGCACTGCGGGAAGGACATCGATCTGTTCAAGAAGGGCGGCGGGGAGCAGCTTGCGAAGCAATATGAGCTTCCGTTCCTTGGCGCTATTCCGCTGGATCCCGCTACGGTCATCGCTGCGGATCGGGGCGTGCCGGTTGTATCCCTGACGGAAAACTCCCCGGCGCGTCAGGGGTTCATGGCCCTCGCGGACGCCGTTATCGCCGCGACCGAGGCCGGATAGGGACTTTCCGCACCCGATATGTTGCAAGGCGGATCAGGCCGCTCTGTCAGCCTGATCCGCCTGTTTTTATATTGCCTTGAACATGGGATAGTTATCCGAAGCAAAACCGCTGTGGCGGAGAATTCTGCTCTTTGCCTTTCACAATGGTTGTGCTATAGAAACCCAACAACTGTCGCCAAAAGCGGGTAATACTATGTTCAATTTGGCAAATCAGCTTACACTGGCCCGGATTTTTTTCGTCGTTCCTATCATTCTCCTGTTGTATTTTCCGGGGAAGATCACGTGCTTTCTTGCAGCGGTGCTTTTCGGCATCGCATCGCTCACCGATTTTCTTGATGGGCATATTGCCCGTAAGGGGAATATGGTTACGAGCTTCGGAAAGTTTCTGGACCCCCTTGCCGACAAGTTGCTTATCTGCTCCATCCTGATCATGTTCGTTGAGCTGGGGTGGGTTCCGGCGTGGGTGACTGTCGTCATCATTGGCCGGGAACTTGCCGTGACCGGCTTGCGCGCAATGGCCATTGATGAAGGCGTCGTCATTGCAGCGGACAAATACGGCAAGGTCAAAACCGTCATGCAGATCATCGCCATCGTTCCCCTCTTGCTCCATTATCCGCTTTTGGGCGTAAACGTGCATCTGATTGGAAATTTTCTGCTTTACATCGCCCTTGTGCTCACGATATTTTCCGGCCTGAATTACTTCTATAAGTTTTATGGCATCTGGCGGGAAAACGATCGGGCTGCATGATGAACGTACGAAGCACCGCAAATACATCTTCCAAAGCCACGCTTTGGAAAGTTTTTATTCTCATTCTGGCCATTATCGTCAACGTGGTTCTTGCCTCTCGTCTGTTGTGGGGGCCGCAGAGTCTCGTTTCGTATAGGGAGCTGGCTTCACAATACGCGGAACTGCTCAAGGAGCGCGACGGCTTTGATGTCGTTAATGCCGGGTTGAGCAGAGAAATCCGCCTCTTGCAGTCTGACGAGAAATATGTGGAAAAGATGATCCGGCAGCGGCTGAATTTCGTCCGGAGTAACGAAATTCTTTATCTTTTTACGGAAGATGCGAATGCGCGTGGAGCCCTGCCTCATGATGGAAAAAATTGAGTGGTATCAGGAAGTCCTCAAACTGGACCCTGATTCCAAGGTTTTTTTCCCGCTGGCGAAACTCCTGAGGGACTCGCAGCAGCCGGACAAGGCCATAGAGGTTTTGCGGGCGGGGCTACGGCATTCGTCTGTTTTTCTTGAAGCGCGCCTCCTGCTGATCCAAATTCTTTTCGAACAGTCGCGTGCCGGTGAGTGTTCTGAGGAACTTTCCACTGTAACGGGATTGCTGGAGCGCTACCCTGCCTTTTGGGAAGTGTGGGCTGAGTCCGTTTCGGAGAAAAACAGGGATCTGGCATTGGCCATCCGGCTGATGGCCTCGACTATACGCCACCCGGAACATTCTCTGAGTCTGATTTTAGAGAGTGGTTTGGGTATATTGCAGGACGTACGCCGCAGTTTTTCCTCTCCCCAATCAACCGAGGCTTGGGATTCCGAGCCCCCATGCGGTGTTTCCCACGAAGAAACGCTTTGTACGGTTACGCCCTCCGCGCAGGAACTTTCTTCTTCTTCTTCTTCTTGCACGGTACCCGTTGAGGACTCTTCCATTGCTGATGCGGAACTCCTTGAGAGTATGCTTGAGGAAAGCGCTCCTGTCCGAGAGCACCCTTCATGCGTGACGCCTTTTTTACCAAACAAAGCAAAATCAGTGCATTGGGTTGATCCTGATGAGGATTCAGACCTTATGGCTGACGAAAACCCTGAAGAGCCGACGCTGCGGACCCGTTCCATGGCTGACGTGCTCGCGGAGCAGGGGGACATTGTCGGTGCTCTTGAAATCTATCAGGAGCTTGAGGCCGCTGCGCCTACGCCGGAAGAAGCCAGAGAGCTGCACGATAGTGTCGCCGCATTGGTTTCCCGGATGGCCGGAAACGGTACGGAACCCGGAGAGCAGACGGAAATCGGAGAACCTTCGTATGGCGACGTGGGAGGGCAGAATCAGTTGATGTCCCTTCTGGAGTCGTTAGCGGATCGCCTCGAAGCACGGGCGCGCGTATAGCACGCCCGTTTACATTGGAGAGTTGTGTGTCCTTGCAGAGTTCCTTTATTACGACGGCCCTGATTGGCTCTTTGGTGTTCATCGGAGGCTGTTCCACGTTCGACAGCACATGGAAAAGCACCAAAGCTTTTTACGGTGAGTATATCAATCCCCCCGCCCAGATTGATTATGATGACAAAGGGGTATTGAATGACGCCGAAACGACGCTCGCCTCGCGCATGGTGGGCATAGACATCCAGCTTGAACAGCTCGAGCGGTATCTTCAGAACTCGGACAAGCCGCCGACGGGTGAATCCGTGGCGGTCCTTTTCCATCGCTTCCCGTGGCTCTCCGGCCTCGCGGCGGTGGACGCCAATGGCATGGTCCTCGCGCAGGAGCCCCCGGCGGCCATGAAAGAGCTTGATTTTGCGAAGATGCTGGAGCAGAAAGCCAGAGGCAACGAGTTGCGGGGCCTTCGTGGTTTGGTTGAGGATACGCCGCTTGGGCCCGAAGTGCTGACCGGCATTCCCATCTATTCCGGTTCGGAAATGTTGGGATTGCTTGTGGCCCATTTTGACATGCGGTCGCTGCTCACTTATACCAGCGGCGCTGAGGATCTTGTTGTGTTGGCGCCACAGGG
>OGRI01002942.1_pt1 | contig 11414 bp, 8 predicted proteins | sample 1553391 | NCBI WGS metagenome assembly OGRI01 (sample SAMEA2580052, study PRJEB22360) | human gut metagenome | reverse complement strand
GATAAAGGCTGCCGAAACAGCTATTCATACTTATGTTTCACCTGATGTACAGGTAACTATTGCGACAGAGAGCCGCCAAGCGGCGCGTCCCGAACCGGGCAAGCTACTCCCGTTTGTTAAAAATGTGATTGCTGTTTCATCCGGAAAGGGTGGGGTAGGAAAGTCTACTGTGGCGGCTAATCTGGCAGTGGCTCTGGCTAAATTGGGCTATAAAGTGGGGTTGTTGGATGCTGATATTTTCGGTCCTTCTGTACCTAAAATGTTTCAAGTGGAAGATGCTCGTCCCTATGCCGAACAGATTGATGGTCGTGATTTGATTATTCCGATTGAAAAGTATGGTATCAAATTGCTTTCCATTGGTTTCTTTGTTGATCCTGATCAAGCAACTTTATGGCGTGGTGGTATGGCTAGTAATGCATTGAAGCAATTAATCGGAGATGCGGACTGGGGCGAGTTGGATTATTTTATTCTTGATACTCCTCCGGGTACTAGTGATATTCATCTTACTTTGGTGCAGACTTTGGCTATTACAGGAGCTGTTATTGTCAGCACCCCCCAACAGGTAGCTTTGGCTGATGCACGCAAAGGAATCAATATGTACACCAATGACAAAGTAAATGTACCTATTTTGGGACTGGTGGAGAATATGTCATGGTTTACTCCTGCCGAACTTCCTGAAAATAAATATTTTATCTTTGGAAAAGAAGGAGCCAAGCAATTGGCGGAAGAAATGAATGTGCCTTTGTTGGGACAAATCCCTATTGTACAGAGTATTTGTGAGAATGGTGATAAGGGTACTCCCGCTGCTTTGAATGAGAACAGCATTACCGGACGTGCATTCATAGAGTTGGCTGAAAATGTTGTGAAGCAGACTGAGAAGCGTAATGCGGAGCAAGCGCCGACGCACATTGTGGAAATGAAGAAATAATTTGAAATATGTTTTTGGGATGAAAAGAGGCTGTTCGAAACAGCCTCTTTTCTGTTTTTATACTCTTTATTGCAGTTTGAAAGTTACAGGAACAGTGTATCTGCAACGTACTGCTTTGTCTTTTACAGTTGCCGGCTTCCATTTCGGCATGGATTTTACAACTCGTGCTGCTTCAGCATCTAGTTCGGAGCTAATGCTGCGTACAATGCTTACATGATCTACCGAACCATCTTTTTCAATAACCATCTGTACGATTACTTTACCTTGTGCTCCTTCCTTTTGCGCTGTTACGGGATATTTTATGTTGCGTGCCAAATATTGCAAGCAGGCTATCATACCTCCGGGGAATTCAGGCATATTGTCTGCTATCTGGTATACGGGATCTTCTCCGACAAGAAGTAATCTTACTAGTTCCGGATTTTCCATATCTTTGATGGGACAGAGTTCTTTTACCGTGAATTTTCCTTCCTGATAACCTTTATGGTTAATGGCAATGGTTTCGCCTACTCCTACTGTTAACTGAGCTTCTCCATGAGCGTTTGTCGTGGCTTTGGCATTTGTTGAAGAAGAAATAAGTTCTGCTCCTGCCAGTTGTTGGTTATCATTATTAGATATTTGTAACTTGACCCGTATTTGTTTGCCGGCTTTGATGTAAGCGGCAATATCATCATCAGTATCAAAGATGGCAGTAACATTTGGTTTGTTTGCTGAAAGTAGAAGTGATTGATGTTTGGAACTTTTAGGAGAGGAAACGTCTAGGGAAACATACTTGGGAGTCGTCATATCCACTTCTATGGTAGCTTTTCCTTCTGCATTGGTTTTGAAAGTTTTCACTTCATCACTCGGTTTGATTTGCAGAGTAACATTAGGTTGAGGCTTACCTTCACTATTGGTTACGGTAATAGTGAAAGTCACTAGACCTTGTACTGTGTTGACAAAAGATGCCACTTCTTCCCTTTCGGGGCGTGGGGTGCTTTCTTCCGTGGAATAGATTAACCTTTCGGCTGTCCGTGCCACGGTTTCAATGTTGCTGACCAAGAGTAGAGCAGCAGTCAGCGGTGCAAACAAGGCATATTTGATATGCCCTGTGGTGCGGGTTCTTTTTTTGTTCATCATTTTAATTCTGTTTTTTAAGTGTGATAAGTTGAAATTATTATATAAACCGGTTTGTCTGTTTTGGTTGGCTAATCCCAAAAGGTGATATTGATATGCTTTCTTATTTGTGCCGGATTCCATTACTTTATGATCGGCAAGGTATTCTAGATTGAGTCTGATCTCTGTTTTCATTAGCCATGCAAAAGGATTCATCCAGCAAATGATATTTACTATTTCACTGATAATGACATCTATGGAATGCCATTGGCGGACGTGGGTCTGTTCGTGCGTCAGGATTTCTTGTTTTTCATCTTCTTTCAGTCCGGGCAGATAGATGAAAATCCATTGCCAGAAAGAGAATGGATTGGCAGGTTCTGATAGACTGCGTATGGATATTTGGTCTACATTTATACTCTTGCTTTTTAAGACAAGGTGGAAAATACTACTTAGTTGGATCATAAATCGTGCGGATAATAAAAGGATTCCAATCCAATAGATGAACTTTATTATATCAAGCAGGCCGGGTGTGGGAATAGCAACAGGAGTTGTGACTACTGTGGCAGTGGAAGTATTTGTTTCTGTTAGCATCATCAGTGTGTAGTAATCTGCCAGTTCATTGATGGCAGGTTGTTCTTTCACCCATGCTTGCATATCCATTAGCGGATAAAGAAAAGAGAGTGCAAGAAAACTCAGCAGTGCGATACGACGCCATTGGAAGAAAGTGTCGCGACAGCAGAACAGCTTATAGAAAGCATAGAATAAGGCGATGCCTATATTTACTTTCAGCATGTAAATGAGTTCGGGAGCTGTAGTTATCATAATATTTATGAATTTAGCAAGGTTATTTATCTTCTTCTTTTTCTATCAGGTCAATAATGTCTTTCAAGTCGGTTGCGGAGATTTTTTGCTCTTTAGCGAAGAAAGATACCATTTCCTTATACGAGTCGGCAAAATAGTTTCGGACCACACCACTTACAAATGTGCGTTTGTATTCACTTTGTTTCACTACAGGGGTGTATTGATAGGTGTTACCGAAGCGCTTGGCTGTAACATAACCTTTTCTTTTCAGGTTGGTCACTATAGACGCTACCGTAGTGTAAGGTGGTTTAGGTTCGGGAAATTTAGCAACTATGTCTTTCACGAAACATTCTCCCATGCTCCAAATATGAAGCATCACTTCTTCTTCTTGTATCGTTAGCTTTTCCATAAGAAAATGAATTAATTACGATGTTTTCGCAAATCTACGAAATTTTCGTAATAAACAAAAGGAATGGAAGTTAATTAGTGTGAATACAGATTGTGGACAAATAAAAGAACAAAGTGAAGAATCCAGCTGTGATAGATTGAAGCGGACTCTTCACTTTGGCATGAAAATGACAGATGAAGTAAAGTTTATTTTTTGTGTAGGATATAATGGTCTGCTAACTCTCCTGTTATTGCCTGTTTGTCTTGATTGAGAGCGGTCAAGGTATTCTCACCGACTTTATAATATTGCTTATCCTCTCCATTAATTAAAGTCATAATATTACCTTCAACGGAGTAAGTTCCATATTCTTTGAAAGTAGCATCCTGCCGGTCAATGTATTCTGATATCAACTCAAAAGTCTTGTCTTTTTTAATAGTCAGGGCCATGTTGATACCCGGACAGTCGGCAGCTGGAAAGGTTCCGGTGTAAGTACCGTCATAATCCAATGAATTTTCTGCATTGTGCATATCCGTTGTTTCGGTGGAGGTTGCAGAATCGTTAGTGTTTTTGGGGTTACTGTTACATGAAGTAATCAGTAGGCATACGCATGCCAGAATAAAAAGTTTTTTCATCCTAAATAATTCATTTGGTTTTTAATTTATAAACAAATTCAGACGATATTTGTTTTGCGTCTTTTCTTAATCTCTTTTAATCTTTCGTATACATGTCTGCGGCTTAAGGTGATCTGACGACGGTATACGATGCAGGTGGTAAGGAAATAAACGCCTGTTTGTATCCACAATATCCGGTACTCTGTCAGTACATCGGTCAGTGTGGCACCCATATTGTTGATGCGTACAAAACCGTTGATGCCGAAAGTGGAAGGGAACAGCCATGAAATCACCTCCCAGAATTTAGGAATGGCAGTACCTGGCCACGAGATACCTGAGATAAATAGTAACGGCACTGAGGTAAATACGTAGATCATCATACAGGCTTCCCGATGGTGAATAAAGATAGAACAAGTCATCGCGAAAAAGATGCATGCCAGTATATAGGGAAACATGAATGCCGCTAGGGTTCCGGCTTGAGCTATTTGTACCAGGCTGAACATTTTGGGAACAAGGCAGAGCATATAGGTAGCCATGACAGCATATATCATAAGGTAAGTCAGTGATTTGCCTAAAACAATGCGCAGCGTGCCATGATAATGGCGGCTCATGGGGATAAGGTCTCGAAAACGGTTGTTCTCACGAGCAGTTCCGGCAGATAGACCTACTCCTAGCAGTAAAGTTTGTTGGATAATCAATATCAGTACGGCGGGTATCAGGAAGCTGGCAAAACCGTTCTGCGGATTGAAAATGGAAATATCCTCATACGCTATGGGAGACGTGCTCACTTCATCTTGTCGGATGGTTGTGTTGCCGGAGCGTTCTATCTTTATCTGTTTGTTCATCATCAGCGAGGCATTGGTGTTGGCTGTCAGCATGGCTTTGTAGTATAGCATACCGCTCATGTCACAGTAGATGGTAACATGGGTTTGAACTCCTTTAGTAATGTCGCGGCTGAAGCTTTCAGGAATATAGATGATGCCATACACTTTGCCGTTCTTCAATAAAGTTTTTGCTTCTTCCATATCACTGCAATGAGATACTATTTCCAAGTCGGCACCTGCATCTACCAGACGCAGGTATTCACGGCTGAGGCTGGAACGGTTATTATCTACTACAGCAGCAGGAACTTCACGCACTGTTTCATTGGTATATATAAAGGTATAGAGAAGCGGATAGCCTAGTGGTACCAGAATGAAGAAGATAAGTACACCCTGATCCTTCACAACTGCTTTCAGCTCTTGCCACCAGATGTAGAAAAGGTCTTTAGTTCCTTGTGAGATGATATCTTTGAGTTTATATGCTTTCATAACTGCTTGCCGTTTTAGGGAATATATACATAATGTAATAGTACTGTGCGCAGTCTTTTCAGTATAAAGAAAGGCAACAGCATGAATAACATCAACGCGACTATTGAATGCCATGCGTAAATCAGCGGATATCCGTTAAGCGCCAAATCTACATAAATCAGGAAGTAGTGGCGTAACGGGAATAGATTGGCCAGTGCCTGTAACACAGGATTCATTGCCATAACTGGAAAACTCATACCCGATATGGAGAAAGAAATCACTCCCCATAGGGAGGCAGTGCTCAGTGCCAAGCGGACTGTTGTAAACAATCCGAACAGAAATACTCCGAAAGCCTGTGAAGCCAGTACTAGTAACAGACCGGCAAACAGCATGGGCAGTATACCGCTATTACAGGGATAGTGCAGGAAACCGTATAGATAAACATTATAGAAGGTGCCCATGACAAAGAAAACTAAAGTCTGAGGCAGCAATTTGCCGGTCAGAGCTACGGTGATGGAATTGCCTGCCATGCCCATCCATTCTTTTTGGGTGTTGGTTTTCATTTCACTTCCAATGGTATAGACGGTGGTCATAAAGATAAGCAGCATCAGAATACCTGGTATGATAGTGTTACTCAAATATACTGAATAGTTGAGCCATGGGTTGTTTAATACATGGGAGTCGATGACTATGGGCTGCAGGAACGCCATGGCTTGGTCTTCTGTAGCTCCTTTGGCATATAAGGTGGCACGGCCGATGGCTCCACCCGCCAGCTCGGACATGGTGCGCTGGTCTTTATAGAGTAATGAACCAGCTACCAGATAGGAATAGTTGGTATAAAAAGAAACCTTGGGTTGGCGGCTTGCTAATGCCTTGTCGGTAGTTCCTTTTGGAATATAGTAGAAAGCATAGATTTTCCCTTGCTGCATGGCTTTGCGGGCATCTGCGAAACTGGGGTAATGCGCTATGATTTTAGTCTGCTGAAAAGCGTCCAGATTACGGATGATGCTGCGTGTGGTAGCTGTGTTGTCCAAATCGACCACACCTGCCGGCATATCCGTAGGGAGTCCGTTCCACATTAATGTAGTAAAGAAGAGGTAACAGAACAAGGGAGCTATGATCATGCAGAACAGATATAGCGGTCTTGTGGCGATGCGGAACACTTCACGCCGGGCTATGCGGAATATACGGTTATGGACAGTATTGTTCATTGTTTGTTATTTCTCGATGATGGCACTCATTCCCGGACGCAATCCGTCTGTTCTCTCTACAGGAACAGCTTTTACCTCGAAGGTCTTCAGGTCGAATTGCCCCGTAGTCTTGGTTGCTTTCCAGGCGGCATATGTACCCAGATCTTTCATATAAGTAATCTTGAATTTTATTTCTTTGTCAAAGGCAGGAATAAATGCGTTAATCTCATTTCCTACGGTAAAGTCTTTTAGGAAATCTTCGCGTACATTGAATGTTACCCACATGTCATTCAAGCGGGCCACGTTCATAATGGGGGCACCGGTACCTACCAGTTCGCCTGCTTTGGGAAAGATTTCGGTCACTTCTCCATCAGCAGACGCGGTCAGTATCGTTTCGTCTATGTAGGAAGAAACTTCGGCTACAGCACCTTTGGCACGTTCTACTTGGGCTGCGGCTGCGGCTTTGTCTTCACGTTGTGCACCGTTCTTTGCCATTTCGTATTGGGAGCGTGCTGCTTTTTCTGTAGCGGTCATGGCATCAAATTGTGCTTTGGCTTCATCACGTTTTTGCGCGGACATTACGCCTTCTTCAAAGAGTCGGTTGACACGGTTGTATGACTTTTCAGCAATTTCTACTCCGGCTTTGGCTTTCTGCCACATTTCGTAGGCAGCTTGCAGTTGCTCTTGGCGGGTACCTCGTTGTGCTTTTTCATTCAAGGCTTGTGCTGCTTGTTCGGCAGCTTGTGCTTGAGAAAGTTTGGCTTTTACATCGGGGGCTTCAAGGATAGCCAGTGTGTCACCGGCTTTTACTTTGTCTCCTTCTTTCACACGAAATTCCAGAATGCGTCCCGGTACTTTGCTGGAAACCCGATATTCGTCAGCTTCTGCTTGTCCCTGAATGATTTCCGGGCCTTTTCCCAATGTGAAGAAACCTATCAGCGATACAATAACGATGACTGCTGTCAGTGAAATAAATGCCAGCAAAATATTGCTGTGTTGTGATCTTTCTGCCATATCTTTTCGTTTTTAATCTTTAATTTTTATTTAAGCACTCCCATTGACTTGCGCAAATAGACTTCAGTCAGTTTTACATCAATCTGAGCGTCTATTTTGTCTGATTGGGCAGATAACCAAGCGGTTTGCGCTTCCAATACATTACTGGTGGGAATGACTCCTTCCATGAATCCCAGTTTGGCATAGCGCAGATTCTCGTCTGCTTTTTCCAGATTTTTTTCGGCCATGCTCAGGCGTTTGGCTGCTTCATTTACTTTATAGCTGGCTTGGCTTACCTGCAATTCTACCTTTTCTTTTGCATCTGCCAGTTGATAGCGGGCAATGTTTGCTTCCGCTTTGGCAGCTTTTACCTTATACATTCCTTCGCCCCAGTTCCATATTGGAATTTGTACCATAGCGCCAACAGCCCACATGCCACGGAATTTGCGTTCAAAGCCGTTTACCAATGAGGGATTGGTTACCATGTAGTTGGCGGTCAGAGCCACTGTAGGAAGAAATCCCGCGCGGGTGATATTGACTTTTTGGTCATAAATTTTATTAGCTAGATCCAAACTTCGTAATTCTTCGCGATTTGCCAAAGCGGTGGCTACATTATCACCTACATGATATTCAGGGAGAGTTAAGCTTTCTACGTCTTCATCTGCTAAACGTATTTCATCATTTAAAGGCAGACCGCATAATTGGCATAGTACCATTTTAGATAGGCTTAATCCGTTGTCTACTTGTGTGAGCTTCATTTCGGCTTCATTCACTTTTACTTTTACACTTAGTCCGTCGGCTTTGGTGGCGACACCTTCGGTTATCATTTTATCTACATCACTGTCCAGTTGGCTGACCAGTTGCAGATAGCTTTGGGCTAGTTTTTTCTTGTTTATCAGTGAGATGACTTGCCAGTAAGCTTGGTCTGTATTCAAAATGATATCCTGCATACCGGTGGCGTGCTGTGATTCGGCCAGCTGTTCTGCGTATTGGGTGATTTTATTGTAGGCAACAATTTTTCCTCCCATGAAGATGGGTTGGGTAAGGGTTACAGCTCCTGCATACATATTGCGTGTGTCGGTGCGCAGCGCATCTACCAAACCTTGTCCGACCTTGTTCAGTGCATTTCCAATACCTGGGATGAGGGGAGCAAGTGGTTGCAGTATTTGTGCGAGTTCGGGATTGGAAGCTGCCAGTTGTTGGAAAGTTTCCTGTATAGAGCCTTGGGCGGTAGTCCCTATCTGACTGATAACTCCCTTTTGTTCGTCACTTAATAAAGAGATTTCTTTCTGAGTGCGCATATACGTTCCTATAGCTGCAATCTTAGGAAGATAATTGGTAAAAGCCGCTTTCTTTTCATAATGTGCAGCTGTAATCTTTTCAGCTGAAATGCGCAACTCTTTATTGTTGGATAATGCTAAAGCACGACAACTATCTAAGGTGAGTGTGCTTTGGGCTGAAATACTATCTAAAACACCGATAAATAGGATAAAAGCTGCAATCTTTTTCATTATAGTGTTCTTGTTTTGTTGTTTTTAAGTTGTTTATGCAACAAAAATAAGACAAATCTTTAAGAAAGCCATATTCTAGATGTTATTTTAAAATATTTTTATAATTCTGCAATCTGTATGTTCACTGCTTTTGTTTGTGTGGAGAAAAAACAGCCGGTTCGTTTTCAACCGGCTGATTTTTTTAATTAAATATATTTGGGGGAGAATGTTCCTTGTTATTTCATGCTGAAAGCTTGTTGTCCTATCATGGTTCCATCAGCGAAGATATAAACATGATAAGTTCCGGCAGGCAAATATTCTTCTACATCCCAATATACGGTTACATTTTGTTCTTCTCCGGTGTATTCTATGTATTTCTTGATGGAATAAACCAAACTACGGTTTTCGTATGGGAATGTGTTTGAAGGGTTTTTGGTTAGTATGTCATTGTCCGGTTTGGCAATACGTATATATAAAGTACGTTCACCTGTTTTGGCAGTAATATTCTTGACAATGGTGAACGAGATAGCTATCTTTTTTACATCTTTTACCTTCTTGGCTGTTTTACCGCGTTTGTTTCTAGGCTCTACACTAATTGCTGTGGCATCCAATTGAGCTGCCAAGGTGACCTTTTCATTCAGATTTTTTTTCTCTTGAGATAAATTATTGATTTGGCGGGTTGCCTGCGTATATTTTTGTTTCACTTCTTGATTTTCTTCAGCTAGTGCTTGGTTGAGTTTGTTCAGTGAATCTATTTGGATAACATAGGTGCGTAGTACGGCACGCACTGTTTTCAGTTCTTTCTTCAAACGCATGATTTCAGCTGCGTTACTGGTCTTTACTTGTCGTAATTCTTCTAGCAGCCGCTGTGTTTTCAGCTTCTCACTCTCCAGCTTTTCGCGCAAGGAATCATTGTTTATCTGTATCTGAAGTTCATCATATTGGGTGGCGAAAGTGGTATATTCGTTTTCCATTTCCAGTTTTTCCACAGCGAAGAGTTCGCTCATTTCTTTATTTTCTTTTGCTTGATGAAAAGCATAAAAAGAAACTCCGCCGATAATCACAACCAGCAGAATAATGACAATAATCAGTTTTTTGCTCTTATCCATAGTGTTACATTGAATTTTGGGCAAAAGTACAATATTTTGTGCATACTGCCCGAAAATAATTATGGAAATTTTTCCCTAATTCGGAATATCATTGTAACTTTGCAGTGCTTTTAAGAACACGATTTTATTATCAACTTTAAATAAAATAGAGATTATGTCAAAAGTAACCGTAGTAGGCGCAGGTAACGTAGGTGCTACATGTGCAAATGTTCTTGCTTTTAACGAAGTAGCAGACGAAGTAGTAATGCTGGACGTTAAAGAAGGCGTATCAGAAGGTAAGGCAATGGATATGATGCAGACTGCTCAGTTGTTGGGCTTCGACACAAACATTGTAGGTTGCACTAACGATTATGAAAAAACAGCTAACTCTGACGTTGTGGTTATCACTTCAGGTATTCCCCGTAAGCCGGGTATGACCCGTGAAGAACTGATTGGTGTTAATGCAGGCATCGTTAAGTCAGTTGCTCAGAATATCTTAAAGTATTCTCCTAATGCTATCATCGTAGTTATCTCTAACCCGATGGATACCATGACTTATTTGTCATTGAAAGCTTTGGGCTTGCCTAAGAATAGAATCATCGGTATGGGTGGTGCTTTGGATAGTTCACGTTTCAAATATTTCTTGTCTCAGGCTTTAGGTTGCAATGCTAACGAAGTAGAAGGTATGGTAATCGGCGGTCACGGTGACACGACTATGATCCCGTTGGCTCGTCTGGCTACTTACAAAGGTATTCCCGTAAGTAAGTTGTTGAGCGCTGAAAAACTGCAGGAAGTTGTCGCTTCCACTATGGTCGGCGGTGCTACACTGACTAAGCTGTTAGGTACTTCCGCATGGTATGCACCGGGTGCAGCAGGAGCTTATGTTGTCGAGTCTATCATCCACAACCAGAAGAAGATGATTCCTTGTTCCGTTTACTTGGAAGGTGAATACGGAGAATCCGATCTTTGCATCGGCGTTCCTGTTATCCTGGGTAAGAACGGTATCGAAAAGATCGTTGAACTGGAATTGACAGCTGAAGAAAAAGAACTCTTCGCCAAGAGTGCAGCAGCCGTTCACAAAACAAACGAAGCGTTGAAAGAAGTCGGCGCTCTTTAATAATCGGAAAAAAGGTTTGATAATATAGAAAAGAGGATAGTCCTTCGGGGTTATCCTCTTTTTGTCTATACACCTTCTCCATCTTATAGTTCATATTAAATGATATAAGTTCATTTTTAGGCAGATATGAATCATTTCAACTTCACCCACCCTTTGACACTTTTCGATTATCATGTCATACAAGGGTGAAGGCAGATAACCGGACTGCCTTCACCTCAAAAATTTGCCTTCACCCTGTCTCGCCCAGATTCGGGTTGGCCATGCCCCCATCTTCACGTCCACCTATATATATTAAATGAAAAACAAGGATACTACAATATCAATTAATCAACAAATACACAGGTATTAACAGCTATTTCTACCACTCCTTACCTTTTCGCCCTTAGTCGAAAAGGTTTTTGACCTGTGTCGAAAGGGCTTTTGACCA
>OGRI01002922.1_pt1 | contig 11471 bp, 10 predicted proteins | sample 1553391 | NCBI WGS metagenome assembly OGRI01 (sample SAMEA2580052, study PRJEB22360) | human gut metagenome | reverse complement strand
CTGCCGCACCTCGCTCGCCGTATCGGCACTTAGAATTATGCGGTATTGCCCTGAAAAAAGGATCAATCAATGATGCAGAATACAGAACATACCGCCGCGCCGCTGCTGGTGCGCGGGGGCCGGGTTCATGACGCCGTTCACCCGGAACCACAGCGGATCGACCTGCTGCTGGAAAACGGCCGCATTGTTGCCATGGGGCATGAACTGAACGTGCCCGCCGATATCGCCGTGCTGGATGCTGCCGGGCTGGATATTTTCCCCGGTTTTGTGGATGCGCACACCCATATCGGCCTGGATGGTTATGGCATCGGGTACGAAGGCTGCGACTACAACGAGATGAATGACATCTGGACCCCGCAGCTGCGCGCCATTGACGGCATCAACCCTCGCGATCCCTCCTTTGCCCATGCACGGGAAGCAGGCATTACCTGCGTGTGCACCGGGCCGGGCAGCGCTAATGTGCTGGGCGGTACCTTTACCGCCATCAAGACGGTGGGCGAGCGTGTGGACAACATGATCGTCAAGGAAGCCGTTGCCATGAAATGCGCCTTTGGCGAAAACCCCAAGCGCTGCTATAAAGATAAATGCGATTCTACCCGCATGTCCACCGCTGCGTTCCTGCGCGGGGCGCTGGCTTCCGCCAGGGATTACGGTGCCCGCAAGGCTGCCGCCAACGGCGATGTGACCAAAATGCCCGCTTATAACCAGAAGCTGGAAGCCTTGCTGCCGGTGCTGGACCACACCATTCCCCTGAAAGCCCATGCACACCAGGCCAACGATATCTTTACCGCCATCCGCATTGCCAAAGAGTTCGATGTGGGCCTGACGCTGGAACATGTGACCGAAGGCCACCTGATCGTGGACGAACTGGCCAAGGAAAGCAATATCCCCATGGCCGTCGGCCCCAGCCTGACCTTTGCCAGCAAGTTTGAACTGCAGAACAAATCCTGGGAAACGCCGGGCGTTCTGGCAAAAGCGGGCTGCCATGTTTCCATCATCACCGATAACTCGGTCATTCCGCAGCAGTACCTGCCGCTGTGCGCCGGTATGGCGGTCAAAGCCGGCATGGATCCGTTTGCCGCGCTGCAGGCCATCACCATCAACCCGGCCAAGCACATCGGCATTGCTGACCGTGTTGGCTCCATCGAGGTCGGCAAGGATGCAGATCTGGTGCTGACCGATGGCTGCCCGTTTGAGGTTATGACCAACGTGAAAGCTGTTCTGATCAACGGCGCAGTGGTCAGCCAGAAATAAAAAGCACTGCACCGATGTAAAAAATAGGCTGGCATCTTGCAAACAGCAGGGTGCTGTGCTATAATACCCACAGAACAGCAAAGGCGCTGTCCGATAGCATTGCTATACGGACAGCGCCTTTTTGGGTTCAATAGGAATTACCACGGATGGAATGAGAGTGAGAAATATGGAAAAGAATCCTCGTTATGTCGAAATCGATTACGCCAAATACGCGCCCGATATCCCGGAGGATCAGCTGGAAGCTTATTACGGCCTGCCCAAACATGTACAGTTCTGTAATGAATGCGTGATGAGCAACCAGAAGCCGAACTCCTGCTATGAATTTGAACATACGATCAAGTCCATTAAAAAGACGATGGTCATTCAGGACGACGGCACCTGCGATGCCTGCCATGCCTGCCACAATAAGGCTAACGGCCATATCGACTGGGCCCTGCGCGAAAAAGAGCTGCGTGAGCTGTGCGATGAATACCGCAAAAATGACGGCAGCTATGACTGCCTGGTGCCCGGCTCCGGCGGCAAGGACAGCTTTTATGCCGCTCACATCCTGAAATACAAATACGGCATGCACCCCCTGACGGTGACTTGGGCACCGCATATCTACACCCCCTGGGGCTGGGATAACATGCAGGCCTGGATCCACGCCGGGTTTGATAACTACCTGTGTACCCCCAACGGCATGACCCACCGTCTGCTGACCCGTTTGGCGACCGAGAACCTGTTCCACCCGTTCCAGCCGTTCATTTTGGGCCAAAAGCAGCTGGCCCCCAAGATGGCCGCCAAGTTCGGCATTCCCCTGGTGTTCTATGGCGAGAACGAGGCCGAGTTCGGCAACCCCATTGCGGATAACAACTCTGCCCTGCGTGACGAGCACTTTTTTGCCGTCAATGATTACGACCATATCTATCTGGGCGGTGTCAGCCTGCGCCAGCTGGAAGAGGATTATAAGGTGGATAAAGCCGACCTGGCCATCTACCTGCCGTCCGAAACTTCCAACCTGGAGAAAAACCATGTTCAGGTGCGCTACCTTGGCTATTACGAAAAATGGCATCCGCAGGGCGCCTACTATTACAGTGTAGAACACGGCGGTTTCCGCCCCGCACCGGAGCGCACCCAGGGCACCTATTCCAAGTATAACTCCATCGATGATAAGATCGACGACTTCTTCTATTACACCACCTACATCAAGTACGGCATCGGCCGCACCACCTATGACGCTGCACAGGAGATCCGCAACGAGGAAATCACCCTGGAAGAGGGCAAGGCGCTGTGCAAAAAGTTTGACGGCGAGTATCCCGACCGCTTTGAAAAAGAGATCTTCCAGTATCTGTCCCTGGACCGCCAGCACTTCCCGTGGGCCAGCCAGCTGTTTGAACAGCCCAAAATGGACCGCGAATACTTTATGCACCTGGCCGACCGTTTCCGCAGTCCCCACCTTTGGAAATGGGAGGACAACATGTGGAAACTGCGTCACACCCCCTACGAGGGCGACAGCGAAGTGCTTTGGGGCGACCCGAAGGGCACCCACCACGAAATATAAGGCCAAGAGCAATACCGCATAATTCTAAGTGCCGATACGGCGAGCGAGGTGCGGCAGATGCCAAGCCAAAAGCGCAGATAATACTGGATGTCTTATCGAGCATTTTGGCAACGCAGATGCCGTGCCGCAGCTGCCGGAGCGGTGCTTAAGCCGCAAGGCGGGAATTGTGCGGTGTTGCCCAAGAGCTCTGGAACTGAGGAATTTTTTATGGCTAAGAAAAAAATCCGCCTGATTGCACGGCTGGATGTCAAGGATACCAACCTCGTCAAAGGCATCCAGTTGGAGGGCCTGCGCAAGCTGGGGGATCCCAACCTGTTTGCACGGGAATATTATGAGCAGGGCATTGACGAGCTGCTGTACATTGATATTGTGGCCAGCCTGTATAACCGTAACAACCTTTCGGATATTGTGCGCAAAACCGTGGATGATGTGTATATCCCGGTCTGCGTGGGCGGCGGTCTGCGCAGCGTCGAGGATGTGCGCCACATTCTTTCCATGGGGGCGGATAAGGTTGCCATCAACACGGCGGCCATCAAACGCCCGGAGCTGATCACCGAGGCTGCCAACGCCTTTGGCAGCCAGTGCATGGTGCTTTCCATCCAGGCCAAGCGCAACCGCACCTGGCCCGGCAAGTGGGAAGCTTATTATGACAACGGCCGCGCCCATTCTGGTTATGATGTAGTGGAATGGGCCAAACGCGGCGTGGCGCTTGGGGCAGGGGAGATCCTGCTGATGAGCGTGGACAACGAGGGCCTGCAGCGCGGCATGGACCTGGAACTGATCGAGGCTGTGACCAAGGCGGTCAATGTGCCGGTCATCTGCGGCGGCGGTGTTGGCTGCGGGGATGACATTGTGGACGGTGCCAAAGCCGGTGCCGATGCTGTGGCCTGCGCCGCAGTGCTGCACTATAAAAAAGAAACCGTGCAGGAACTGAAAGATGAAATCCGCGCAGGCGGGGTGGAGGTGCGCCGGGTATGAAAGTAACAGTGATCGATTACGGTCTATCCAACCTGCTCAGCGTGCAGCATGCGTTCGCTCATTTTGGGGCAGAAGTACAGGTGACCAGCAGCCCGGCAGATGTTCTGGCAGCCGATGCCTTGGTGCTGCCCGGCGTGGGCGCTTTCCAGGACGGCATGCAGGGGCTGGAACAGCTGGGGCTGATCGAGCCCATCAAGCAAAAGACAGCCCAGGGTACCCTGTTGCTGGGGATCTGCCTTGGGATGCAGATGCTGTTTGACGAATCCGAAGAATTCGGCCTGCACAAGGGCCTTGGCCTGATTCCCGGCCGCGTGGTGCGCATCCCGGATGTGGACGCGGACGGCAGCCCCCAGCGGGTGCCGCACATCAGCTGGAACCCACTGTACCCGGCGGGCGGCCGCACGGATTTTTCCGGTACCGCCTTGCAGAATGTGCAGCCGGGACAGGAATGCTATTTTATCCACTCTTATGAAGCAAAGCCCGCAGCGGAGGAATACCGCCTGGCCGATACCGTGTATGGCGGCCGCAAGGTGTGCGCCGCTGCCCAAAAGGGCTGCGTGATCGGCACCCAGTTCCACCCGGAAAAATCCGGCCCGGTGGGGCTTGGCATCATCAAAGCCTACCTGGACCTGTGCGCCCAGGCAGAATAACAGGAAAATAAAACGGATTTTCAAACGTAAGATAATCCAATGCTGGGGAACGTTCTGCGCGAGCGTTCCCCTTTTTGTTGTTGGTTTTGCTAAACTGATGGGTGAATTTTGGGCAGAGTTGTACAATTTGGTGCAAATTTGCCTGCAAAAATGGCACCAAAAGTCCATAAAAGTCCGAAAAATGGTCATTTATCTATTCCCAAGGACAAAAGTTTGGTGTATAATAATACCTGTAGCTTGGTTAATTAAATGACAATCTTTCTGGAGAGGTGTCTGTGCATGAAAAAGCTGATATTGGTCACAAGCCCGCCGGCCTGCGGAAAAACCTTTATTTCCAAGCAGCTGGCAAAAGCGCTGAACCACGTTGTCTATCTGGATAAGGATACCTTGATCCCTTTGTCCAAGCAAATCTTTGCGGTGGCGCACCAGCCGTATGACCGCAGCAGCATCTTTTTTGAAAAATATATCCGTGACCTGGAATATCGTGTGGTTCTGGACCTTGCTATGGAAGCGCTGGAGTACGATGATATTGTGCTGATTAACGCCCCCTTTACGCAGGAGATCCGTGACCTTGACTATATTACCACCCTGCGTGCCGAGCTGAAAAAGAAGCAGGCGGAGCTGGTTGTGATTTGGGTAGATACTAACCCCGAAGTGTGCCACCAGCGCATGATCGACCGCGCCAGCGACCGTGACATGTGGAAGCTGAACCACTGGGACGAATATATCCTGGGTGTCAACTTTAACCCGCCGCTCAGCTTAAAGCTGGAAAACCAGCCCGATTCGCTGCTGATCTTCCACAATTCTTCCGATGAAGAGTTTGAAGAGAGCATGAAAACCATTGTTGCCCAGTTGGAAGCCGCTGTGGCCAACCGTGTGGAGATCCCGCGCACCCGGTATTGATACTGTCTGTTTTTTATTCCCATTGTGCCGCTTTGGCATGATGGGATTTTTTATTTGCTGTCTGAAATTGCTTTAATTGCTTTTACCGCCGGGGTATGGTATAATCTATTCTGTATCAATCTGCAAAGCAGGGCGCTGCTTTGCGGCAAAAATCAACAGCAAAAGGGGCAGGGCATATGGCAAAGGATCTTCTGGTCGGTTCCACCGGTTTTGTGGGGGGGAACCTGGCGGCAAAACATGCGTTTGCCGCGGTATGCCATTCCACCGATATTGCCGCGCAGTTTGGTGCCAAGCCGGATCTGTGCGTGTACGCCGGGGTGCCCGCCGCCATGTTTTTGGCGAATGCAGACCCGGATGCCGACCTTGCCGTGATGGCCGCCGCGCGGGAAAACCTGCGCCAGATCGCCCCCAAACAGCTGGTGCTGATCTCCTCCATCGCTGTCTATGCCGACAGCAGGGAAAAGGACGAGCAGAGCCCCATGACACCGGACGGCCTGCCCGCCTATGGCCGCAACCGCCTGCAGCTGGAACGATGGGTGCGGGAGGATTACCCCAATGTGCTGATTGTGCGGCTGCCTGCCCTATACGGCATTGGGCTGAAAAAGAACTTTTTGTTTGACCTGCACACCATCACCCCGGCTATGCTCAAGCCGGAAAAATATACCGAACTTGCACAAAAATCCCCCCTGGTACGGGATGGCTATACCCTGGCAGATAACGGCTTTTATAAGCTCAACGGTGCGGTGGATGCCGCGGCCCTGCGGGAATTTTTTGCGGGCAATGATTTTAACGCCCTTGCCTTCACGGATTCCCGCAGCCGTTACCAGTTCTATCACCTGGCCCGCCTGTGGCAGGATGTGCAGACCGCGCTGCAAAACGGCCTGACCACCCTCAACCTGACCACCCCGCCCGTTACGGCGGCGGAGGTTTACACCACAGTGACCGGCAAAGCCGACTGGCAGAACGAGCTGCCCAAGCCCCCGTTTGATTATAACCTGCGCAGCCGGCATGCTGCGCTGCTGGGCGGGGCGGACGGATACCTGTGTACAAAACAGCAGGAGCTGGATGAGATCTGCGCCTTTATGCGCGCATGGAGGAACTGAGGATGTCCGAACTGAAACTTGCAATTTCCAATATTGCGTGGGATAAAGCGGATGACGAAGCTGTTTACGCTGCCATGCAGCAGAACGGCTTTACCGGGCTGGAAATTGCCCCCACCCGTATTTTCCCGGAATATCCGTATGAAAACCTGACCGGAGCCGCTCTGTTCGGCGGCTACCTGCTCAACCGCTGGGGGTTCCATGTACCCAGCATGCAAAGCATCTGGTACGGCCAGACCGGCAATATTTTTGACCCCGTGCAAGCCGAAGAATTGCTGGATTATACCGCCGAGGCGTTCCAGTTTGCCCACACCATCAACTGCCCCAGTCTGGTGTTCGGCTGCCCCAAAAACCGCCGCCTGGACCCGCCGCACACCGCGGCGGAGGGCGATGCCTTTTTTGCCAAGGCCGGTGCGCTGGCGTCCCACTATGATGTGGTGCTTGCCATTGAGGCCAACCCCCCGGTATACACCAACTACCTGAACAATACAGCCGATGCTTTTGCCATGGTCAAACGGCTGCAAAGCCCCGGCCTTGCGGTTAATCTGGACCTTTCCACCATGATCTCCAACGGCGAACGCCTGCGGGATTTTGTGGATGATATCAAATACGTCAGCCATGTTCATATCAGCGAGCCGGGGCTGGAACCCATTGTTCCGCGCCAGGAACACAAAGAACTTGCCATGCTGCTGAAAGCCGTTGGCTACAGCGGCGATGTTTCCATTGAGATGAAGCGGACGGATGTGGAAACCGTCCGCAAGACCCTTGCCTATATTGCGGAGGTGTTTGCATGAGACTGCAGCCAGTGCCGATCCAGAATGTTCCCGGCGTGCCGGATTATACCTGCACCGCCTTTTTGCCAAAAAGCAGCGATTACTGCCTGCTGATCCCCGTCATCAATGAGGGCTCCCGCATTTTGACCGAGTTGGGCCGCGCCCAGAAAGCCGGGGTGGACCGTTTGGTGGATATTGTCATTTGCGACGGCGGCTCCACCGATGGCAGCATGAACCCCGATACGCTGGAGCTGTACGGGGTGAACACCCTGCTGGTCAAAACCGGCCCCGGCAAACAGGGTGCCCAGCTGCGCATGGGCCTGCATTTTGCCCTGACCTTTGGCTATAAGGGCGTGCTGACCATTGACGGCAACAATAAGGATTCCATCGAGGATGTTCCGGAATTTGTTGCCAAGCTGAAAGAAGGCTATGACCTTGTGCAGGGCAGCCGGTTTATTCCCGGCGGTCATGCCATCAATACGCCCAAAACGCGCTATGCGGCGGTACGGCTGATCCATGCGCCAATCATCAGCGCGGCAGCCCACCAGTGGTTTACCGATACCACCAACGCTTACCGCGCCTACAGCCGCGAATACCTGACCCACCCCGATGTGCAGCCGCTGCGGGATGTGTTTATGGGGTACGAGCTGCTGGCCTACCTCAGCATTCGTGCCACTCAGCTGGGTCTGCGCGCCTGCGAGGTCCCCGTGACCCGCGCATACCCGGCATCCGGCAAAACGCCGACCAAGATCAGCGGCTTTAAGGGCAACAGCAATCTGCTGCAGGTGCTGTTTGCCGCCGCAACGGGCAAGTATAACCCGTAATCGGGCATGGGTGCCCGGCATAGTAATAGATTATCGGAGGTCCTGTGCATGACAGTGGATAAAATCATTATTGGTGCTGGCCTGTATGGCCTGTACGCAGCCCAAAAGTGCGGCGCGGCAGGCCAGCGGGTACTGGTGCTGGAGCGGGACCCCGCCCCGTTCATGCGCGCGACCTATATCAATCAGGCCCGCGTACACATGGGCTACCATTACCCGCGCAGCTACTCCACGGCCATCAAGAGCGCACATTACTTCCAGCGCTTCTGCCGGGATTATGATTTCTGCCTGCACACAAGCTTTGACCAGATCTATGCCACCAGCGCACATTTCAGCTGGACCAATGCGGCCGAATTCCGCCGCTTCTGCGCCGCGGCCAAGATCCGCTGTGATGATGTTGCCCCGGAGCGCTACTTTAATAACGGTATGTGCGATGGCGCATTTTTGACCACCGAGTATACTTATGATGCCCAGGTGCTGAAAAACTGGTTCCTGGAACAGCTGGCAAAGCTGCCCAATGTGCAGGTTCTGTACAGCCATAAGCCGGACAAAATTGAAAAAGCCGGCAGCGTGTGGCGGGTAACGGCAGGGGATACCACGGTGGAAGCACCGTTCATCCTGAACGCAACCTATGCGGGCGTGAACGATATCCACGCCATGCTGGGCCTGCCGCCGTTCAAAATCAAATACGAAAAGTGCGAGATCATCCTGTGCACGGTGGATGAGCGGCTGAAAAATACCGGCATTACCGTGATGGACGGCCCGTTTTTCAGCCTGATGCCCTTTGGCCAGACCGGCCTGCACAGCCTGACCAGTGTGACCTTTACTCCCCACGAAACCAGCTATGATGCGGTAGCAACCTTCCCCTGCCAGCAGCAGAGCGAGGGCAAATGCAGGCCGGGCAGCCTGTATAACTGCAACGAATGCCCGGCTAAGCCGCAGAGCGCCTGGCCCTACATGAGCCAGCTGGCCCGCAAATACCTGAAAGAAGAGTACGGCTTTGCTTATCAGGGCAGCCTGTTCAGCATGAAGCCGATTTTGAAAGCCAGCGAAATAGATGATTCCCGCCCCACCGTGGTGCGCGTGATGAACACCGAACCGATGCTGGTCAGCGTACTTTCCGGCAAGATCAACACCGTGTATGACCTGGACGAGGTATTGAACGTATGAGTGTGACAAATAAAGAAAAGAATTTTATCTCGGCTGTGGTCTACCTGCACAACGATGGTGCCCAGGCCGTGCGGTTTTTTAAGGCGCTGAACGCCGTGCTGGACCAGCACTTTGAACAGTATGAGCTGGTTGCCGTGGATGACGCCTGCGCCGATGATACCATCCCCACCCTGCGGGACTGGGCCAAAGCGCTGGAAAAGCCGCTGACCATCCTGCACCTGAGCCTGCACCAGGGGCGCGAGACCGCCATGAACGCGGGCCTGGATGCCGCGATCGGCGATTATGTGTATGAGTTTGACTCCACCCAGACACCGTACCCCATTGAGCTGGTGTTTGAAGCTTACCGTGCCGCCATGGCGGGCAGCGATATTGTATCCGTCTGCCCGCGGTCCACGGCTGGCAGCAGCAAAATGTTCTACCGCGTCTTCAACGGCAACAGCCATTCGGCTTACAAGCTGCGCACCGATGCGTTCCGCCTGGTCAGCCGCCGCGCCATCAACCGCGTGCATGCTTCCAGTGAAACGCTGCCCTACCGCAAAGCGGCCTATGCGGCATCCGGCTTAAAAATGACCGATCTGGAATTTGATGGCCGCCTGACTGATAATTCCGGCGGGCGCTTTGCCCTTGCCATGGACAGTCTGGCGCTGTATACCGATGCCGGGTATAAGCTCAGTGCAGGCATTGCCATCGTGATGATGTTCCTGGCGCTGGCGGAGCTGGCCTACACGCTGATCATTTTTTGCGCCGGGCACCCCATTGAAGGGTGGACCACCATGATGTTTGTGCTGACCCTTGGCTTTGCCGGGCTGTTTGCTGTGCTGACCATCATCATCAAATATCTTTCGCTGCTGGTGGACCTGGTGTTCAAAAAGCAGAACTACCTGATCGAGAGCATCGAGAAAATCCAAAAGTAAACCCTGCACAGGCGGGGAAGGGAGGGAGCCACCGCATTGATGCAGCAATATGACCAGCGCCGCCTGCGGCTGTTTGCGGTGGTGCTCTTTCTGGGAATCATGGCGGCCAACCTGGGGCGCTATCTGATCTTTGACGGCCTGTACCTGTGGGATGCCCGCCTGCGCTGGCAGGAGTGTGCCTATGTACTGCACGGGCTGAACCCCTTTGATGTGATGCACAGCCGCGTGCCGTCCATCGAATCTATCGGCTGGCTGGATGCTTCCCTGGGGGGCACAGTGCCCTGGGCCTATGTGCTGGGCAATGTAATCAACCCCGGCTTTTTGCCGTACAGCGCGATGTGCGTGTACATTCTGGCGTTGGATTTTATCGCTCCGCTTGTCACGGCGCTGTGCATGGGCCGCTTTTTGCTGCGCCACCGCTATGTGCAGGATAAATACATGGCCGTGCTGGCATCGCTGCTGGTGTTTGCCCCCAGCATGTGGGCCAATGCGGTGCTGTTTGGCAACCAGAGCGGCATTGTGTGCTGCTGTGTTATCCTTTCCATGTGCGTACTGGAGGACAGTGAGACTTTGGCGGGCCTGCTGCTGGCTGTTGCCATGTGCAAACCGCAGGTGGCGTTTGTGTTTTTGTTCCCGCTGCTCTGCAAAAAGCACTGGAAAGCAATAACCGTTACCTCCGGCACTGTGCTGGGGTCTTGGCTGCTGGCGGCCATTTTAACCGAAAGCAGCCCCATCTCCATGCTGACAGATATCATGGACCAGGGGTTGAGCTATAATACCTCTTATTATGGGCTGTTCAACTTTTTGTTGGGCTTTGGCATCTCCACCAAGGTGGTTCTCCTGCTGGATGTCGCTGTGGGCGGTGTGATTCTGCTGGCTGCTGCGGCCTGGATGTTCCGCAAAAAGCTGGATAATGACTGGTTGCTCTGGTACGCCGTTACCGCGGTGGTTTCCGTTATGTGGTTTTATAAGCAGAGCCATGATTATATCATTCTGGCGCTGCCTGCCATCGCTATTTTCTGCCTGCCGCATATCAGCCTGCCCGCATGGGGCAGTATCCTGATTTTGCTGGTGGATGTCATTGCCTTTGCGGTACCCAAAGTCTGCACCCTGCTGTGCGGCCTGCCGAAAGATGTGGTTTCGCCCTGGGCTAAACTGCTGGAAACGGTGGCCATTATGGCAACACTGTACTATGTGTTCCAGTCTGCCAAGTGCCATGCGGCGGCATTGCAGCAGGCGAGCCAGAATGGATAATTCCATAGGGGCACACATTGTGCGCCCGCTGCCCTGGCTGGAATAAACGCCTTGCTTAGGGCAATACCGCATAATTCTAAGTGCCGATACGGCAAGCGAGGTGCGGCAGATGCT
>OGRI01002913.1_pt1 | contig 11498 bp, 11 predicted proteins | sample 1553391 | NCBI WGS metagenome assembly OGRI01 (sample SAMEA2580052, study PRJEB22360) | human gut metagenome | reverse complement strand
GGAAGCGGGGGTAGCGCCTACAACGGCACCGATCTCCATGCGCTTTGCCACATAGCCGGGATGATAGATCTCGTCCACCTGACCGGTAGCAAGGCCGATCTGGTTGCCGTAGGAGGAATAGCCTGCGGCAGCAGTGGTCACCAGTTTGCGCTGGGGCAGCTTGCCAGGCAACGTCTCACTGACCGGCTTGAGCGGGTCGCCTGCGCCGGTCACGCGCATGGCCTGATAGACGTAGCTGCGGCCAGACAGCGGGTCACGGATAGCACCGCCGATGCAGGTAGCTGCACCGCCGAAGGGCTCGATCTCGGTGGGGTGGTTGTGGGTCTCGTTCTTGAACAGGAACAGCCAGTCCTCATCCTTACCGTTCACATCGCACTTGATCTTGACGGTGCAGGCGTTGATCTCGTCGGACTCGTCCAGATTTTTCAGGATGCCCTGCTTCTTCAGCTCCTTGGCGCCGATGGTGGCAAGGTCCATCATGCAGCGGGGCTTGTTCTCGCGGCCCAGATCGGCGCGCATGGCCATGTAGCGGTCAAAGGCCTTCTGCACGATGGCATCGTCGATCTGCACATCGTCCAGAATGGTGCCGAAGGTGGTGTGGCGGCAGTGATCGGACCAGTAGGTGTCGATCATCTTGATCTCGGTGATGGTGGGGTCGCGGTGCTCCGAGCGGAAATACTTCTGGCAGAACTCGATATCGCCAAGATCCATGGCAAGGCCGTTGTCCGCAATGAACTTTTTCAGCTGCTCTTCGTCCAGCTGGTTGAAGCCCTCCAGCACCTTGACCGGGGCGGGCACGGGGTACTCCATTTTCAGGGTCTGCTTGGTGTCCAGCGAAGCCTCGCGGGCCTCCACCGGGTTGATGACGTATTTCTTGATCTCGGCCACCTGCTCGTCGGTCAGGGTGCCTTCCAGCAGATAGACGCGGGCAGAGCGCACCAGCGGGCGCTCGCCCTGACTGATGAGCTGGATGCACTCGGCAGCGGAGTCGGCGCGCTGGTCGAACTGGCCGGGCAGATACTCCACTGCAAAGGACACGCCGTCGCTGGCGGGCAGCTCGGCATAGGTGTTATCCACCGGCGGCTCACTGAACACGGTGCTTGCACACTGGTTGAACAGTTCTTCGTCGATGCCTTCCACATCGTAGCGGTTCAGCAGACGCAGACCGGTAAGCGACTGGATACCCAGCAGGCTGGTCAGCTCATTTTTCAGGCCGGTGGCTTCCACATCGAAGCCGGGCTTTTTTTCCACATAAATACGATAGACCATTGGGTAGGTTCCCCCTTTGTTTTCTTTGAACCGACCCTCTCAGTCACGGCTTACGCCGTGCCAGCTCCCCCGAAAGGGGGAGCTTTTTCTGCTGGCGGAAAGTACCGCGTTCGATGGAAAGCATCGGCTTGCCCATTTCCCCGCATAAAGCTCCCCCTTCGGGGGAGCTGTCGCCGCCAGGCGACTGAGAGGGTTTTCTTTCTTACTGCTTCTCTGCCAGTGCCTTCAGGGCGCGCAGGCCGATATCGCTGCGCTTGTGCAGCTTTTCAAAGCTGATCTTCTCTGCCGCCTCATAGGCATGGCTCAGCGCATTGGTCAGCCGCGGGCCGGTGGCGGTGACACCCAGCACACGGCCGCCGGCCGTGACAAGGGCGCCGTCCTCGGTGATGGCGGTGCCGGAGTGGTAGACCGTCACATTCTCCTCGCCGGGCAGCTGGCCGTCCACAAGGCCTGTGATGGGCTTGCCCTTCTCGTAAGCCACCGGGTAGCCGCCGGAAGCCAGAATGACGCAGGCGGCAGCACCGTCCGAGAACTTGACCTCCTCGTTTTCCAGCGTGCCGTTGGTGCAGGCCTGCATGATGTGCAGCAGGTCGCCTTCCAGCAGGGGCAGCACCACCTGCGTCTCCGGGTCACCAAAGCGGCAGTTGTACTCGATGACCTTCGGGCCGTCCGGGGTAAGCATCAGGCCGAAGTAGAGGCAGCCCTTGAAGGGGCAGCCTTCGGCGTTCATGGCCTTGATGGTGGGCAGGAAAATTTTCTCCATGCACTCAGCGGCCACTTCCGGGGTGTAGTAGGGGTTGGGAGCAATGGTGCCCATGCCGCCGGTGTTCAGGCCGGTGTCGTGGTCGTTGGCACGCTTGTGGTCCATGCTGGACACCATGGGCTTGACCACCTTGCCGTCCGTAAAGCTCAGCACACTGACCTCGGGGCCGGTGAGGAATTCCTCCACCACCACATGGTTGCCGGATGCGCCGAACTTCTTATCCAGCATGATCTCCTTCACGCCGTCCGCAGCCTGCTGCTCGTTCTCGCAGATGAGCACGCCCTTGCCCAGTGCCAGACCGTCGGCCTTGATGACCACCGGGTACTTGCCCTCGGCCTTGATGTACTCCATGACCTTGGCGGGGTCGTCAAAGGTCTCGTACTTTGCGGTGGGGATGCCGTATTTCTTCATCAGGTCCTTGGAGAACACCTTGGAGGCCTCGATGCGGGCAGCGGCCTTATCCGGGCCAAAGGCCGGGATGCCCACTGCTGCCAGCGCATCCACCATGCCCAGAGCCAGCGGGTCGTCCTGCGCCACCACAACGTAATCGAACTTTTCTTCTACGGCAAAGCCCACCATGGTGTCCACATCGGTAGACTTGATGTTTTTGCACTTTGCGTCATAGCTGATGCCGCCGTTGCCGGGTGCGCACCAGATCTCGCCGCAGTCAGGGCTCTTTTTCAGTGCCTTGATGATGGCGTGCTCGCGGCCACCGCCGCCTACCACCAAAACCGTCATATTCTTTGACCTCCAAAAAAGACTTTTAGGAGAACTGCCGTTTTGCCGCCAATTCTCCTGTATTTTCTGTATTTTATTTGTTTTTATTGATAATCCGACTCTCTGCCTTACCGCTCTCCAAATCAATGAAACGGGTAAAGAGGGAAACCTTGTTGTCCTCGTTCAGGCTGTCCCAAATCATTTGCGTAAAGCTGTCCAGGTCGCCGTCCATCTCCACCGGCACCGGCTCGCCCTCAAAGGACGGGATCGGATCGCCGTCGCCTTTATAGGTGTGGATCAAATGGCCCAGACCGGGCACCGCTGCATACTCAAAGAAGAAACGCAGGCAGGAGTCACCCCGACCCATATTGGACTTTAAGATGGACAGGTTGTAGTCGCCGTTTGGCTTGACAACGCCGCTGATTCTGGGGGTGTAGTTGGGCGCGTCCGGTTCAAACTCCCGGGTAAGCAGCGCGTGGCGATAGCACTTGCCCTTTGCCATAAAGTCATAGATGGTATCCGTCTGGTCACCGTTGGTGACGATGGTCTTGCCGTCCAAGCACAGCACCGGGTTGTAAATGATCAAAGACGGATCCTCCATCTTGCTCTCATCAAAAGCCTTGGTGCGAATGCCGCCACGGTCGTTCTCCTCAAACACACGGTTGCGGGAATTGACGCTGCGCCCCATAATAAAATAGGCGATCATTGCCGTTTTCCCGTCCTTGCTGCGACCCAACACGATCCCGCGGCCGGGATAGCTGTTGCCGGACAGCAGGGTTGAAAGCTGTTGTATCTCCATAATAATCACCATAGCCTTTCAGGCTACATACCGTTCATTAAAAATCATTAACACCTTGCTGTAGCCTGACAAGGCGTTCATGGTGATTACAGCCATCTCAAAATTATGCCAAAGGCAAATTTTGAGGGCAATATAATCTGTATAGTGTGATTTTTCACACTATACCTCAATCTAAAATACGGGTCTTGTTGCCCGTAATCTGAATTTTATCTTGGCAAAAAAGTGCCACCGCCTGAGGCAGCAGCTGCCATTCGCACTGCTCCATCACCCGTCGCTGCAAAATCTCCGGGGTGTCCCCCTCCAGCACCGGCACCGCCTTTTGGGCGATGATGGGACCGGCGTCGCAGTCGGCAGTCACAAAGTGCACCGTAGCGCCGGTCAGCTTGACTCCGCTTTGCAGCACCGCCTCATGCACATGGAGCCCATAAAAGCCCTTGCCGCAAAAAGACGGAATCAACGCCGGGTGAATGTTCATCATTTTGCCGGGGAAAGCGTCTACCACCTGTTCATCGAGAATGGTCAGAAACCCGGCATACACCACCAGATCCGCCTGCTCCGCCAGCAGCAGGTCCCGCATGGCAGCAGAGTAAGCATGTACATCCGGGTACGCCTTGCGCTCCAGAACCTTACCGGGAATACCGTGAGCCGCAGCTCGCTCCAGCGCATACACGCCGGGCTTGGAAGCGATCACACAGGTAATTTGCCCACCGGGGATCTCTCCCCTGTCTTGTGCGTCCAGCAAAGCCTGTAAATTGGTGCCCCCACCGGAAACTAACACCACAATGCGCTTCATACCAGCTCCACGCCTTTCTCGCCGGACTGGATCTGGCCGATGATTGCAGCCTGCTCCCCTGCCTGTTGCAGAATCCGCACGGCCTCGTCCGCCTTCGTGGCGTCTACGGCAATCACCAAACCGGTGCCCATATTAAAGGTATTATACATATCCCGCTCCGGAATGTTGCCTTCTTTGGCGATCAGGTCAAAAATAGGCTTCTTAAAGCACTTATCTTTCTCAATTACTGCGGTGAAACCATCTTGCAGCATACGGGGCACATTCTCGTAAAAGCCGCCGCCGGTAATGTGGCTGATGGCGTGCACCCGCACGCTGTCCATCAGTGCCAGCAGGGGCTTTACATAAATGCGGGTGGGCGTCAGCAACTCCTCACCCAGGCTCTTGCCCAGCTCCGGTACCTGCACATGCAGCCGCTGGGAAGAAATGTTAAACACCTTGCGCACCAAAGAGAAGCCATTAGAATGTACGCCGGAGGAGGCCACGCCGATAAGCGCGTCTCCGGCTTGCAGCTCCTCACCGCTGACCAACTTGCTCTTTTCGCCAACGCCAACGGAGAATCCGGCCAGGTCATACTCGTCCTCCGGATAAAAGCCGGGCATCTCCGCAGTCTCGCCGCCAACCAGAGCACAACCGGCCTGCACACAGCCCTCAGCCACACCGGCCACGATCTGCTCAATCTTCTCCGGGAAGTTTTTGCCGCAGGCAATATAATCCAGGAAGAACAGAGGCTTGGCACCGGAGCAAGCCACATCGTTGACACACATAGCCACACAGTCGATACCTACGGTGTCGTGCTTATCCATTAAAAAGGCGATCTTCAGCTTGGTGCCTACACCGTCTGTACCGCTGACCAGCACCGGCTCTTTATAGTCGTTCACAGGCAGTTCAAACATACCGCCAAAGCCGCCGATCCCACCCAGTACACCGGGCACAGTGGTGCGCTTTACATGGGCCTTGATCCGCTCCACAGACTCATAACCGGCGGTCACATCTACACCGGCTGCCGCATAGCTTGCACTAAAACTCTTTTCCATACTCAGATCTCCTCCAGTTTCTTTTGCAGGTCTGTATCTTTTTGGCGCACGGCAGCGGCCATATCCGCCCGCATTTGCACCAGTTTGTCCATTAAGTCGTCATTGCCTACAGCCAGAATTTCCGCTGCCAGCAGCGCTGCGTTCTTAGCCGCATTGACCCCAACGGTAGCCACCGGAATACCCGGGGGCATCATCACCGTAGCCAGCATGGCGTCCATACCGTCCAGCACCTTGGCGCTGCACGGTATGCAAAAGAAAGCCCCCCCCCCCCCCCCCCCCCCCCGCCCCCCGCCATACCGGCGGCTGCCAGGATCACGCCAAAACCGTTCTCCCGAGCACTCTCTGCAAAGGCCATGGCCTCCTTGGGGGTACGGTGGGCGCTCATCACATGCACCTCGGTCTCAATGCTCAGCTCCCGCAGCTGCTTAATGGCCGGTGCCACCACCGGCAGATCGCTGTCCGAGCCCATAATGACTGCAACTTTTTTCATAAAACTGTCCTCCGTTTGCGGTGGCGCACCGGGCGCGGCACCGGGTATGGCAAGTATTTTTTCGTTTATATTACGGCTATTATACGCTATATGCGGTGCTTTTTCAATAGAAAAATACAAAAACCAACCCGTGATTCCACAGGTTGGTTTTCTCTGTTAATCGTAAATGCTTTCGTCCAGCTTGCCGGCACCGATAAAACCGGCAGCGCCGTCCATATCCGCAGCGGTAATTCGCCCGTCTCCGTTAAAATCCAACAACCGCTCATACGCGCCCTCGCCCCGGTCAATGTCGGCTGCGTACTGCTGTAAAGTCACCAGATCCCGGGCGTTCACATACCCATCGCCGGTCAAATCATAGGTCATCACCGGCACATCGCCCAAGTCTACGCTCTGTGTAGTGACCGTTACCTGCACCTGGCGGCATAAGTAAAAATCCGCCCCCACCGTCAAGGTATAAGTACCCGGCGCCACGGCAATAGAAAATTTGCCGTCCTCGCCGGTTTGCACGCTCTCATCGTTCCACTCTATCGTCGTGCCCACCAGCAGATAATTGTGGGGGTGACTGCCGTCTGTGCTCTCCATTGCCACCGCACGCCCGGTAACGGTGTAGCTAAGCGCCGGTTGATAATTCGCATCATAGCTGCTGCCGCAGCGCCGGCAGGTGTAGTGGGTGTAGCCCTCCTCCGTTGTCGTCGGTGGGATCACAACGGCGGTATAATCGTGCCCCAACGCCGGGGTACTGACAGTGTCGGACAAATGCGCTCTGCACCGGGTGCAATAATCATAAGTATAACCCGGCAGGGTGCATGTGGGCTCAACTCGGTGGGTGGCAGGCGCCGTATGCCCCAGCTTGGCAATCGGGGTGGCATAGCTATCACCGCAAGTGCAGATGTAAAGGATTTGGCCGTCTGCAACGCAAGTGGGTTCTGTGCGTCGAGCGGTGTACACATGGGTGTGTACTTGCACCGGCACAGCAGCCGTTTGGTCCCCCCAGGTCAGCGTGGCGGTGTATGTACCCTCTGTCCAGTGATGGGTGACCTGATCGTCCGTCAAAGAAAAGACATGGCCGTTATAGTTTTCCTCTGGCAGCGGCAGGGTCACCTGGTCGCCGGTATCATAAGTGATGGTAATTTGCAACCGATCGGTAAAGGCGTTCAGGTCAAAGTAAGCATAGGTCTGCCCATCGCTGTCCGTGCGCGCCGTGCTATCCACACCGGTGACCAGCACCTGATCTGCCGGGAATGCGGCAGAAAAACCGACCACTTTACCCGGATACAAATACGCCGTGTATGCCCCCAGGCTGTGGTTATTGGTCACCTGAAAATAATAGGTCTCCCCTGCCTGCAAAGTACAGGTGAGATCAAAATTCAGATCATAAAGGGAACGATCGTCGCTGCCTTGCCCCAGATCCGCCTTGCTGCCGTCGCATAGGCGCACCACCGTGTCCACACTGCCCATGGAGTAAAAATGGTAGGTGCCGGTAGCAGTAGGGGTATAGCGATACCAATCTGTACCGCTGTAGGATTGAAATGTGTTGCCAAAGGTGGCGCCTTGGGTCAGCTCCAGCGCCGGATCAAAGGTAATCTGTGCCGCTGCCTCCGCATAATACTGGGCAGTGGTGCCGGTCAGTCCCCGCAGGGTAAAGGCAGTCATGGGGCGGCCGTCCTCGTCCTGGTACCCAACCGCGTACTGACCAAAGCCGGTGCCCACCGGGAACTGCGCAGCGGTCAGCGCCTTGCAGTCAATAAAGGCACAGGCGCCCAGCTGCAAACTGCCGGCCATATTGTCAAACTGAATATCCGTCAGCCCGGAGCAAGCGGCAAAAGCATAGCTGCCAATCCCCGTGACCCCGGCAGGAATTCGTATCGACTGCAAGGCTGCGACATGGAAAAAGGTATTACTGCCAATGGTTCTCAAGCTTTCCGGCAACTGCACATCCGTAACAGCCGTCAACTGACGAAGCAGATTGTCCCCCAGCCCGGTAATGCCCTCCTCCACTTGCACCGTACGGATTTGGCTGCGGTGGGCGGCAAATGGCGGCAGACTCTCCGGGGTGTAATCCGGCGTAGCACCGGTGCCGGTGAGGGTCAAGGTGCCGGTACTCTCCTCAAACACATAATCCACCTGACTATCACCTAAAGCCCCCTGCTCCCCGGCAAAAGCAAAAAAAGATGGCACCCCAACAAATACAGTTGCCAGCAGGAAACAAAAGATCACACTGTACTTTTTCATCAGGATACCACCTCACATATTCTGTTGTCATTATACCATAAGCCTGCCGCCGGTGCAACCGTCAGTCCGCCAGCACCTTACGCAGCAGCTTGCGAACCTTTTGCAACCGGGTACGCACCGCCGAGCCGGAAATGCCCAGTGCCAGACCGATCTCTTTACTGCCGTAGCCCTGGCGCCGCATAGCGAGCAAAATCTGATCCTCTCGCCCCAGCATACCCAGCACCTGCGCCCACTCTACCATGGTGATGGGATCCGCCCGATCCGGCAAGTCAAAGTCCTCCGGTATTGCCACGCACACCGCCCGGGCAGCAACGGCCCGGTAGTGGTCGGCGCACACGCTGCGGGCAATGGACAGTAGCAGGCTTTTGTCCGACTTGGGGAAAGCAGCCGCCGCCAGCAGCCACTGCCAATACTGCATAAAGGTCTGCTGGGTCAGCTCCTCGGCCAAATCAGCAGGCACACGGCCGCGAATCCAACGCAGCACCGCAGCATAAGATCCAGCATAAACAGCATTAAAGTGCTCATACTTTGTACTTTTTTCGGAATGCTTCATACGCTTCTTCGTCCATGACCATATTCCCTACTATGCTGTTGGCCTGCACCGTGCCCAGCAGCGGCTTGGGACATACGGCAACTGCACCTACGATAAACAGCAGGTGCTTATCCGTGATCATCTCCGGAGTCACATCCGGTGCAAAAAACAGGCTGCTGCCCACCACGATCACCGCGCCGTCCTCCAACCGGGACAGCAAATCCGCACCTGCCCGCAGCTCTGCGGAGAACTGGTGCAAATGGTCCAGATCCCGATCCAATTCCCGGAACATACCGTTCAGGTTCTCAATCACCAGGCCGGTGCCCTGCTCTGCAACACCTATACCGCTCAGAAAGACCCGGGCGTGCTTTTCCCCGGCTGCCCGCCGAAAGATGGTCATACCGTTACAAAGGCAAATGGCGCCCTCCGGCAGCGTAGAGCCCAGCACATTCAACCCGTTATACTGGGCCACTTTGTCCATAGGCGCAAACACCTCCTGCGCAATGGCCCCCTTGGTTATATCCGCATAGGCCTCTGCGAATGCCGGCGAAGGATTCTCCGGCAGCAAGATGGTGCTTACCGCTTGAATCGAGCTGATCTTGCGCAGCGCCTGGGGCGTATAGTTGCGCAGATCTAATACGGACACGGCCTCAATTTTCTTTTTACCGAACATCGTACATTTCCTTTCTGCTGGTCAAAGCGTTTCCCATTGTGTGTACACTCTATAAGACGGCTGCCGGGGGCAAACTGTCTGCACATTTTGGTGATTTTTATAATAAAACGCCCCGACCATGAAAAAAGGCGTATGTACCGGGGTACATACGCCTATAACCGTCATAATGACCTGCGCTTATACAAGCTCGATGATGCACATCTCAGCTGCGTCGCCGCGACGGGGGCCAGTCTTTACAATGCGGGTGTAACCGCCGTTTCTGTCCTCGTACTTGGGCGCGATCTCATCAAACAACTTCTTTACAACATCTTCCTTGGTAACATAGGAAAGCACCTGTCTTTTGGAAGCCAAAGTGTTCTTCTTGCCGAGAGTGATCATCTTCTCAGCCATAGCGCGAACTTCTTTCGCTCTGGTAACGGTAGTTTCAATCTTGCCGTTTTCTAAAAGAAAAGTAACCATACCTCTGAGCATTGCTTTTCTGTGGTCAGTAGGTCTGCCCAATTTTCTGGAACCTGGCATTGAAATTCCCTCCTTTAATCCTCATCGTGACTCAGGCTGAAGCCCAGGGATTGCAGCTTGGCAACCACCTCGTCCAGGGACTTGCGGCCCAGGTTTCTAACCTTCATCATATCTTCTTCGGATTTGCTGATCAAATCCTCTACTGTGTTAATGCCTGCTCGCTTGAGACAGTTGAAAGAGCGCACGGACAGATCCAGTTCCTCAATGGTCATCTCCAGAACCTTCTCCTTACCGTCGTCGTCCTTCTCCACCATAATATCCTGGTTGCCGATCTCCTCAGAGAGATCCACAAACAGCATCAGGTGGTCGTTGAGAATCTTAGCAGCCAAAGAAGCGGCCTCATCAGCCGGAATGGTGCCGTCCGTCTCAACATCAAGAATCAGTTTATCAAGGTCTGTCTGCTGACCTACACGGGTGTTCTCTACGGTGTAATTCACCTTGAGCACCGGGGTGTAGATAGAGTCGATTGCAATGGTGCCGATGGGCAAATCCATCAGCTGCTTGTTGCGGTCACAGGGCACATAGCCGCGGCCGCTGTCTGCCGTCAGCTCCATAGATACGCTGGCGCCGGCGTCCAGATAAGCAATGTGCAGCTCGGGATTCAGGATCTCTACATCTGCGTCATGAATAATATCGCCCGCAGTGATCTCGCCTTCTCCGCTGGCCTCAATGTGCAGCATCTTCGGCTGCTCATCGTGAATCTTCAGGATAACGTTCTTGAGATTCAAAACGATCTCCGTCACATCTTCCTTTACATGCGGAATGGTAGAAAACTCGTGCAGCACACCATCAATCTTCACGGAAGTGATCGCATAGCCGGGCAGAGAGGAGAGCAGTACTCTCCGCATACCGTTGCCCAGGGTTGCGCCGAAACCTCTTTCCAGAGGTTCCACCACAAACTTACCTACGCTTCTGCTTCCCTGAGTAGATAAATCTACAATCTCGATTTTCGGCTTATCAATTTCAATCATTTAAAAGCCTCCTATTTTGATTTTAACAGCTAAATAACAGAATGATCAACTATTATCTAGAATAGAACTCAACGATCAAGTGCTCTTCAACAGGATAATCAATGTCTTCACGGGTGGGCAGAGCCACAACCTTAGCGGTCAGCTTCTCTGCGTCAACCTCCAGCCACTTGGGAGCGTTGCCATAAACGCCCTCTTCCTTCACGAGCTTAAATCTGCCGTTCTCCTTGCTCTTATCCACCACAGCGATCACATCGCCGGCCTTCACAAGGTAGGAGGGAATGTTGACCTTTTTGCCGTTCACGGTGAAGTGACCGTGAGAAACAGCCTGGCGAGCCTCACGACGGGTCTTGCAAAAACCGGTGCGGAAAGCCACATTGTCCAAACGAGTCTCTACCATGGTCAGCAGCACAGCACCGGTCTGGCCGGGAGCCTTAGCTGCCTTCTCATAGTAAGAATGGAACTGCTTCTCCAGAATGCCGTAGATGAACTTCACTTTCTGCTTTTCCTGCAGCTGCATAGCATACTCGCTCTTCTTGCGGCGATTCTTGGTATAAGAATTTCTGAATGTATCCTTATTTGTATAGCCCATAACAGCCGGAGAAATGCCGAGTGCTTTGCAGCGCTTTGCGATGGGCTCTGAATTCTTTGCCATATCTTCTACACCTCCGTTAGATTATACACGACGTCTCTTAGGCGGACGGCAGCC
>OGRI01002911.1_pt1 | contig 11503 bp, 7 predicted proteins | sample 1553391 | NCBI WGS metagenome assembly OGRI01 (sample SAMEA2580052, study PRJEB22360) | human gut metagenome | reverse complement strand
AAGGATTTGTATTACAGAGAGCTTACCTCCGGTTATTATGAGTTGGATGACATGAAAGTAATGATTCCAGCAGGCGATTGCATGGGGATTTTGGACATCAATTTTAAACTGAGTGGAATTGATTTGGTCGACAAATGGGTATTGCCGCTCACAATTGCAGAAAGTCCGACCGGCAGTTATGAGCCTCATCCAAGGAAGAACTACAAGAAAGCATTATTGCGTGTGATTCCTTTCAATGATTACTCAGGTACCTATTCTACCACAACTATGCAAGTAGGCTTTAAGAATGCCGGTAATAAAATGACTACTAATGAACGTACTGCATTTGTGGTAGACGAGCATTCCATATTCTTCTATGCAGGCTTGATAAACGAAGAGGAATTGGAACGCAGAAAGTACAAGATTATTTTCACGCTCAATGCCGACGGGACAGTTACTCTTTTTGCTCCCGATCCGGACATTCATTTCAAACTGATAAAAAATCCGACATGGAAAGTGACGGAAAAAATGGACGTTTCGTTGCCATATCTAAAACATAAAACGATTACTATTGAGAATTTCAAATATGAGTTTGATGATGTCACTTCTGTCCCGGGCACTCCTATAAGTTATACGGTTGAAGGGACTGTGAATATGGAACGTAAAATTAATATTCAGATTCCGGATGAAGATCAAGCAATCGAATGGTAATAATTTGTAAGTCGGAGTGATATGTATAAATGGATTATATTAATGTCGGGATTATTTGCGTCACTGACCGCTTGTGCCAAAGTTAAGTTGTCTCCTTTATTTTCCGATAATATGGTACTTCAGCAAGAGGCTGAAGTACCTGTTTGGGGAAAAGCATCTCCAGAAATGCGAGTTATAGTGATTCCTTCATGGAGTGGGGAGAAATATGAGAATATAGCTGACAGGACGGGTAATTGGAAAGTAAACATCAAAACCCCAAAAGCCGGGGGACCTTATCATTTAGAAATAACGGATGGAGAAAAAGTAAGATTGGAGAATGTAATGATTGGTGAAGTATGGCTTTGTTCCGGTCAGTCGAATATGCAAATGCCAGTAGAAGGATGGGGCAAAGTGAAAAACTATCAACAAGAGGTGGCACAGGCCAATTACCCGGATATACGTTTGATGACTGTGAGTAATACTATTAGTCTAAGTCCGTCGCAGGAGTTTACTGCTGTCGGAGGAGGATGGCAAGTGTGTTCATCGGTTACTATCCGGGAGTTTTCAGCAACAGCCTATTTTTTCGGTAGGGAAATAGCACGCACGCAGCAGGTACCGGTAGGACTTATCTGTGCTCATTGGGGCGGTACTAATATAGAGTCGTGGATAAGTGCTCAAGCATTGGGCGAAGTTCCCGATTTTGTTGAGCAATTGAAGCTTATCCGAAGGTTGGGAAACAAGGATTGTGATTTACAGGCGGAGGAAGAACAAAGGCAGGCAAAGATTTTGTCGTTAGATAAAGGAATGAGAAATGGAAAGCCTTTTTGGAATACTCTTTCTTATAATGATGAAGGATGGATATCTCATTCTTTCCCCGGAAATATCGAAAAGACTTTTCCTGATTTTGATGGTATTGTTTGGGGGCGAAAGACGGTGGATATTCCAGAACAATGGGAGGGAAAAACGTTGAGTTTACACATGGGGTATGTGGATGACGAGGATATTACTTATTTTAACGGAATCGAGATAGGGAGCACGAAAGGATATACTCGTTCCCGTACTTATGAAATACCGGGTAATTTAGTAAAAGCGGGCAAAGCTGTAATTACTGTTCGTATCGTGGATACTGGAGGAGGGTGTGGCATCGGAGGTGAAATGAAGTTAAGCAAAGATGTCGGAGACTGGATTCTTATATCTGGTGAATGGAAGTGTAAAGTTGCCGCTCAATCTCATATTGACCCAGTGTTTGAGATGAATCCGAATGTGCAAACTGTGCTTTATAATGGGATGATTCATCCATTGGCACCTTACAAATTTCGTGGGGTTATTTGGTATCAGGGAGAGAATAATGTAGGGCGTGCTACACAATATAGGATATTGCTTCCATTACTTATTCAGAGCTGGCGTGAGGAATGGGGGAATGATTTTCCTTTCTACCTTGTGCAATTGGCTAATTATTTAGAGAGAGCAGATGAACCGGGAGACTCACAGTGGGCTGAATTACGAGAAGCGCAGCGCCAGACAGCTTTGTATTATGACAATGTGGGTATGGCCGTTACCATAGACATCGGCGATATGAATGATATTCATCCCAAAAACAAACAGGAAGTAGGGCGTAGACTTGCCTTATTAGCACGTGCCGATACCTATGGTGAGCGGATTGTTTGTAGTGGTCCGGTTTATCAGACTTACCGTGTGAAAGGAGACAGGGTTATTCTCTCTTTTGAGTGTGCAGACGGAGGATTAAAAACGTCTGATGGGAAAAAATTGACAGGGTTTGCCATAGCAGGGATAGACGGAAAATATCATTGGGCGGAAGCTGAAATCTGTGGAAATGAAATCATTGTATCATCGGAAATGGTAAAACATCCTTTGACTGTTCGCTATGGATGGGGAGATAATCCTACATGTAACTTAATTAACGGTGCAGGATTACCGGCCTCTTCATTTCAAACTTTACGTTAAACTTAAAAAAACAAGAAAAATGAAGAAACTTAACTTTTTATTTTTAGGCTTATTATCTTTTATGCCAATCTGGGGATGTAACGATGATGATTCATTACCGGAGGCTGTTGTTGAAGTCAAGGAAGGGCATAATGAAGATATTGTATCAGTCATTGATTATGATATTAAGAATGATGGAACACTGATTGGTTCTCAACTTAATAATTTGGTCGGTCAGTCTTATGGGAAAACGCTTTATTTTCCTGCCGGAACTTATAACTTGACGGAGCCTATCGTTCTGCCATTGGAATATACCAAAAATGTAAACCTTATTTTTGATAAGAATGCAACGGTTAAAAGTGATGTCCATTTGGAAGCATTGATTAAAGTAGGTTATTCAGAAACCTATTTTACCGATGTTTCACATCGGCGATTCTCTTATATCGAAGGAGGAATACTAGACTGTTATAATGCAGATAATGGAATTCTAGTAAACGGAAGGAAGCAGTTGGTGCAGATACGTACGATGAGTCTGGTGCGAGGACGTAATACACATATCCGCATACACGTTCCTGAAGGTATTGGAACTGGTGGAACGGGTAGCTCGGATACAAAGATAGATAATGTAACAATTCAAGGCATCTCTTCGAATGATAATGTATACGGTATCTATATAGATGAATCTTGTTGTGATTGTAAGATATCTGACACTTTTATTTATTGTACAAAAGAAGCTTTAGTTACGAAATCTGCCGGTCATATATTGAACAATGTACATATTCTTTCTTGGGATACTACCGGAGGGACCCATCTTGAGGATGGTAAGAATTACCGTTCAACAGTCGGAATACGTATAGCTAGTGGCGGATTTTTTGTTTTCAATCAAGTCTATTATGATACGATTGATAGAGGAATCGTCGTGAATGAGGGTTATAGTCCGGATTTGATGCTGGACCAACAGATTTCTTTTTCATATTTGAATAATTTTGGAACCAGCTTTATTCAGGCAGAAGGGAATAACCCCAATTTGAAAGTGAAGTTGTCCAATTCTACTTTTACTGTATTAAATGATAATTTTAAGATTCTAGATTGTCCTGTTGATTTGGTGGGATGGGATATTGCGGATAAGTTTTCTTTCCTGAATTGTGTAGTTGCTAATTCACAGCGTTTGTATCCTTACGAAACGACTTTGATGCAGAAGCTTAGAGGGGTAAGTTCTGACGGGATAATATGGACAACTTTAGCTAATTATGATATGAATTGGAATGTATTAGGGGCTGTCATTTCTTCTCCAATGCGGAATACCCTTGAGATAGATTTAGCCGATAATTTGACTGTAAAACTTAATTTTATGTTTAAAGGCGTTGAACCTCTCTTGCAAGGTTATGAAGTGCTGGGAGAAGGAGTAGAGGATATTGAATTTGGATATGCTGTTTCCGGTCAGTTCTGTGTGTTGCTGTTCAGGGCAAAAAGGAATGCTTCTTTCAATCCAATCATTTACGATACATTAGGTTCCGGGCGGTTTATGCCGACTCCGTATAAAGGCAAAAAATATACGCTTGTTGATTATGGGTTAAGTGATTCGGATATTAAGATTTTATCTCATTAATGTAAGTATCTAAATAATGAAGTGATTATATAATAAGTAATAAACATGAAATATCAATACTTGTTATTAGGCGTTCTATATGGGTTGTTATTGTCTTCCTGTTCATTGTCGGCTGAAGAAGGAGATAAAGAGATGGATCGATATATTGCCAATCTGATGGGAAAGATGACACTGCACGAGAAGTTGGGCCAATTGAATCTTCCTTCCGGGGGTGATTTGGTTACTGGTAATGTAAATAGTGCCGAACTTACGAAAATGGTTCGTAACCAGGAGATTGGAGGATTTTTTAATGTGAAAGGAATAAGAAAAATTGTTGATTTGCAGCGTATAGCCATTGATTCTACCCGTTTGGGAATTCCTTTGCTGGTAGGAGCTGATGTTATCCACGGTTATGAAACCATTTTCCCAATTCCTTTAGCGCTTTCTTGTAGCTGGGACACACTAGCTGTTGAACGTATGGCACGCATTTCTGCTGTAGAAGCCAGTGCGGATGGTATTTGCTGGACATTCAGCCCGATGGTTGACATTTGTCGTGACAGTCGTTGGGGGCGTATTGCAGAAGGTAGTGGTGAAGACCCTTATTTGGGTTCCTTGTTAGCAAAAGCCTATGTACGCGGTTATCAGGGAAATAATATGCAGGGAAAAAACGAAATTCTTTCCTGTGTAAAACACTTTGCATTATATGGCGCATCCGAATCAGGGAAGGACTATAATGTGGTTGATATGAGTCGCCAACGTATGTATAATGAATATCTTGCCCCATACAAGGCAGCTGTTGAGGCAGGTGTGGGTAGTGTGATGAGTTCTTTCAATTTGGTGGACGGCATTCCGGCTACGGCTAATAAATGGTTACTGACCGATTTGCTCCGGAATGAATGGGGCTTTTGTGGGTTGTTAGTGACGGATTATAATTCTATCGCCGAAATGTCCTCACATGGGGTTGCTCCTTTGAAAGAGGCTTCTGTACGTGCTTTACAGGCGGGTACGGATATGGATATGGTTTCTTGCGGTTTTCTGAATACATTGGAAGAATCTCTGAAAGAAGGGAAAGTTACGGAAGAACAGATTAATGCCGCTTGTCGCCGTGTATTGGAAGCAAAATATAAATTGGGCTTGTTCTCTGACCCGTATAAATACTGTGATACCCTGCGTGTGGAAAAAGAACTTTATACGACTGCTCATCGCGCGGTGGCGCGTGAAATCGCAGCTGAAACATTTGTTCTGTTGAAGAATGAGGATCATCTGCTTCCGCTCGAACGGAAAGGTAAGATTGCTTTAATTGGTCCTATGGCTGATGCCCGTAATAATATGTGTGGGATGTGGAGTATGACGTGTACTCCTTCCTGTCACGGGACATTATTGGAGGGAATTCGTTCGGCAGCAGGTGATAAGGCTGAAATACTGTATGCGAGAGGTAGTAATATATATCATGATGCGGAACTTGAAAAAGGAGGAGCTGGTATCCGTCCGTTAGAACGCGGCAATGAACTGCAATTGTTGGATGAAGCTTTGCATACGGCTGCCCGTGCAGATGTGATTGTTGCGGCTTTGGGAGAATGTGCTGAAATGAGTGGTGAATCGGCTTCACGTACGGAACTAGGGATTCCTGATGCTCAACAGGATTTGTTGAAGGCGCTGGTGAAGACGGGTAAACCCGTAGTGTTGCTTCTTTTTACAGGGCGTCCGTTAGTTCTGAACTGGGAGGATGCCAATGTTCATTCTATCTTGAATGTCTGGTTCGGTGGAAGTGAAACAGGCGATGCTATTGCTGATGTATTGTTCGGTAAAGTGACTCCGGGCGGCAAGCTGACTACGACTTTTCCCCGTTCAGTGGGACAGCTTCCTCTGTACTATAATCATTTGAATACAGGTCGTCCCGATCCTGACAGTCATTCTTTTAACCGTTACTCCAGTAACTATCTGGATATGAGTAACGAACCTCTTTATCCTTTTGGGTACGGTTTGAGTTATACAAATTTCTCTTATGGGAATTTACAACTTAGTTCGGATGTACTGTCCAGAAATGGGGAGTTGACAGTGTCTGTGACTGTAACCAATGACGGAGATTTTGACGGATATGAGATCGTACAAATGTATCTGCATGATATTTACGCTGAAATATCTCGTCCAGTGAAAGAGCTGAAAGGCTTTGAGCGTATCTTCTTGAAAAAAGGAGAGAGTCGTGAAGTTAAGTTTGTTATCACGGAAGACGATTTGAGATTTTATAATTCAGGATTACAATACGTTTATGAACCGGGAGAATTTGATGTCATGGTAGGAGCAAACTCTCGTGATGTGCAGACTGAACGTTTTAGGGCAGATTGATCGTATATAAACTTTCTTTTTCTAAGATGTAAATATTCTTTTGATTATAACTAAATTATGGTTGCCGCTTTGGACTACAAAACAGAAACTTTCGGTTGTAGCTAAAGGCGGCAACGTTGTGATTGGAAGTTCCGTTTATCATTTGAACTTAAAGATGCTTGACTTATCTTTTTATTTAGGATTTAGTTGTTTACCATTCGCAATTTGGTTGCAGGTACATTATTTAACTGCAAACTTAACTATTTTTCAGTTCAAAATGTGTATTTTCGCCCGTTAATATAGTAAACGTGTATTTATGAATATTCAAGTTATCAATAAATCGAAGCACTCGCTTCCGGCTTATGCCACTGAATTGTCTGCAGGAATGGATATCCGTGCTAATCTTTCCGAACCTATCACATTGGAACCGCTACAACGCTGCCTGGTGCCTACCGGACTATATATTGCTCTCCCACAGGGATTTGAAGCGCAAATTCGTCCGCGTAGTGGTTTGGCCATCAAGAAAGGGATTACCGTTCTCAATTCTCCGGGAACCATTGATGCAGATTATCGGGGAGAGATTTGTATTATTTTAGTTAATCTGTCATCGGAAACTTTTGTGATTGAAGACGGTGAACGTATTGCACAAATGGTGATAGCAAAACATGAACAGGCCGTATGGCAGGAAGTGGAAGTATTGGATGAAACGGAACGGGGAGCCGGCGGCTTCGGTCACACAGGAAAAAAATGAAAAGGATACTATTATTCTCGTTGTTAAGTACTTTGCTGCTTACTTCCTGCATGGCTGTGCAAGTGGTGGGGAGTGTAGCAGGAGGTGCGGTTATGGTGTCGGGATATGCTCTTGGCGCGAATGCAGTTACAAAGAAGGTTAAGAAAAAGAAGGATAAAAAGAAAAAAGTTCAGAAGGAAGAAGTTTTGGCTTCTCAATTAACAGAGGAGCAACAGCGTAAGTATGACTATTTTTTTCTGGAAGCCATGCGGATGAAAGAAAAGAAAGAGTATGACGCGGCTTTCGGGTTGTTGGAACATTGTCTGGACATTCACCCGAATGCTTCTTCTGCGCTTTACGAAATATCCCAGTATTATATGTTTCTCCGTCAAGTGCCGCAAGGGCAGGCAGCCTTGGAAAAGGCTGTGACTTATGCACCTGATAATTACTGGTATAGTCAAGGGCTGGTGAGTCTGTATCAACAACAGAATGAGTTGGATAAAGCTGTTACGTTGCTTGAAGAAATGGTAACTCGTTTCCCGACCAAGCAAGATCCTCTGTTCAATCTTCTCGATATCTATGGACGACAGGAGAAGTACAGTGATGTAATTTCTACACTGAACCGGCTGGAAAAACGCTTAGGTAAGAATGAACAGTTGTCGATGGAGAAATTCCGTATTTATCTTCAGATGAAGGATGACAAGAAGGCTTTTCAGGAAATAGAGAGTCTTGTCAATGAATATCCGGCAGATATGCGTTATCAGGTGATACTGGGGGATGTATATCTTCAAAATGGAAAAAAAGAGGAAGCATATGAGGCTTATCAGAAGGTATTGTCAGTAGAACCGGATAATCCAATGGCTCTCTTTTCAATGGCATCTTATTATGAACAGACGGGTCAGAAGGAACTATACCAGCAACAACTCGATACGTTATTGCTGAATAAGAAAGTTACTCCGGATACAAAAATCAGTGTCATGCGTCAGGTGATTGTGGAGAATGAACAATCATCGGTAAAAGATAGTACGGAAGTGATCGCCTTGTTTGACCGGATGATGGAACAAGATCTGGATGATCCGCAGGTTCCGATGCTTTATGCACAATATCTGTTGTCGAAAAGTATGGAAGCAGAGGCGGTGCCGGTACTGGAACAGGTTGTTGATTTGGATCCGACTAATAAAGCTGCCCGTCTTATGCTGATAAGTGCGGCGATAAAGAAGGAAGACTATAAACAGATTATAAAAGTCTGCGAACCGGGTATTGAGGCTACTCCGGATGCATTGGATTTCTATTATTATCTAGCCATTGCCTATCATCAGGCAGAACAGCCGGACAGTGTGTTGAGCGTTTGTACCAAGGCGCTGGAACGTGTGACGACTGACACGCGGAAAGAAATAGTCTCGAATTTCTACTCAATTATGGGGGATATCTATCATACCAAGAAACAAATGAAGGAAGCATACGCAGCCTATGATTCGGCTTTAGTGTATAATCCGTCCAATATTGGTACATTGAATAATTATGCTTATTATTTGTCTGTGGAACGCCGCGATCTGGATAAGGCGGAAGAAATGAGTTACAAGACGGTGAAGGCCGAACCTAACAATGCCACTTATCTCGACACATACGCTTGGATTCTTTTTGAGAAGGGCAACTATGCAGAAGCTCGTATCTACATTGATAATGCAATGAAGAGTGACGAAGAAAAGAGTGATGTGGTTGTGGAACACTGCGGTGATATCTATTTTATGACCGGTGATGTGGAAGGTGCACTGAAATACTGGAAGAAAGCATTGGAAATGGGTAGTGAATCGAAAACACTGAAAGAGAAAATAGAAAAGAAGAAATATATTGCAGAATGAAAAGAATAGTTTTTCTATTGTTGGTTGTAGTTGTGCTGGCCGGGTGTAAGAGCTCGAAGCATTTGGCGACTTCGGAGAAGAATGTTCAGGTGTCCAGCTATCTGACTTCCAAACTTCAATTGACTATTCCCGGTAAAAAGGGGGGAAGTATGTCTGTTGGGGGAACTATGAAGATGAAAACCCATGAGCGGGTACAAATATCCTTATTAATGCCTATCTTGCGTACGGAAGTAGCGCGTGTGGAAGTTACTCCTGACGGTGTGCTATTGGTAGACCGGATGAACAAACGTTTTGTCCGTGCCACCAAAGATGAATTGAAGGGCATGCTGCCGAAGAATGCAGAATTTTCCCGTCTGGAGAAGATATTGTTGGATGCCTCTTTTCCCGGTGGGAAGACGGAATTGTCCGGAAAAGATATAGGCATTCCTTCGTTGGAAAAGGCTAAAGTCCAACTTTATGAGTTCTCGACAAAAGAATTTTCAATGACTCCTACGGAACTTACTTCTAAATATCGGCAAGTTCCCTTGGAAGAATTAGTAAAAATGCTGGTAGCTTTCTTATGATGAAACATTGCTTTGTAATTCTGATTGGTTGCCTATGGTTGGCAATTCCTCTTTTCGCTCAGTCGAACAAGCTGATTCGTGAGTTGGAAAGCAAACGTGGTGCGCTGCAAAAGCAGATCTCCGAGACGGAATCAATCTTGAAGGATACAAAGAAAGATGTGGGTAGTCAGTTGAATAGTCTGGCGGTATTGACTGGCCAGATCGAGGAGCGGAAACGTTATATCATTGCTATCAATAATGACGTGGAAGCGATAGAACGTGAACTGACTTCCTTGCAACGTCAGTTGAACGGTTTGCAAAAGGATTTGAAGGATAAGAAGAAAAAGTATGAGGCTTCTGTCCAATACTTGTATAAGAACAAGTCGATTGAAGAAAAACTGATGTTTATTTTCTCTGCCAAGAATCTCGGGCAGACTTACCGCCGTATGCGCTATGTTCGTGAATATGCTACTTATCAACGGTTGCAAGGTGAGGAAATCCTGAAGAAACAGGAACAGATACGGAAGAAAAAGGTGGAACGGGAACAGGTGAAAGCCGCTAAAGAGAGTCTGTTGAAAGAGCGTGAAGGCGAGAAGACCAAACTGGAAGCGCAGGAGAAGGAAAAACGTACGCTTGTGGCCAATCTGCAAAAGAAACAGAGAGGGTTGCAAGGTGAGATCAATAAGAAACGGAGAGAAGCTAACCAATTGAATGCCCGCATTGACAAGTTGATTGCAGAAGAAATAGAACGTGCCCGCAAGCGTGCCGAGGAAGAAGCCCGACGCGAGGCTGCCGCCCGTAAGAAAGCGGAGGGTAAAGAAAGTCAAACTGCCGGAACCGGAACAACCGTTAAAACGAACTCGAAGCCTCTGGAAACTTATACAATGAGTAAAGCCGACCGGGAATTGTCCGGCAATTTTGCAGCCAATCGGGGAAAACTTCCTATGCCTATATCCGGTGCTTATATTATCCCCAGCCATTATGGACAATATGCTGTGGAAGGTCTTCGTAATGTGAAACTGGATAATAAAGGTATTGATATCCAAGGAAAGCCGGGAGCACAGGCACGTGCTATCTTTGACGGAAAAGTCGCAGCAGTATTCCAGTTGAATGGATTATTTAATGTGCTAATCCGCCATGGCAACTATATTTCCGTTTACTGTAACTTATCATCGGCTTCTGTAAAGTCCGGCGACATGGTGAAGACCAAGCAATCTATCGGACAAGTTTTCTCTGACGGCACTGATAATGGAAGAACGGTATTGCACTTCCAGTTACGCCGGGAGAAAGAGAAACTGAATCCGGAACCTTGGCTGAACCGATAGTCAAGCAATGTAAGGCATACGTATACAAGAAATATGTCAAAACTAAATCTTTTCTAGGTAAGTTATTGCAAATGAAGGGTGTATTTGGCATCTTTTTTCTAATGTATTATTCTAAAAGTTGAATTAATGATTAATTTTTATCCTTTATTGAACAATTTGTTTTAAAAAAACAATTAGTTTTTTCTCATCTTTGTAGAATGAATTTTAGATTTCTTTTGGTAAGTCTGTTTAATAGTAATTAATTAATAAAACACCATGAAAAAGTTATGTGTATGGGCAGTTGCCGCCCTTTTAATGGCAGCTTGTACACCGAAAGCCGAGAAGGCTACGGATTCCGGTCTATTACAGAGTAATTTCCGTACGGAAGTGGACGGAAAGAAAACCGATCTCTACATTCTGCGCAACAAGAACAATATGGAAGTTTGCATCACGAACTTTGGCGGACGCATTGTTTCTGTCATGGTTCCCGATAAGGACGGACAGATGCGTGATGTAGTTCTTGGTTTCGATTCCATTCA
>OGRI01002910.1_pt1 | contig 11506 bp, 7 predicted proteins | sample 1553391 | NCBI WGS metagenome assembly OGRI01 (sample SAMEA2580052, study PRJEB22360) | human gut metagenome | reverse complement strand
GCACGAGGCCGGGAAACTGGACGCCGCCCGGGACATACTCGAACGCGTCGCCGGAGAAACCGCCAAACGCGGGCGCGGCCTCTACTACAGCCTGCCCTCCCCTCGGCCCGATGACGGCTGCGGCCTGTTCCCCTGCCGGGAAAACGCAGCCCGGACGCTCTACGTGGACGCGGAAGGGCGCATGTCCCCCTGCATCTACCTGAACCTTCCGGTGGATGCGCCCGCCTCTTCGCCCGAGGCTGTGAACCGCCGCGTGTTCGGGTCCGCCATCAAAGAAGCTCCCCTCGACATCTGGCAAAGCGGCCCTTTTCGCATGTTCCGCGATGCGCTGCAAAGCCCGCTTCCGGATATCCCCTGCCGCACCTGCCCCAAACGTTTCGAAACGGGGAACTGACGCCTACCCCCTCCCGGTAAAACGATGCCCCGGAAACTTTAAATTCCGGGGTTCTTCTTTTGGGCTTTCAGACGGGTAACGCACGTCCATGACATCGTGGAGACAGGCCATAGTTTCACTTAAATTCGGGCCCCCGATTTTTTATTGAACGCCCTACCCTACCGCAATTCGTATGAGCCATAGGCAGCAAGAAGGCTCGATAGCGCGTCCCCCTATTGATAGTGAGGACCCCATAAAAGATCGGGAAGGGCTTGAAGGAATGTTTCCTTCACACAGCGTCGCATAGAAACAACGTGCTTTGGGAAACCCTTTTGGGGATGTGTTTACTTGAAATAGGGAACAGCTTGAAGCGTTTTTTCCTGTTTTGAAATCAAGAACAGAAAGATTTGACTTTTTCTTTCTTTCTATCATGTGGGGTAAAACGGAAAAAAGGCCGTTCAATATGGACGCGCAGAATATCCGTCCATTTCGTCCTCTCTTGGATGTATATACTGTTTTTATTATCTATTTTTGAATAGGGACATTTCTTTTCGTCATAAATATGATTGTCCGCGAAGAGCGGCCATTCTGTCCTTGCATGTTGGACAGGCATACTGTCCCGGGACACGCTGGGCGTCCAGAATGCAAGGACAGCGTGTCCTGACATGCTATCCCCGCTCATTGGACTTTCAAAATGTCCCTACTTCCCGGCGACCTGCATGTCCTTTCTATATGTCCGAGCTGAATATCCTCACAAAAAGGACATACGTTTTGTCCGAGCAGCTTGTTTGGGCATAATGGCCGATCAAAATGGGCATATCCGTTTTCCGATCAAAATATCCTGCCATAATAGACGTTCTAAAAGGACTCTCACGTGTTCCATTCAAAATGGACACTCATAATGTCCATGCAAACCGTATATTGCCTGTCTCCGCCAGAGCGGTTGGGAATGCTCCGGTGGGGAGCAACAGCTCTGGACCTGCGGTGATACCTTCCGTTTCTGAGGGAGGAACGATGGTTGGGGAAAGGAGCATGAGGAAAACGCCTCAGGCCTCTTCTTTTGGTGGCCGGTGGAGGATACCGATTGTTGTAAGGAATATGCCCAACCGGAGAGGTGGGGGACGTTCCTGATGATGGGACGGCTTATGGATAATGTGGGTGTCCACTAAGGGAGTCCATATCGGATGCTTTCAGGGCGACGGGCGGATACTCAAAAGATTTGCAGTTCCTCCCTGTATGTTGGAGGAATACCGTATGATATGAGCGCGTCCATTTTGATAGTCCGTTTTGAGTGGACATTTTTCTGTAAAGATTCAGTTTTTTCATGTTTAAAGAATGAGAAAAACATTCATCTTATGAACATGCTATCAGAATATCTCTGCGTGTTTTTTGAAATATAAGAATGCGTACATGCAAAATGGACACTCAAAAAAACGGATCAACATGTACTCCCAAAATGGCCTCTCAGAAAGTCCTCGCAGAAGAGAGGGGATACAACAAGGCTATGTAGAGAAGAATACCAGAGACTCGGGTGCATGGTTACATGTGAGGAACAAGGCGAAGGTTTACCTATGGCCTCACGAACTTTGGGGCTAAAATGAATATGTATTGAAGATGTCGGCATCAGCAACGGTACTGGGTGCAATAGGGGAGGGTGGATGCTCAGCCGTAGAGTTTGTTTTCCTGAGCCGTTGATATGTTCGTTTTGTCCAGGGATGGGCCCATGCTGACATCGTTCAATCTTTTTGAAATCGTGTTTCGCCCTATGGTGAATAAAGGCATCGCTCGTGGAGTAAGCGCTATCCCCAACGGGTTCCGGGGTTGAAAGATTTTTGAGTGGGCGGTGTTCAAAAAGGGCTGCATGGGAGGGCTTCCCCTGAAGACAATGGAAAAGGGATAGGATAACAGCCGGTGATTTCCGTGTAGGGGTGGATACTCGTAACAGCATATTTGCTATACGAATTTTTTCGGGTAACCATCTGTCCTTCAAGCATTCTTTTTTTGTATGTTCGCTTGTCTGAAAAATAACAGGCAGTGAATTGTAATATGCTGAAATAAAATGGTTTTATTTCAAACAAAAAATCCGTCAAGGGAACCGCTCTTGATGCGCGAGCCAATCCGCTGTGTAAGGGCGAACATTCATCGAAAGAAATATAGAAAAAAAATAGACTAAAAATGTTGTGCTTCAACGTTTTTTATTCTATCTGAAAACCAAGTCGTTCACTAAAAGGAGATTCCGATGGGCAAGATCATTTCGGTCGTCAACAACAAGGGTGGTGTGGGGAAGACGACGATCACCGTCAATCTCGCACATGCCCTGGCCATGCAAGGGAAAAAGGTGTTGATCGTCGATGTGGACAGCCAGTGCAACTCGACTTCCTTCTTCAACCTCGCTCCCGGCTGTGCTTCGCTTTACGAGCTGCTTGCCTCGGTTTATGATGAAGAAGCTCCCGAAATCAAACCTGAATCTTGCATCTATCCCACAGAGATCGGTTGCAGCATCCTCCCGAACGTTGAGGAGATGGCCTTCATCGAAGCCGAGTTCTATAAGAACGAGTCATATATCGTCGCCCTCCGTGAACGGCTGAGAGAGTACGCTACCAAAGAGTTTGACATCACCCTCATCGACTGCCCGCCTTCAATGGGGGCTTTCGTGTATATGGCGATGATCGCCTCCGATTTTATCATTGTGCCCATCCGTGCGGGGTCGCGTTTTTCGCTCGACGGTATCACGAAAACCATCAATGCTATCAACCAGATCCGCCGCACGAAGCTGAACGAAGGGCTTGTCCTGCTTAAGTTCCTGTACAATATGGCTGACTTGCGTCGGCTTGCGGACAAGCACTCTCTGACCATCCTGAACAACCGTTATCCCGGACAGGTCCTCACCGAGTACATCAGTGAGGCGACCATGCTCCGATCCTCCGAGATGCTCTCCGAAACGGTGTTCCAATCTTCACCCCGCAGTAAGGTGGCGGCGAAATTCCGTTCCGTCGCCCGTGAAATCCTCGCCGCCCTCGGCATGTAAACAGGAGCCTCTGATGACCCCCGGACAGACGCATCCCCGCAGACGCGGCCTCAACGAACTGATGGAATCCGTCGCGGCCAAGCTGGCAGAGCGCCCAGATCACATCGCGGCGGCCAGAGTCCTTGAGGAGATGCAGGCTGACGCCGCGAAAATCTCGCATAAGGCGGATGATGTGGACGTGCAGAATGGACAGTCTGAAGTGTCCTCCTCCTCCTCCTCCTCCTCCTCCTCCTCCTCCTCTGTGGACGCGCAAATTGATTCTCCTGAGTGTCCTGACAAAGTGGACGATCAGAACGGACTTGCAAGTGGACTCGCCACGGAGGCACGATCTGACGTCTCTGTAAAGACAGAAATTGAGGACATGCAAAATGGACAGCCTGAACTTACTGTCAAAATGGACGCTCAGGCGTCTCAGCACTCTCCTTCGCAACGAGAAGCAACGGGAAAATATTCTGAAACTTCAAGCCTTGAATCTCTGAGCGCGCCCTCTACGTGGACGCCGATAGTGGACACTCTGAATGGACATTCAAAAGTATCTCCGGCTGTTTCCCGTCCCGATGGACGGAAACGGCCTTATCAAGTGGATGTTCAGAATGGACACTCAGAATATCCTGACAAAAGATCCTCTCACCATGAAGAGCTGCCTGAGCGGAAGACAGAGCCACCGGTGGAGAACAGGCTAGAGGCGGGGACTTCCACGGAGCAGGGAACGTCTGCCTCTCGTAAGCATGATCAGGAAGAAACCGTACCTGTTCAGGCCGCTGAGATGACATTGCGTTCGCCCACATCGGACACTCTGAATGGCCGCTCACGCCGGACAGCCAAAGTTGACGTGCAGACAGGGGCCCGGTGCAAACCCAAGAGGGTCGGAGAAGGGCAGATCAGCCTCCTCAGGCCTCTGGCTCCAGTGCATGGGGCCAATCCGACGAAGCTCTTCAAGTGGCTTTACGGAATCGGCAAGAAAGAAACCATCGACCTGACCCTCCCCATTATTGAGGAGACCATCGGTATCGATGCGCGCACCTGCCGGCGGATCATCGCTACATGGGCGGAGACGGGCGTGTGCGAGAAAACGGTCCATCGGCGGGGGATGCGTATCCGGCTTCTTATGGATGAAAAGGAGGCACTCGGCGCGCCGCGTGCCGCTTCCCCTTCCGTGTCGGCTTCTCCGGCGGATGAGCTGGAGAGGGCGCTGCCCGAGCTGTGCCCGAGGCTGATGGAGGTCGGTTTCACCGCCAAGCACCTGCGCCGGATCAAAGAGCTCCTCGCCGTGCAGAACATTGACCCCGGTTCCCTCACGGACGCCCTCCGGTATGCGGAGTATGAGCTGGAACACGGCCAGATGGTGGACAGCAAGGGCCAGCCCGTTTCGCGCCCGGTGGATTGGGTCTTTCGCTGCCTGTCCAAGGACGGGACCTACCGTATCCCCACGGGGTATGTTTCTCCGGCGGAATTACGCCGCCGGGAACGCGAAGAGGCCGTGCGCCGGGAACGCGAGGCGTTGGAGGCCGAGCGGAGGCTGCTCGAAGAAGAGGCCGCCCTTGCCCTTGAAAAAGAGGTCGAAGCGATGTTCCGTCAGCTGCTCGATGAACCCGACGGCCCGTTTGCCGCACAGATCCTGGAGAAGGTTCCCGCTGTCCTGCGTTCGCGCGGGGGGTTGGAGAACCCGCTGGTGCAGAAGGCCTGCCGGATGCAGATCAGCTATATGCTCCAGGACGCCGTCGGAGCGGGGCAGTAGGGCTATTCTGTGTGTCCATTCTGTGCGGACACACAGCATGGACACTTTGGGTGGATAGTGTGCCCGTCCGGGATGCGTGCGGTTGCGCATGGACAGGCAGCCCGGCCGGAAGGCCCGGACAGCGTGTAAGGGCAGGATGTCCGGACATGCTGGACACCCAATCCGTCCGAGGATGCTGTGAGCGGCCTGTGAGACAGGACAGAATGGCCGCACACGCCGGACAGTCTTACTGGCAATGCCCCGGACACTCTGACAGGGAAAAAAGACTGTAAAAACAGTGTAGACTCTCGTGAAGGGACAACTTGAACGTCCATTTTGATCGGATAATCTGATAGGACATTCCCTTCTCCTATAGAAAGAGAGAAAGAAAAACTCTTTCTCTCCCCAACGATTCAAGACAAAAGGTGCTGCTGCGAATGGCTTCCAAATCGACCAAAAAAGATCTTGTCCAACACATAGCGAAGGCTCTGGAAGTGAGCCCTGTGGAAGCCGAACGGGTTATGCTCGTGGTTATGCGGTACGTCCGGCGGCAATTGCTTGAAGATACATCGGTGATCCTGCCGGGCATCGGGACGCTGGCCGTGACGGAAACCGCGGCCCGTCTGGGGCGCAATCCCCACACGGGGCAGCCGGTGCCCATTCCCCCGCGCAAGACGATCAAGCTCAAGGTGTCCAAAGACCTCAAGGAAGCGATGGAGCCTTCCGAAACCGTGCGCACGGGCGGGGCCGATTTTGACGCCCAATAGCTCCGCCGTTCCGGAGCACGCCTGAAGGCTGGGCCTGGCCGGAAGGGGCTTATCCCTCGAAAAGGACGATCCGGTTTCTGCCGGATGTCTTGGCTTCATACAGCGCCTGATCCGCATGGGTCAGCACTTCGCAGATGTCCGCATCTTCCCCGAACGAGCGGTGCGCAATGCCGATGCTGACCGTCAGCTTGCCCGTCCGGGAATCGGGATGGACAAGGTCCAGCGCGGTTACTTCTTCCAAGATGCGCTGTGCCACGGTCATGGCCGAATATTGTCCGGCCCCGGCCAGAATAGTGGTGAACTCTTCGCCGCCGTACCGGAATATCTTGTCCGAATCCCGCAGGAGCGCTTTTTGCGTGGCCTGCGCCACGGCTTTCAGGGCGGCGTCCCCGGCCTGATGCCCAAACCGGTCATTGTAGTTCTTGAAGAAGTCGAGGTCGAGCATCAGCAGGGCGAGCGGCGTGCGCGCCGGGATGCGCTCCATCGTTTCCTCAAGCGCCCGGCGGTTGTATACGCCGGTCAGCGCATCCCGGAAGCTGAGGTCAGCATACTGGTCCCGTTCCTGCGCGAGCTGGCCGGAGCGGGTGTTCAGTTCGTCCATATGGCGGCTGATGTCCGGCAAAACGTCGAGTACGTCCTGCAATTCCCGAATGCGTACCCGGGGAAGTTCCGAGATGGAGTGCCCGGAGCGGATGGTCCGCAGCGCCTGAGAGAGCAGGGACAGGGGGCGGAGTATCTGAAGGTGGATGAGCAGCAGCGTAGCCAGCAGCCCCGCGATCAACGCGGTCCCCATGATCGGGAACAGTTCCTCGATGCGTGAAACTTCCTCGTTGATGTGGGACATGCTCCGGTGAATCCATTCGGCCTCGTGGGTCGAAACGGCGTCGCTGAGTTCGCGCAGTTTGCCGTCGAGGGTGTTCCAGAGCTGTTTGGCTTCCACGTGGCCTCTCGCGAGCTGCGTCCAATTGGACACGATGCCGTCCCAGTTCGTCCGGAATTCCCCGCAGTCCCTGAGCAGCGGCCGTTCAGGGGGTTCGGCCTGTTCCGCCTTGGCGCACATGTCCATCAGCGGGCGCAGGCTTTCCTCCAGGCCCTGCTTGTTGGCCGTGTTTCTGGAGAAATCCTTGTCCAGGTGCCGCGCACTGTGCTTGAGGGGATAGCTGTATTCCATCCCCGCCCGTATAAGCAGCCGCCCGAGCACGTTCGAAAAAAAGATTTCCGCATGATGGAGCCGATCCTCGGCCAGATAGCTTTGCTGCCTCAGCTCAATGAGACGGAGGAGTTGCGGCCTGATCTCATCCATTTTGCTGGAGAAGTCCACCGACGTCTCCTCAAAGACCGATTCCGCGATCAGCGCTTGGGCGGTGATGCCCGCGTTCCGGCCGATGGTGGGGTCGGACGCGCTATACACCAGCGCGATGTTGCGGCGCATGTTTTCGACGTTGAGGAGCATCTGCTGCTTGGCGAGGATCTGCGGCAGATGGCTGTTGCTGGTGGAGAGCGCCAGATTTTTGATCCGTTGAAGATCATTGGTGAAGATAAAGGAGACGAAGGCCAGCAGCGCCAGCAGGGGCACTGAGACGAGCACAGGGAAAAGGTTGATGCCGATTTGTCGTTTCCGCTTCGGCTCCGCGTTTCGGGAAGGCTTGCAGTACATGAACGCGCTCAATAAATGCTGAAGGGGAAATATTTGCGTACGATGCGGTCGTAATCGCCGTTCAGTTTGATATGGACGATGGCTTCGTTGATCGCGTCGACCAGTTCGGGATTGTTTTTCCGGACGCCGATGTGGGCATAGGCGAGGTCTTCGTCGGGCGGGAGGGGATCATCCAGTATGGCGAAAGGCTGGCCGCGCTCGCTCTGGAGGAATTCGTACCCGGACAGCCCGTCCACGAGGATGACGTCCAGCTGTCCGGCGCAGAAGGCGTCGAGCAGTTGCTCATAGGTAGGAAAACGGATGATTTCAGCCACGTTGACCCAGTGCCTCCGGAGGAAGATCTCCTGCTGCGTATGATCCTGGACGCCAACGCGTTTCCCTTTCAGGCCTTCGGCGCTGACGGTCACGCTGCCCGGAAGCCCCAGATAGATGGAACGGGAGTGGTAGTAGCTGTTGGTGAAATCCATATACGCCAGCCGTTGTTCGTTTTTGGCAAGTCCAGCAACGATCATGTCCAGTTCGCCCCGGCGCATTTTTTCGAGCAGCGTGCCGAAAGCAAGGGGCTCGACCGTGCAGGAACGGCGCATGGCCTTGCACAACGCCTCAGCGATTTCCGGGTCGAATCCGGCCTGCGTGCCTTCGGCGGGAAAGGAGAAGGGCGCATAATCGTCTTCCACGCCGATGCGGAGGATTTCCTCGGCTCCGCTGCGGGGCGGGAACCCCGCGGACAGCAGCGCGAGGAGGAACCCAGCCAGAAGAACGGACCGGAGTGAAGAAAAAGACGGTATCGTGGTTTTCAAGGGAAACTCTCTCGGGGGGCCCCCGCGGCCTCCGCGCCGTTTTCGGCGGGGCTCACAGGACGCTTCAATGTGATGCTCTCGTTTTCAAGGAGGAAAAAGCGTTCCTCAGGTCTTGACGTCGGGAAATTCCCCAACAACCAAATCGGGAAAACGACGGAGCGGCGGGAACCCCGGAAGAGCCGGGATAAAGCCGTGCGGCGGAACTGGCGACGGGTAGCGTCAGTTCCCGAAACCGCTCGGTGCGCGGCGTCGGGAACTGACAGCCGGATGGGGTTGACCGCTTTTCCTGAGGCGCGGCCTGTTCTTTTCTAAAGGATATTTCGGCTCGCTGCAATCAGTGTTTGGGTAGGAATAACGATTTATTATGATAAATTCCCCGCTTTATGGCAAAGTGGGGGGATGGACGGGAAAGCGGCCCCGGGCCTAAGGGGAACGCCTCCGGATGCCGTGGTTTTCGGATCGAAGGTATCGGTGCGGGCAAGATATCTGCACATAATCATATGGAATGGCTACGAAATTGTGAGAAAGGGCCGTTCCCCGCTGGGGATGCCACAGCGGGGAATGCCGGGGAGAGCGGCGCACGGGAGGAATCATGCGGGGGAGAGGCTGGCGTGCTGTATTGTGTTTTTCCCCGCAATCCTGTGGTGTGCCCCCCCACTTTTGGGGGGCGATCGGTTCTCCGTTCCGCACGGAGATTGTGTCCGGCATCCGTTTGGGATACCGGGACGGGCGGGGCCCGTTCTGGTTGCGCTCCGCCAACAGGCGGGGAGGGCAATATTATATCACATAATCTTTTTAATTATGTCAATTTTATACCACGGAAAGAAGCTGCGAACTCCTTCCTTCCAATGCCCTGCATATGCGCGATCCGCTGCAACCGAGTGGCAAGCGCTCGTAATCAAAAAGTTTGTAATATATTAGAATTATGGAAAAATAAATACCGCCTCGTCCAGAAACGGGGCGGTATTTGGTGCCCAAGGCGTTCACAAAAGGGAAGAAGGGAGGGGCCGCTGTCTATTCCGCGAAAGACTTCCGGCGCAACCGGGGAAAAGCGTAGCCACCCCTCGTAATGAGAACTACTTGTTTATAAATACATGATAGTCTGTTAGAGATCTACAATTTGTTGGCTTTCAAAGCTGTCAGAGGCGAAAAAAGACGTTTTCAGGGAAGCCTTATCGCGTTTCCGGCGTGAAAAACCCAAGTTTCCACAGGAACCCGCTTGCGGCACCCTCCCGGGGCTTCGGGAGGCGCGCTTGCCTGTCTTTTATACAGAAATCCCTTATTTTTCCGGCAGGATAATGTCGAGATAGGCGATATACAGTTCCTTCACGTCGAGCGGGGCCTTGTCCTTGAACATCCCTTGCCAGAGTAGCCCCTGCATGATCGGCGAGACGAGAAGCTGCGGGAACCGCTGGAGCGCCGGGTGCGGGTGCTCATGCGCGGCGAGGCGCAGGTTCTCCCGGTGCAGCTCGAGGATCGGGGCGACGAGCCCGTGGTAGAACGGCGCGACGAGCTTGGGGTTGTGCAGCCCTTCTGCCCACACCAGCCTGATGATCCGCGCCGTCCTTGAGCAGCCTTGTTCATCCAGCATCGGCCCGCAGAAACGGAGCAGCTTTTCGCGCAGGGTCGGCGTCTTGTCGTCGAGGATCTCCTTGGCCAGCGCGTGCATGGGCGCGAACGCAGACTCCGCGAGGCCGTTGAACAGCCCCTCCTTATCCCCGAAATGCAGATACAGCGTGCCCTTGGCGACCCCGGCCCTCCGGGCGATGTCTTCCATGCGCGCTCCGGCGTACCCCTTTGCGGCGAATTCTTCCAGTGCGGCGTCAAGGATGGCCTCCCGGCGCGCTTCCGTCTTTTTCCGGCATTTCGTTTGTTGTGCCATGCGTCCGCCTACCGGATTTTCTTGTTGATGGGTGTGGACAGCCAGACCAGCCCGGCCAGCCCGATGAAGGCTATGGACGCCAGCCAGAACAGCTCGTTGAATCCGAGCAGGAACCCTTGCCGCGTGATTTCGTTGGCGACCCAGACCTTGGCCTGTTCCGGCGAGAGGCCCATCTGCGTGAGCTGGTTGAGCCCGTGCTGCGCCGCCGGGTTGAAGGGGTTGATGGACTCGGTGAGCCGGACGTGGTGCAGGGCTTCCTGCCGTTCCCACATGGTGGTGGCGAGGGACGACCCGATGGAGCCCGCCAGCACGCGGGTGCAGTTGGAGAGGCTGGAGGCGTTGGCGATGTCCTTGGCGTCGAGCCCCGAAATGATGATGCTCGTAAGCGGCATGAAGAACATGGCCACGCCGATCCCCTGTACGACCTGCGGCCAGAGGACGAAGGCGAAATCGACGTCCGGCGAGAACAGGGTGCGCAGGTAGAAGGCCGCCGAGAAAACCAGAAAGCTCATGGTGACGATGACCCGCATGTCGATGCGCTGCGCGAACCGCCCGATGAGCGGCGAGAGGAAGACCGGGAAAATCCCGATGGGCGCGAGGGAGAGCCCGGCCCACATGGAGGTATAGCCGAGCCGCGTCTGGAGCATCATGGGCATCATGACCACCCCGGCGAAATAAAACAGGAACCCGAGGCTGATGCAGATTGTGCCCACGGTGAAGTTACGGTGCCGGAACAACGAGAGGTCGACCACGGGATGCTCTTCGGTGAGCTCCCACGCCACAAGGAGCACCAGCCCCACGACCGTGAGGACGCCGAGGATCACGATGTAGCCGGAGGCGAACCAGTCCTTGTCCTTGCCCTCGTCGAGCATGAGCTGGAGGCAGCCCACGCCGATGGTGAGGAGGATCAGCCCCACGGTGTCGATGGGGTTCTTGGCGGTGGCCGTCTCGCGCCCGGCCATGGGGATGCGCAGCGCGACGAGGCATACGGCCCCCACGGGTACGTTGACGAAAAAGATCCAGTTCCACGTATAGTTGTCGCAGATATACCCGCCGAGGATCGGCCCGAGGATGGGCGCGAGCACGATGGTCATGGACCACAGGGAAAGGGCGATGCCGCGTTTCTCGCGGGGATAGCAGGCCAGCAGGAGGCTTTGGGAAAGCGGGATGAGCGGCCCGGCGGCGGCCCCCTGCAAAATGCGGCAGATGATGAGCATCCCGAGGCTGCTGGATATGCCGCACAGGAACGAGGCCACGACGAACAGGAACGTGGACCAGAAAT
>OGRI01002904.1_pt1 | contig 11523 bp, 7 predicted proteins | sample 1553391 | NCBI WGS metagenome assembly OGRI01 (sample SAMEA2580052, study PRJEB22360) | human gut metagenome | reverse complement strand
GCCATATAGCCGGTGTCTTCCAGAATAGACAGGAAGAAAAACAGTGTGACAATGATAGGCAGGAAGCTTAAAACCGAGCCGACGCCCTGAAAAATGCCGTCGATCACAAGGCTCTGCACGACGGGGTTCAGGTGATAGGCCGTCAGCGCCCGATCGACCACGACGGTTAGCGCATCAATGCCGGAAGCCAGCAGATCACTCAGTCCCTGCCCGATCACATGGAACGTCAGATAGAAGATCAGCAGCATCACGCCGATAAAAATCGGGATGGCGGTATATTTTCCGGTCAGAATTTTATCCGCGCTGACAGAGCGCAGGCGCTCCTTGCTTTCGCCGAGCGTTTCGATGCCCCTTTGCTTGCCGACCCGCTTTCCCACTTGCGCACGTACGGCCACCCTGCCGTTATCTGCGGATACGATCGCATTATGGGGTCGGATGAAATGCCCGCCTTCGACGCGGTGGTTCGCTTTGGGCGCTATCCGGTGTCGAAGCGCGCAACGCAGGCAATCGAAGCCTGCCAGGCCGCACAGATCGTGGTGGATCCGCTGACCACGCGCGACTTCAATTCGCAGACCACTACGTTTGTGGCGGCGAACCCGCTCGATTTCGTGGTGGCTTTGCTTGAAGCGGGGACCGTTCCCAACCCAGAAGAATCTATGGCCTACGCCCCCCTGCCGCAAAATGTTCACGAGTGGGGGCTTATCGACCGCGCCCGAACCGAACGCATATTGGCAACCGATTTCGCTGCCGATAGCCAGTTTGAAGGTTCTTACCTGCGTGCGGTGCTGGAAGGAATTCCCGCAGAAAGCCTGCTGTTCACGGCAAACAGCATGTCGGTCCGCGCGCTCGATGCCTTCTACGTAAGCCAAGCGAAGCATCTTACCGTGCTGGCAAACCGCGGCCTTAACGGCATCGACGGAACCGTTTCCACGGCATTGGGCGCAGCGCAAAGCTTCAGGCAGACCGTTATGGTCACGGGCGATTTGACCTTGCTGCACGACCTGAATTCGCTGGCGCTGCAAGGGGAAATGCTTTTGCGTGAACGCCAAGGCTCGCCAAGGCCCAGCATCGTTATCGTGCTCTTGAACAATAATGGCGGTGCCATCTTTGACATGCTGCCGCAAAAATCTGACGAATCGTACTTCGAGAGGTTGTTCCTAACGCCTCAGAAGGTTGATTTTGCCGCCGCAGCGGGTGCCTTTGGGGTACCCACAGCTACGGTGCATACGGTGGCAGAATTCAAGCAGGCATTTAGCGGATTCTTGGGTGAACAGGGTATATCCTTAATAGAAGTTCCCTTGCCCCTGACGGGAGTGCGGGAGCGCTACGATCAGTATTGGTAATGCGCATGTGCGCACGTGCTTGAGGGGAGCAACCGATGCACAATCACACTTGTGGCTGCGGTCACCACGAAGGGGATGCTGGCTGCGGCTCCCACGAACATGATCACGGCGAAGTATGCGCGTGCGGCGCTCATCACGTCTCGCCTGAAGTTGAGCCTCTGGCGTCAGCATGGAGCATGCTGGGCAAAACTTCCAAGGAACAAACGGTGCCGCCTACGCGCGAATTCGACTTTGACTGGGAAGGCCAGAAGATCCACGTATATCAGTGGGGCAAGGCCGATAACATCCCTGTTGTTTTGCTCCACGGCTTTATGCAGACGGGCTTAAGTTGGAGCATCATCGCCGCTGCCCTTTCAGGCAATCACTGCGCATACGCGCTTGATTTCCTGGGGCATGGCAGAAGCAGTAAGCCAAGCAACGTTGAGCTTTATCGCTACGACGCCATGGTGCGTATGGTGGAATCGTTCTTGGAGCAGGTTGCGTGTGCGGGGCATGAAGGCGCCAAGCGCCGTGCCCACGTTATAGGCTATTCCATGGGTGGACGCATTGCCCTGGGGTTGGCCTCTTCTGAAAAAGACCTGCTGTATTCGCTGATTCTGGAAAGCTGCAATTTTGGGCCTGAGGGCAATGAGCAGCGCGCTGCCGCAGAAGAGCGCAACGTTGGCTGGGCGCAACGGTGGCGCAATAACGGCATCGAAGAATTCGTAGAGTACTGGGAGACGCTGCCGCTTTTCGAATCGCAGCGTGAAATGGGACTCGATGAAGAGCTTCGCCCCGAGCGTTTGGCCAACGACGCTGAATCGATGGCGTTGTGTCTGGAAGGCGCGGGAAAGCACGCCATGCCCGATGCTTCTCAGGCGTTCGCCGTGGTGGCAAGCACCTGGGTACCCGTCAAGTACCTGTGGGGCTACGATGACTGCGGCAGCGAAGCGGTAGCGCATCAGTTGGAACACGACGGCATTGATGTGACCTCGTTTGGAACGGGACACAACGTACACTTAGAGGCGCCCGTTCTTTACGGTACAGTAGTGCAGGAATTTTTGTCCGGCATAGAACCCAGGGGTGCAGCCCCAGAAGGTTCCGGGCATCAACAATAAGGAAGGACATCCATGAGCGATTTTCCTTGGGAAAAAGTTAAAGATTACGACGAGATCATCTACGAAAAGTACGATGGCATCGCCAAAATCACCATCAATCGCCCCGAGCGTCGCAACGCTTTCACTCCGAAGACGAACGTCGAGTTGTTTGACGCGTTTTCCCTTGCGCGTGACGACCAGGAAGTGGGCGTTATCATCCTTACCGGCGCTAACCACGACGGCAAGGACGAAGACCAGGCATTCTGCTCCGGCGGCGACCAGAAGGTGCGTGGCAACGGTGGCTATGTAGGAGAGGACAATATTCCGCGCCTGAACGTGCTTGACCTGCAGCGTCTTATCCGCGTAGTGCCCAAGCCTGTTATCGCTATGGTGAACGGCTACGCTGTGGGCGGCGGCCATGTTCTTCATATCCTGTGCGACCTTTCCATTGCGGCGGAAACCGCTAAGTTCGGCCAGACCGGCCCGCGCGTTGGCAGTTTCGACGGTGGCTACGGTGCCTCGTATTTGGCTGCTATCGTCGGCCAGAAGAAGGCTCGCGAGATTTGGTACCTTTGCCGCCTGTACACGGCAGCGGAGGCTCTGGATATGGGCCTGGTGAACAAGGTTGTTCCTTTCGACGAGCTGGAAGCCGAGTGCGTTTCCTGGGCTAGGGAAATGCTTCAGCTTTCGCCTACAGCCCTGCGTTTCCTGAAGGCATCGTTCAATGCTGCTACCGACGGCTATGCCGGTTTGCAGCAGCTTGCAGGCGATGCCACGCTTCTGTATTACACGTCTGACGAAGCGAAAGAAGGCCGTGACGCCTTCAAGGAAAAGCGCAAGCCCGACTTCGACAAGTTCCCGAAATTCCCCTGATCTGAAATTCCCTGATAAAGGATGTGACGGTAATGATTGCCCAATTGGCGGAAATGGCCTACCGCAAGGCCGGTCAGATGTTTTTCTGCGTGCAGGAAGATGCGCGCTCGGTAACGTTTAGCTATCGCCGCGCCCGCTTTGCTGCTGCGGCTTTGGCTCAGCAGCTTGCCAAGCGCGGTTACGGTCGTGGCACCACGCTTGCGTGCAATCTGTACAATGGTGCTGAAATCGTGATCCTTTCCTTGGCGGCGGCGTACGGCGGCTTCACGTTGGCGCTGCTGAATCCGCGTCTTTCCTACGAAGAGCGCAAGCTGCGCATCGTAGAGCTGGAAAACGCCACGGGCGAAGCCGGCATCGACGTATTGGAGCAGTCTGCGGTTGAGCGCCTGATGATCGATGCGACGGGCTACGGCCTTGCCGATTTTGCCGCTTTGCCGGAAGGCTCTGTGCCTCATGCCACGCAGTTCGAGGCGTTCGCCCGCGAATGCGAACAGGCGTGGGATGGCCAAGAGGCGGGCATTGTCATGTTCACATCGGGTTCTTCGGGAACCCCGAAGGCCACGCTTTTGCCGTGGAATTGCATCACCGGTGCCGCCACCGCGGCAAACCGCGCTTTGGCGTTGGAAAGCCGTGGTGTGTGGCAGATGGTGCTGCCCATGTGCCACATTGGCGGCTTCCAAATCATGGTGCGCTCTCTTCTGAGCGGTGGCTCGTTCATCGTGTACGAGCGCTACAACCCCGTGCGCGTGCTGAATGACGTGCTGAGTTTCCGCGTTACGCATATTTCTGTAGTGGATAAGATTCTGGCCGATTTGCTGGAAAACGATCGCGACAAGGTTATCGGGCAGTACGCATGCATTCTTTTGGGCGGTGCGGCGCTGAACGAAAAGACGCTGCGCATGGCTTTGCGCGCAAAAGCAAACTTGTACTCCAGCTACGGCATGACGGAAACTTCCAGCTTCATTGCCACGGCTCCGGTAATCCGCGGTTTCGATGGCGGGCTGGAGCTTCTGCCCGGCTACGATGCTCGCATCGTAAGCCCCGATGCCGATGGCATTGGCCAGCTGCACGTTGCGGGCCCTGGCATCTTCGAGGGCTACCTGAATGCCCGCAAGGCCATGAGCGCCGATGGCTATTTCGTTACCGGTGACAGGGCATCTATCGACCGTAACGGTCTTTTGCGTGTGTACGCGCGCACCGAAGACCTTATTATTTCGGGCGGCGAAAACATCTACCCGGCCGAAGTTCAGGATGTTCTGCTGGGCATTCCCGGCGTGAAGGATGCCTATGTGTTCGGCACCGCCGATGAAACCTGGGGGTATCGCCCTGTGGCGTTCATCGAGGCCGACTATTCTGCCGAAGCCATCGCCCGCGACCAAGAAGAGTTTGGAATCGACCCTGCTCAGAGCTGCATTCGTCCGACAACGTGTCCGCAGGAATACGCCCATATGGTGCACGATTACCTGAATGGTTGCATGTCGAAGCTTCATCACCCCAAACATATTTTGGTGATGGACGAATTCCCGCGCACCATCGCCGGCAAGGTGGACCGACGTGCGCTGAAGCAGCGCTACGACAAGCGCATCGACATCAAGTCGCTTACCCTGTATCGCGTGAAGCAGCCCTTTTCCCATCCCGTGAAGACGGCCAAGGGCAACGTCGATTTCCGCGAATCGTTCTTCGTGGAAGTGGAAGACTGGGCTGGGCGCACAGGTATTTCCGAGTGCGTTTCGTTTGCCACCAATTGGTATCTGCCCGAAACCATCGGGGAAGATTACGCCGTAGTGCGCGACTCCATTGCCCCTGTGGTGTTAGGTGAGCGCTATCTGCATCCCAGCGAAGTGTCCGCTTCGCTTGCCACGTTCCCCGGTTTGGCGAAGTATCCCATGGCGAAAGCTGCGGTGGAGCCTGCCATCTGGGACTTGTACGGCAAGATCATCGGCCAGCCGCTTTCGAAGATGATTGGCGGCTCGAACGCCGAGAAGATTTTGGGCGGTGCCGTGGTGGGCATCGCTCCTGTTGAAGAAGTGCGTGCGGCGGTAGACAGCCTGGTAGCCCAGGGGTACACCCGTGTGAAGATGAAGATCGAGCCGGAAACCGCACTCGAATGCGTGGCTGCTGTGCGCGCCGACCATCCCGACTTGACGCTGATGCTTGACGCCAACCAGTCGTTTGACGAATCGTATCTGAACGTGCTGTATAAGCTCGACGCATTGAACCCTGCATGCATCGAGGAACCTTACAATCCGAACTACGTTCCCAGCAGTGGCGAGCGCAACCTATTCGTGCGCCTTTCGCTGCTGCAGGATGAACTGAAAACCATGGTATGCCTGGACGAATCGGTGGTAACCGCAAGCGATATGGAAGCAGCCATGGGGTTGGACAACCTTCGTTGCTATGCCTTGAAGATTGCGAAGTTCGGCGGCATTCAGCCTACGCTCGACTTCTACCACTGGATGCGCAGCCTTGGCAAAACGGTTTGGATGGGCGGCATGTTCGACACGGGCGTTTCGAAGCGCATGCACGCGGCTTTCGCAACCTTGCCAGGTATGGATTTGCCGCCCGATGTTTCGGATTATTCGGCATATTTTGCCCACGATACCGCCCTTCCCCCGTTGGAGCTTGAGCACGGCGAATTGGTGCTGAATGCGCCCAAGAACCCCGTCGGCCTCGGCTGCATCCTGGACAAGGAGTACCTGAAGTCCATTGCAATCGACGAAGTAACGGTTACCACCGAAGGATAGTGTTTTTTGCCATGCGAAAAAAGCTGCTGGTTGTTGTTGCCGTGTTTGCCTTAGCGCTTTGCATGCCCGCCATGGCATTTGCAGCCAATTCGGCGTTCGACAAGGGAATGGCGGAAAGCACGAGCTACGTTGACTCCTATACGGGCAATGCTTTCCTTATGGAGCGCGATGCGCTGAACCTTACTGTTGGGCGCGACCTATATTGGGTGGGGGACACGCTTAACGCTCGGGGCCTTGAAGTAGGTGGCGGAACCGGTGGCAGCGCTTTGCTGGCTGGCGGTACGCTCAATGTGGCTTCTTCTACTATTCACGGTAGCTTGCGTGCGGCAGGCCAGACCGTCAACGTTTCTTCGACGACGGTGGGGAACAATATCACCATTGCGGGCCAGAATGTGTCTATCGCATCCGACGTTTCTGCGTGCGGTGTGTATGCTGCTGGTTCGAATGTGAGTGTATCGGGAACCTATCAGGGTGCGGCTTTTGCTGCGGGCACGGTGAACCTGGCTGGCTCTTATGCGGGTGATGTGAATGTGTCTGCAAGCACGATTAATGTTTCGCGCGGTACCACGGTGGGCGGCACGCTGCGGGTGCCGAGCAATGCGCAGGTTACCATCGAGGAAGGCGCCAACGTTCCTAACGTAAGCTATGTTGACGATGCCCTGGTTTCTGCCGTTTCCGAGGGATCGGAGCAGAGCTCGTTTTCCGTGATTGGGCCGCTGCTGTTTTCGTGCATGGCACATGCTTTGCTGGTGCTGCTGTTCTTCTTCTTGATTAAGGGCGCAATGGAAAGTGCCGTCAAGCTTACGGAAACGAAGCTTTCGCGCATCTTCATGTTGGGCTTTGTGGCGTTTTTCGTGCTGCCCCTGTTGGGATTCTTCCTGCTGTTCCCGCTTGTTACGGCCCCCATTTCTGCGTTGATATTCATTTTCATTGCGGTGCTGTGGATGTTTTCCATCCCGTTTGCCGGCTACGTGCTGGGACGCCGCCTGTTCGAGGGCATGGCACCTTTGGGCGCGGGCGTGATAGGAACGCTTGTCCTTACCGCTGTTTGCTATATCCCGTATCTGTTCTTCGTGGTGCCAACCGTATGCTCCGTTTTCGTTGCGGGCTACCTTACGCAAAGCTTCTTGGACAAGCGGGCGGAAAAATAGGGCCAGGCACCAGATTCCCGTTTTCGGTTTTGGGCCACTTCTAATAATGAATGCTTAAGGGCTGTCGGGTTTCCGGCAGCCCTTTTAGTGGGAATCCAGCAGCTGTCTCTATATCCCATTTTTAGCCCGAATTGGTCTTTAATCCAAAAGATATGGCACGTAGCCCAATTTCTTTGGTGCATGCCCCACTTTCCTGTTATAAAGAGAGGGGGTTCGTATATACGAACGTTACGAACGTGCCTATTATCTGCGACGATTCAGTTGAGGCGCCCTTCTTAGCACGGCAAAAGTAGGGCTGGAATGCGCGTAGATATTCCCTGGCGTTGAAACTCGGCAGCATCGGGGGAAGCATTTGCTAGCAAACGAAAGCAAGATTGGGGATCGAAGATGAAGCGAATACGACCATTACTGGCAATGGCCTTAGCGCTTGCTCTTATATGCTTGGGCGGCAGCTTCGCCTTTGCAGATGATGAGGGCGACGGCCGTTCCGTAACAGACCCATCGACCATGAACGACTGGCAAGCAGTCGCTGGCAGCGATACGTCCAATATCGGACGTATCTGGACGGATAAAACCGTATCAGCCGACACAATTACCACAAGTAGCGGAAGCGTCGTCGAACGCGGTGATTCAGCGTTCATAACGGCGCTCTCGGCGCTTTCGTCCACTTCGAATGTGGCTTCCACCTCCACCACGCCGCTCGATATCGTGCTGGTGCTGGATGCTTCGGGCTCGATGGACGACCCCATGGGTAATAGTGACAGAACGAAACGCATCGACGCATTGAAGAACGCGGCAAACGACTTCGTAAGCAAGATTGCCGCGCAGAACAAGGGCATCTCCGATGCTTCGAAGCAGCATCAGGTTTCTATCGTGAAATTTGCGGGCAATAAATCTGCTGCCGTAGGCAACGACACGTACCGCGACGGATATGATGGATACACCTACAACTACAGCCAGGTTATGAAGACCATGTCCCCTTGCACGGATGCGGATGCATTTAAGGACACTATTAATTCCATCAGTCCCGCCGGTTCCACACGCGCCGATTACGGCCTGGACCTTGCCTATGGCCAAACCTCCAACCGTGAAGATGCAAAGAAGATCGTGGTCTTCTTCACTGATGGTTCGCCCACTTCATCCAGCGGCTTCGAAGATGGCGTAGCCAGCAGCGCGGTAGCTTCGGCGAAAGCCATGAAGGGTAAAGGCGCCACTGTATACACCATTGGCATCTTCAATGGTGCAAATCCCTCTGCTGATCTGAGTGCCACAGGGACGAGCAAAGAAAATAAGTTCATGCATGCAGTTTCTAGCAACTATCCCGATGCTTCCTATACCAGCGACTACCGGGGCAGGTGGAGTTGGGATCTTGGTCAGCGTGCTGAAGGTTCCGACTACTACAAATCCGCCTCAAACGCCGCTGAGCTGGAAAAGGTGTTTGACGACATCTCTTCCGAGATAGTCAAGGGCTCGGGCTATCCGACAAGCACCACTGAAGGCGCCGAGCATCAGAGCGGCTATATCGCTTTTGATGATCCGTTGGGCGCCTATATGCAAGTAGATGAATTCAAGGCCGTCGCAGTTGCAGGCAAGACCTTCGAAAATCCCACGAAGTCAACTGAAGGAAACGTGGACAAATATACCTTCGCTGGCACAGTCAAATTAAACGACAAGGATGATGATGGCGTTGACGTGAGCAACGTGGTGATTACCGTAACTAAATCTGACGACCTTGCCACCGGCGACGTAGTTCAGGTTAAAGTGCCGGCAGCGTTGATTCCCCTGCGCAGCTTCAACGTGGACCAAGACAAAATGACCATGACGGTTTCCGATACGCAGCCAATTAACATTGTGTATACGTCAAGCTTGAAAGCTGGAGTGGAAGACAAACTCGCCAATCCCGATGACGCTATGACGGAGTACCTGCAGGCGAACCACCAGGACGGCAAGGCCTCGTTCTACAGCAACGACTGGGAGCAGGGCTATCTGGGCAAAACCGTTGCAAACTTTGAGCCTTCAAAGGACAACAGCTACTATTACTTCACCAGCGACACGCCCATCTACACCGATGAGGCATGTACTCAGCGCGCTCACCAGGTAGTTAAGGGTAATACCTATTGGTACAAATATTCGTACTACGAAATGACTAATGCGGGTAGCGGTGCCGTGGAGGAGAAGGAAAAGGTCATAAGCTTCAGCGGCGCTGATGCCGAGGCCATCGAGGGCTCCATCGGGGTGGACAGCCAGGGTGCCTACTTCAAGGCAGGTACTGCTCGACTGACGTATCTTAACGAGCTTTATAAGGCAAAAGCCCCTAATGATATCGGGACTGCCATTGACGTGCTGAACCCGAAGTGGGTTGGTGCGGGCCAGGTTGGATCCTACTTGGGCAACAACGGCAAGCTGAGCGCCGACCTCCCTGGTACGCTGGCGGTAAGGTAACGAAGCAGCTGAAGGTGCCTGAAGGCTACGAGCTGAGCGATTTTGATAACGACTCGTTTGAGTTCACTATTGATATTGCCAAAGCCGCGAACAAGGGCTTCAGCGCCGTGGTGAAGAATGCGAGTGGCGAGCAGCAGGGCAATGCATTTACCTTGCAGTTCAACAATGAAGGCAAGGCAACGCACAGCTTGAAGGCCGGCGAAACGCTGTACGTATACGGCCTTGATGGCGGCTGGAACTATGAAGTTTCTGAGGCTGATCACGCTGGATTCACCCAGGATGGAGCAGGCCTTAAGGGCGTAATCGTTGCTGGTCAGACAGCAAATGTGAAGGTAGTGAATAGCTATAGCGCATCGGGCACGCTTGAAGGCCAGCAGGGCCTTACGGGTGAGAAGATTCTCACTGGCCGCGTCTGGAAGAATACTGACAAGTTTGTGTTTGTCTTGAAGCCCGCCGAAGGCTCCGTTGACGTTCCCATGCCTGCGGACGCAGACCAGGGCATGGCGCGTGTGGAGGTAATGCAGCCTGAAGGGACGCCGGATGGTACTAAAGTTCCGTTTAATTTCGGCGACATCACCTACACCAAGTCGGGCGTGTATACCTACGAGATTCATGAATCTGCAGAGTTGAGTACGCTTAACCCAGGCGTAAGTGAATCGGAGGCATTGTATGAGGTTACCGTAACGGTTACCGACGAAAACCATACAGGCAATTTGACGGTAACTTCTGAAATGAAGAAGCTGCTTTCTGACGACGGCAACAAGGTAGAGCAGCCAGCGACGTCTGCATCTTTCGTCAACGAATTCGACAAATCCGAGGTTAAGTGGGCGCCTATCGGAGCGAAGGAGTATACCGATTCAACGGGCATGCGTCCTCTTGAGCAGGGTATGTTCCATGTGATTGCTTGCACGGACGACCATGATGCGCCCTTGCCTATGCTTGATGGCGATCAGGAGATTAATGCCGTACGCGATGGCGTAAATTGGCGCGGAGCGGTAGTTTCCGTGGACGCGAACGGCACCATTACATTCCCGCAAGCAACATATACTTACGGCAACCTGGGCCTGGGGCAGACTGAAAAGACGTTTACCTACAAGATCATGGAAGTGGTCCGGGATGGCAATAATTGGCGTTCCGTGGAGGATGCCCTTCCTGCCCCGGACTTTGTTTCGGCAGGCGTGAAGTACGACCCGACGATTTGGACTGTTAAGGTAACCCTTAAGGTCAAAGACGACGTGCTGGTGCTGAGTAGCCAGTACCTGATAGATGACGTTCCTGTTCAGGGAGCTTCCTTCCAATTCGCAAACAGCTATAACCCCACACCCGCAACGGCAACAATTAAGGGCTCCAAGACCCTGACTGGCCGTGACATGACAGCTAACGAAACCTTTGGGTTCGAGCTTTCCGCTGCAGACGATGCTACGCAGAGTGCGGTAACGGCAGGCGCTGTGACGCTGCCTGGTGCGGAAACCGTATCGGGTGCCAAGGCGGACGAAGTGAAGGGCTTCCAGTTTGGCAATATCACCTTCAAAAAGCCGGGCGAATACACCTTTAACGTGAACGAGACCCAATGGAACGGTGCGGCGGTTCCTGCCACCGACGAAAAAGGCATGCAGTTCGACCGCAGCACCCAAACGGTGAAGGTGACGGTGGCCGACGACCATACCGGTTCGCTTAATGCTAAGGTCGACAGGCAGGATGGCAATGTGGTTTCCTTCGTGAACAAGTATCGTGCCCAGGATGTTTCGTTCGACACTGCGACCGCCCAGCTGAAGAAGATCTTGGAGGGCCGCGATTGGCTGGATTCCGATAGCTTCACCTTCAACCTGAAGGCGCTTACCGATGGCGCGCCCATGCCTGATGGAGCGGTTGATGGCGTGGCAACCGCAACTGT
>OGRI01002903.1_pt1 | contig 11523 bp, 10 predicted proteins | sample 1553391 | NCBI WGS metagenome assembly OGRI01 (sample SAMEA2580052, study PRJEB22360) | human gut metagenome | reverse complement strand
AGACCACTATGGGCAAAGACAAGCTCCGCAGGTTCCGCGAGAACCTGACTTTCGACTGTTTCATACAACCCGAATTCGACGAGGTATTCCGTTGCGACCACCCGCTCAAAGGGCATTGGCGCAGCGACTTTTTCCATAACGACAACCCGATCGTACTCGAATTGGGCTGCGGCAAGGGCGAATATACCGTAGCGCTGGCCGAGCGCGACCCGTCGCGCAATTTCATCGGCATCGACATCAAGGGCGCACGCATGTGGCGGGGCGCCAAAACCGCCACCGACCGCAGGATGCCCAACGTGGGGTTCCTGCGCACGCGCATCGAGTTTATCAACGGCCTGTTCGCCGAGGGCGAGGTCGACGAGATATGGATCACCTTCCCCGACCCGCAACTCAAGAGCCGCCGGGCGAAGAAACGCCTCACCTCGCCGCTTTTCCTCGGATATTACGCCCGCATACTGTCCCCCGACGGATGGATCAACCTCAAGACCGATTCGAAACATCTGTTCGGCTATACGAACGAGGTGGTGCGCCGCTACGGGCTGCCATGCGAAGTCTCGAACGCCGACATCTACGGCACGGGCTACGCCGACGAGGTGCTGTCGGTTAAGACCGCCTACGAGAAACGATTCCTCGAAATGGGGCTTCCGATCACCTACACCCGTTTTTCGCTCGCCGGGCGCCACGAATTCCCGTGGTTCGACTGGGAAGAGGACGAGAAGGCGGAGAAGGACAACGAAGAGGCACGGCTGGGCTGACTCCCTGAAGGAGCATTCCGCCACCGCCGGCAGCCTCCCCCGTCCGGCAATCCGGCGGTTCGTTTGCGCCTGCGCACCCGGTTTTCCGGCAACAAACCTGCCCCGGCAGCCGGCCTTCGCGCCACAATGCAGACAGGGGACTCCCCGGAAATTCCCAAACAAGGTTACATCGCATATCGCATGTTAATATAGGTATTCTGCTTTTTGGGCGCTATCTACTAATTTTTTAGAAGAAATATTTGTTGATCTAAAAAATTAGTAGTAAACTTGTGTCGAGTTTAAATCATAATGCTCATGGAAAAGCGCATGTATATCGCCCTGATTTTTGTCGCAGCCTTCTTGTGCTCATACGCACAGCAAAGCGACAAGAGCACCTACCTCGCGCACATCCGCCAAGCCGACTCGCTCTACATGGCCGGCGACCCCGCCGGCGCGAGCCGGGCATTCGAAGCAGCCTTCTATCAGACAGAACACATACAACCCTATCATTTATACAATGCAGCTTGCGCTGCGGCTAAAGCCGGAGACAACGGGCTGGCTTTCGACCGGTTATTCAAACGCATAGCCCTTGAAAAGGAATGGTATTCCGATCGCATCGAAACCGACGGAGATCTACAACCGCTGCATGCCGACACACGTTGGCAGCTACTCCTCGACACGCTCACAGCGCGGCAACACCGCGCTGAACGCGACTTCGACATACCGTTGCGCAGGAAATTGCAGCAGATCGCCGCGAGCGACCAGCAGGTACGCACGGCCTATATCCGGGCCATAGAATCGGGTGCAAACGGCATCGTGACGGACTCGCTGATCGCAGAGATGCAGCGCACGGACAGTTTGAACCTGCGGGAAATCTCGTCTATTCTCGACAGTCGGGGCTGGGTAGGTAAAACGAAGGTCGGCGACGCATGCACGGCATTCTTCCTTGTCATCCAGCATTCCGATCCGGCAATACAGGAGCGTTACCTGCCCCTGCTGAGGCAGGGAGCGGTGCTGGGGGACATCCAGCCTTTGCAGGTCGCCATGCTCGAGGATCGCATAGCCGTCAGCAAAGGAGAACCGCAGCGTTACGGATCACAGGTGCTCCGGCATGGCGACGGCAGTTATTACATAGCCCCGTTGCTCGACGCGGAACGCGTGGACGAGTGGCGCAGAGAGGTCGGCATGGGGCCTGTCGCGGAATACCTCAAACGTTGGGGTATCCAATGGCCGGCGCCGGAGGGCTGCAACCGCGCTGGAAACTGAATGACATCGAAAACGAACTAAAAACCACTACCATGGAGAATAAACAACCGGAACTCACACGCGGCGAAGAGGAGATCATGCAGATACTCTGGAGGCTGGGCGATGCGGTGGTCAACGAGATCATCGCCCAGACAAAAGAACCCCGCCCGAAATACACCACAGTCGCGACCTTCCTCAAAATCCTCGAAAACAAAGGTTTCGTCAACCACACGCCCGAGGGCAAAAGCCACCGCTACTATCCGGCCGTAAGCCGCGAAGAGTACGCACGCGGGGTCATGTCGTCGGTACTGTCGTCCTATTTCGACGGCTCGCTGGCACAGATGGTTTCGTTCTTCTCGCGCCATGAGGACATCTCGGTCACGGAGATGGAGGAGATTCTCCAAATCATGCAGAACGCCCGCAAATAATCGCCCGCTCCGCCCCAAGCCCTTACGACCATGAAAACGCTGGCCATATATGCCCTCGAAGTCCTCGCATGCAGCGGCGTGCTGTTAGCGGCCTACACCATCCTGCTCGACCGCAGGGTGAAATTCCGCTGGTGCCGCCTGTACCTGCTTGCCAGCGAGGGCCCGCCGGTCCCTGCTTGCCTCGACGGCCGCAGCCGCACTGATCCCCCTGCTACGCATCCCCGTATGGCCGGGGCAGGTCATCGTGGCGACCCCGACCGTAACTGCGCCCGACCTCGCTGACTGGACGGCCGAAGTGCTGCCCGACGCCGAGGCGCACGCCATCACGCCCGGGCATCTGTGCCTGGGGCTTTACCTGGCAGGCGCAACCCTGATCCTCGGCATCATGTTGTGGCAGATATTCCGTATCCGGCGCCTGCGGCGCGGCGCGGAGGTCACCCGCACGGGCAAATACAGGATCGTGCGCACGCAGCAGGAGATCGCTTCGTTCTCGTTCTTCCGCACAATCTACATATGGGCCGCAACCCCCGCCGCGGAAATGGGGGCGATCCTGGCCCACGAATCGAGCCACATAGCCCACCGCCACTCCCTCGAGCGGATCGTCATGGAAACCATGAAAGCCGCCCTGTGGTGGAACCCCTTCGTATGGATAGCCGCACGGCGGCTGACCGAGGCCGAGGAATTCGAGGCCGACAGCGACGTGCTCACGAGCGGCTACGACAGGGCCGAATACATGCAAACGATCTTCAAGCAGCTTTTCGGTTATAGTCCGGAAATAGCCAACGGGCTGCGTAACTCACTTACTAAAAAACGCTTTAAAATGATGACTACGCAGACAAAAAGCAGGCACAGCCTGCTCCGGCTGGCAGGTATACTGCCAGCCCTGATCGGGCTCCTGTGCGCATTCTCTTTCACTACGCGCGCCGCAGTGATCGTCGCCCCGGCAACCGGCACCGGTATCGAAACCGCTCCCGGGCAGGAAACACAGAATGCCGGAGATGAAAAAAAAGACAAGACACGCAGCGTGTCGATAGAGGTTCGGAGCAAGGACAAAGGAGCGCTCTCCGGGGCCATCGTACAGGTCATAGGCACGACGCAGGGCACCGTGACCGATACGGACGGGCATGCCGAGATCGCCGTCCCGGGCGGCAGCAAACTCATGATAAGCTATCCCGGCTACGAACCGGCGACGGTCGATACGAAGCAGCATAGCCAAAAGGAGGCCAGCGTCGTCGTGTTGCTCCGAACTGAAAACAAGGCCGCAAGCTCGTCAAACCAAGGAGCGGCAACCACCGAAAAACAGGTCGCCGTAACGGTACTTAAGGACGGCGAACCCCTGCCCGGAGCAGTGATAACGATAAAGGATACGCAAAAGGGCGTTGTCACCGATAAATCGGGACATGCGGAAATCTACGCTCCGCAGGGATCAATACTCACAGTCACCTACGTCGGTTGCAAACCCTACCTGCTGGAGGTCGGAGAGGCAGCCCGTCAGTTTGCCGGGATCCCGCTGGAATCCGAAACCCCGGGGACACCGGTGCTTTCGGCCGAGATCGGCAAACCGCTCTGGGTGGTCGACGGGATCGAGGTGGCCCCCGATTTCATAAACAAGCTCGATCCGAACCGCATCGAAAACATAACGGTACTCAAAGACCAATCCGCCGTAGCGACCTACGGGCAGGAAGCCCGCAACGGCGTGGTAATCATAACGACCAAAGGTGATACGGCCCTGCCCGCCAGACCGGAGAACGCCCGCCAGGAGCATGGAAAAGCCACAACACAGGCTGAGGCACACGACGAAGCGATCCGCGAAACCGGGGAAACGGAGGACGACCAGCCGTTCCTGATCGCCGAGACCATGCCCTTGTTCCCGATGCAAGAGGGCGGCAACCCGGGATACGGTGACCTCAACACTTTTCGCGCATGGGTGCAGAAAAACATAAAATACCCCGCCGAGGCATTCAGGAACGGGGAACAGGGGCGTGTCGTACTGTCGTTCGTCGTCGAAAAGGACGGCTCGGTAAGCAATATCCAGATACTTCAGACGCCGGGCAAGGCATTCTCGGAAGAGACGCGGCGCGTCGTCGCAGCTTCGCCCAAATGGAAACCGGGCGAACAGCGCGGCGAAAAGGTGCGTGTGAGATATACGCTGCCCGTTGATTTCAGAATAACTGCTACGGCACAGGACACTAAGACCAGTGAAAACAAAGGCTCCGGGGAAGAGCCGTTCCTGGTGGTGGATACCCCGCCGCAATTCAACGGCGGCGACATCGGCGAGTTTCGCCGGTGGGTACAAATGAACGTGAAATACCCGGCGGAAGCCCTCGGCAAAAACATTTACGGGAAAGTCCTGGTCACGTTCGTCATCGAGAAGGACGGCTCGGTGGGCAATGCCGAAATATTCAAATCGCCCGATAAATCCCTTGCGGACGAGGTACTGCGCGTCATCGGCAAATCCCCGAAATGGACGCCCGGCAAACAGCGCGGAGAGGCCGTACGCGTAAAATTCGGCATGCCGGTAGACTTCGCTGTCCAGACATCCGAAGGCATCCTCCACGACAAGGACACCGCACAGCGGGAAGGGGACATGGAAGAGATTTTAGTAGTCGGCTATGGCACCCAAAAAAAGTAGGCTTTCCGAAGCATCGCACCAACCATAAGCAGCAAACGGCGTCCACCCCGAGTTCAGTGGACGCCGTTTGTATTTAATACGGGGCGGAACCGGAGCCGTTTGCCGCCGAGCGGCGCAGCAATTCTCCGAAACAGCATCACCCGTGCAGGCAAGGCTGAATTCCCAGCCTCCGTTCACCGGACAATGGCATGACCTTCCGGTGGGGCCGCACCGGGCGCGCTGCACAAAAACGGCTATTCCTTCCCGAGCAGCGCCATGACCCGCCGGGCAAGTTGCGTGTTGTCCATTATCCCAGCAATACGCCCCGCACCCGTACCATAAAGGTAAACGGGGACGTAGGTCGCCGTATGGCTTTTGGATCCGAAAACATATCGGATACCGCTCTCGGAGCGGGTAAAATCACCGTCGCAGCTCGGGATGGCGAGCCCCCCGGTTTCATGGTCGGCCGTCACTACGACCAGCGTCCCCGGCGTGCGGTCGGCAAAGTCCATCGCCGCAGCCACGGCACGCTCGAAATCGCGCATTTCGGCCAGTATCTTCTCCGCATCGTTACCGTGCGACGCCCCATCAATAAGTGACCCTTCGACCATCAGCACAAAACCGCGGCCGACCGAGTCGGCATTGTGGGAGAGTATTTCCAGTGCCTTCTGCGTGGCGCAGCGTAGGTAATCTTCGCGCCGGATCGTCTTCGGGATATTTTCATCGGTCACGGCACACAGCAACCGTCCCGCACGAACCGGCTCCGCCTCTTCGAGCGAACCGGCGACCGCATAGCCGCGGCGGCCGAACGCATCACGATACGAACCGCCCTCGGGGGACTCCTTTTCGAGCCGCCTGCCGGCACCTATGAGCACGTCGATATTGCTCGCCAGCAGGTCGCGCGTAATGGCCTTTTCGTCGCCCCGATCCGGAACATGCGCGTAAAACGCAGCAGGGGTGGCATGCTGGAGATGGCATTTCACGGCAATCCCCGCAGGCATCCCTTCGGCCACCGCCCACTCGATGAGCGACTGCAGACGCCCGCCCCGGGGATCCAGCCCCAACGTACCGTTATTCGTCTTGCTCCCACATGCCAGCGCCGTCCCCGCAGCCGCGGAATCCGTCACCCGGTTGTTGGCCGAATAGGTCGAGATCAGGGCAATACCCTGTGCCCGGTCGAAAGCCGTCGGGGCATAGCCGCCTTCGACGGCGAGCATCGAAACATGCGCCAGGCCCATGCCGTCGCCGATCATATAAATCACATTGCGGACACTGTCGGCGGGTTCCGCAGCCGCTGCGCGGCCCGCTCCGAGCAGGCACAACGCCAGAAACAAAAATGCTTTCTTCATATCCTCGTGCAAAGATAACAGGAATCTGCCAACTTTTTACTACATTTACACCACTTTAACCACCTTGCAACATGGATGTAAAGATCGCCCCCGACTGGAAAGAGCTGCTCTCTCCCGAATTCGAGAAACCTTATTTCGCCGCCCTTACGCAATTCGTACGGCAGGAATATGCCACGCACCGCATCTACCCGCGCGGCAGCAATATCTTCCGGGCCTTCGACAAATGCCCCTTCGACAAACTGAAGGTCGTCATCATCGGCCAGGATCCCTACCACGGCCCCGGGCAGGCCAACGGGCTCTGCTTCTCGGTAGGCGACGGCGTGCCGTTCCCGCCCTCGTTGCAAAACATCTTCAAGGAGGTTTCCGACGACACCGGGACACCCATCCCCCTGACGGGCAACCTCGACCGCTGGGCCGAGCAGGGAGTACTGCTCCTGAACGCCGTGCTGACCGTCCGCGCCCACGAGGCAGCCTCGCACGCCGGGCATGGGTGGGAAACCTTCACCGACGCCGTGGTACGCGCCATCGCCCAGCGCAAAGAGGGCATCGTCTACATGCTCTGGGGCAGCTACGCCCAGAAGAAAGGCGCCATCGCCGACCCGCAGCGCAACCTGATCCTCAAAGCCGTGCACCCTTCGCCGCTGTCGGTCTACCGGGGATTCTTCGGCTGCCGCCACTTCTCGCGCGCCAACGAATACCTCCGCTCCGTGGGCAAGGAGCCGATCGTGTGGTAACAACATTTAACAGAATCACCCAATTAGACAACTCGCACTTCTGATCACAGTCATGCTGTTGGAGCCTGCTCCCCAGACCCACCGAACACACGGTTACAAAAACGCCACGATCCATTAAGACGCGTAGCCATTTCCTTTTTTTAAAATTCCGAAAAAATTTGGAATATAAAATTATCGCCCTATATTTGTAGTGTACTACTACACTAATACACAAAAACAATAACAGCCATGATTGCTTTTCAAAACGTTTCTTTCGGTTACAACCGTCGCCGGAAGGTTTTCGCAGATCTCTCGCTGACGTTCGGCGAAGGGCACATCCACGGCCTGCTGGGACGCAACGGCACTGGCAAAAGCACGCTGCTGCAACTTATCTGCGGACTGCTCGAACCCGATACAGGGCACATTGCCGTCGATGGATTCACCCCGCGGCAGCGGAGCGTGGATTTTCTGTCCAGGCTGATGCTGATCCCGGAAGAACTGAGCCTGCCGAATATTCCACTCCGCCGTTTTGCCTCACACACAGGTGTCTTCTACCCCGGTTATTCAGCAGAAATGTTCGAAAGTCATTGCGAAGCACTCGAAATCGATCCGTCACAAAATCCCCACGACATGTCCATGGGCCAGCGCAAAAAAGGCTACATCGCCTTCGCACTCGCCTGCAATCCACAGTTCCTGCTACTCGACGAACCGACCAACGGTCTGGACATCCCGTCGAAAACAATCCTACGCAGCCTGTTGGCGGCCTACGCCGACGAGAAACGCACCATCGTGATCTCGACCCATCAAGTCCGCGAAGTCGAGAACCTGATCGACAAAATCGTCATCCTCGACGAACAGGGCCTTGTGCTCGCCGCAACCACGGAAGAATTGTCGCACCGCCTCACGTTTGGGCCGTTGCCCGCAGACGCGAAAGCGATTTACAGCACCCCCTCGTTCTCGGGCGAAGAGGGCATCGCCCTCAATACGACCGGCCGGGAAAGCCGTCCGGACCTCGAACTGATCTTCGCAGCCACCACCCACGACCGCATGACCATTCCCTCGATTCTTCACACAAATCCCACCAATCATGAATAACTCCATCTCTTTTCGGCGCACTGTATTATATGCACGCAAACATTACGTTGAAAATGCCCGCTACTACGGCTACGGCCTGCTGGCAATTCTGATTCTGCTCTCTGTCTTCGCGTGGTTTTACGGATCATGGCGCAGTGATCCGGGGGAATTCCGCGTAACCGCCTGCTTCACGATGTTGGGATTCATGTATTACGTCACCCGCTTGAGCTGCCGTAACCTCTACAAGCGGCTGCCGATGGTACGCTCCTACACGCTGCCTGTCACGGCGGCGGAGAAATACCTCTTCATCTGGTTCAACACAACGGTTATCGCCACCCTGCTTTTCAGCCTCGTCTTGTGGCCTGTCACAGCCGCGGCAGACATCCCCGACGGCAACATCATCCGAATCATGATCTACCCTGCATGGCTGACGATCTTCACGGTGCAGGCCGGGCTGCTGCTGGCTTGTTGCTGGGGCAAGGAATACCCGATGAAAATATTCCTGCTGCTCGCCGGCGCTTTCATCCTATTCTTCATCATCTACTACCGGGCACTGATGCCATCAGACGGATTATTCGTCCGCATTCCCTTTTCCGAATTCACTGTCAACATACACTCCGACACCGCAAGGCTCTCTTTTCCGCTCCGGAAGCAACTCCCGGAATACGGCGCCTACACGATGATCTTCGGATACTGGATTCTCGTAAGCTGGGTGACCGGATATTTCAAGCTCCGGGAAAAAACCCTCAAATAATCCGGCCATGCAATTCAACGACAACCAGCCGATCTGGCTCCAGATCTACGACCACGCCTGCCGCGCCATCGTCTCCGGCCGTTGGCCCGAGCGGGAGCGCATCCCCTCGATACGCGAACTCGCCGTAACACTACAAGTCAACCCCAACACGGTGATGCGGGCGTACGATAAACTCGGAAGCGACGGACTGATCCTTATCCGCCGCGGCATGGGATTCTTCGTCGCCGAAGGCTCGCAGGCTCGGACACTCGAGGCCCAGCGACACGAATTCATTCGGGTCGAACTGCACACCATGTTCGCCCGCATGGACGAACTGGGCATTGACATGAACGACCTGCAGACTCTCCACAACAACTATTTAAAACGGAAAAGTCACGAACAAGCAATAAAATCCTCTCGACGGCATTTGCCGCCTACCTGCTCTTTACCGCCGGCAACAGCGCGGCAGTCCTGAAGGAGTACAAACGGGCCGAAGCATCGGGCAAAGCGCTCATTACACAACTGGAAAAGACTTCGATCCACGTTCTCTCGGTCGAAGGCGACAATTACATCCAAGCCAGTCGGGGACGAAAAAGTTCGCAAACGCTCGGTTTCTGGAGCCCATTCGATCCAGAGACCACGCCCCTACGCATTTGCGGCGATACGCTCTACATTTCGGGAACGTCGTACGGCTACGTCACACTACCCGACCTGAAAAGTTTCCTGCGCAACGGCAAGCCACAACCGATCAACGAAGATTAGACACCAAAAAACCGGTCGTGTATACAACACGACCGGTTTTCTAATCCCATAAACTTTATCCCAAATAGGATTTCAGGAGTTTCGACCGCGACGAATGCCGGAGACGGCGAATCGCCTTCTCTTTGATCTGACGCACGCGCTCGCGCGTCAGGTCGAACTTCTCGCCGATCTCTTCGAGAGTCATCTCCGAGGTTCCGATGCCGAAAAAGTACTTGATGATGTCGCGCTCACGCTCCGTGAGGGTCTCCAACGCACGGTCCACCTCGGTCGACAGCGACTCGTTGATCAGCCCGCGGTCGGCGTTGGGCGAATCGGGATTCACCAGCACATCCAGCAGCGAGTTGTCCTCGCCGTCGGCGAACGGAGCGTCGACCGATACGTGGCGGCCGGCGACACGCAGCGTGTCGGTGACCTTCTCCTTCGGGAGTTCCAGTTCCGTAGCCAGCTCTTCGGGCGACGGCGTGCGCTCGTGCTCCTGCTCGAAGCGTGCGAACGCCTTGTTGATCTTGTTCAGCGAACCCACCTGGTTGAGCGGCAGACGCACGATGCGCGACTGCTCGGCCAAAGCCTGGAGAATCGACTGACGAATCCACCACACGGCATAGGAGATGAACTTGAAACCGCGGGTCTCGTCGAACTTCTCGGCGGCCTTGATCAGCCCGAGGTTGCCCTCGTTGATCAGGTCCGGGAGGCTCAATCCCTGATTCTGGTATTGTTTGGCGACGGACACCACGAAACGCAGGTTGGCTTTGGTGAGCTTCTCAAGCGCTTCCTGGTCTCCTTTTTTAATTCGCTGGGCGAGTTCCACCTCCTCCTCGACCGTGATAAGCTCCTCCTTGCCGATTTCCTGCAAGTACTTGTCCAGCGAGGCGCTTTCGCGGTTGGTGATGGACTTTGTAATCTTTAATTGACGCATATTTTTTTCTAACTATCCTAATAATACTGCAATCCATAAACCCGCCCGGGCTGCGATTTACTCCACCAGCGTGTAGCTTGCCGAACGGCCGTTGGGATAAACGCCGTCGATCGAACGGACCTTCTCCGTCATCCGCTGCATGTCGCCGAGCGAATAGACCGGGCGGTCGTTGATGTGAGTGATCACAAATCCCTGTTTAACACGGGCGCGGGCCAGAATTCCGTCGGCCTTGATGCCGACCACCTGCACGCCGCCCTTGATGTCAAGTTCGCGGCACAGTTTGGCGCCCGCATCGGCGAACTTACCTCCGAGCGCATCGACAACATCGACGTCCTCCTTGGTAACCAATTCCGTTTTACCTGCTTTATTACGCAAAGTAACGTCAAATTGTTTCACCTTTCCGTCTCTTTTTACGGATAATTTAACCGTATCGTTGGGTCGGCGTTTGGCGATCTGCTCCTGAAGCGTCGAAGGCTCAACAATTTTCACGCCATCAATGTCCAGAATCACGTCTCCCTTGCGGATTCCGGCCTCCGAAGCGGCTCCGCCCTCGACAACTGCGGCCACGTAGGCGCCGCCCAGATCCTTGATGCCCAACTCTTTACCCTCCGTATCGAGGAAATCCTGATCCACGACGCGGAACTGTACGCCCAGCAGGGCGCGCTGCACGACGCCGAACTCCTTCAGATCGACCACCACCTTGCGGACGATCGACTCGGGAATGGCGAACGAATAGCCCACGTAGCTTCCCGTCTGCGACTTGATCAGCGTGTTGATGCCCACCAGCTCGCCGTGGGTGTTGACCAGCGCGCCGCCCGAGTTGCCGGGGTTCACCGCCGCGTCGGTCTGGATGAACGACTCGATCCTGAAATCGTTGGGAATGGCTCCCAGCTGCCGCGCCTTGGCGCTCACGATGCCGGCCGTGATGGTCGACTGCAAGTCGAACGGCGAACCGATC
>OGRI01002894.1_pt1 | contig 11552 bp, 10 predicted proteins | sample 1553391 | NCBI WGS metagenome assembly OGRI01 (sample SAMEA2580052, study PRJEB22360) | human gut metagenome | reverse complement strand
CCTGTTCGTGAAGTTCTTCAACCTGTTCTTGAAAGAAGGCAATAAGATCAATCCGCTTATCGGTAACTCCGGTGTGTCTGCCGTGCCCGACTCTGCCCGTATCTCTCAGAACGTAGGTCTGGAATATGATCCGACCAACTACCTGTTGATGCACGCCATGGGTCCGAACGTAGCAGGTGTAATCGGTTCTGCCGTAGCAGCCGGTATCCTGTTGGGATTCTTAGGATAATTCACTTATTCTACATAAAAAGGAGCTGAACTCCAAGTCATCTCCAAATATAAAAACTTACCCAAGTTTACGGACTTTAACGTATTCTTGGGTAAGTTTGTATATGCGCACAACGATTCATCAGAAGTATATTAATGGCTGTATCATAAAAAACTATTTACGACACAGCCTCCCTTTTTATATCCGACCTTATCAGATATTTTGTTCGACGGTCATCGGATCTGTCTCTGGATTTGCCTCCTGTTCCAATGTTGTCCCCAAAAACAACCAAATCATTAACAGGATAATCGCGATCACCACACCAAAGACCAGCAGTACATTCGTATTCTTTCGTCTCATGTCTATTCTTCAATATTGATTTGAAGATTAAACAAGACACCCCCTTTTTTGGTTTAACCGTTCCTTACTTTTGTTCTTTATTTAACTGAGTAAATATTTTAGAAAGAATGTTTTTTCTTCACTTACAAATACAATTGGAAATAGACGATCCAACTATCATACCATCATAATTGGCAATAACCCACTATATATCAACACAAAACAGCCATGACAGTTCGCAAAACAACTGTCATGGCTACTATCATACCATCATACATAAAATTAGTCAATCAATTATATATCAACCATCTACCTCTTCCACATAATAACAAGTCCCCCTCATCGTCCGCTTATTCGGCACGCTATTCCGCTTTAAAAGCTTACCGAAATTAAGGATCATCGTTTTTGTAATGTTAAAACCGGGTTGTTTCTCCGCGATCATATCCAGTATCTCGGACGCCAGAAGCGGCTTTGCCTCTTCAATATCCTACGCGATCTTGAAATAACGCAGGAACAGTTGCTCTTCAGCCGGCTGCTGCTGGAAATCCCTGTTGTTTTCAGTGATCAGCGCCTCTTCCTCCGGAGTAAACCAAAAACGTTCTCCACGCCTCAACAATTCTTTCGCTTCCGCATACAACTGATCATAATCGATCGGCTGGGCATAATCGATCCGCCCCTTCACCTCCACGCAAATGAAACGGCGGCTACCGGTCGGATCCGTCAGCAAATCATAATTGTTGCTGGTCGCGATAAACGTGGCATAGCGACGCAAGTTACGGCTCGCGCTCTGATAAGGCAAACGAGTGTTCACAACCGCTTTTTGCAGGATATGCTTCAAAAAACTTTGATGAGAACTTTTCACTGAATCAAATTCATCGATATTAATCAACGCATACCGGTGCAAAGCCAACTCCGCCCCACGGCGATTGCCGAAATCGATACTGTCCGTATAATAAGGACGCAACACTGGTGGCAACAAATTCAAGCAAAACGTGGACTTCCCACACCCTTGGCCACCGACCAACAGAGGTGTCGTACTATTCCCGTGTTCCGAATCCAGTTCCATCCAATGTGCCACCATGCTTAGGAACCAGCGGTAAAACAAATCTCCCCATACCGGATTGTCACAAGGGACACGCCCGGCTAATGCCCTGATGCGTTCTTTTCCGTCCCAAGCCGGAAGATTCCCAAGAAAATGGTCGATAGGATGATATATCGGAACACGATCGGAATTGACATACCGGTCGATATCCTTGTCCCATACATTCAACCCTTCCTGCTGGGCTTCCAAGCAAATGGAATTCCGGACTTTCGTCGTATAAGGCTTGTAAACGAACTGTATCATCGAACGGTCCAAATATTCCACTCCACCGCTCATCTCATTCGTCCGGAAGAAATAACGCCGGTTCATAAACTCGTCCAACCGCAACACCAACGACATGGATGGCGGGACGGAAGAGAGCGGCTCCGCACGGTTTGAAACATTCTCCAACGTATATGCCGTACGGAAAGCCATACGGACGTCTATCTTATATTTTTTCAAAGCCTCATAGCGCAATGTCCAGCCCACCGCCTCTTCCTCCGGTATTCCAAGCCGGCAGCAAGCTTGCGCCAAGTCGATGAACAGCAGTTGGATATCATCTTCCGGGCTTTCTGAAAACCGACGCGTCATCTCCATCAGGATGACACTGAACAGCGTGGCGATCTGCCCGTTCCGATCCGCTCCCGGAGCCATCATCTCCAACGGATCCCGAACCGGAGAAGGCACGATCTTCAAGTCACCCCCGTCCGGCATCTGCAAAGGTTGCTCGATCCGGATCGCCACCGCATCCGGATTGTAATAGGCGTCCGGATCCACACTCATCCGGCACCCCCGCGACAGGAACGGTTCTTTCAACGATATAATGCTGCCCAACTGCGGCTGGTAATGCCGCACCGCCAGCTGATAAGCCGTAGCATGAAACATACGGGCCTGCTCCTCTTTTTTCGGCAGCGAGCCGTCGGGCAGCACAAAAGGAACCACGATCTTGACCGAACGCCCGCTCAGCCCGACGAACGCCAGCAAGGTCTGCGGCAGGGCGGCAGCTTCACGGCGGACGGCCTCCGCCTCACTCTGGCTTTCCAAGCCGTTCACTTCCAACAAGACATACCCGTTATAGCGCCTCAACTGTATTCCATCGCCATTCTTCTTGAACGTCGAGCCAAAAGCCAGGACCGGTAGTTTTCCGGACAAATCCGTGGTTCGTGCCAAAAACGCCATATTCAATTTTCGACGAACCGACAATATAGCTTCCGCATCTTTGCCGTTTTTCAGCAACCCGACAATATATTCCATATCACGCGAGTGCATCCGCAACACGCCTTTTTTATGCCTGTAATATGTGATTTGCATTACCAAGGATTTCTTTCGAATTTGACAAATTTCATGCTCTTTCTCACACAGGGAGCCATCCTGAAACAGACACGACGCGCCTTCACCCGATGGGGAGTACATTTTTTCGGATCTTCGAAGCCTTCGCTCCCTGCCGAAAGATAAAAATCACCCAACCCGTCCAACTCCACGGAATAGCCGTCTTTCAACAATTCAAGAATCATCCCTCCGATCTCGCAAACCGAAGCGAACACATCACCTCGGCTCAACGAGCAACGATCGGCAACCAAATCAGCCAGCTTTTTCGTTGAAACCCGCCCGCACGTAACCGGAACACCATAATAGCGTACTTTATCTTCCGCTCCCGTCTTGTCCAGTTTTTGCCGGACTACATAGTAATGTGCCATAAATAACAGTATTTTTAATATTAAACAACCAGATATTCTTCTCAAGACGCCCATTTTAACACTTTTGACACCCCCATCTGAACGGTATCAACCCCCGGGTCTCACCCCTTCCGACACCCGGATGACGGGCTTCTTTTCTTATTACAAATATACAAATAAAACATCTATAATGCAAATATTTACAGCACTTTATTCAATTATATCTACACTTATTTTTCCCCAGCACGAAGACAGAATCATGTGATATACGACATGATAGTATGATAGTATGAAATGATAGTTGAAAATAGATACTATCATATTTTTATAAACTAATATACAGACATTTATAAGAAAATATGATAGTATGATAGTTGGATTTAAAAAAAATCCTATGTATATAATAGGTGGATGTTTACAGCAACTTATTTATATTGCTTGCAGGAGGAAGACTTACATGGATGGCAACCCTAAATAACACATCGTCCCGTTTCCATGTTTGACATTACAGCTATCAAACACAAGAAACAGGACGATTTTGCATATCTAAGTTCTTTTCCGATTGACCGGACTTACATAAAAATTTCGACAAACGTGCCATTCCGACATAGCACACAACTACATCATCGAGCTAAAAGCACCTTATTTTTTGCAACCGTCGCCTGAAACTCTTTCAGGTAGAACGGTTCGAAATAGGCGGTGTCTTCAAACTTGCCGGCGGCAAAAGCTTGTTCCGAGAGCGGAATCATGTTTACGGCAAGAGGATGGATGTCTTCGATAAAGATGGCGTTCGGAGAAGTGATGACCGATTTGCATTTGGAAGCACCGTTGCCAAAGAAACAAACTTTCCCTTTTTCCAGATAAGAAGCATACGTACCGGCTTCCACAATATCGGCCTTCGTCTCGCGGACAGGCTTTAAGGAAGCATCGTAGATAGCGGCATAAACCTCCATACGCCGGGCATCCAACATAGCACAATAAAGGCAATTATCAGTAATAGAGACGATTTGCGAATCACCCTTACTGTTGACAGTAGCAGCCATGATGTCCAACGTATGAATGCCGATCAGAGGAATACCGAAACCAAAGCAAAGACCTTTAGCGACAGACACTCCGATACGGAGTCCGGTATAAGAACCAGGACCGCTACTGACCGCTACGGCATCCAAGGCTTTCTTCCCCTTCTTTTTCAATACGGAAAGAGCTTCTTCAACAAATACGCCTAATAAGGCTGCATGCGAAGGGCCGTCGAACGAGGCCTTCGCAAAAAGGACTTCACCATCCATAGACAACGCTACAGAGCATACAGAAGTCGATGTTTCGATATTTAATATACATTTTAATTGACAATTGACAATTGACAATTGACAATTAAAATATGTGTCAAAAGCCAATCGGTTGATAATGGATGCAAAAGTATAAAACATAACTGTAATCTCATGATCAAAACCGATTTTATTAAGGCTGACACGGATGGTTTCGGCTTTTTCTCAATTATATTGTCAATCGTCAATTGTCAATTATCAATTGATTAGCTATCTTTGCACAAATTTTTAGAACAATGATACAATCAATGACTGGATTCGGTAAGGTTACAGCCGAACTTCCTTCTAAAAAAGTAACCGTAGAAATAAAAGCTCTGAACAGCAAGCAACTGGATTTGTCGACCCGCATTCCTTCCATCTACAAAGAAAAAGAAATGCAAATACGCAGTTTGTTACTCCAGTCGCTTGAACGTGGAAAAGTCGAATTTAATATATTTGTCGAATATATCGGTAAAGACACGCCCACACAGATCAACTTGGCTGCGGTAGAAAACTATTACAATCAAATCAAAGATATTGCCGACCGCCTGAACATCGGACTTCCCGCCGACTGGTTCCAGACCCTGCTCCGCATGCCGGACGTGATCAAGACAGAGGCCCAGGAAGTAAACGAAGAGGAATGGAATGTGGTTGAGAAAGCGATCAAAGAGGCCATAGGGCACCTTTGCGATTTCCGTATTCAGGAAGGCGCCATGTTACAAAAGTTGTTCGAACAGAAAATTGCCAATATCTCCCGCCTGCTTTCAGAAGTAGAACAGTATGAAAAGGAGCGGATCGAAAAAATCAAAGCCCGTATCATGGACAATCTCGAAAAGATTGCCGGACAGGACTACGACAAGAACCGGTTCGAACAGGAGATGATCTATTATATCGAAAAACTGGACGTAAACGAGGAAAAGAACCGCCTGGACAACCACCTGAAATATTACATCAGCACGATGGAGAGCGGACACGGACAAGGTAAGAAACTCGGTTTCATCGCCCAGGAAATGGGACGTGAAATCAACACCCTTGGTTCGAAAAGCAACCATGCCGAGATGCAAAAACTTGTCGTCCAGATGAAAGACGAACTGGAACAAATCAAAGAACAAGTATTAAACGTATTATAAAAACGATATATGGCTGGTAAACTGATCATATTCTCCGCGCCGTCCGGTTCGGGCAAATCCACTATCATCAATTTCCTGCTGAAGCAGAATCTGAACCTGCATTTTTCCATCTCGGCTACCAGCCGGGCCCCACGTGGTACGGAAAAGGACGGAGTGGAATATTATTTCCTTACACCGGATGAATTCCGTGCCCGTATAGCAGCAGGAGATTTCCTGGAATACGAAGAGGTCTATACCGACAAATATTACGGCACGCTGAAAAGCGAGGTGGAACGAAGGCTGATGAGTGGCGATAACGTCATATTCGATGTCGATGTCGTAGGAGGTTGCAACATCAAGAAGTTTTATGGCGACCGTGCTCTTTCGGTCTTTATCCAGCCCCCTTCGATCGAAGATTTGCGGAGTCGTCTGGAAGGACGCGGTACGGATGCTCCGGAAGTAATCGAAAGCCGCATTGCCAAAGCCGAATTTGAACTGGGTTTTGCCGACAAATTTGACGTAATCGTGGTGAATGACAAGCTGGAAGTCGCACAAAAAGAAGCACTAAAAGTGATAAAAGAGTTCCTTAAAAAAGCATGAACGGCAAGAAGTTATCCAAGAAATGGCTATATACATTCATTGGTATAGCATTTGTCGCTCTTGCCACTTGTACAGCCGCCCTATATTATAAGGAGTATATCATAGCGACCGGTACCGGATTGGTATTCGGTGCACAAGTCATAAATATCATCAAGTGGAAACGGGACTGAAAGAAAATACGGCCAGCAAACGTAAAACCGGCATTTATTCCGGTTCATTCAATCCGGTTCATATCGGCCATCTGGCATTAGCCAACTGGTTGTGTGAATTTACGGAGTTGGACGAGCTATGGTTTCTGATCACCCCCCATAACCCGCTAAAAGAGAAGGAAGAACTGATGGATGACCGGCTTCGCTATGAACTGGTAAAAAAATCCATCGCTGGTTACCCTAAGTTCCACGCCAGTGACTTCGAGTTTTCCCTTCCTCAACCCACTTATACCATCAACACACTCCGGACATTGGAAGCAAGTTATCCGGACCGTGAATTCTATTTCATCATGGGTGCGGACAATTGGAAATATATTACCCGGTGGGTAGAATACGAAGCCATCATTTCCAATTATCCGATCTTCATCTATCCGCGTAAAGGATTCGATGTTGAAATTCCGGCACAATATCCTCACATAAAAAAAGTAGACGCCCCTTTGGTCGAAATATCCTCAACCTTTATACGCGAAGCTTTCAAGACCGGAAAAGATGTCCGCTTCTTCCTGCCCGAAGCCATACGTAATCTGCCTTTTCCATTACAAAACAATACCTTTTAAGAACATAAAGCGTAAAGTCGCATACGTTTTTAGGCAATAAGTAAGAAAAGTTTTGTATTTTTGCGCCGTATTATACAAAATAATAGCGTAATGAATCTATTAGAACTGAGTGAACAGGAAATCATAAGACGTAACAGCATGGAGCAGTTACGTCAGATGGGGATAGAACCTTATCCCGCAGCTGAGTATGTAACGAATGCATTTTCCAAAGAGATAAAAGAGAATTTTAAAGACGATGCAGAGCCCCGCCCCGTAAGTATTGCCGGCCGCATCATGAGCCGCCGCATCATGGGAAAGGCTTCCTTCATGGAATTGCAGGATTCAGAAGGCAGAATACAGGTTTATATCTCTCGTGACGACATTTGCCCGGAAGAAAATAAAGATCTGTATAACATTGTTTTCAAGAAATTGCTCGATATCGGCGACTTTGTCGGAATCAAAGGTTTCGTATTCCGTACACAGATGGGCGAAATTTCCGTCCATGCACAAGAGATAACGGTATTATCCAAATCACTCAAGCCGCTACCGGTCGTCAAATACAAAGACGGTGTAGCATACGATGGATTCAACGATCCGGAATTGCGTTATCGCCAACGCTATGTCGACCTGGTGGTCAATGATGGCGTAAAGGATATTTTCATGAAACGTGCGGCAGTTATCAAGACCATGCGTACCGCCCTGGACGAAGCTGGATATACGGAAGTGGAAACTCCGATCCTGCAATCCATCCCCGGAGGGGCAAGCGCACGTCCGTTCATTACGCACCATAACTCGCTGGATATCGACCTCTATCTGCGTATTGCTACCGAACTGTATCTGAAACGATTGATCGTCGGAGGTTTCGAAGGTGTCTACGAAATCGGTAAAAACTTCCGTAACGAAGGTATGGATCGCACCCACAATCCGGAATTTACCTGTATGGAACTTTATGTCCAATATAAGGACTACAACTGGATGATGAGCTTCACCGAACAGCTGTTGGAACGTATCTGTATCGCCGTCAACGGTACATGTGAAAGTGTAGTCGACGGCAAGACCATCAACTTTAAAGCTCCTTACCGCCGTCTGCCGATTCTGGATGCCATCAAGGAAAAGACAGGTTACGACCTGAATGGCAAGAGCGAAGACGAGATACGCACGATTTGCAAGGATTTGAACCTTGAAATCGATGAAACAATGGGTAAAGGCAAGCTGATTGATGAAATCTTCGGTGAATTCTGCGAAGGCACGTTTATCCAGCCGACTTTCATTATCGACTACCCGGTCGAGATGAGTCCGCTAACCAAGATGCACCGGAGCAAACCTGGATTGACCGAACGTTTCGAATTGATGATCAACGGTAAAGAAGTGGCAAATGCCTATAGTGAGCTGAACGATCCGATCGATCAGGAAGAGCGCTTCAAAGAGCAATTGCGCCTGAGCGAAAAAGGAGATGACGAAGCGATGTTCATCGACCAGGACTTTTTGCGTGCACTGCAATTCGGTATGCCTCCGACGTCTGGTATCGGTATCGGCATCGACCGTCTGGTGATGTTGATGACTGGCCAAACGACTATTCAAGAAGTGTTGCTCTTCCCGCAGATGCGCCCGGAAAAGACAGTCAAGAAAGACACCGCAGACAAATATGTCGCACTGGGTATCGATGAAGCATGGGTTCCTGCTTTACATAAAGCCGGATATCTCACAACCGACACGTTGGTAGATGCTAATCCCAACAAGCTGAGACAGGAACTCTGCGAAATGAATAAGAAATACAAACTGGAATTGCAAAACCCCACTGCCGAAGAAGTAGAGGCATGGATTGCAGGCGCAGCCAAATAAGAGTAATACTATGAAGTTGCCCGGAAAAATTGCAATAATGGGAGGTGGTAGCTGGGCTACCGCCTTGGCCAAGATTGTACTTTCTACACAAGATAGTATTAACTGGTATATGCGTCGGCCAGACCAAGTAGAAGAGTTTCTGTTGTTGGGACATAACCCCAGCTATCTTTCCGCCGTCAAATTTGATACTGACAAAATCAAATTCTACACGGATATCAACAAAGTAATCAAAGATTCGGACACATTGATTTTCGCCACCCCTTCTCCTTTTTTGAAACAACATTTGATGAAGGTGACGACCTCCATGCAAGACAAATTCATCATTTCGGCCATCAAAGGAATCGTTCCGGACGAAAACATGCTCGTAGCCGATTATTTTGCCGAATACTACAATGTCCCGATTGACAATATCGCTGTCATCGGCGGTCCGTGCCATGCCGAAGAGATCGCTCTCGAACGGTTGTCCTATATCACGCTGGCTTGCCCTAATATCGAGAATGCAAGAGCTTTCTCCTCCGTATTTAAGAACCAGTATCTGAACAACTCCTGTTGCAAGGATGTTACAGGTATTGAATATGCTTCCGTATTGAAAAACGTATATGCCATCGTCGCAGGTATCTGCCACGGTATGAAGTATGGAGATAATTTTCTGGCAGTTTTCATCTGCAACGCGATCGAAGAGATGCGTAACTTCCTCAACGCCGTACATGGCCTGGAACGGGATGTGACAGATTCGGTATATCTCGGTGATCTTCTGGTAACCGCATATTCCCGCTTCAGCCGTAATTTCCTGTTCGGCACCATGATAGGTAAAGGATACTCGGTAAAGGCGGCTCAAACCGAAATGGAGATGATCGCCGAAGGATATTACGGGACAAAATGTATTCGGGAGATAAACGAAAAATATAAAGTAAACATGCCGATCTTGGATACTTTATATAGTATTCTATACGAAAAGAAATCGCCGACTACCGCGATACGGCAGTTGACTGAAACATTTAAATAATAATGTAAATATGAAGAACATCAGTCTTAACATTGACAAAGCGCTGGGTACTGTGACGAAAGAACAGGTGTATGCTCAGGCTGCAAAGGCCCACGAATGTAATGTCACTTTACAAAATGGTAATGGTGCAGGTAACGACTTTTTAGGTTGGTTGCACCTCCCCTCTTCTATTACAGATGCTGAACTGACAGACATCGAAAATACAGCTAACGTACTTCGTTCTAAATGTGAAGTTGTTGTCGCCATCGGTATCGGCGGTAGCTATTTAGGAACAAAAGCAGTGGTAGAAGCATTAAACAATAGCTTCGACTGGTTACATACGAACCGTAAAAATCCGGTTTTAGTATATGCTGGACACAATATCGGCGAAGATTACTTGTATGAACTTTGCGAAATCCTGAAAGGCAAACAGTTCGGTCTGATCAATATCTCCAAATCCGGTACGACTACCGAACCGGCCTTAGCTTTCCGCATGCTGAAAAAGCAACTGGAAGACGCAGTCGGCAAAGAAGAAGCCAAACACCGTATCGTCGCCATCACGGACGCCAAAAGAGGCGCTCTCCGCACGCTGGCTGACCAGGAAGGCTATAAGACATTCATTATTCCCGACAACGTCGGCGGTCGTTTCTCCGTACTGACTCCAGTTGGTTTGTTACCTATTGCCGTTGCCGGTATCAGCATCCGCGATTTGGTTGCCGGAGCTATTTCGATGGAAAAAGCAACAGACGTAAGCGTTCCTTTTGCTGAAAATATGGCAGAAATCTATGCTGCTACCCGTAACGAATTATATAAGAGCGGCAAGAAGGTTGAAATCCTCGCCAACTTCCATCCGAAACTCCACTACATCGCCGAATGGTGGAAACAGTTGTACGGTGAAAGCGAAGGCAAGGACGGTAAGGGTATTTTCCCTGCTTCCGTCGATCTGACAACCGATCTGCACTCTATGGGCCAGTGGATTCAGGATGGTGAACGCACGATCTTCGAAACTGTTATTTCTGTTGAAGAGCCGAACCACAAAGTAGTCGTCCCAACCGACGAAGCAAATCTGGACGGTTTGAACTTCCTCGCCGGCAAACGTGTGGACGAAGTGAACAAGATGGCAGAATTAGGTACTCAATTGGCTCACGTGGACGGCGGTGTTCCTAACTTGAAGATCACAATGCCGGAAGTAAGCCCTTACTACATCGGCCAGCTATTCTACTTCTTTGAAAGAGCCTGCGGCATCAGCGGTTATATATTGGGAGTAAATCCCTTTGACCAACCCGGAGTAGAAGCATATAAGAAAAACATGTTCGCTCTACTCGGAAAACCGGGATATGAAGCAGAAACAAAAGCCATAAAAGCAAAACTCTGATTTATAAATCCATTGCCCGAACAAGAAAAAGTTCTAAGAACCTATCTTGTTCGGGATGAAATAAAAATACTGTTCCGAATTTTGAATAGAAAGATTTGGAAATACAAAAAATAAGCATTAATTTTGCACCCTCATTCCGTGCTGGGTATAAATAAGCGGTGATAAAAATCACCCACCCACTGGAGGTAACCTGAATAATAAATTATATCAGATGTACGCAATTGTTGACATTCAAGGACAACAATTTAAGGCCGAAGCAGGCAAAAAATTGTATGTTCATCGTCTCGC
>OGRI01002891.1_pt1 | contig 11557 bp, 9 predicted proteins | sample 1553391 | NCBI WGS metagenome assembly OGRI01 (sample SAMEA2580052, study PRJEB22360) | human gut metagenome | reverse complement strand
CACCGACGGTCTGATGCAGATGGATGCCGACGGCGCAGCTGTCCCGGCCCTCGCTGAGACCTACGACATCAGCGAGGACGGCAAGACTTATACCTTCCACCTGCGCGATGCAAAGTGGTCCAACGGTGACGCCGTCACCGCAGCCGACTTCGTGTTCGGCTGGCAGCGTGCTGTTGACCCCGCCAATGCTTCCGAGTATTCCTATATGCTGTCTGACATCGGCCAGGTGGTCAACGCCGCAGAGATCATTGCCGGCGAGAAGCCCGTCACGGATCTGGGCGTGACCGCAGTGGATGACAAGACCCTCGAAGTTCAGCTGAACGTCCCTGTCAGCTACTTCCTGAGCCTGATGTACTTCCCCACCTTCTACCCTGTCAACGAGGCATTCTTCAACACCTGCAAGGATACCTTCGGCACCAGCCCCGACACCGTCCTGTCCAACGGTGCATTCATCATGACCGACTACCAGCCCGCTGCTACCGCATTCGAGCTGACCAAGAACCCCGACTACTACGACGCTGCAAACATCGCTCTGGATGGTCTGGCCTATCAGGTCATCAAGGACAGCCAGCAGGCTCTGATGAGCTTCCAGACCGGCGCACTGGATCTGACCCTGCTGAACGGCGAGCAGGTGGACCAGGTAAAGGACGACCCCCAGTTTACCAGCGTGGGCGCCGGCTACCTGTGGTACATCAGCCCCAACATCGATGCGGTGCCTGAACTGGCAAACGAGAACCTGCGCAAGGCTATGACCTTCGCCCTCGACCGCGACGCCATCACCGGCGATGTCCTGAAGGATGGCTCTGCCCCCTGCTACACCGCCGTTCCTCCGCAGTTCGCCACCGGCCCGGACGGCAGCGATTTCAGCGCCGACCAGACCAAGTTCGCTGATTTCTGCGCATTCGATGCAGCCAAGGCAGCCGAGTATTACGAGACCGCCAAGAGCGAGCTGGGCAAGGACAGCTTCTCCTTCGACATGATCGTTGATGCCGACGATGCACCTCAGAAGGTGGCACAGGTCGTCAAGGAGCAGCTCGAGACCACTCTCCCCGGCCTGACCGTGAACCTGACCGTCGAGCCCAAGAAGCAGCGCGTGCAGGATATGCAGGACGGCAACTTCCAGCTGGGCCTGACCCGCTGGGGTCCCGACTACGCCGACCCCATGACCTATCTGGGCATGTGGGTCACCGGCAACTCCAACAACTACGGTCTGTGGAGCGACGCCGAGTTTGACTCCATCATCGAGGAGTGCACCACCGGCGACCTCTGCACCGACCCCGAGGGCCGCTGGGCAGCTCTGTACGATGCAGAAGCCATCGTTCTGGAGCAGGCAGTCATCTTCCCGCTGTACGGCCAGTGCAATGCCGAGATGATCTCCAGCGCCGTTACCGGCGTGGATTTCCACCCGGTGGCTCTGAACCGTGTGTACAAGCGGGCCGCAAAGAACGCTTAAAGAAAAAACGCTGAACAAAGGCCGCACAGTGGCCCGCAAAAGCCACTGTGCGCCTTTTTGGCATTGTACCTGTCCGCGGCCTGCGCACGACTGACTGCGGATAGGAAAACCAAAGGGGGTTCACCTGACGTGAAAAAATATACGCTCAAGCGTATCCTCACCTCGCTGTTTACGCTGCTGGCCATCCTGCTGGTGCTGTTCATCCTGATGCAGCTGATGCCCGGCTCGCCCTTCAACGACGAAAAGCTGACAGCCGATATGAGAGCCGCGCTCTATGCAAAATACGGCCTTGACCAGCCGATCTACATCCAGTTCTTCCGCTACGTGGGCAATATGCTCCGGGGCGATCTGGGTGTGAGCTACAACATCTCCAAAAATACGCCCATCTCCCAGCTCATCCAGTCCCGCCTGCCCATCTCCATCCAGATCGGCGGCATGGCCGTCACGCTGGGCGCTCTGGTGGGCCTTGTGCTGGGCATCATCGCTGCCCTCAAGCGGGATACCATTTTCGACACCATCGCCACCATCATCTCGGTCATCGGCGTGTCGGTGCCGTCCTACGTTTTCGCACTGGCCCTGAGCTACACCTTCGGCTTCAGGCTCCGCTGGTTCCCGATGCTGTTCTCCGCCAAGGATGTCTTGGGTTCGAGTGTCCTGCCCAGCGTGTCGCTGTCCATGTTCACCATGGCATCCATCGCCCGCTTCACCCGAAGCGAGATGATAGAAGTCCTCGACTCCGACTATATGCTGCTGGCCGAGAGCAAGGGCATCTCCGGCCCGGCGCTGATCTTCCGCCACGCCCTGCGCAATGCGCTCATTCCTATTATTACGGTTTTGGCTCCCCTCATCGTTGATTTGATGACCGGTTCGCTGGTGGTCGAGAAAATTTTCGCCATCCCCGGCGTGGGCAGTCTGCTGGTGACGGCCATCCAGTCCAACGACTACAACGTGGTCATTGGTCTGAGCTTCATCTACAGCGCCATGTACATTGGCATCATGCTGGTCGTTGACCTGCTGTACGGCATCATCGACCCGCGCATCCGTCTGGCAAAGGGGGACGACTGATATGGCAGAAAAAGCGATTCGACTGGGCGGCGAAAGCACCGCCGCAGCCATCACGCAGGCCGTGCAGGAACTGTACCCTGAGCACAAGTTCACCGAGGCAGAGTTTGCCCGGAAGGACAACGCCGCTGAAATCGCGGTGGATACCAACTTCGCGGCCCAGAGCTTCTGGAAAGACGTCCGCATCCGCTTCTTCCGCAAGAAGAGCGCCGTGCTGGGCCTCGTGATGATCATGATCATCCTGCTGCTGGCCATCTTTGGCCCGGGAATGAATGCTTATACTTATTCCGGCCAGGATCTGAGCCAGAAGAACTTCGCGCCTCGCGTCCCCGGCATCGAGCAGTTCGGCATTCTGGACGGCAGCGAGAAGATGAGCACGACCACCGGTACCAAGATCGTCAACAACTATGTCGAAAAAGGAAAGGATGACGTCTACTACTGGTTCGGCAGCGACCTTTATGGCCGCGACATCTGGACCCGTACCTGGGAAGGCGCCCGCGTCTCCCTTATCATCGCCGTGGCGGCTGCCGTCATTGATATGCTCATCGGCATGAGCTACGGCCTCATCTCGGGCTACTTCGGCGGCAAGGTGGATATGCTGATGCAGCGCTTTCTTGAAGTTGCCAACGGCATCCCCCGTCTGGTCATCGTTACGCTGCTGCTTCTGGTGCTGCAGCCCGGCATGATCACCATCATCTTCGCTCTGATGCTGACCGAGTGGGTGGGCATGAGCCGCATCGCCCGCGCTGAGATGCTCAAGCTGAAGGACCAGGAATTCGTTCTGGCTTCCCGCACTCTGGGTGCCGGCAGCTTCTTTATCATCTTTAAGGAAGTGCTGCCCAACATCATCGGACCCATCATCACTCAGGTCATGTTCAGCATCCCCACCGCGATCTTTACCGAGGCATTCCTTTCCTTCGTGGGTCTGGGCATCCCGGTGCCGCAGTGCTCGCTGGGTTCCCTGATCAGTGAGCTGTACAACAGCTTCACCACCCATCCCTATCAGATCATCCCGCCCATCGTGGTCATGAGCCTGCTGATGCTCAGCTTCAACCTGCTGGCCGACGGCCTGCGCGAGGCACTTGACCCCAAGATGAAGAGTATGTAAGGAGGCGCACAACATGCCTGATACGAAAAGAGAACAGGTCTTGTCGGTGCGAGACCTTGATATTACCTTTAAGACGACGGCTGGCCCCGTCCACGCCATCCGCGGCGTGAACATCGACCTGTACAAGGGCGAGACGGTGGCGCTGGTGGGTGAGTCTGGTTCCGGTAAGTCCGTCACCATGAAGGCGGCCATGGGCATTCTGGCCCAGAACGCCAAGGTGAACAGCGGCAGCATCCAGTTCAGCTACCATCACGCCGACGGCAGTCCTGAAACCGTCGATCTGCTGCAAAAAGATAAAAAGTGGATCCGCCGCCACATCAACGGCAAGCGCATCGCCATGGTCTTTCAGGACCCCATGACCAGCCTCGACCCCACCATGACCATCGGCAAGCAGATCATGGAAGGGATGCTCTGGCACTTCAAGATGCCCAAGGCTGAGGCATATCAGAAGGCCCTCAAGCTGCTGGAAGAAGTCGGTATCACTGACGCCGAAAAGCGGATGAAGAGCTATCCGCACCAGCTGTCCGGCGGTATGCGTCAGCGCGTGGTCATCGCCATCGCGCTGTCCTGCGACCCGGACCTGCTCATCTGCGATGAGCCCACCACCGCACTGGATGTGACCATTCAGGCAAAGATCCTCGAGCTCATCCGCAGCATCCAGAAGGAGCGCGGCATTTCGGTCATCTACATCACCCATGACCTCGGCGTCGTGGCAAAGGTGGCGGACTATGTCGATGTTATGTACGCGGGCAAGATCGTGGAGACCGGCACTATCGACGAGATCTTCTACGACCCGCGCCACCCCTACACCTGGGGCCTGCTGTCGGCCATGCCCGACCTCGATACCGCCGACGAGCGTTTGTACACCATCCCCGGTTCGCCGCCGAACCTGCTGCATGAGAAGGCCGGCGATGCCTTTGCACCCCGCAACAAGTACGCGCTGGAGATCGACGACGAGATCGACCCGCCCATGTTCAAGATCAGCGACACCCACTTTGCAGCCACCTGGCTGTTGGACCCCCGCGCTCCCAAGGTGGAGATGCCGCCTGAGCTGAAAGACCGTGTGGCCCGTATGAGCGCAGAAGCAAAAAAGATCGAGGAGGCGGAGTAAATGGCAGCACAGAGCGCTACCCCTCTTCTGAAGGTCGAGGGACTGAAGCAGTATTTCAAGGTGAACAAGAACTTCACCGTCAAGGCCGTGGACGATGTCAGCTTTGAAATCTATCCCGGCGAGACATACGGTCTGGTGGGTGAGTCCGGCTCGGGCAAATCCACCATCGGCCGCAGCATCATCCGGCTGTATGACCCCACCGCAGGCAAGATCACCTTCGACGGGCAGGACATCAGCGGACGTCTGACTCACGCCCAGAACAACACCCTGCGCACCCAGATGCAGATGATATTCCAGGACCCGATGGCGTCCCTGAACCCCCGCAAGAAGGTGGAAGACATCATCGGCGAGGGCCTGGACATCCACCATATGTACAAGACCCAGGACGAGCGCCGCGAAAAGGTGGAGAAAATTCTGGAGAAGGTCGGCCTTGCGCCCGAGCACGCTGAGCGCTATCCCCACCAGTTCTCCGGCGGCCAGCGCCAGCGCGTTGGCATCGCCCGCGCCCTCATCATGAACCCGAAGCTCATCATCGCCGACGAGTGCATCTCGGCACTGGACGTGTCGATCCAGGCACAGGTCGTCAACCTGATGAAGGACATCCAGCAGGAGACCGGCACGGCCTACCTGTTCATCGCACACGACCTGTCCATGGTCAAGTACATCTCCGACCGTATCGGTGTGCTCCATCTGGGCCACCTGCTGGAAACGGGTACCACGGAAGAAATTTTTGCAGATCCCATCCATCCCTACACCCGGAGCCTGCTGTCGGCTATCCCGCTGCCGAACCCGGTGGTGGAAAAGCGCCGTGTGGCCGAGACTTACGACTATGCCACTTCCGGCATCGACTACAGCAAAGGCACCAGCCACCTCGTCAGCGGCAGCCACTACGTCAAGTGTACCGATGAAGAGTTTGCAAAGTGGTGTAAATAAAATGAAAACGCAAGTCTCTTGACAACCTGCGTTCTAACGTCTATAATGAAGATAAAGAAAGGCGCTGCCCGCACAGTGGTCAGCTCCCTCCTCTATCACGGAAATTTAAGAATAAATGACCGCTCGAGCTGGAAACTTTGGGGCGGTCATTTTTCTTGTCATTTTTTAGAATAGTGCTTTGCCCGAGGCTTGTCACGAAAGACATCCCTCGAGATCATCCATGTCACATTGATGACACCGATGATGACTGTGGCCAAAAGGTTCAGTGCAGAAAAAACAATATTCAAAATATCCATGATGGATTTCCTCCTTCAAGTCTTTCATGTATCAATGATTAAGACCATCCGGAGGATGACAAAAATTGGACTTCCTCCGGACGGCACACGGAATGTGATGCCGAGGAGGGAGCATGACCGCTGCACTTGCAGGACAGCGCCTTTCTAATCACAGAATAACACAAATAGAAATGGATTTCAATGGCACGGCCCACCTTATAGAGTGGGGCGCAAAATGTCTTCGGGCAGGGCGTTGTATTCCACACGGAAATTTGGTATCATATACAATACGGCTTTTGTTATGTGACGCGGCGCGATTTGCGCCCGGAGAGATATTGGGAGGAACGATATGATAATCCCCGGCATCTTGTTTCTTTTTGGATTGCTCTGCCTTATCAAGGGCGGTGACTGGTTCGTGGACGGCGCATCGGCGCTGGCCCGCCAATTCCATCTGCCGGAGCTGCTCATCGGCGCAACGGTGGTGTCCGTCGGCACTACCCTGCCCGAGGTGATGGTGTCCACCATCTCGGCAGTGTCCGGCCACGGCGAGATCGCCTACGGCAACGCCATCGGTTCTGTCATCTGCAACACGGCCCTCATCGCGGCCATTACGGTGGCCGTGCGGCCCGGCAAGGTGGACCCGAAGCCCCTGCGTGTTCCGGTGGCTTTCTTCTTTGCGGCTGCGGCCATCTACTGCGTGGCAGCTTACGGCATGGGCCGCTTTACCCGTCCGATGGGCCTGCTGATGCTGGGGATGTTCGTGGCCTATCTGGCGGCGAATGTCTGGCAGATGAAAAATGCCCCGGCAGAACCGGAGCATGAGGAAGAGCCGATGGGCATCGGAAAGATCGTCCTGCTGCTGGTGGTGGGCGCAGCCCTCATCGCGCTGGGCGCGAACCTGCTGGTGGACAACGGCACCCTCATCGCGCAGGCGATGGGCGTGCCGGAATCGGTCATCGCGCTGACCTTCGTGGCGCTGGGTACCTCGCTGCCTGAGCTGGTCACAGCCATTACTTCGCTGATGAAGGGCCACAGCGACCTCTCGCTGGGCAATGTCGTGGGTGCGAATGTCTTCAACCTCGTGCTGGTCAGCGGCATGTCGGTGACACTGGCACCCTTTGAGATCCCTCAGAGTGCGACCCTGTTCGGTATCAACTCGAGTCTGGTGCTCGAGCTGCCCGTGCTGCTGCTGGTGATGGCGCTGCTGACCATCCCGGCGCTGGTGCGTGGAAAGCTCTCCCGTGTGCAGGGTGTGGCGCTGCTCTGCATCTATGCCGCATTCTGCGCAGTGCAGTTTACAATGTGAGACCGCGCAGATCGACAAAAAGCAATCTTTTTTCGGTTGACAGGCGTTGGCAGGATCCTTTATTATAAGAGTATAAAATGGTTCGCCCAATAGGGCGGACAGAGAAAATGACCGCCGCGGAGCAGGAGACCGCAGCGGTCATTTTTGTTTGTCTTGAAAAATGCTATCAGGAAACGAATACAGCCACGACGAGCGCCTGACCGCCGATGACGCCGACGGCAAAGCCGGCATTCTGGCTGGCGGCGGGATGAAAAGCTTCAGAGAGAACAAGAAAACGCCGATGGCCGATGAGATCTTTGGCAACGGAGCCAAACGCTGCATTTTCTTTCAGGACACCGTCCTCCAGCATATCGGCAGAGAGGAAGGAATAACTGACCCAATAAGTTTCGCTGGGCGAGGGAGAAATTATGCGCAGAACATCGTCGGCGCAGTTCGCACGGTCATCTTTGGGATTTTCGGTTAAGGCCTCGACCGCTTTGTTGATGTCGTCGCCGGAGTACTGCTTAAGGTACAAAAATACAGTTTTAGCAGCATCATCGCTGCCCTGTATAAAATGGTTGGGGCTACTGAATTGGTCGAAATACTCCTGATTCAGGGCGGCGAGCAGTTCCTTCTTTCCCTGGGAGGTGTTTTCTGAGGGAACATTGTCCGGCAGGATGAGTTGCCCGGCCCCAGCCTGACAGCTGCAGAGCAGGAGCAGGATGCTGAGAACAGCTCCACAAATAAAACTGCATCGTCTGACACACTGCATCATGGTGGGACCTCCTGTCGGTATGGCACGATTTCACTGAGGTGGAGTAGAAACGATGAATTTCAACTTGCAGCAACACTTTTCATCTCTTATGACACAATGATATAATTTTGACGACAGAATGTCAATGTTTTTGAGAAAACTCGCAAAAATCTGGAAAGATAGCCAATGAAAACCGTTGAAATTTGACGTATCAGACAATTTTCAAGAAAATGAACAGCAGCCCCGCCTGAAAAGCGGGGCTGCTGCAATTACTGGGAGATATTGAGCTTTTTACTCGAGTCTCAAGCTGTCCAGCACTTCATTCACTACATCCAGCGCCACCTGTCCGGGTGCGCTGGCCTGCCCGGGGTTGGCGAAGGTCATGGCAGAGCCGAACGTCTCTCCGCACAGGCGGCTCACTGCACCCAGCGCACCCATGCTCATGGTGATGACGGGCGTTTCGGGGTGCTGCTCTGCCATCTCTGCGGTAGCGGCCAGCAATTCGAGGACGTCAGACGGCGAGTTCGGCATCACAGCCAGTTTGGGCAGGTCGGCTCCGGCCTGCTGCATGGCGGTCAGGCGTGTGACCATCTCCGTCTGGGACGGCGTTTTGTGGAAATCATGGCTGGAACAAACCACTGCAACACCGGCCTTGTGCGCCTGCCCGATGAGGGCCGGAAGTCCTTCTCGATTCGGGAAGAACTCGATGTCAAGCAGATCGGCACAGCCGCTGACACAGACCGTGCCGCAGAAATCAGCGTATTGCTGCGGCGTCAGGGAGGCTTCTCCGCCCTCTGCTTTGGTGCGAAAGGTCACGAGCAGGAGTTTTTCGCCCAGCGCTGCTCGCAGACCGGACAGCACCCGCTTCCGTGCGGCAGCATCCAGAACATCGGAAAACCAGTCGGCCCGCCACTCGATGCAGTCGGCCTTCAGCGCGGACAGCCGTCTGGCCTCACGGAGAATATCGTCCTCTGTGCGGGCGACGATGGGCAGGATGACTTTCGGACGGCCTGCGCCGATGCAGCAGCCGCGGATGGTGATGCTGGACATGATAACTACCTCACTGCAAAAAGATACTTTCATCATACGGCCTGCCCCGCCGCTTGTCAAGCCTGCCGGAGCAAAAAGCGAAAGCAAGCCGCTTTTTGTGGAAATTTGCACTTGCGGGATGACCGAAAATCGTTTACAATAAGCGCAGCAAAGGCAGCGCGGCCCGCATGGGGCTGCGCTGCCTTTTTCGTTTTGGGAGGGAAAGAAAATGAAGGAAATGAAAACGACTGCGCAGGTGCTGGTGGACTGTCTGGAAGCTGAGGGCGTCGATGTGATGTTTGGCATTCCGGGCGAAGAGACGCTGGATCTGATGTTTGCGATTCGAGACAGCAAGATACGCTTCATCCCGGTGCGCCACGAGCAGGGTGCGGCCTTTATGGCGGATGTCTATGGCCGTCTGACCGGCCGGGCCGGCGTCTGCCTGTCCACCCTTGGCCCCGGTGCTACCAACCTTGTCACCGGTGTGGCGGATGCGTATCTGGACGGTGCGCCGCTGGTGGCCATCACGGGCCAGGTCGGCACCGACCGGATGCAGCTCACCAGCCACCAGTACCTTGACCTGACTGCGATGTTTGAGCCTATCACCAAGCGCTCGAAGCAGATCATCCGCCCCGACACGGTGGGCGAGATCGTGCGGCTGGCCTTCAAGCACGCCGAAAAGGGCAAGCCGGGCGCGACCCATATCGACCTGCCCCAGAATATTGCAAAAATGCCTGCCGACGCCGTGCCGCTCAAGCGCCAGCAGATGCATGAGGTCTATGCCGATCCGACCCACATTGCAGCGGCAGGAAAAATCATCAGTGAGGCGAAAAATCCGGTCATCCTTGCAGGCGCGGGTGCGGTGCGCGGCCATGCCGCCGCTGCTGTCACCGAGCTGGCTGACCGCCTGCACATCCCGGTGGTCAACACGATGATGGCCAAGGGCATCATCCCGATGGATGACAAATACAGCCTCTGGACCATCGGCATCCCGCAGAAAGATTATGTCAACCAGCTCTTCGATCGGGCGGATGTGGTCATCGCAATCGGTTACGACATCGTGGAGTGCGCACCGGCCAAGTTGGGGCGCACGGGAGAATATGACCATCGTCCACATCGACAGCGCCCCCGCCGATGTCAACAAGCGGTATCAGCCCGCTGTGGAAGTGGTGGGCGACATTTCAGAAAGCCTGTATGAGATCCTGCGCTGCGCCCACCGCACCGGTGAGCCGGAATTTGCACTGGCTCTCCGCCAGACGATGGTGGCAGAGCATGAGGCAATGGCGGCGGACGACAGCTGCCCCATGAAGCCGGCACGCATCCTCGCCGATGTCCGGAAGGTCATGGGCCGCGACGACATCGTGGTCAGCGATGTGGGCGCCCATAAGATGTGGATCGCCCGCCACTACGACTGCTATGAGCCCAACACCTGCCTCATCTCCAACGGCTTCGCCAGCATGGGCTTCTCCATCCCGGGTGCGTTCGCGGCAAAACTTCTCTATCCGGAGAAAAAGGTGCTGGCGGTCTGCGGCGACGGAGGCTTCATGATGAACAGTCAGGAGCTGGAAACAGCGGTGCGGGAGCATGTGCCTTTTGTGACCCTCATCTGGGAGGATTCCAGCTACGGCCTCATCAAGTGGAAAGAGCAGGAGCAGTTCGGCGGCGAGCACTGCTATGTGGACTTTTCGAATCCCGATTTCAAGCTGCTGGCAGAGGCTATGCGCTGCAAGGGCTATCGTGTTGAGAAGGCAGAGGAACTTATCCCCACGCTGGAAGAGGCTTTCAAACAGGATGTCCCCAGCGTCATCGTGGTACCGGTGGACTACAGTGAGAATATGAAGCTCACGGAACACCTCAAGCAGGTGTATGCCCAGAAGTAACTATTATATATAAGAGAGAGCATCCGTTTGCCTGGTGAAGGCAGCAGATGCTCTTCTTATTATATAGTGTAACAGCCCCTCCCACTTGGAGGGGTAGCACGCCTGCGGCGTGCTGAACAGGTGTCAAAGCAGGGACTGATTTCAAGTGAAAAACTAGCGGATGTATACAAAAGCGAAAAAAGAGCAAAAAACTTGCAAAAAAGGCTTGCAAAGTGGCCCGGCGTATGGTATTATACTTGAGCGCCAAGCGCTGAGACAAAAGAATGACTTCTGAGTCCCAGCTGGAAGTAAAGCGAAAAGAACCAATAGACGTCCGAAAGTTCCGGCCAGCGCCGAGAAACCGAGAACGCTCCAAGTTCGATAAGAAACGAAAAACTTCGAAAAAAGAGCTTGACAAAAAATCACTTCTGTGATAAAATAATCAAGTCGTCAGCCGCAAGGCTGAGGCGCTACAGGACCTTGAAAATTGAACAATATCGAAAAACTTGTAACGGAACCTATTTTCGTGTTGGAAAAACACGTTAAACAATTCCAAACAAAGTAATTCACACAGGACGCAAGCGATTGCGTGCTGAGCGAAGAGAGATTTAACACTTTTTAAGTGATAAATATCATTTATAAAGAGTTTGATCCTGGCTCAGGACGAACGCTGGCGGCGCGCCTAACA
>OGRI01002889.1_pt1 | contig 11564 bp, 17 predicted proteins | sample 1553391 | NCBI WGS metagenome assembly OGRI01 (sample SAMEA2580052, study PRJEB22360) | human gut metagenome | reverse complement strand
GTGATTCTTCCATCAAGTATTGATGGTTATACAATTGTTCAATTGGGAACTATGAAGGAAAACAATTACCATTTTGCCAGTGCGTCTACTCTTCGGTTGGAAGGAAAGGCAGAGTTGTTTTCTGCCGCAGATGCAGAAAAAGTGACAGAGTTGACGATACCATCCAAAGTAGAAAAAATCGGTGTGATGTCATTTCAAGGTTGTAAAAAAATCAAGAAGGTTACTCTGCCGAAGGCATTAACACATATTGGTTCCAATGCATTTAACGGATGTGAGTCCTTGCAGAACATTACGATTCCGAAAAAAGTAAAGAGGATTGGGAGTGGTGCATTTATGAAATGTGCAGCACTAAAAAAAGTTATGCTAAAGATGAGTAAAGCAACGATTGGCTCAGAAGCATTTTCTACGGATGTTACGGATGGTTATGATGCAAATGGTAACCCCAAAATCATAAAAAAAAGCCACCTTACCAAGATTGTTATGCCGTATAAGTATAAGGGGCTTTTAAAAGAAAGAGCTTTCTGTGGTTATGTTGGAACTTCTTTTACATGGCGTGATTTTAATACCTATAACGAGGGCTTTTTGCGTGGATGCAAAAACTTAAAAAATATTGTATTTCCAAAGAATCTGAAAACAATTGATATTCCAAAACATTGCCTAGACGATTCTCTTTCTACATTAAAACCATTGGTGGTTCCGGAGGGCGTTAAGGCGGTATATGTCGGTCAGCATCGTAGAAATATAAAATGCATTACGGTAAAGGGGAAAAAGACGGTATTATACGGTGACAGTGGCATGGGAGCAAAAATGATTTCTGTAGAAAAAGTAAATTGTAAAAAAGGTTCAAAAACATGGAAGAAGATGAAAAAGTTTGTATGTCCGAACTTCGCTAAGAAGTTCAAAAAGGATACAGAAAATATTGATACGGATGATTATTACACAAGAGAAATAGTGCATACGAAGAAAGTTAAGGTGGCGAAAACAAAATAATAAACATTGATAAAATTTGTTATGCAACTTATTCGCTGTCTTAATCGTATTATTTACAAAGAGGCAGCGAATTTACTGTGAGGGGGGACTATAACTATGAAAAAAAGAATAATTAGAACATTAGTAACTATGGGTTTGGCAGTGTCGGTTATCATGCCGGGAGCGCAAGTATTTGCGCAGGATAATACTACTGCTGAATTTACATATACCGGAAGTAACGACAGCGATTATAAAGGGCAGAGCACGGTTGTTATTGAGGGAAAAGCAAATTCAGGCAATATAGAGGAATTACAGTGTGTTACGGTAGATATGCGAAAACTCGCGCAGTTTAAAAATGCAAAGGTTTTGAAATTTGCAAAGGGAGTCAAGTATGTTGCGTTTAAGACAAAGCCAGATACGGGAGACAAACTGGATGATAAAATTACAGGTCAGGATTATTTGAAATCAGCAGATAAAACGGGCATTGAAAAAATTGAGTTTTCTTCCGATTTTGTAAAGCCATATTCACATGATTGGGGTAATTGCATTGAAGAAAAATTAAATCAGTGCTTTCCAAAATTAAAGAAGGTTTCTATTTCGAAAAATAACAAGTATTATAGGGTGTCGAATGACGTTATTTTTTCAAAAGATGGAAAGAAATTAGTTATGTACTTGGCAAACAGACCGGGGAAAAGCTATAAAATTCCGGCAAAATGCAGAAAGATTGGATATTACGCCTTTGAGAATGTTCACAACCTTAAATCTGTGACTATTTCAAAAAACGTAAAATCAAAGAATGTAAGTTTTGCAAATGCCGAAAAACTTGAGAAAATAAGTGTTTCTAAAAAGAATAAGGTGCTTGCCTCAAAGAATGGAGTTTTATACAATAAGAAAATGACTACATTGCTTGAGTATCCAATGGGTAAAAAGAACACAAGTTTTAGAATCCCAAAGACGGTGAAAACAATGGATTATGTGCCGGATAACATTTTTATGAAAAAACTTTATGTGCCAAAGAAATTCACATCTGTATATTATATGAAATATTGGAAGTCGCTGACAGAGATAAAACTTGAAAAGGGCAACAAAAAACTGGCGGTAAAAGGCGGAGTGATTTACAATAAAAAGCATCCGGAATGGAAATATGATTTCGGAAAAAATAAATAGGGATAACGCAAAGGAGGAGAAAAATATGAAAAAAAGAAAGATAATCAAAATAACAGTACTTACAGTATTATTATTAACGCTGTCCTTTGCATCTGCCGGCACAATGGCAGGTGCAAAGACAAAAAATGGTTTTACCTACAAGATAACAAAAAATCAGGTTAAAATCGTTTCATGCAGTAAGAATCAGAAACGAATTGTGATTCCGAACAAGATTGCAGGGAAAAAGGTGACAGCACTCGGTGCCAATGTATGGAAGAAATCATCAAAGGTTCAAACGGTTGTATTACCAAAGTACTTGAAAACAATCGAAAAAAAACAGGCAGATTATGCATGGGGAAATATCGTTAAGAAAAAGAATATATTTTCTACACCATTTACCGGATGCGGTAAGTTAAAAAATATCAAAGTGGCAAAGGGAAATAAATATTTTTGCTCTGCTAAAGGTGTTTTGTATACAAAAAACAAGAAGACGCTTTTGGTTTATCCGGCAGGGCGAACTCAGAAGTCTTATACGATTCAGGGAAAGACAACGCAGATTGGCGAGGCGGCTTTTGAGTATGCTAAATATTTGCAGAAGATTTCATACGGTAAAAAATTATTTTATATTTCAGACGGTGCATTTTTTGCCTCTGGTTTAAGAAGCGTGGAGCTTGCAAAGAATATTTCTAATGTTGGCTTGTATGCATTTGCTCACAGTACGAAACTTCAAAAGGTGACACTTGGAGATAAGGTGGAACAAATTAACACTCCTTTTATCGGCTGTACAAATTTAAAACAGTTTCAGGCAGATAAAAAGGAAACCGGATATTATGCAGTAAATGATGTTCTTTATTATAAAGATAAAGAAAAAACATATATGAAATGCTATCCGGCAGCGAAGCAGGAGGATTCTTACGAATTTCCGGCTGGTGTAAATGGCGGCGGCTTGTGTTTTACTAATTGTCGTTACTTGAAAAAGGTTGTATATGCAAAAGATAGTATAATGGGGCAGGATTTTTATGAGTGCCACAATTTGACTGTGGTATTACCTGATGTTGTGGTGAATCCGGCAACGGGAAGTGAAAGTGATTCTTATGATGGTAGGTGGGAGCCGTTTAAGAATTGTACGAATTTTATTTTGCAGGGAAAAAAGAATCCATTTATGCAGGCGTGTGCGGTAAGTAAAGGTTTTACTTATAGTATTGTTTGATGTGTTTTTAGTAAATGTGTTATGCAACTTATTTGCTGCCTCAATCGTATTGTCTACATAGAGACAGCAAATTAATTACAAATAGGAAGGACTGCAGTATGAAAAAAATAAGTACATTGTTTGTTATATTATTTGCTGCTATGGCGGTTTGCGGCTGTGGAAACTCCTTGCAGGAAGCACAGGTGAAAAAGCCGGATTCGATTCAGCAAAAGGAACAGAAAAATAAAACCAGTGAATTATTTGAAGCGATTCGGAAGTAATTCTGGCGAACAGTATAGAAGTTATTGAGGAGTATGCTTTTTACAAAGGGGAGTGTGTAAAAGTAAAATTGGGAAGTGGTTTGCAGCGGGTAAAAAAATATGCCAGAACATTTGGAAAGGCTTGGGACGCATTGCATCCGAATCAATAAGGAAGGACGTGTTCAAATATCGGCGAGCGTGAAGTATATTGCTAAAAATGCTGTTGTGTGGGAAAACAGTGGAAATGGTGATGAAATGGGATTTGATGTGGCAGAGGCAAATCCTAATTATAAAAGCGATGAAAATGGATGGCTGTATTCGAAGGATGGTAAAATAATGTATTTTGCATACTTAATTGGCGATGAGTTTGTGATTCCGGATGGAGTGGAAAAGGTCTACAAAGATGGACTGTATCTATACGAGGATGGGCTTGCAAAAGGCACCGGCACGGTTATTGTAGGGGAGGACCGTGTGAAATTTTTCTGATGCGAGCGTTATACGCTGATTTTTGTCGTATATAATTCTGGTAAATGCCTGAAATGTGTGTTAAAGTGTATTTTATTAGGTAGAGTTTGGTGTAGAAAGGATGTGGATGTTTGGAAAATGAATTAAAGAGTCTTGCTAGAGAGCGTATATGGTTTTTGGAACAGGTACGCAGGAAGGCTGAAAAGAGTGTTACGATATCAAATGGTGGTAATTTTATCTGTCGGAAAGTGCGAGGGGCATTTCAATATTATCTTAATGGGGAATATGTGAAAAAAAGCGAAAAAGATAAGTTGGGGATGCTGGCAAAAGACAGGTATTATAAAAAGTTACTTCCTATATTAAATGCTAAGATTGAGGCTGGAAGACAGGCAGTTGAATTTTTCTCGGATTCTGAATTAGAAGATGTGTATTCTCAGATGCATGAAGGTAAGCAAGTTTTATTTACTCCGGATTTTATTCCTATTGAACAAAGAGTTAAGATGTTTGAAAATGAAGATTATGCTGCGAAAACGATGGATGAGGCAGTAACTGGCGAATACTTCACGGCAAATGGTGAGCGTGTGCGCTCGAAGTCGGAGATAATTATAGCGGACCACTTACGGCGTTATGGTGTAGTGTATAAATATGAAAAGCCATTGGAACTCACGGTGCATGGGCGGAGAGTTACCTTTTATCCGGACTTTACGGTTATGAATTCGCGAACCGGCAGGATTTATTATTTGGAGCATTTTGGAATGATGGATAATGAAGATTATTATAATGCGGTTCTGCGAAAACTGGATGCCTTTGAGATGAACCAATTGCTGATTGGCAGGGATGTTTTATTGCTCCATGAAAGTTCAAGCGCACCGTTGAACACCAGGGTGCTGGATTGTTATATTCAGGAATATTTGGTGTAGGGGGAAAATTGCCAAAAGCAAGTTGCCATCACTGGTGAGCGCGATGTTACTGGGTAAAAGAGATGGAAGTAATGCTGGCAACTTGTCCTATGCAACCTAAATTGGTGTAAAAGTAAAAAAGAGTTGCATGAGAACGAAAAGAGGTTGCTTCAAAAGCAACGCTGGAGCATTAATATAGAAGAAAGAGTTGCTTTGGGGGCGTTATTTGACGAAATAAGGGAGATAAGAGGCGTGAAACGAGCGAAATAGACAACGCTTAGGGAGAAAAAGAGGGAAAAGCGTTGCATGGGGCGGGGAGCACCATGGATTTGGCGGGGAACGCCGAGGATTGCGCACCTCCTCCGGAAAACTACAAGCCATGCAACCTCGCCTCCGCTCCGCTTCGGCTCGGTCACGGGCTGTCGCCCTATAAAAAGTAAAATTTCCACCATTTCTTGTGTGAGCAAACTCCCACCGAAATGGCGTGAATTTTATTTTTTGCATGTTCCATCATCCAAGCCATGCAACCTCGCCTCTGCTCCGCTTCGGCTCGGTCACGGGCTGTCGCCCTATAAAAAAGCTAAAAAACAAATTTTCTTACGTGAGCGAGCTCCCGACGAAATTTGTTTTTATCTTTTTTGCATGGCTTGTAGTTTTCGTGAAAAAAGTTCTTGCATTATGGAAAAAGGTATGGTAGACTAATATTTGCTGTGACATGATAGCGATGAAGCGTGAGGTTGCCACTATCTAGTGGGTTTTTCCGTGGAGCGAATGTCAAGAGGCCGAGATCAGCAAATTCGGCCGGAAACCCTGACGGCAAGTCACTGTACAGTAACATATTTTCTGCCAAGGAGCAGATAAACGTGTGAGTCAAGCCTCCATAGGGAGGATTTTTGAATGAACCGATATGACACACACGGATGAGTGTACAGTCACCACTTGTCGTACTATTACCAAATAAAGTACGAAAAGGAGGCGACTATTTTTTATGGCAAGTAAAAAAAGTCAGAAAATGAGAATTATCCTGAAGGCATACGATCATCAGTTGATCGACTTTGCAGCATCTAAGTTGATTGATACTGTAAAGAAAACGGGAGCAAAGGTGAGTGGGCCTGTGCCACTTCCTACGAAAAAAGAAGTTGTTACCATTCTTAGAGCGGTACACAAATACAAAGATTCCCGTGAGCAGTTCGAGCAGAGAACTCACAAAAGACTGATTGATGTATTGACACCTTCACAGAAGACTGTAGATGCACTTTCCCGTTTGGAAATGCCTGCAGGCGTTGCAATTGACATCAAAATGAAATAAGAACCTATGGTTATGATGCGGTCTACGGTTCAGGACAAAACAGTAACCATCTAGGATGATTGGTTTGAGAAAATCAATCCGCTGTAGATTTTATAGGAGGAAAGAAGAAATGAAGAAAGCTATTGTAGCTACAAAAGTTGGAATGACACAGATTTTCAACGAAGACGGTGTGTTGACACCGGTTACCGTACTTCAGGCTGGTCCGGTATATGTTTCTCAGATTAAGACAGTTGAGAACGATGGATACGAAGCAGTACAGGTAGCGTATGGCGATGTTCGCGAGAAATTAGTGAACAAGCCGGTAAAAGGACACTTAGAAAAAGCAGGTATCGAGAATAAGAGATTCCTCACAGAGTTTAAATTCGAGAATGCTGCAGAGTATGAGTTGGGCCAGGAAATTAAAGCAGACATCTTTGAAGCCGGTGACAAAATTGACGTTACTGCGAAGACAAAAGGTAAAGGTTTCCAGGGCGCAATTAAGCGTCATGGACAGTCTCGCGGACCAATGGGTCACGGTTCCAAATTCCATAGACATGCTGGTTCCAACGGTTCGGCATCCGATCCGAGTAAAGTATTCAAAGGCAAGAAAATGCCTGGTCAGATGGGTGCAGTACAGGTTACCATTCAGAATCTTGAGATTGTCCGCGTAGATGCAGAAAATAATTTGATTCTGGTTAAGGGAGCTGTTCCGGGACCGAAGAAATCAACAGTAATTATTAAAGAATCCGTTAAGGCATAACTTTTCGGAAAGGAGGAAGACACAGATGGCAAGTGTATCTGTTTATAATAAGGAAGGCAAAGAAGTAGAGAAAATCGACTTGAACGATTCCGTATTTGCCGCTCCGGTAAATGAGCATTTGGTTCATATGGCGGTTGTTTTACAGCTCGCTAATAAACGTCAGGGAACACAGAAAGCTAAGACACGTTCTGAAGTTCGTGGCGGTGGTAGAAAACCATGGAGACAGAAAGGAACTGGTCATGCTAGACAGGGTTCCATCCGTGCTCCACAGTGGACAGGCGGCGGCGTTGTGTTCGCACCGGTTCCGAGAGATTATTCTTTCAAAATGAACAAAAAAGAAAAAGCAGCAGCGATGAAATCCGTTTTATCTTCTAAAGTAAATGAGGAAAAACTTATCGTTGTAGATTCTCTTGATATGGAAGCTCCAAAGACAAAAGAGATGAAGCAGATTCTTAGTAATTTGAAAGCTGAAAAAGCGTTGGTAGTAGTTGATGGTGATGCATCAAACGCAATTCTTTCTGTTAGAAACATTCCGACAGCAAGAGGTGTGTACAACAATTCTATTAGTGTTTACGACGTATTGAAGTATGACACAGTAGTCATTACTAAGAGCGCTGTAAAAGCAATCGAGGAGGTGTACGCATAATGGCAGATTTAAGATATTATGACATTATTGATAAACCGGTTATCACAGAGAAATCTATGGCTGGTATGGAATATAAAAGATATACATTTTATGTTCATACAGAAGCTACAAAGTCCCAGATTAAAGAGGCAGTAGAAAAGATGTTCCCTGGAACCAAAGTTGCGAAAGTAAACACCATGAATTTGGATGGTAAAAAACGCAGACGTGGTATGGTAGTTGGCAAGACAGCAAAGAAGAAAAAAGCGATTGTTCAATTGACAGAGGACAGTGCTGATATTGAGATTTTTGAAGGACTTTAAATCGAAAGGAGTGTAACAAATGGGAATCAAAACTTATAACCCATATACCCCTTCTAGAAGAAACATGAGCGGTTACGATTTCGAAGAGATTACAGCATCTACTCCGGAGAAATCCCTGACAACTTCTTTGAAGAAGCATGCAGGACGTAATGCGCAGGGAAAAATCACAGTGAGACATCACGGTGGTGGTTCTAGAAGAAAATACAGAATTATCGACTTTAAAAGAAATAAGGATGGTATTCCGGCAACCGTTAAATCGATTGAGTACGATCCAAACAGAACAGCAAACATTGCATTGATTTGTTATGCAGATGGAGAAAAGAAATACATTCTTGCTCCTGTAGGACTTAAAGTAGGACAGACCGTTATGAACGGTGCCGAAGCTGAAATTAAAGTCGGAAACTGCATGGAATTAAAAGATATGCCGGTTGGTACACAGATTCATAACATCGAGATGTACCCTGGTCATGGCGGACAGCTTGTTCGTGCTGCTGGTGTTAGTGCACAGCTCATGGCTAAAGAAGGCAAATATGCAATTATCCGTATGCCATCCGGCGAGATGAGAATGGTGCCAATCGTGTGCCGTGCTTCCATCGGTCAGGTAGGAAATACAGAGCATAACCTTGTAAACATTGGTAAAGCAGGACGTAAACGTCATATGGGTATCCGCCCAACAGTTCGTGGTTCTGTCATGAACCCGAATGACCATCCACACGGTGGTGGTGAAGGTAAAGCACCTGTTGGTCGTCCGGGACCATGTACACCTTGGGGCAAACCTGCTCTTGGTTACAAGACAAGAAAGAAAAATAAACAGTCGAATAAGATGATTATCCGTCGTAGAGATGGTAAAGCGCTTAGTAAGTAATTTGGCGCAGAACCGAAATAAAGGAGGTAAAACGTAGTGTCACGTTCATTAAAAAAAGGACCATTCGCTGATGCGCATCTGTTGAAGAAAATTGATGCCATGAACGAATCCGGAGATAAAACAGTAATTAAAACCTGGTCACGTCGTTCCACTATCTTCCCTAGCTTCGTGGGTCACACGATTGCAGTCCATGACGGAAGAAAACATGTACCGGTATATGTGACAGAAGATATGGTAGGTCACAAACTTGGTGAGTTCGTTTCCACAAGAACTTACAGAGGTCATGGAAAAGACGAGAAGAGAGGTTAAAACGTTGCGGATGACGGACGTTTTTGAGAAATGAAAGTTTCAATGTATGAATGTATGAAAGGAGGTTTCTGAAAAGTGGCTAAAGGACATAGATCACAGATTAAGAAAGAAAGAAACCAGAACAAAGATACAAGACCATCTGCTAAACTGTCACATGCCAGAATTTCTGCTCAGAAAGCAGGATTCGTATTGGATGCAATCCGTGGCAAAGATGTACAGACTGCACTTGGTATTTTGGAATACAATCCAAGATATGCATCATCAGTAATTAAGAAATTATTGAATTCTGCCATTGCAAATGCTGAGAACAACAATGGCATGGACCCGGAAAATCTCTACGTTGATGAGTGCTTTGCCAACAAGGCAACTACAATGAAGAGAATCAGACCAAGAGCTCGTGGTATGGCATACCGTATTGAAAAGAGAATGTGCCACATTACCATCATCTTGAATGAAAGATAATGAAAGGAGATTAAGATGGGACAGAAGGTAAATCCACACGGTTTAAGAGTCGGCGTTATCAAAGACTGGGAATCCAGATGGTTTGCAGATGACGAGAATTTCTCCGACAACTTAGTAGAAGATTATAAAATCCGTGAATTTTTAAAGAAAAAATTATATCATGCCGGTATTTCCAAAATTGAGATCGAGAGAACAAACGATCGCGTAAAAGTTTTGGTATACACAGCAAAACCAGGTGTTGTTATCGGTAAAGGCGGCGCTGAAATCGAGAAGTTGAAAGGTGAACTTGCTAAATATTCTACGAAGAAAGTGCTTGTTGACATCAAAGAAGTAAAAAGACCTGACAAAGATGCTCAGCTCGTTGCTGAAAACATCGCACAGCAGCTGGAAAATCGTATTTCCTTCCGTCGTGCAATGAAATCTTGCATGTCAAGAACTATGAAATCAGGAGCACTTGGTGTTAAGACATCCGTATCCGGACGTCTCGGCGGAGCTGATATGGCTCGTACAGAGTTCTACAGCGAAGGAACTATTCCGCTTCAGACACTGAGAGCAGACATTGACTATGGCTTCGCTGAAGCAGACACAACTTACGGAAAAGTTGGTGTTAAGGTATGGATTTACAAAGGCGAAGTACTTCCAACAAAGGCAGGTAAGGAAGGGAGCGATAAATAATGTTAATGCCAAAAAGAGTAAAACGTAGAAAACAGTTCCGTGGCTCCATGAAAGGTAAAGCATTAAGAGGAAACAAGATCACGAACGGTGAATATGGTCTTGTAGCAATGGAACCATGTTGGATCAGATCTAACCAGATTGAAGCTGCCCGTATCGCTATGACACGTTACATCAAACGTGGTGGTAAGGTTTGGATCAAGATCTTCCCTGATAAACCAGTAACAACGAAACCGGCTGAGACACGTATGGGTTCTGGAAAAGGAACTCTTGAATACTGGGTAGCTGTAGTTAAGCCAGGACGTGTAATGTTCGAACTTGCAGGAGTACCTGAAGAAGTTGCGAAAGAAGCATTACGTCTTGCTATGCACAAATTACCATGTAAATGTAAAATCGTTTCTCGTGCAGACTTAGAAGGCGGTGATAACAGTGAAAATTAAGACATTTGTAGAAGATTTAAAAGCAAAATCTGTTGCAGAATTAAATGAAGAATTAGTAGCTGCTAAAAAGGAACTCTTCAATCTGAGATTCCAGAACGCAACAAATCAGTTAGATAATACAAGCAGAATCAAAGAAGTAAGAAAGAATATCGCAAGAATCCAGACAGTGATCACAGAAAAAAGCCAGAATGCTTAATTAGGTGATATTCAGAAAGGAGTATAACCGTGGAAAGAAACCTGAGAAAAACGAGAGTTGGTAAGGTTGTAAGCAACAAGATGGACAAGACAATCGTCGTTGCAGTAGAAGACCATGTAAAACATCCGCTTTACAATAAGATCGTAAAAAGAACTTACAAACTGAAAGCGCATGATGAAAATAATGAATGCAATATTGGTGATAGAGTAAAAGTTATGGAGACAAGACCGTTATCTAAAGATAAGAGATGGAGACTTGTTGAAATCGTAGAAAAAGTTAAATAGTTTGACTTTGATAAAAGTATAAGGAGGTTTACCTGCATGATACAGCAAGAAAGCAGATTAAAAGTAGCAGATAATACAGGTGCTAAAGAATTACTCTGTATCCGTGTATTAGGCGGTTCTACAAGAAGATATGCAGCTATCGGTGATGTAATCGTTGCTTCGGTTAAAGATGCAACACCAGGCGGCGTTGTTAAAAAAGGTGATGTCGTTAAAGCTGTAGTTGTTCGTACTGTAAACAGCACTCGTCGTAAAGATGGATCATACATCAGATTCGATGAAAATGCTGCTGTTATTATTAAAGATGACAAAAACCCAAAAGGAACTCGTATTTTTGGACCTGTAGCCAGAGAACTTCGTGAGAAACAGTTTATGAAAATTGTTTCACTGGCTCCGGAAGTACTGTAAGGAGGTTCGA
>OGRI01002881.1_pt1 | contig 11582 bp, 18 predicted proteins | sample 1553391 | NCBI WGS metagenome assembly OGRI01 (sample SAMEA2580052, study PRJEB22360) | human gut metagenome | reverse complement strand
GTCGCCTTTGGCTGCCGCTGCTGCGCCATCTTCCGCTGCGCCTGGGCCTGCGCCCAGGGCGGCAGATCTTCAATCCGAACCGCCATGTCCGCCCCTCCGCAGTTCCTCCGGCAGTTCCTGTATCAGTCCCTCGCCCCAAACCCCGGCCAGGTTTCCCTTCATAAACAGGGGCACGCCCTCCTCGCGGCAGGCATCCAGCAGATCCTCCACCCACTTCCGCTCCGGCGTTACTTTTTCCTTCCGGTTCCCGGTTTCCGCTCCGACGATCACCCAGTCCGTCAGCAGCCCTTCCTCGCCCGGATGCAGCGGCCCGGTCATAGGTTCCACGCTTACAAAGGTCTTGTGGTGTTCGGAGAAGAAGTAGGGCTGTCCCTCCTCCGTGGCCGTCGTTCCGTACCAGAAGTTGTCCCGGCGGGGGAGAAGGGCTATCTTGTCCAGTTCCAGGTACCGCTGCGGGTTCTTGGTCAGGAACAGGTAGTTGTGCTGCGGCGCCGCCAGGCATGCGTCCAGCACCTCCACGATCCAGCGGGTGGGCACCCATGCTCCAAACAGATCCGCCATGGATCCGACAAAGATGTTCCGCGGCTGCTGCTTTCTGGCCGGCTGCCCCAGGCGGTATCTGTGGAACGTCGGCGTAAACCCGAACGGGTAGGGGGCGTTGACTGCCTTTCCGTTCTTCTGAACCACCAGCAGCGGCCCCTCCAGTTCCGGCGGATCCTTAAAAAAGTTGGCCAGTGTTTTCTTCCCGCCCTTGGTCCATCCCCCGTATCGGGTGGCGATCTGCCTGGCATAGCAGTATGGGCATCCGTGCCGGCAGCCCGTCACCGGGTTCCATGACATGTCCGCCCAGTCGATTTTCGTGTTGTCCATGGTGTTCTCCTCTCTATTCCTGCGGCACATATTTCCGCAGGTTCTTGTGCCAGCGGGAGCGCATCTCCGCCCCGCACCGGACGCACCTGCAGGCGGCGTCCGCGTCCGTCAGGTTCGTTTTGTAGTTCCACTTGGTCCCGCACTCCGGGCACTCGAACAGCGCCTGCGCCAGCATCCGCAGCGGCGTCACATGTCCGCACTCCCGGCAGGTGCTCTCTGTGGTTTCGCCCCTGGCATTGTAGGCATAGATCTTCCCGCAGTTCTGGCACTTCACCAGCAGGAACCCCCGGTAGCCCTCCTCGACCTCTTCCTTTTTGTTTTCCGGGGCGGGGGCGGCCGGCTCCGGCGGGGCCTTTTCTTCAATACCCCCCCCGCCGTTTTCGGCGGCTCCAGATGCCGCTTTACGCTGCGCAGAATGGCGCGGACCAGTTTCTCGTCGTCCGGCAGTTCGATCTGCCGCTCCGTCTCCCAGCCGGCCTCTCCACTCTTTATGTAGATCAGCATGGTTATACCTCATTTCCCCAGGCGTCCCAGCCTGGCACACGTTCTCTTGCGAACAGTTCAATCCTCGGCACATCCCCCAGCAGACGGACGATCCGCTCCCGGACTTCCGCCGGCTTTCGGCTGTGCCGTTCCACCGGCGCCTCTATAACCTGCTGGACGCCGTGGCTCTTTACTACCTGCCGGGCCTTGGTCCCCGGCGTAGTCCCCAGGAGGCACACCTCCGCATTCGCCCTGGTGTAGGCGCCCATACCCCAGAAGTTTCCGCCGTTCTTGCGGTTCTTCTTGATCCACACAAAGGCGGCCGTCCGGTATTCAAATCCCCAGGCCTCCATGACGCGCAGCGCCTCCCGGATGTTCGGGAAGGTCGCCCAGAGAAGGCAGACAGCATACCCCCCCCCCGCACATATTTTTCACCGGAAGGGCGCAGATCTCCTCCGTTGTCATGGTGTCGTAGTGGGCCGACGCAGCGCCGCGTTTCCCCCTTGGCCCACCTTTCTGCCTGTAACTCCAGGGCGGGTCCGCGTAGATGATGTTGTACGTTTTGTCCGGGAAGTTCGTCTCGTCCACGTTACCTCACCGCCCCCATGGCCCGCAGAGCGGCCTCCTGCTGCTCGGTGAGGTCCGAAAAATCCTCCCCCGCCGTTCCCACGATCAGGATCGGCCCCACAAAGGAGACACCGCAGATGGTGGTGTTGTAGGGCATCCCTTTGATCCGCCCCTCCTCGTTGCACAGGACGCAGGCATCCGCCCATAGCGTGACAGCCTCCAGGTGGCCGCCCACCGCCTTTTGCAGCGGCTCCAGTTCGTTCTGGATCTCCGTGACCGTCCATCCTTCTCCCGGCCTTTTTATGAGAGATCTCACTTTTTCTCCTCCTCTTTTTTCAGTTCCGCCCTGGCCTTCGATAGCAGCCAGGACCGGATGCACTTTTCGCAGGTGCTCTCGCAGACATATACCCTGTGGCACTTCATTGGGGTATCGTAGCGGCACAGTCCGTCCGCCTGCATGATCCGCGCCGCGATCTTCACGGCCCGCTGTTCCACGCTCTCTTTCTTCATGTTCCCTCCAGCCCCAGCCACCAGGTCGGGTTATTTCGCTCCGCTTGATGGGGGCACACCCTGGGGCAGTCCTCGTAGGGGCATCCGGCGCAGAACGTCTCCTGAAATGCCTTGTCCCACGGCGCGTCCACCACGTTCAGCCGCGCCAGCGCGGCGCCCAGTATTTCCGGCGACACGGTGATCCGTTCAAAGATCGTCCGCGGCCGCAGGGTGCGCCGCTCCTCCTCGTTCTCAAAAACCGCTAACCGCTGCACAAGGGTCTCTTTCGTCGCTGCGCTCCAGTACCCGGTCTTGATCCCGTTCACACGCTCATGCGTCAATCTCTCCACGAACATCACACCTCCCGATCCGGCAGTCCTTCCGGGCTGCCCGGCATCTACATGATGATAACGAACTGCAGCCTTCCCTCGTTTTCTTTCATCCACTCCGCCACACTTTGCAATTCCGTCCGGCGGAGAGAACCTACCGGCCCGTCCTTTGTCCTTTGGTACGACACATCGTAGTAGCATTCCCGTGCTTCATTCTCCATGCCTTCACTCCTCCCGGTCCACCAGCGGCTCGTCCTTGTCCCCGTCAAACAGGCTCACATTGGCCACCGGATCTTCCGTGTCGATCTGGTTCTCCCAGTCCAGGCCGGCGATATACAGGATCTTCTCCTCGTTGGCTCTGGAGAACCGGCCCGGCGCGATGTATACGGCGTAGTCTCCCCAGAAGAACATGCCCAGGTGCCCGTTCCCGGTCATAAAGGCGTCAACCTCCAGGCCCTCCGCCTTGAAGTCGATTAGTTTCAGCAGTTCCAGGTCAAAGGCGTATACCTTGCCCTCCTCCGTCTGATACAGTTGCCACCGTTCCCGGAAGATCACCGGGATCTGCCGCATCCGCACGCCGCCTCCGTTCAGCGCATCCAGGCTGTCGCTCCTGGTGTCTGCGATGCTCTCCAGCATGGTCTGGTTGGGCTGGTTCTTCTGTACGGTCACGGCGTCCATGGGCATATAGCCCACGTCCCCGACGATCTGCACGGCCGCCGCCTTCGGCAGATCCTCCGCCTGGCAGCGCACGGCCCAGGTCGCGCCGTTGATGATGATCTCATTCCTCTGCCAAGATCTGGACAGGCCCTCCACCTTCCGGCGTACCTGGATGATGGAATAACCGCTGTTCTTGTAAGCGGATTTCAGGATCTTGCACAGGCCCTTCTCACTAATCATGTCTCACACTCTCTTTCTGCCCGGCCGGTTTCCTCTCCTTGCGTTCAGGCAGCCAGCCACAGCGCATATTACAGTCCTTCGCACATGCTGCGCAGCATGTGTATGGTTCCCCGCAGTAAAAGGCCGCCCCGCAGTGGCCGGACGGGCTGCGTCCTGTCTTGCACGCCTTATTCATGGCCAGCCGCCCCGCCTCTTCTCTTCTTTGCCGGCTGTCTGGGCTTTCCTTTTGCCTCCGAGGCTTTCCCGATCCGCTCGCAGGTGCACTCCCTGGCAACCGATGTCCAGGGAACGCCCCAGATCCTGGCCGCCCCGCTGATAGCCCGCAGCCGGTCGATTGCCTCCACCTGTACCTCTCCGTGTTCCGGGTGTTCTACCCGATAAAGGTATCGCGCTTTCTCCATAGATGCCTTCCTCCTGTCTTGGTTTTCAATGTGCATATATGAACGTGGCGGCGCTTTCCCACGTTGCCGACGGGTTCCCGCGACGCCCCCGGCGGGGCGTTTCGGACTGTACCCAGCAGTCCCTCGTCAGGCGGGTTTATTTCCAGTTGTACTGGTAGCAAAAAGAGTGGCCCCCGATGATCCCCCACAGGTTTCCGTTTTCCGGTTCCCTGGAGAAGTACACCACGTCCAGCGGCAGCACCGGCTCCCCGTACAGTGCGGCGTCCACCGCCGCATACTGCTCCGCGCCCGGTTCCGCCTTGTCGATGTAGGGCGCCGTGGTGAACTGCTGCGGGTTCTCCTGGTGGATCACATCGGCTATCCGGTCCGGGAAGTTCTCCGCGGCCACCCGGTTCAAAATGACCTCCGCCACCGCCTGCTGCCCTTCGGCCGGCTCGCCCCTTGCCTCCAGATAGACGACGCGTGCAATCAGTTCCCGCTCGTCCGCGCTGATGGGGGCGTACCGGCTCTCCGGTTCCTCCTGGGGTTCTTCCGCCACCGCCAGGGTGAGCACCGGCGCCGGGTTCGTGGTGCTGATCTCCTGTGCCGGTTTCTCGGAGCGCGCGTCGCTGCCGGCGGCCAGGACAGCCGCAGTCAGCACTGCAGCGGCCGTCAAGATCCCCAGTACCAAGCACACACGGCTCCAGAACCGCCTGCGGCGGAGACGCAGCCGTTCCACCCTGGTCATAGGGCGGTGGATGGTGACGGTAAAGAACCTCTGCTCCATGGCTATTCCTCCTTCATCGCCGGTACTGTCAGCACGGTCGCCAGCAGGGCCAGTACCTCGACAGGGTTCACACCCACCAGCGCGGCATACTCCCGCAGAAGGACCGCCAGGCCGTTCAGCGCGGCCGACGCGCTGGACGCCTCAATCTTCCGCCGGAAGGTTTCGCTGCCCGCCTTCTTCTCCAGCGTGATTGTTACCTCCGCAGCCACAGCCTCCCGGATGGCCGCCTGGTTCGCCTCGTAGAGGACGTCTTTCTGCTCCCGGTTCTCGCGCTCGCAGTCGCAGACCTCCCCATGATCCAGGGCAGCCCCGCACTTCTCGCACACTTTGTACTTCGCCATAATCGTCTCCTCCTTACTTTCGCGCGGCCGGGCGGCGTCCACGATTTCGCAGGTTCGCCTGGTACACCGCCTGTCCTTTTTCCGGGTCGTATTTGGGCCGCTTGTTCTGGTCCAGTTCGCCGGTGTCTCCCCGTTTCAACTCCTGATAGATGGCAGCAGGGGAGAACCCCAGTTCAACCGCGATGTTCACAGCGCCGTCTCCGGCTGCCCATCTTTCCGCCAGAACCCGCCTGTCCCGCAGGGTCAGCGTCCTTTGCTTGCTCATGTTTTTTCACCTCGTTTCTCGCCGCTCCGCCACGGCATGCAAAAAAATAATGCAGAAAAAGGCGGTTAAACCTTTTCTGCATTTAATGTACTATCTCACGCCTGAAAAGTCAAGAGATAAATGCGGAAAAAGGTAAAAAATTTTTAGGTGTTCTGGCCGACGTTTTCCATGGCCGCCATGAAGGCCCGCCTTGCCGTTGTCCACCCCAGTCTTTCCCGCGGGTAGTCGTTCATCCACGCCTCGATCTCCTTCACGGTCCGGCGCGTCAATTTTGAGAAGTCGGTCCCTTTCGGAAGGCGCCGCCGGATCATGCGATTTCCCACCTCGTTACTTCCTCTCTCGTAGGCGGAGTACGGATGGCAGTAATAGATATGGGTTCTGGCCCTGGCCCGCTCACAGGACGCCTCCATGCCGGCGCAGTCCGCGAACTCGCTGCCGTTGTCTGTGGTAATGGTCTTGAACATTTCCTGGAACCGGCGCGCCCCAAATCTCCGCTCCAGTCGATCCAGGGCAGCGACAACGCTTGCGGTTGTCCCGTCTTTCATCAACTCGATCAGTTCAAACCTGGTCATTCTTTCCGTGAGTACCAGCAGCCGTTTTTTTGACTTTTTGCTCGATACAACGGTGTCCATTTCCCAGTGTCCAACGTCCTCGCGTCTGCTCACGCTTTCCTCCCTGTTTTCGATGCTGTCACCGCTCGGCAGTCTGGCCTCCCTCACCCTACGGTAGGTATTCTTTTTCTTCCCCCGCATGGGAAGGTCCTTGTTGGTCAAGCGGCGGAACACCCCCTTTGTGATGTATGAGTACAGCGTCCACTCGGAGATCTCCACCGAGAAGATCCGCCCCTCCTCCTTGATTTTCGCCAGGGCAGCCGCCGGGGAATAGTGGTCATTGATGATCTTGTTCTCTATGTACTCTGCCAGGTCGTGGTCGTTCCCGATTTTTAGATCTGGTCCCTTCGCCTGCAGGTTTTCCTGGTACTTCCTTTGCGCGGTTTCCGGGCAGTATACCTCCACGTCTACCAGTTCCGTCGTCATCTGCTTTGTCATGCCGCGGCGGATTTCCCGGTATATGGTGGAGTTATGCACATGCAGCGCATCGGCAATCTCCCGTACAGATCGCTTTTCTTTCAACATTTTCTCGATTTTCAGTCTGTCCTTCCACCGAAGATGGCTAAAGCGTCTTTCTCCCATTTTCCCGGTCCCCTTTCGCAAATTTTATGTTAATAAACCATAAAAGCATGGAATTTGTCAATACCCATTCCGGGCAGATAGTACAAATCCCACAGGCTTATAGCCTGTGGGATAATTTTTTTACTTCCCGTTTTCCTCTCCGGTCAGTAGCCAGTCCGACGTGACGCCCAGCACTTCCGCTAAAGCCCACAGTTCGTAGTCCTGAACCATCCTTGCCCCGCTCTCAATCCTGCTAAGGGCATCCTGCTCCAGCAGTACACCCTCTGTCTGGACCTTTGCGGCCAGGGCCGCCTGGGACAGGCGGAGGCGCAGTCTGCGCATCCGCACCCGCTCGCCCGATATATTTCTCCGTCCTTCAAAGTCGTTTGCCTTCATGCGCTCCCTCCCTCACAATTTTATGGGAATACGTCGTAATTTATTTGACTTTACCATGAAATCCAGGTATGATTATGGTAATATCCCATAAAAAGCGAGAAAAAGGCAGGTGTATCGCATGAAGGTTTTTATCTGGCTTGGCTGCATCGCGGTCTATTCCATTGTCGTTTCCGCTCTCAACCTCTCCGGCGTCGGCCTTGGCGGTGTCCCCGTTGCCCTTCTGGCTGTTTTCTTGATTTTTCTGCCGGCTCCCGCTCTTTGCCGGTTCCTGGACCGCCGCCGGCAGCGGCGCCTGGTGGCTGCTGCTGATCCGCCGGCTCCGGCGCGGGATCGCCGTCCTTTTCCGGTCGAACGGGTTCATGCCTTGCTCCAGTCACGCCCCTTCCTGGTGGCATGTTCTATTGCCCTCCTGGTTTGCTCGTTCTTGGCCGGCGGTGTTGTGTGGAGCGAGGCCGAAGGGCAAAAGTTGTGGGACGCCGCCTGTATTGTCGGCCGGGAGGAAGGGTACGACGACGGATATTCCGACGGTTTGGCGGCCGGGTATAGCGACGGGTATTCGGACGGAGAGAAGGCGAACCTGGAGGAACTTACGTTTTATCGGGATAATGCGGTTCTTGTCACCTTGGGCGGGGATAGGTACCACCGCTGGGGCTGCTACCACATCTCCGGCCGGCGATACTTGATTTACAACGTGGGGCTGGCTGAATTGCGAGGCTATACCCCCTGTCTTGACTGTTGGGAGAGGTGAGGCTTTATGGCAGGTGAATATGAGGATTACAAGCGGAACGGGGACGAGATCCGCAGAGACGAGGCGCGCAAGTATGGGTTCTGGTATCGTCCAAAGATTCCGCTATGGAAAACGATCTTGAAGGCCTCCTATTGGTTATCTACCCCCGCGCTCGGTCTGGCGGCAATCATTGGGTTTTCTGTTGTGGGTGGTGCCGCGGCCGGGCTTATGATGCTCGGCGGCCTTCTTCTCGTGTTTGTGGTAATCCCTTTCTTGTGCTGGCTCATAAAAAGGCATATTGGTTTATGAAAGAAGGCCAGAGGCGCAAGCCTCCGGCCTTCTCTTTATCCCAGCCGCGGCAGGGAGATGGTGGGAAGGTCTGCGCCCTCCGCCGTCTGTCCCAGTCTTGGCAGTTCTATGGTTTCTTCCTCGTCTCCAGCGTGCAGGGCATTATAGACCTGCTGCCCGGTGATGGTGTCATAGGGGTTGTTTGTCGCCTTCCAACTCCTGTTCTGCAGTTGCCAGAGGACAGCCCGCTCCTGCAGCGTCAGCCCTTGAATGGCACTGATAGCCCGCGTTGCCTCCTCCTGGCTCGTGTTTCCGTTTTCGTCGATCCTGGCCACATTCTCCCGCGCCTGAATATACTGCGCAGGGGTAACGCCGAACTCATAGCCGGTTTGCACCTTGGCATACTCGCTCTCGCCCATGAGGGTACCCAGGGCGGTTAATTGCTCTTGGTCAGACAGGCCGGACGTCACCACTGCCTGGTACCGCTGCATATTGCTTACTGTGTCGGCGCCCTTCTCCGGCTCCAGGCCGGCGAAGATCTCCGTGAGATGGTAGGCGCTCTCCACGTCCAGCCCCGCCCCGGTCAATGCGGCGTACCGCTCGGCCTGGGCCGGGATGATGGAGAAAAAGGCCAGTTGCTCCTTGATGGCCGCCGCCTGGTCCTCCTGGTACCACTCGTCCGCCCATCTCGCAAGTTCCGTTGCCTTCTCCGTTGCCCTCATGGTCTCGTCCGCATCCAACTCGGCGTAGCGGTCGTAGGCGTCCATCACCTCGTCCCAGGTCATGCCGGTACCCATAAGGGCCTGGAACTTCTCCGCCCGGCTGTCCGCGCCGGTTAGTCCCTGGTACAAGGTCAGTTTCTGCTCGTCGGTCAGGTTCAGTGCTCGGATAATGTCTCGTTCCTGCTTTCCCTTCTCCAGGGAGGACAGGGCCTCGTCCCCGTTCACTGCCCGGTAGTCCTGGATGCCCCGGTACAGTTCCATCCCGTCGGCTCCGGCGCTCACCAAGTCATTGTAAAGCCGTGTCTGTGCAGCGGACAGGCCGCTTTCCCCAGAGGCGTAAAACTCGTTCGTCTCCTCCAGGGCGGAGTTTCCGAACATGAGTGCCCGCACCACGTCGAAGAAATCTCCCTCCACCGGGTACTGCAGCCGTGCCCCGTCTCCGTAGCCACGGTATCGTCCGCCGCGCAAAATGGTTGTAAGCCCCTGGGCCGTTTTGGTCGCCTGCCTGCCTCCCGGCAGGAACTCCGCCGCTGCAGCGCCCAGGGCAGCAAGGGTTTCCATGGATAAAAGGCCGTCGTTTGCGATGGCGTTTACGATCCCCTCTCCGGCGCCGTAGAGATCCGGCAGCGGCAGGGTCTCGTCGCCCAGGCCCAGCAGGCCCGTCACGTTCCGCAAATAGGGGATGTCGTTGGAGACGTTGTAGGATAGATCCTCCGCCGCCGCGGCCCAGTCGAAGTCTCCGCCCAGGACGGCCGGATCTGTGTCAAACAAGCGCTCTCCCGTCAGCCGCTCCCAGCCATTGTCCATGACCGTCCGCAGCCACTCGTTTGTGGTCAGCCCCTCGCCGCTGGCGATGAAGTTTGCCGAAAGGCCCAGGATGTCGAAGGGGGCCGGCGTTCCTCCGTAAGTCTCCTCCGCCGCCCGGTTCAGCAGGAACGCGGCCAGCAGCATTTTCACAATGACGCCGGCCAACGCCCCGGCCGCGGCAGCCTTTCCTCTGGTCCGCTCAATGGCCCGGAAGTCCCGCGGCAGATCTTGGGTCAGATGCTCCCAGGAGTTGATTGCCTCCACCTGGAACACATTGACCATCTGGGCCACCGGGTTTTTCGCCTCGAAGGCCAGCGGCCGGGAACCCTTGGCCCGGCTCCCCATGACGCTCTTGCCCCAGGCATCCGCCGCCTTCATGGCCTCCCGCTCGCTTTTCCCGGCACGGATCTCCTGCAGGTACCGGCCCCGGACGGCTACCGTTGAAACAAATCCGTCCATGAACTCCGCCGGCTTGAACAGGGCGGTTACTACCATGTCCGCCGGATCTGTCACCAGGTAGTCAATGCCCTTCTTTCCTGTGAGGAAGTCGCTCTCCTGCGCCCATCCGGCCCGGCGCAGTTTTCCGCTCCAGATGTCCGCGATGGCCTGGGCCGTGTTTCTGGTTCCCAGTTCCGCGAAGATCTGCGGCAGTTGTGCCGTCTGGTTGAGGGCAGAGGAGAGGTTGCCGGCTACCTGTGCCCGCCCGAAGGCCCGCACCAGTTTGTTTCCCAGGTTGAGGACCGTCCGGCCGGAGGAGTATTCCCATCCGCGGTCCGCCATGCTCTGCTTGCCGGCCAGGATATTTGCGTAGTTGTCCAGATAGGACACCAACTCGCTGTACTTGGTGGTCCTTGTGATGTCCTCGTACAGTTTGTCCACATAGTCGTCCATGGCCTGGCTGATGTCCCCCGGCGTCATGGCGCTGGTGGGAGAGATCACATCATGGTCCCGCAGGAAGGCCGCTTTGTCGTCTGTGTTCCGGTACCGCAGTTCCTCGGCCCAGGACAGGTTCTCCCGGATCTCGTCCGGGGCATAGGTCCGCCGGAAGTAGTTGGCCGCCTGGCGTACCCGCATAATATCGTCCGTGTGATACAGGACGTCGCTCATGTAGTCCACATAACTCTCAAAGGCTGTGGCGATGTCGTACTCGGTGATGTCGCTGGTCCGCTGCAGGAAATAGGGGTTCCACCGCTTGTTGGGCCGGTAGTCCGCCGTCAGTCCCGCGATGGAGGACGGCAGCCGGGTCACGTCTGTATTGATCCCCATGGCCTGCAGGGATTTGTTCAGCAGGTTCTGGTTGCCCTCTGGCTGGATGTGGGGTGCATATCCCTTGATAAAGCCGATGGGTTCATACCCGTGGGCCACCAGGAAATCGTTGATTGCCTCGTAGAACTGGTCGAAGAGTTCTGTGTATTTCTTGATGGCGTTCTCCACCTTCACATTGTCCACCCGGCCGCTCTCCAGGATCTCCTGTGTCTCCAGCCACCGGCTGTACTTCTCCGCCAGACGCCGCTGCTCCCGGTCCAGGCTGAACTCCTTGGCAGCGTCTCCGGCGTCCTCTCCGTTTTTGATGTTCTGCGCCGCGTTCTGGATCGCCTCCGACATTTCCATGCCGGCCACCATCTCGCCCACGGCCCGTCCCTCGATCACCTGCTGGACAACGGCCCGCTCCTCTTTGGTCAGCCGCGTGGTTTTCCCTGTACTGTCCTCGAAGGCCCGCACCTCGTCGTGCATCCGGTTTCTGAACCGGATCCGCTCCGCCTCGTTTACCGCCACCGGGTCAAAGATGGCCGCGTTGATGGCCGCGCCCCGCTCGTCCCCGAAAATGTGCAGCATGTTCCGCTCCGGGGTCCTGTGGTTCAAGACGATGGACCTGGAGGGTTTGAAGGCGTCGCTGTCCTTGAACAGTTCCTGCATCTTCTCGGACAGGGCCTTATTGATGTCTGTGCGCTGCTGCCGGATCAGATCCGCGGACACCGCCCGCTCGGCCCAGTAGTAGTCCGCCAGTTCCATCACCTTGTCTGCGTCCATGGTGGGCGGGATGTCCTCCTGGGAGTATACC